>ERZ827181.153-NODE-153-length-101230-cov-4.948979_pt1 | contig 101230 bp, 157 predicted proteins | sample MGYA00519778_ERZ827181 | MGnify/ENA primary metagenome ERZ827181 (study PRJEB31778, sample SAMEA3449273) | human gut metagenome | biome: human gut; feature: human-associated habitat; material: faeces | place: United Kingdom | collected 2010/2012 ...
AGACAACTGTAAAGCTTGTTTTTCATCACGCAGAATGTCAATCTTATTCTGCATTTCTCTCATCTCAAGCTGACAGAACTTATCATTGATAATTTGAGTCTGCGCATCTATCTTAGCACCTACAATATTAAACTTAGATGCATTATCAGCCATTAAAGAATTGAATCCACTAGTAATTGCATTTTGCAATATATTAGTCTAGTTGTAGTTAGCCAACTGATTTTCATAACCCATCTTAGTGATGTTGTTATTTACTCCACAGATTGCTTCTCTAACATCGCAGCAGCAGCTAGCTAACTGAGAAGCTAAGCTTGCATTACCAGAAGTAATAGCGTTAATTACTTCACAGCTAGACAATTTAGTATCGCAAGAGATCTGGCTTACTCCAGAATTGATAGTATTAAGAGCTGTCTGAACAGAGTTAATATCACAATTCAAAGTACTAGCTAAGTTATTGATGGCATCTTTGTTACCATTAATAGCCTGCATCAACAGATTAGTATTAGCGTCATTGTTCAGTTCAGTAGCAAGAGCACCAGCGTTACGTCCGCCAAAACCATTACCACCAAAACCACCCCAGCAGAAGAAGATCAGGATGATCCAAATCCCCCACCAGCCGCCATTACCACCCATGCCATTGTTGTTCATCATAGCCATTAAAGCAGCGGGATCCATATTACCTTTATTAGCATTCTATATTAAAGCAGCAAGACCAGCGTCAATACCGCGATCCTGCACAATAATTCTATCTTCTAACATAATTGATTTAATTTAAAAATTGATTTTTATTAATATCTAACGTAGCGAACTGCTTTGCCACGTCCATATTCTGAATAAGGTTCGTACTCTTTCTCTCTTTCGAGCATACGTTCGTAATCATCGTCATAATCTCTAGCTCTACTAGTAGAATATACTCTACGACCACCACGCATCATACCACCTCTTCTACCACCTCTACGGAATAAGCCTATGCGTTCAAATTCGTCATCATCATCATCTTCGTATTTGTCACGCTTTTCAACTTCTTCCTCATAGCATTCCATTTCAGCTTGTCTGATCTTATCACACATAACGTAAATATAGTAATACCACATCTTACCTTCATCAATGTCTTTATCATTGATCCAAGCCTTTGCCAATTCAACAAAATGCTTAGTACTATTAGAATTAGTCATACTTATAATTACTTTATAGTAATCAGAATAAACCATGTTAAGTGCTACGAACCAATCATAACGGTTAAATCTGCTACCCAGATTTATTCCGTACTGACTAGCTAATGCGGTAGTTTCTTCTACAGACCAATGCGGTCCACGAGTACCATCCTCATTTTCCATTTTACTTACAGCTTTACGGGCATGTTCCTCATTGAAGTGAGGACCGTGTTCTGCTTCGTAAGCCTTTACACGAAATATTCTATGCATATTATTATTGATTAATATTATTGAATATATTGATTTCATTTCGGTAACTCTATTATACGAGTATCAGTTACCTTAATTATTGGGTTACTGTTAACTATTTGATATCTTTTGGTATGTATCTTTTTCCAATCAAAGTGCCAGAACCTAACCCAGCCATTCTTATACTTATTACGATATTCTTTCTTCTCTTCTACAAACAGAATCTATTGATTCTTAATATCTAATGTGGCTTTAAGGATTGAATCCTTTCTACTAACTATGATAGTTGTTAATGGATTAATTTTAAGTTCTTCGTCAAAATCTATTAACTTATGTTTTATAATAGTTCTAACCGAATCTTTAATCTCGGTATTGATTACATTTATATTAGTTAGGTTCTTGTCTTTGATTTTAAGCTTTTTCTAAGCATCCTTGGCTTCTTTCAATAAACTATCATTACTAGTATTTAGTTCTTCTATAGTAAGCTATAGTACTCTGTTTAACTATTCCTTCTAGGATGCTAATTGTTCATAAGCTCTAACGTTGTTAGTTATTCTGTCAATCTCTTTATTCTTTTTCTGTAGCTAATGGTTCTAAACAAAAACAGTCGCAATAAGTAAACTAACTAAACCTACTGCGACTGCTCTGAAATTCCTTGTAAACCAATTAACTATCTAATTCAGTATTGGAATCATCTGGTAATTCTTTATCTAATGATATATCTAAATATTTCTCTCCTTTTGCTTTTATAACCTTTTTGAGGATTTTCCATATTTTCCATTTAGGATATAAGTCGCTAAATGATTCTAGTAACGACCAAAACTCAACTAAGGCTATCATTCCTGCTACTATTTCTACAGCGTGCAAGTTAATAGAGGTTACTACCAGCTAATCTATTATTGATGCACTAGTTATTGCTACTGCTGCATCTCTAGTCTTCCATATAGTTTTCCATGCTTTATGTGATTCAATCTTAGGATGCCCATATTTTTTAGAGACTTTATAACCATAGATAGCATCAAGTAGTATCAATATACCGACAGCAGTGATAGGAACCCATACAGGTGCGAATATAGAAAGTAGCCCAGTTATAACAGAAGCTACGCATTTATCCGCACTACTGAACATGTTCTTAAATATTGACATAGTATGTTCTCCTAATTGTTGGTAATTCATAGATAGTAGCTGATAATAAAAATCAAATAAGCCCTGACAGATTAAAAGGGGAGTAAAATCTGAGAGGGCTCGAAATTCCGTTTGAGATTATAATTATATAACGATAAGGTTTATTTAAGGTTTCTGTTTTGAAAATCTTCTTGCATAAACTAATAGCTCTTTATAGCGTAATATTTTCTTTAATAGATTAATACCATTACAATGTTTAAGCCATCCTATATGACTACACATTTCTTGTTTGTAATCTTCTACTGTAATGTGTTTCTTTCTGCCTAATCTAGCAGCTTTCCTACACATACTACGCTTAATATTCTTCCTTACTAAAGTATAGTTATGTCTTATTACATAACCTACAAATGATATTCCTCTATCTTCTACTTTAAATACCTGATAGTTATCTTTAAAAGATAATTTTAAAGTAGCAATATACTACTTCATTTCTTCAAACAATTCTCGTAAATACTCTTTATCCTTATGTAGTATTACTATATCATCTGCATATCTGAAGTAATATTTAACCTATTTATCTTCTTTAAGCCAGTGGTCAAAGTAAGTAAGATACAGATTAGCAAAGAACTAAGATAAGTAATTACCAATAGGTACACCTTCTGCTGAATCTATTATCTCATCTAATAGCTATAATAACTTCTAATCCTTTATCTTCTTTCTTATTATGCTCTTTAATACTTCATGGTCTATACTAGGATAGAACTTTCTGATATCTAACTTAAGACAATAAGTAGTATTATCTACATCTTTTAAAGCTTCTTTAACATTATGTAATGCTTCGTGAATACCTCTGTGTTTAATGCAACTATAAGTATCTTTAATAAAGATAGATATCCATATAGGTTCCATTATATTCATTACAGCATGATGTACTATTCTATCTGGATAATAAGGTAATCTAAATATTAATCTTTCTTTAGGTTCTCTAATTATAAATGTATTATATTCAGAAGTTTTATACGTACCGTTAATTAAATTCTGCTATAGTTTTTTAAGTAATTCTTCTTTATTCTAGTCAAACTCTTTGATATCTTTTCTACTAGATTTATTTCTTCTAGCTTTCTTATCTGCTAAATATAAATTGTCTAAGCTAACAATCTTATCGAATAAATTATTATATCTCTTCATAAATAATATTTTCTGAAATACCTTCACGCATCTTCACTTTCGTTACCAATGCGTTCAAGAAGCATGTCATATTTTACCAAGAGGTAAGGTTCAGCCCTTGATTTTTTGTCAGTTTATAATTTTTTTACGTATTTCAGTGTCCTGACATTAGCATTGGAATTGTCTAACTCATTGTTAGAATTCAAATTGAACAAACCTGCATTAGACTCATTGTCTGAGTTACTGCTGATTTACTCACGACTGCAACCTTTTATTGGTTAATTAAAACCAGTTTTCTTCAGATTCTATAGAATCTATTTGTTCGTAATCTTCATCATTTAATTCCAGTGTAGCTGGAGCAGCTGGCAATGCCGGTTCACCATAGAAGGTAATTCGAGTCCCGACATTAGCAGAGGAAGCGCCCAACCCAAGGTTAGAATTCAAAGCGAACAAACCCGCAGCAGACTCAGAGTCCGAGCTACCGCCGATTAGAAGAGTTCTAGGTGTAGCTGTAGTACTAGTCCAGTGATAATCACAATAATAAGTTGTAGCACTAGCTCCATTTCCTACTACAGTTGGGAATAGATCTGCCTAATTATTATTAACGAGTTTTTTTACATATTGACCAGTAATTGTACTTTCTTTAAAGTCTTGTAATTCATAACCTGCTGCAATTAATTGCTCTGCAGTAGGATTATCACCTCCTTCAAATGTACCAAACTTAGTATAGTCTTTGCAAATGTATACACTATTATCAGTACCAGCAACTACTACATCAATTACATTCTTCCATACATGACCAAATGGATTCTCAATACCACGGTATCTAGGAACATTAACTACCTTAGTACCAGTAGACGTACCCTCTGCATTAGTATTAGTATGTGTATATTCGATTATACCAGTACCATTACCTAATGAATTAGTAGTACCACAAGGTACAAATGAATAAGTAGTAGCTCCATTTACAGTTACAGTTCCTGAAGTTACTCCATCACCCAAACCACCTTGATGATAACCTTCTGCAGTTAAATTAGCATTAAATGCTTTCTGGCTATTCAATGTAGCATATTCTACTACGAATAACCAAGTGAGATCTCTGTGAGCATCATAAGTATAGATATTCCAGTTATTGGTACGATTATACACGGTAGTACTTGTACCTCTAGCCCAAATTTGGAATTGATCTCTAGTAGTACTTACAGTAGGTTTAAAATTAATTTCTGGATTACTAATAGAACGAAGTAAGTTACTTATGGTTGAACTATTCATAGTAGCTTCATAGGCACTTATATACTTCTTCTCTACCTTGACATAACCCGGAAGATTATACTCACTCATACGAATTTCAACTGTATTATCTGAAGTAGCTACTAATAATCTATAGTGTTCTGGAAGCTCTACAAAAACCTCTGGAGATAAGCCTTTACTGTCTTGAACTACAGCAGTGCCATCTTCCCACTTAGTCCAGTCATCTGCTTTTAAATACCTCTTAGTATTGTCATCATTGTTGATAGTACATCCTCTCATCTTACTTTGGATAGGAAGTGTTTTATGCATCTCCATATTACCAGTACGTATACCATCAGGACTAGAACTATTAGCTAAGTCAAACTTAACACCGTACCACAGTTCATTCTCATTTCTACTAAGCTTACCAATCTCTTCATCAAGAGTAACTGCAGCACTTATAGCACTAGGACTATCTGCTAAGTAATTAGTACTTGATAAGTCAGGCATTTCATTATTCTCAGTTAAACCTACCCTATCATTTACTTTAAGTAAAGTAGTTCTAAGCTCTGTAATGTCTTCATTTAATGCATCTTCTAAGCCATTGATATTACCTTGTAGTTCTGTATCCTTAGCTTTTAATTCGTTCACGGCTGCTTCTCTAGCAATCCGTTCATCACTAATTGCATCAGGAAGAGTTTCGTTAATGGCTAACTTTTCAGCACCAGTCATTAAACCAGCAACGGTATTGGTAGCAGGATTAATAGTAATATCGGCTAAAGTAGACTGTACATATTTACCGCCACTCTTTTCTACTCCAGTAAGACTGATAGTAATGTTATTAACATCAGTCTAGTCTAATTGGAATGTACTCAGCAAGTTATCAGGCATAGAGTTAACTACATTCTCCATAGCTTTACCCTTACCACCATCATAAGCAGTACCAGTAATATCACCAATAATAATAGCATTAGAATCGATGTGTACCCATTGTGAACCAGACCATCTAAATTGATAGCTTACTTCACCAGGAGTTACATTAACATATATTTTATCTCTCTCACCTACTATAGGAGTTTCATGTTCAGCGTCTGCATATAACTGTATATTCTAAAGTACTCCAGTAGGAGATACAGTATAAGTAGCATATGCATCCATTACATCATCAACATATGAAGGCAATTGACTAGCAGGTACTTTACCATTACCATCAAGTTCAGCAAGACCATTAGGTTGACCTTTTAATGCTTTGAAGTCTTGTAAGTCTTCATTCACATCATCAATCTTAGTATCCAGTCTATCTACTTGAGCTTTTACAGCAGCATCACCTTTATTAATAGCATCTACTATACTAGTACCTTTAAAGTAGTTATTGCTACTATTATCAGGTAAAGATATAATGTCACTATTCTTATCATAGTTTAAACCAACAGATTGAACAATCTCTTTAATATGAGTCCATTGGTCTACATTAGCATCTCTATTCAGTGGTATCCATTTCTTAAGATCAGGACTATATGACTTAATAACATTACCAGTACTGTCTGTTGCTAAGTCAATCCAGTAAGAAACCTCTTTAGGATTTGGAGCATACTTAGATGCTATGAAATTAGGATTTTCTTGTTTAACCATATTTGCAAATATTTAATAGTTATTCCCCTTTTATTCTTTAAAGAACCCACTAGGAGCACTTACTTTATTAAACACAACACTATCAGTAGTAGCTAATGATAATTGGGCTCTAGTAACTACATGAGGATTATCTCTTCTAGCTGCATGAGTATCAATAGCATTCTGTGCATTAGTAATCAATTGTCTAAGCTCATTAATCTGAGATTGCAAATTATTATCTGCATTAGTTCTATTCTCAGTCTCTTGATTAATTAACTCAGTAAGATCAGTGACTTTACCATCTACATAAGTCTTAAGTTCATTCTTAGCTTTAGAGATTTCACTATTTATATAGCTTCTTAAATCACTAATCTATTGGTCTATTTTACTATCTAACTCTTGTATATTCTGAGTTAATTCGGTAATCTTTTGTTGAATAGAAGTTAAGTCACTACCTATTATTTCAGTTATATCCTAACGCAGCTCTTCAATACTAGAATTGATATTAGTAATATCCTACTTGATACCATTAATTTCATTTCTAATATCACTAATCTAAGTAGTTAATTCTTCTACTTTCTGATTAATATACTACCACAGTTTATTAACTTCCTCTTTCAGTTCATCTTTAAATTCAGCTAATTCATTTCTGATTTCAGTTATAGAATCATTAATAAACTGTTCTATCTAATCAAGAGCATTATTAATATAATCAATGATAGCATCTACTTGTTTATCATTCAAATCAAGCATCTCCCATGTATTAGTATCATTACGATAATATCTAATACAACCACCATAGTAGTTAGAAGTAACGTCAATCCAATAATCTACTTCTAGAGGATTAGGCTACGTATCTGATGCTCTAAATCTAACTATCTCTCTCTGTAACATATGTTATGCTTTAAATGTTGTTATTTTATCTTCTGTGCCAGAGTCATATACATCAAGATGGACCCAGTCACAATCTTCCTCTAAACGTATTTTACATGGCAACAATAAAGGTTTAGCCTTTATCATTTCTCTTACTTCCTCTGCAGTCTTATTATCACAAGTAAAGTCAATTGCGTTACCAGTCGTGTGACCGCTAACATATACATTCTTCTTACTCTTTACTAAAGGACACAGGTTGCAACGCATACCCCTTTGATGCATATTACCAATATTAATATGCATTGGCATACGTAGTATATCTGTACGTAGACACAGTAGTACATGCAATAACTGAGTACTTAAGAACATCCATGACTATTCTCCAAATCTACTATATATGTGATTGCATACTAATTCCTTTACGTTAAAGTAAGGTTTAAGCTGTTTAATTATTTCTTCTCTCGGCATCATTGTTATTCATCGTTAGAGCATCACCAACTAGATTGGCTGCTACGTTCATACCAAATTGTTTAGTATCATTATCTATCTCACTTACCTTTACGTTGATTTGAAGGAGCAGAAGATATATCTGCTCCAACAATTCTCTATCTGTCATATGTGCTAAGTATGGATTCATTAGTTAAAGGTTATAGAACCGCTAGCGGTTAATTTTTGTCCGGCTGTCTATCTTATATTATAATTAACACGTCTAGGCCTACGATACTCCTTCCAATAAGTAATTGGAACCTAAGCAGTATCGCTTGCATCACCAGTGGTATTACCTACTATTACAGGATTATCCGCATCATAATCAGTTAAACCACAGGTCCAAGGTTGTGAACTCTTAAAATTAACAACAGCATATTCAGCTGTAGTAGATATATCGCTATTAAATATTGACAAATATTCTTCTGGTTTACCTCTCTATGTAATTTTTAAAGTGATAGTTTTTTTAGATTCATCTTGAGTAAAAATCACATCACCGTTTCTACTAGCGGTGCTAGTATTTTCCTAAATACTTACTTTACCTGAACTATAACCGTTAATCCATGTAGGTTTTTGAGAGACGTAATATGATTGATTACTGCCATTCTTAGTAGATACTATTGAATAAGAGTTTTTAAATTCCCCTCCTTGATAATCACAAATAACGCTATCGGTTGAATATAGATCTGAACCAAAGCCGAATTTATATTCAGCCGATTGTCCAGATTGAGTTATCTCTATAGATTGAGTCTTACCAGATTCATTCTATGTAAATACTAGAGTAGTACTTCTAGTACTAGAAGTAGTGTTTTTCAGTATCTCTACAGTTATTTTTCCAGTTGTAGATACAACTACCCAATCAGTACCACCAGAAGTTAAACTATAGCCTATATTACTACCATTCTTAGTAGATACTGTTCTTGGTATGAAAGAGGCCCCACTATATGGAGCATCATATGTATTTGGTGTTATTGTAAATACATACGTATCTGCTACGTATGCATCTTGACTAACATTAATAGTAAGTGTCTTACCAGAACCACTCTGAGTTAATACTACTTCTCCACTTCTTGCAGAACCTGTATTATTAGATGCCTATATGGTTACACTAGTAGCTGTTTCACTTACAATTGTTATCCAACTAGGATGACTAGTAGTAGACCAAGGATGATTACTACCATTTTTAGTACTTACTAAAGTAATTGCAGCAGAAACAGCACCAGTAGCTTGAAAACTTTCACTCTTATCAGATGTACTACCATTATGCCAAGTAAAGACATAATTATCAGCAGGTGGTACATAAGCACTCTGTGATAAGCTAGCATAGTCTCTCTTACCTGATTCATCTTGTACAAAGTAAACTTGAGCAGATCTAGATGATGAAGATGTGTTAGCACTTATAGTGAATGAACCACCGCCATCATATGTTGCCCATGAAGGTAATGTACTGCTATCAATACTATAACTAACATCTCTATACCAACTGCCATTAAGAGTCTCATAAGAGGTAATAGTAACTGTACCACTACCTCCACCAGAACCTACACTGACTTGATATGGATTAACTGAGAATACATAATCCCATACATCTGGAGATTCACCAGCAGCTTGAGTAACAGTACAAGTAGCAGATTTACCACTATAAGTTGCAGTAATAGTTGCAGTTCTACTAGATGTAGATGTATTCTCTCCTAATGTTAAAGTACTAGGTGAAGCAGTACTACTAAGGCTACCTAAGTTAGTAGACAATGTAGGATTACCTGTTTCTTCAGTAACATCGCCACTAACCCAATATACAGTTCTCTTAGCACTAGCTGTAATAGTAGAAGTGCCACCATCACTAGATACACTAGTGGGACTAGCTGATACAGATATAGTCCATTCACCATATGAACTAACATCATCCCCATCCTGTGACAAACTTATAGTAGCTGTCTTATTAGACTCATTCTGAGTTATAGTGACTGTACCTGTTCTATTTGAAGTGCTTTCATTAGCAGAAGCACTTACTGTAGTTCCACTTAAAGAGAATCCAGTACCAGATATAGTAGTAGACTTTAATGATACACTAGTATCACCACTCTATTCTACTCCATCTAATACTTTTCTCTTATAAGAACTAACGGTAAAAGTCTTACTACCACCACCAGCTCCAAATGACATACTAGTAGGAGATACTGTTAAATAGTAATTCCAAGTCTCTACCTTCTTACGTATATCATCTATCTTTACACATTCGTTAGCTCCATAAGTAGAAGCATTATCAATAACGATTAATGAATTAATAGCTAAAATCTAGGTCTTAGTAGGACATTCTGTCCCACTCTTACCTAGACTAAGCTTACTTAATATCATAGAATATGTTGCTATTTCATTACTCATGCTGCTTATTCTTTAAAGTTTCTACTTCAGCTTTAAGCTTTTCAATCTCATCCTTAAGCATCTTAACTCCTTCAATAGCTAATACACCTAACATTTCGTATTCTACTTTCTTAACCTTAACGTAATCCTCACCATCTTTAGTGAATGGTTCAAACTGTTCAGGATTCTTTACTTTAGATTTAAGAACATCATCTTCAGTTACTATATCTTTAAAACCTAATTTCTCTAAATCCTATGCTATGGTACCTATTTGTTTCTAATCGTTCATTACAAACTATGCAGTTGGTATAGAACATATCTAGTCTAGAGTATAGTCTAAAGGTTTAATATCTGATTTTAAACGAACGTCGGATTCTTTGAAGAACCCATTTGTTGCGGATACTTTACCAGAAGACGTAACATTACCTACCGCTATGTTATCATAAGAGTATATAGCCTATTTAGGAGTTATAGTTACCAATCTGGTTACACCAGAAGTAGGCATAGCAGAACTACTTATAGATTCAACCATATTTCTATGGTCACTACCATTGCCCTTATAAGCATGTACTATGAAAGTCTGGAATGTTCGTGGTTGTTTAAACCATAGATAAACTCTTCCATTGTAATTAAACACTTTTACAACACCAAAGTTATAGCCATTATTAACCCCAGAATACTCTAATATTGCATTTTCTGGATTATAATTATAGAACTATATCACAGTATCAATTGGAGGCTAAGTAAGATAAGAATTACCGAATATTCTTACTATAACCATTGCATCAGCATTAGATGCAATTCTTAATCTTACCAAGCACCCTTGCTCATAATTATACACTATTTTCGGAGAATAGCGTGGGTCTAACTTATCAGCGTAATTACCTTCATGAAGTAAACTATAATATTCACCAGCATACTAATAAGAGATTCCATCAGCTAAACTATCAACCTTACCTATACTTATACATGGATGTGTTGTCAATTTGTCGTTAAACAAATATGCACCGTTTTGCTACGAATATCCTACTTTGGCTGAATGTGTTCCATTATTAACAAACTAAATATAACTAAGGTTACTATTGCCATGTAAAGTTAATGGAATCGATGATGAAGTTTGATTTATTGTTAACGGCCCAGTCATAGTGTCTCCAGCCTTCTTCACATACTTTCCATCAGCAGTAGCTGAATCCTATATACCAAGATTAGTAATATCAGACTTAGTTACAGCAGTAACACTAGCTACATGACTAGTAGAATCAGTAGAGAACTTATAGAATCCAGATGCTTTACTAGGTGCAGAACCAGCAGGATGTACGTAGTTATTATATGTAGCTCCTTTAGTTAAAGTGAGAGTATCACCACTAATAGATGCAGTAGTAACAGCATTCCCAGAACCAGCTACAGTTACTTTACCGACCTTCTTAGCTAATTCTGTATTCATAGTAGACTACAGATTATTGATGTTAGTCTGTAACTAATTATCACCATCCTTTCTAGCTTGAATCTCTACATTCAAATCGTTAGTAATCTCAGACGAACTGCTCTCAATAAGCTCTTCTAATCTATCTACTTCAGTAGTTACTCTATTATCTAGATTAGTAATTCTATTAGGTATATTGACGTCTAAGTTCTATTTATCAGTAGCAGTCATTACACCAGCTGCAGATTGTGTAGCAGCAGGTATAGTCTATGACTTAGTAATAGGATTCGCATATGAATTACTAGCTGCAGATAAATCAGATTGTTTGTAGTTGATAGTTACGCTAGTTGCATTTCTAGATGTTGCATCTAAACCAGTAACTAGATTATTAGGTAGTGAATCAAGCTTATCACCTGGATTCTCTATACTACCAAATTCATTATATAAGTCATCTAATCTGCCTTTATCTATTGCAGACATAGCACCTGCATTAGTAGTTGTAGCTGATGGTATATCTATATTATCATCCTGTAATGGACCATAATTTAAACCATCTTTAGCTGCATACTTATAGTTAATCTTAACTAATTCACCAGTACTAGTAGTAGGAGTAAGGTATGAAGTAATCTTAGTATGCATACTATTTAAAGCATCTCTATTAGCTTTACCTTTATCTCCAGGATATGCAGTACTAGGAGTTTCACCTAATGCTAAACTCTAACTGATCTCTAGGTATTGAGTACCAGTCCATCTATATGTTAAGTTAGTATCCTTAGATACATATATTTTACCTGTTTCACCAGTCTGAGGGAATTGAGCTTTAGTAGAGAACTCTAATACATCATCTACATAAGATGGTAATTGAGCTGCAGGAACTTTACCAGTTGAGTCTAATTCAGCTAATCCACCAGGCTGACCTTTAGTACTAATAAAAGCATTTAAACTATTAGTAATAGTGGTATCGCCTGCTTTCCTATCTTCAATCTCTTTCTGTAAAGCATCCTCTAGTTTATCGGTAACTCCATCAAACTTATTCTCTATACGGTCTATCTCAGCTTCTCTATCTGCAATCTCTTTATCAATCTTATCATCAAGATCATCTATTCTATTACTTAGATTAGAGTCAGCTTCCTTTAGATCTTCAATCTATCCAGGTATAGTAGTATTAAGTTCTACATAATCTTCCTTACTCATTAGACCACCCATAGATGCAGTAGCATTAGCTATACGTATATCCATATAGATATTGTTACCACTCTTAACAGTATTCCAAGATACACAAGGAGTACTATTCTGTCTAAAGGTAATGCCATTAGTTACTAAATCATAAGTAGATGTATTAGTACCATCTTTAAACTTAATATTAGTTAATGCTAAATTACCTATATATACATACTAACCATTGTCTGTAAGTACTTTAGTACCATCTCCAGTAGTCTTAATTATTGTAGTAGTATATTGTTCTTTACTATAGTTTAATGAACCATCTACAGTAATAGTATCAAATACTACTTGAGATATATTATCTGTGCCTTCTTCTTTAATAAAATCAGGAGATTCAATGTATATAGTACCACCAACTATGGCTACTTCAGTTGCTAAGTCTAAACCATTTCTCTTAGAGTTAATAGTATAGATAAGCTTACCTTCCTCCATAGCCTGCTTTAATGCGTCATAATCTTCTTGACTTACTTTACCATCAATGATAGTAGGATCAAAGATATACATAGTCATATCTTTAAACTCTATCATTCGGATCTTACCATTTCTTTCACCATCTTGGAATGGAATCATTTCCTATCCTGTGACAGCAGTACGTTCTGAAGCTTGACTAATCTTTAAACCTTTAATTCTTGCTATCATTGTCAATCAAATTATTTTCTTTCTACTATTCTAACAGTACTACACCGTTATCTTCCCATAACCAAGGATCTGCATCCTCTGTTAACAATGCTAATACATAAGGATCATATAATCCTCTAAAGTATCCATTACCACAACCACACTTAATACAATATGGTTTGAGTTTCATAGGTATACCACTATATAATTGTGGTTTAACCTAATGTAAGTATCTCTTTAGTATTTCAGAATCTATAGGAGTAGTAACACTAGATGTGTTACTAAACTCCAATAAATCTGTTAATTCATTGTATACTATGGTTGCTACAACATCTCTATTATTCCTAAGTATATTAGTTTTAAGTATAGAGTTTGTTTTACTGTTTATATATTCTTTTGCTTTATCCATAGTAATTATACGTTTGCGTATGTTTTGGTAGTAAGATTATTTTTTGTAAATATTAAACCTTCTGTTGGGTTTAATCTAGCAGAATAGGTGTCACTTCCTAATACTTTTTGTATATATATACTACCATCTCCAGATATAGATATCTATGAACCATTACTACATCTAACATATATGTTTCCTTCGTTAGGAGACTAATCCTAAGTTCCGTATATATCTATTAGATAAAAGTCTGGATCTGTAGATTGAGGCACTCTCAGTCCACTAAAACTATCACCTGCTAATATTACTTTACCGTTAGCACTATCTCCTACATTAAGTTCATTAATTTCCCCAGAGGAATTCCAAGCGATATTACCTTTTGCTAACTATCCACTACCATCAGAATTTAAACCAAACCACTCAGTAAATGGAGACTGAGCCTAACCCATACGCATACCAGTTGAATCTAGTTTAAACTAATAATCACTTGTAAGCTAGGATATATTATTTTTCTTTATATATGTACCTACAGTAGACAGCCCACTAGTATTATTAATCATACTCAATCCGCTACCGTCTAACGTAAGCTTAGTGTCTGCCGTAGTTAACTGTAACTAACTGTTCTCAGAATCAGCAGCTAAGTGTATACCTCCAGCTCCAAAGTAAGCTTCACCATTCTCAAAGTCTAACAAGAAATTAGGTCTAAATGAGTTAGAAGTGTTCATAGGATCTGAAGTATTAATCAAATGATATTCAGAACTATCACCACCACTGGCGTTCTTACCTCTTTGTGAGAACATTAAGTTGTTATTGAATACAGCTCCTCCTACTAATGAGTTAGGTGCAATAAGTAAGTCAGTATAGATGGCTTCATAATTCTCTAATACAGTCCATGCACCAGACGTATCTGTAGCTGGAGATTCATTATTCTACTGAGTGCCAATCCACGTCATTACTGATTTCAAGAAGTAATAGTTACCATCACTAGTATCATATACGTAAGGAGCTTTCTCTCCATCATTAATGTACGGAGTACTAGTACTATATATACCAGCTGGATATGCTATAGGTTGCGAACCTACCGGATCTGGAGTAATTATACCACCCATAGGATTAGGTTTAGACCATGCAGTTTCCATGTTATCGTCAATAACTCTACACTGAATAAACCATATGTAATTATACTCATCACCTTTAGTAAGCTCAGGAACATCCATAGACCAACCTGTAGGGTTTCTCTTCCATTTCATAGTATCATTCCAAGCCTCACCAGTATAAGTAGTTTCAGTGCCTTTACAGTATCTGACTTCATAGCCTACTCCAGGAATACCAGAACCACCATTATCACCAGTCATACCAGTCATATAGTAAGGATCACACCATTGTTCCATTAATGTGTTATCTCCACCATTAATAAGAGCAAATGTAGCCCATAATACTTTACCACTACTTAACGCTGGTGCAGTAGAACTCCAACCTGTAGGATAACGTTCAGCTGCATTTAACTAAGGAGCAATTTCCCAACTATTGTTTCTAGCAAATCTGTATTCATAGTAGTTACCATCCATGCCTTGAACCTTACCTACATTTACCCAATCACTACCATTCCATACCCACAAGAAACCATCAATAACCCAACCGTCTCCTATCTCATTGCCACTAGTTGGAAGATCATCCGTAGAGTCCAAAGTACCTTTAATAACAACGCCTTGACCAGTTACTTTTACTACAGCCCCCCATTCTATTACAGAACCTGTTTCACCTTGAACTAATGCTACAGATTTCCACCATATACCTGTGGACATATCAGGAGTAAGTACCCAACCATCACCTGGATTATATGGATCATTACTAGTAGGCTTTTCAGGTTGAGTAGAACTCTACTTAAATGCTTCTACTTGATAATTAAAGTTATTACCATCAAGACCAGGTACACCTGTAATTAAATAAGGCCCTTGCCAACCTCTTTCGTCTTCAGGCAGAGATTCATCAATTACTAACTTATTATCAAAAGTAACTAAAGCTTGAATACCCCATATGGCTTCTTTACCAGTCACAGAGGGCATACCTACGCTCCAAATACTACCAGGGTTAATATTCAATCTATCTGGATCTCTAGGCTTAACATCACTACCAGATGTCTTAGTATACATTACTCTAAGGTGTTGACCATCTTGACCATCATCTCCCCATTTAGCCCATAATGACGGAGAACTAAAGTTACCCCATTTGTGAGTATCACCTTTATACTTTCTTTTACTAACCCATTCATATTTAAACTCTTCACTTACTCCCTTAGGATCATCTGTCCAAGGTTGTTCACCAGGAGCTGACTGAGGTATGTATTCATCTTGATCTGGATTATTGTCTGTAATCTCTTGAGGAGAAGCAGGTAACTTAGTACGCTGATATATATACTCTACACCATCTCCATCTTTACCATTCACTCCCCATTTGGACCAAATAGTAGGGTCACTCCATTCACTCCAACTGCCATCAGTTTGCAAATTATGTGAACAAACCCATTCACATTGATACTATTCACTAATACCTGTAGGATGATCAGTCCAACCTTGTCTAATGGCTTCGGTTTGGCTATTACCTGTAGGTTTAGTAGGAGTAACTAAACTAGTTACAGTGAGTTTATATACAAACTCAATATTACTACCATCTGCACCATCATGACCATCTGCACCTGTAAGTCTTACAGGAGTACTCCAAGGCACTACTATTGTACCTTTACTAGAGAACGTAGCAGTAGACATCCACACATAACCATTAGGATTACTATCACTACCAGACCATCCTTCAGGATATGTAATAGTATTAGTATCGTAATCCCAGCTACCTCCTACAGGAGTATCGGGTCTTTGTATGGTTTTAGTAGATTTGTATGCTATTACTACTCTAGTAGTATCTCCGTCTATACCTGGTACACCATCAATACCATCCTTACCGTCTTTACCGTCTTTACCATCTTTACCGTCCTTACCTGCATCTCCTGTTCTACCTGCTGGTATACCAAATGAGAATAAGAACTTATCTTTATCTAAAGATACAGATGCTGTAGGAGTACTTGATTCGTATACATCCTTAATTGCAGCCTTAAACTTAGAATTACCTATAACTATATCAGCTACTGATTCAAGTGGTAATTTATAGTTATTGTCTTTCTCTGCAGTAACAATGTATTCACCACCTGTAGCTTCAAGCTTCTCTTCTAAGTCTAATATCTTTACACCATCGCATTTTTGTGTCATATCTCTTTATTTTATAATTTACAATAACCGTTACTGCAATTTCCTGTACTGCAAGTATTATTAGAACAAGAGTAACAAATACCACTAAATAAAGTAGCAGAGTTACGCTCTTTCTCTAAGTGAAGACATTTATCGTTTTCTGTATTGAAACAATCACCTTTCTGAGTAAGAATAGCATTGTTACAGCAAGTACTAGCTGCACATTTTGGTTTAATAGATATCTCAAGTAATCTACAGATATCTACATATAATTGTAAAGCATCACGATAGTAATCGGATGCTAAAGCATACTCAAGCAACTATCTCTTAAAGACTACTAGCATTATATTCTGCATAGTCTAATCATCTAAACAAGTTGAACAGTGAGTATGTAATTTCCTAATCTCTGCCATATATACAATTGAAGGATTGTAGTATATGCCATGAAAATGAATTTCTTCCTATTCCGTAAAACATCTTAATGTAACATACTTCATATTCCAATCTAACTCTAGAATATCGTCATTAGTTACGGTTACATTATTATCGGAATCTACTGTAATATTCTCAGAAAAGCTAATGTTATGTATAGGACTGTCTTCAAGTATGTTCTTTAAATTCCATACTTCATCTATATAAACTTCCTTACTATAGCTGCTAAGGTCTACTTCAGTCTCTATCTTGAAGGTCAGTTTATCACCATCTATTTGTATATTTGTTAATTTGTCCATATATCAACAATAAAAAAAGTGGAGAGTGGAATATTCCACAACTCCACTTCTGTAGTTTGTAAAAGGAATCTTATCCCAAATTCAATCTCTCTAACGTGGATTAGGCAATTGTCTTACCAGCAATAAATGACTGAATACCTTTATCTACAATAGAATCAACTAAACTAGGACAATAAACTTCCGTAGTCAACGGAGTAGTCTTGATGTACTGATTATCATTGCTCAAGTACAGGTTATCGTTTTCGATGATAGCATAGTCATATTCTGCATCTTCTACTACTTTACGGACTTGTTCAACAATAGGATATGCACCAGTAAATACATGACCTTTATAACCCATGTTACGTACTTCTGCATCACGTACTTGCTTCCAATAACCCTTACCCGGATTACCAGCAGTCTTAACAATCGTAGCACCTACAACTGCCTTAGGCTGATTAGCAAGCAATGCACCAGGAATAGTCTCATACAGAGACGCTTCCATAGATACAACGCTGTATTCACTCAAAGAGTAAACACCTTCGTTATCATCCTTCGGCATAGCAGTCAAAGTCAGAACTGCAGCAGAAGCAGTAGCCTGTACTCTACGATTCTTGTGAGCGTTAATCTTCTTCAAGAAAGCGTCTACTAAATCTTTAGCTGTAGTAGTTTCAGCATATACTTCATAAGTATGAGTAAACTGCCAAGCAGCTTCATACATATCCTTATAAACAATACGCAAAACGTAACGATTACCAGCAATAATAGTAGCGTTAGTTAAAGTGATTACAATCTTTTCTTCAACAGGAGCTACATATCCGCCAATTACTGCAGACGGTTTAGAAGCTTTCTGGATTTCAGTAGAGAAATCAATATTAGCTTTCTGTGCTACTGTACCATCAGGCATAGTAACGTTCATCTTTTCACCTGCTACACCTACATACAGAGAGTTAGCATTTACTGCATCAGCAGCAGTCTTAATAAGAGCCTTATTCTCATCGAACAAAGCAACATCACCAACAGCCAAAGCATCTACTGTAGTGTAAGAAGCCGGAGCTTGTTTTCCAATCAGAACTGAGTGTACTGAAGTTATCATATTAAATGTTTGTTTTTAAATTAGACATTAGCGCTTAGTCTATTCGCTTACTTTCTACTTTCATTATTTCAGATTTCCACGTTGGTAAGCGCCTTAATTATTCGTCCTAAGATTTCTTAGAACTAGTATTAGGTATAGTTTGCACTATCATTTGAACTGCTAGATCTACTATATCCTAATGAGTGTTTTCTGGAAGATCTGTATATTCTTTAGTAAGATCACTTACATTACCCAGATCTTTTGCTTTTCTTAAATAGGTAAGCTAATATGAACTTATATCATAATTACCATCAGTATATAATACAATTTTATTGTCAGTATATACTCTAATAGGTTTTGCTTGATTATAACGCAATTTATGATCTGATAGGCTATTACTTAGTCTAGAGCTTACTGTCTCTATTGTAGCCTCTATTACATCAGACTCATGAGTAATTAAGTTATTACATTTATTATCCTTTATACTTATATATACATTTTCACCAAGTGCGAACATATAATCTTCAGGATAATTAGCTTCCCATTTATTACCTAATTTACTAAAACTATAAGTGGTATAGTTTTTAGTATTCACTAAGGTGCGTATGTTATCAGTAATCTCTTGATTCCTCTAGAATACTCTAAAATTCTATTTAACATACTCATCTTTAGCTTTGTTTATAAAATGAAACAAAGTATCTGAAGGAAACTTGATAGTTTCATTATAATTAGGTATGATATTGTTAAGCTACCTCTCTACATTTATTTGAAAATCTCTCTCACACATAATTATTCAGATACTTGGTTTAACTAAAACTTAGAAGATTGTCTTTGAGATTCTATATTCTCTAAAGCAATTACTACAGCTCTATTAATAATCTCATACATGACATCCTCAGGAAAATCTAATTCTTGTTCAGGTTTAGTGTAGTCAAACTTAGTTGGTTTCTTAACATAAGTTAGATCTACTCTATAGAACTCTGTATTATCTTCTACTCTTGGAGCATACATAGGATCCTGCATTAAAACAGGATCTACATATACTAAGAGTTTATCGTTTTCTAAAGTAGCTACTGGATTCTCTACCCAAGGTATATTATTATAAGTCTGCTTAAAAGGCTTTACTAACTCATGGCTAGTAAGTACACAGTTAGTCTAGAATTGTCCATACTTAAGTAATACACTAAGTATAGTCATTCTATTATCTTCATCATGAACATCTTCTAATGCATACTCATTATAGTCTGTATGTACAGCATGAAGGTTAACATCTGTAGCTATTAACTTCTCTATTTCAGATAAGTTAGATACAGAACCTTCCAAACCTACTCTTAATGCATTGTTACCAGTAATCTTATTACTTAAGATTTCTAACTATGCTTGATTAAGAAATAAGTCTACTTCTTCATCTAAGAATGCTGGGCATCCACCATAAGCAATACCTTCTGCATTCTTATCCAGAACTACCTTGAAAATTATATGAGAATCTTTATTAGTCATTACTTAGATTTAATTTGTTTATAACATTCATATAGCATCCATATACAATCCGCTTTTCTAGTACCTTTTAATTTGGTAAACTTCTAATTGAGGTTAAACTAAAGATTACCATACTATCCAGTTAACTCGTGTATTCTAATATTAGCTGTCTTGTAGTCATAGTAGTAGTTAATTACTTTCATCTATTTATCCAGTTGTACTATCAATGGCTCCTGCAATTGCATAGAATTATAGTCTTCTAGATACATCCATATATAACCTCCAGTTATTATAGACTTTCTATCTCCTCTTAAATTGTATATTTGGCTTCCAAAACTATTGCAAATATCTTTTTTGTATTCCCAAATTTTAATAACTTCATAGCTATAGGTTAGCTATACTATTTTCTTTGCATTCCTTTGATGCGATTTAACTCTAGAATCGTGTTGTCTTTTTCTATATTCTTCATCTTTCCACTTAGCTTTATTAGCTTCAGAGATTTTAATCTTAGTAGAGTTTTTAATTTCTCTAGCAATACTACATCCATCTCCTCCGTTAGTACAGTTGTAACCTTTATCAGGATCTGTAGAATTGTAATATCGAATCCAGAACACCTCACGATCGTTTAAACGACTTGGATCACAAGCTTCAATTATTTCAATTTGAAAATTGTTATAACCGTATTTCTATAGAGCGAATTGTAAATGATGTTTTTTAGATTTAGTAAATTTATTGGCATGAGATAGATGAGAAATAACACGTTTACGTAACGAACCTTTTGTCTGTCCTATATAAATCTTTCCATTCTATAAGTTAGTTAATTTATATATGACACTAACAGCATCTACCCCGCAGCCAGTATTTATAAATTCAGTGATTGTCATTTACTTTTGATCTCCTAAAGTATGGCTAATTTTAAATCTTGATTCTTCTTATCCTTAAGATAAGCAATTACATCTTCAAGACCATTACCAATTAAATCAGTACCAAAGTAATATTGAGCACGATTCTTTCTAATAATGTTTTTAGCAATAGCTTCTTCAATTACGAAGTTAATTTCTTTATTAGGGTTATTTACCCATTTCATCAAGAACTTAGAAGGATCAGCTTCAATAAATTCTGACAATTTAGCTTCAGCAACTTCATTAGACATAGAGTCTGATTTCATACCGTAGAGACGTAAACACTTACGCATTTCTTCAGTAGACATCTTATCCATTTCTCTATATGCTTCACGCTTAACTTTATTGAACTTATTCTGTTCTTCTGCTTCACTATCCTTATTAATCATAACATAATCAGTACCAGGTTTGATATTATTTAAACCATTTGCTACTCTCTTATGATTCTTAAGGAACAAATATTTTAATTCATCCTCAGGTCTATTAGTGTCAAGTAGTACATCTTTCCTTCCTATCTTAATAGCAAAAGTATCCCAAAATGTACTATTTGGGGATAACTATCCCTCAGGATAACCAATTTCTTTTTCTAATCTAGTTGCATCTTCTGCAGATAAACCAGTGTATAGGTTACCAGATCTAGTCCAGTAAGAGCTTACATAATCAAAACATGTAGGCCATTTAGTAATCCCAGTCCAGGGATTAGTTTTAATTATTCTAACGATTACTTCCATAATATAAAATATTAGATTATCAAGTTAGTAGGGGCCCTAAGGCCCCCTTTTGTATTATAACCGTGACTCAAATTATTGTGCGTCACATATTAATTCTCCACATGCTCTGGGGTCTCTAAGCATAATACCCATTTCACCAAGGAAGAATACAGTATAACCGTCCTTACCATTAGATCTCAGAGTATTAATAGACTTACCATAACCAGACGGAAGAACTGCACCACCAGTAGTCCAAGTTACGAATTCACGATCCTTACGAACTACCTTAACGATATTAGCTTCACCATCACGTCTACCCAGATCCAGGAATGTCATACGATATGATTCCAGCGGTTTCAAAGTAACCGGATGCAACTTACGGTTATAAGTAATATCATCGTACAGCGGGAAGTACTTCAGAGTTAACTCGATGCCATTAGTCATCTTATAAGTCTTAAACTGACCACCAAAAGTAAGGCTATCACCAGAACCAGTTACAAATACAGTATCAATCAGGTTCATGTTAACTACCTTTTCCTTCAAAATTCTATCGAATTCACGGATACCCATTTCACCAGTCAATGCAACAAACTTACGTTCGTTAGTACCAAGTACATTGTAAGACAGATCAAACAGGAAGTCTTCCAACAGTTCTGCAGTAAGATGAGTATAGTAACGTCTGTTAGACGGAGCAATCTGTTCTAACAGACCAGCACCAATAAATACCGGACGGCCGTTAGTACCCTTCAGATTACAAGAACCATCTTTATTTACATTAGATTTCATGTAAACCAACATACGTTCACATCTCTTATACCATTCACGCAGAGCTACCCATTCCTGATAATCAGCCCACAAATAAGACTTCTTACCAGTCTTAGGATCCTGCAAAGCAATTGCCATTACCGTAGAATAGGCTGAACCAGTAATATCATAGTTGATACGAATTGTAGTAAGATAATTACGCATCTTGAAATGAGTATTATAGTTCAGGATATCACCTTCTTCACTGTATTCTTCAACAGCAGAAGCCAGACGAGATACTTGGCAACCCGGTTTCAAGAGTTCTGCGGGGATATAAGAAGTAGGCTGACCATCAGCTACAAAACAAGTATATACCCACAGGTTACCGTCCTGATACGGAGCACCTGCTACACGTACTTGGAATTCCTTATCATCAAATTCCAATACAGCAGTAGGACCAAACCAGTTATCTTCTAACCACAGCATAATAGGTGTATTGCCAAGACCCGCAGTTGAATCATCTGTAATAGCTGCACCATTCCATTTTGCATCTCTAATTGTAACTGCTCTATCGGCATCAATCATTACATTCCACTCCCAGCTCGGTTGATCAATTGTCATTACATTACCAAGACCACCAGTAAGCATATCCAAAGAAGTGTTGTAACCATTATCTTTGGTACCGAATACATAGGACAACACAGTAGCAACCTGATACGGATTCTATTGTGATGCTGCAGAAATCTTAGCGGTATCAATCAAATCACTGAACCACTTACCTTTATACAGTACCAAATTATTCAGAATATTATTATCCATAAAATACTAGTAAATTAATTTTTAGTTATTATTAATTAGCACGCAATCTTCGTGCGAAGGAATTCCACATAGACTCGGTGCTAGTGTTATCCTGTTTCTTAGTCTTTCTACTTACTCCTGTTCTATTAAGACTATTCTTAAACTTGTTAATAGCTGCATTTTGACCTTTTACTTCGGCGGCTTTTACAAGTGTATCTCCTTTCATAGTAAAGTAGGCAGACTCAATTAAATTTTTTACGCTCTTAGACCAATCCTTTTGGAATTTAGTCATACCATCAGAGGTGGGCTTGAATATATATTCTAATAGTGTCTGTTTATCCTTTTCAGGAATTTTAACACCGCGAATATTATCCATGCCCTTTATTTCGTTGACAACGGTATCAAAGTACTCCTGTTGGCGTTGAGCTGCGAGCTTAGCGGCATTTTCTTGGTCTTTCAATAGCTGTTGTTTCTTATTCTCTCTTATGTCCTTAAGGGCTTCAGCAGCATCTTGAGACTCATCTTCAAGAATACCGGCTTCCTCATATTTAGTAAGTTTCTTTTCAATCTATTTAGCATTAAAACCCTTTTCTTTAAGGAATTCTTTCAATACTAACTTCTGATTACTCTCGTCTTCAAGATCGATATCATCAAGATCAATTTCATTGTCAATTGAGAAATAATCTCTCAAATTACCACCATTCTTAACAAACTTATCAAGTTGTTCAACTTCTTCGCTAGCGTATTGTGGTACTGAGTTTTCCTCAATTACATCATTAAAGTAATCAATTAAATCTTCTACAGTCTTAGGTTTGTCATCATCCTCAATATCATCCCAACCTAACTTTTCAGACAAAGAATCAAAGAAACCTGTTACTATGGTAGTTTCATCAGTAGACTCTTCTGGTTCTTCTTCCTCAACTTCAGGTTCTTCTGTTTCTTCCTTTGTAGTAGTTTTAGGTTTAGCTTTAGATTTAGATTTTACTTCTTTATCTTCTTCTTCAAGCTCTTCCTCTTTCTCTTCCTCAGTTTCAGTTTTCGTATTCTTACGAATATTATTTAACTCTTCTTCACTGAGTTCTTCTCCTACTCCTTCAAGATCAATTTTTGTTTCTTCCTCTTCCTCATTAGTAGGAGAAACAATAGGTTTATTCTTTACACTTGCTCCTGGCATGAGTTCTTCAAACACCTCAAAACCGTTCAATGTTACATTATCCATAATTATATATAATTAGATTTGTTGTATTTCTTTAAGTTCATTTATTTCATGTTTGAGTTCATCGATAGCTTCATCAATGTCCTCTTCTGATTCACTTTCTTCTATATTGTATTCCTTATCAGGTAGACAGTATCTAGATACTAATAGATCAAAGTAATATCTCAATTCTTCTTCATTGAAATATTTCTAATTGGTTAGTGCATCTAATTCTTCTCTAGTGAGATTCTTAGCATACAGCGGATCTGTCCTAGGATCGAAAGTAGAATAACAAGACTAATCTAAACCAGTATAACTACCATCATAGTAATTAAATATAGTATCAGTACAATATACTGGAGTGAATGTTTCGACATACTATTGCTGCTTTTTAGCAGCTCTAATATAGGTCTATAATTTTGTTTCAACTGATATTGGATCTACTATCATACCAATGTTTTATTATCACCAATGCTAGTAATTGGAACTGAATTAAAATCTTTCACAAACTATCTTTTACTTTTATAAGTATTAAATAGTTTTTTCATATTATCGTTATCAGAATTAAAAATCAAATCCTTTATTTGTTTCAATCCTACTTTACTATCAGGTTTCAATAGACTTTTATTTATCATATTAGTCCTAAATTCATTCATATGCGATTTAGTTTCTTCAAAGTTATGTAAGTATCTCTAAATCCAATCATACGTTTTAGGATACATAGTTTTAGTCTTCTTGGTATCTACGAATCTATTATCAAATATAGGCAAACTTAATGCTCCTGCTTTCTAATTATCATAATGACTTTTTTCATGACTTATTAAACCTGGCTATAGTTTACCATTCTTAACGTAATCAGAATTAATAAATACATAGTCAGGTATATTAGGATCGAAAGAACCATTAGCACTCATTGGTTTTATTCCGATCTACATTAAATCAGGAGAATTTTTACTTTTCGCATAATTCTATAACTATTTTGTATAAGTTTTTACATAGTTTGTACCATATTTTTTATCAAAATTAACCGCTCTTCTTAATGCATCCTCATTCTCTATAAGACGCTCGTAACTAGCGTTTCTATCTTCAATAGCCTGCTAGTATAATTTAATCCTACTATCTCTATAATTTTTTGCTTCGTCTATAGCATTGTCTATAGCTTTCTTATTTACCGTAGGTATTTCTCTTTTAGGAGTAATACCTTTGTACTTCTTTCTAAAGTTTCTAACAGTAGTAGGTACAAATGGTATCATAGTAACTGCAGCTAGTCCAGCACCTAACCAATCTCTATTCTTTACTGCATCATAAGCGTCTTTAGCCGATATAGCATCACCAATAGGAGTCATATTAGCAGCATCTTCAAGACTGAACACAGGTTTTAAACCTTCTTCTAGAGGTCTACCACTACTACTTCTACCTGTAGCTTGATAGAATCTTTCCTTCTCAGGATCACCTGTCTGACCACCATTTGCCCATGCCTAAATTGGCCCATCAGTTTTAGATTTAGTATAAGTATCATTACCTAAAAAATATGTATCATATCCCATACTACTATCTACGGTTAATCCTTTCCAATAAGTGGGATGTATACTCTTCTTAAATATTAATCCAGACTTAGGGTCTCTAGTGGGTAAATGATAAGACTAATCTTCTTCGTCCCATTGTGGCTAAGCTCCAGATTCGTACGCAGAATGCATATCATACTCAGTATCATCCGTATACTTTAAATTATCCGGTAAACTATTGCGCCAATCCCAATAGCCCTTACCGGGATTATTCTCCCGGTAAGACTTTAGGTTCTGCATTCTCTATTTAAATGCTTGTCTATCCATAATCTTTCAATTATTTCTTTCCGCCTTTACCCTTCTTAGAACTACCAGACTTCTTACCTCCACATGCCATAATTAATCTCTCCTATTATTTAATTGTTTTAAGATACTGTCTCCAATTCTTCTTATTAGCCTTATAAGTCTTTTTTCTGTCCTTAATTTTGTACTTATCAAGATCCTCAGGCTTACGTGTTTTCAGATAATCAAAGTTATCGTCATTAGCATAAGCTTCCATCTCATAAGGAATAGTATAGTAAGCACTAGATGCAGGGTATATAATTGGGTTACCTTTAATCCATTCCCACACATAAGACCAATAATAACTTATCCATCTCTTTTTATCTTTAGCTTCATAGAGATGAATATTTTCATGATTCCAAGTAGTAGGCTTAATCTGAGATTCAGGTTTTCTACTTAACAAGTAACCACACCAGCTCATTGCAGAATAACCACTAAATGGATAGTGATCCATATGCTTATACTCTACTTTATCTGCTTTTACTTTAGTGAATAACTATTTAATTATCCACCATGTTTCTTTAAACCAATTCATAATTATTTCTCTCCTGTTACTTTATTCTTGATTGCAGTTTTAGCTTTAAGTTTCTCTCTTTCAAGTGCTGCTTTGTCTTTAGCTGCCTGCAACTTCATTTCATGATCCATTCTTTCTCTTTCAAGCTGATTCTTCTTATCTTCTATCTCTTTTTTCATTTTCTGCTCTCTAATCTTAGCATTAAATTCAAATTGTTTAGAAGCTTCATCAGATGCTTGCTTACGTTCAGCTAAAGCTTGTTGAGCTATCTCTACTGGATCTGGAATTCCATTACCGTCTTGATCCATATTCTCAGCACCTCTATATGCATTAAGTTGAGCTACAGTAATCTTAGTAGCATTATCTTGATCTATCTTATATTTCTCAAGATCCATTTCTGCCTCTTTAATCATAAGCTCTTCCTCCTTAATCTCATTTTGCATCTGAATAGCTTGCTGTTCACGTTCTGCTTGAGCTTGTTCCATAGCTTGTTGTTGCTCCATACGTTTCTGCTCAATTTCCTCTAATCTAGACTTGATCATACTAACATTATCCATAGTAATGATTTCAGCTATATCAAGTAAGCTAGCTCCATTCTGCATAGCGGGTTGCATTAACTGCTTAAGTGTTTCTATATACTGTTGATTCTTAGTAGTATCTTCTATAAAGATATCAAAATCCTCATAAAGCATATCATCTGATAGTGTTAAGAATGCTCTAGTAGCATCATCTAATATATATTGTAGATGAGTTTTACTACCATCTTTCCAAGCCCATCTAGCAGTATTAAGCAACATAGTTAAGCATTCTCTCTTTACCTGATTGTGTGTCCAGAACCAAGGTTCAGTAATGTGAGCTGATTGTACTACAGAACGTTCTACATTACCTACTAATTCATTAGATGAAATAGACCCTTCTCTTTGTTTACTAACTCCAGATATCTCAGACAGCATACTTTCAATCTTATCCATAAGATTAATATACTGATCTATAGTATTAGCCATAGTAAGATCAAGAGCTGTAATCTAGTTAAACTAGCTAGGTTTACCTCCTTCTCTACCAGGTATGTCCCATCCTTCTTCATACGGATTAATAAAGTTTACTCCAAGAGCAGATAAGTAATGCATCCATTTAGATACATCTATATTCATAGATTTTGGTATCTAAGTAATGTCCATATTTACTACTTTACCTTTATCTCTAGCCATAGCAAGCTCAAGTCTATACCATAGTACAATATACATATACTGTAATGGTTTCATCATACTTACTAAACTACGAGGTCTACTGTTTGTATTATTATATACTACTCCAGTATAAGGCAATCTCTGAGAGTTAGGATTATCAGATGAAGTATATTGATATTCTAATGGTTGTATTCCTATATATAAGTCTTCACCAGCTCTATATCCTTCCCATACTTCAGTAATCCATTTCCATTCTACATTGAGTTCCATCCCTGTCTCTTTATAGCTCTCATCTACTTGATATTCTTTAGGCTCGCCTAATTCAGGATCAATTATAGTAACAAAACCTATTTTCTTAAATGATTTCCAGCAGCAGTGCCATACTTTCACACTGTTAGTACTATCAAATGGATTACTACTGAACCCATTAATAGTATGAGTCTTAATATGAGTATAATCTAAAGACGTCTTTCTTACTTCAGGATTTATACCCCCTTTAGAAGCTTGATCCATCATATCTAACAACTAATTTAGCTGTTTCTCAGACATCTTATCGTATAATCTATCATATAGTTCAGTTACAGACATATTCATTTCATAACAGCACCATTCTGCGTCATGAATGAATTCTAAGTCGGACGTTTCAGTATCATAATCAAAGTAGATAGGATTAACACGTTCGAGGCACGGTTCTCCATTTAGTATACCTACATAGTATATCTCTTCACCACCAACTAAAGCATCCTTCCAACCTTTAAAGAATTCATGAGTAATGTTTAACTTATTCTTTAAGTAATTAAGACTGTGGTATGCAGTTATTTCTGCGATATCTTTATAGTCTTTACTCATGTATTTTTGTATCTACTAAGGAGTCATTATTTCACCATTTTGCAAAGCTTCCTAGTATCTAGCTTGTTCTTCAGGACCTAATTTACTCATTATAGTAGCCTGAATATAATCTATTAAAAGCTATTTAGCTTTGTCCTGCATTTCACTAGCAGCTATATCGCTTGTACGTACTACTTTAAAATTGAATGGTCTTTTGGTTTCTTCTCCCAACAGTAAATCTATCTTAGGCTTAATTATATTATAATCCTAAGCCATTGCAGGAAAGCCATCCTGCTGTTTAAAAGGATTAGTAACATATTTCAGATCTTTTTCATTATATATACTATTATAAAGATCATAGTATGTTTGCATCTCCTCTCTGCGAGTTCTGTTATTACCATTTCTAGAACCTCCTAAACTACGACCTATAACATAGTCTATACAACTTTCTTGCCAGTCTTTTGTCTTCTTAGACATGGGAAGTTTCTATATTGGCATTTGATTAATATTATTCATAATTAAAACATATATGCTTCGATATTATCTATAGCTTCGTCGTCACGAAACCATTCTTGAGTAAATATAGGGCCTTCAAACAGCACCCTATTTCTATTCTCTTTTTTAATCTCTTTTACTTTAACATTATATAGCTATTCTCTATATATCATTACTTGGGTCAACGCCATTACACGGTCTACGTTAACTACATCATTTGCAGCTATAAGTTCCTCTAATAGCGGTTCCGACATTATATTGTATAAGTTCTTCTTGCCATCCGCATTAATATCATTAAGCCAGTCTTTTATTAGTCCCCATCCCCACTGCTTAATCTATTTATTCATATGGCAACCCTTTTTTCTATTTACTTTAGAATTACTTACTATATCATTAATTATATCTGGTTGATCAGCAAGTAAGTAGTCACAATGCTTATTAGTAAAGTAAACAAATATACCTTTATTTTGATTCTCATACATTGCTCTAGCATTATAGTATATAAGCAATTTACGTACATTTTCATAAAAGTCTTCTGCTGATTTAGGTCTACCTGTATACTCCGCTACTATTATATCTGAATACTGTTCTATAGACTATACTCTCTTATATATAAAACAAGAACCTAATGATGTAGTACTTGATTCATCATAATCATATGAGTCTATACCTGCAATATACAAACCAGCACTAGCATCTTTATTAGGATGTTCCCATATTACTATAGATCCAGTAGGGTCATCACCTATTAATGCTCCAGTAACTTCATCGCGTTTAGTCCTTAAAGGGTAATGTGTTATATCTCCAGTTTTTTTAATAACCCATTTAAGGCTACCATCAGGCTGCCATACTAAATCACCTACCTATTTATGATTCTATAATTTTTTGTTAGTTCTAAGTAATGCTAACTGTTCCTGCAATTCTTTTTTGGGAAAAATGTTACCATTAAACTCTAACATTGCTTCTGCTGGAGTAATAGGTCTTTCTGCAACGTATCTATCGATAGCTGCATTGTTGGTTGCGCTAGTTATTACTACTTGTCTCTCTGCTAATATATACTCTAAAGACTTCTTACGGTATGTATTACCATCTTCATCCATATATATACGTTTACCATTCTCATCACGTATATCTAGATTAGTATATTGAGGTACAAAGAAACCACATTTGTTAGTAGTAGCGGACTCATCCCATATGTTATCAAACCCTAAACAATTGTATCCATCAGGGTTGTAAAACATATCTTTCATAGTTTCAAATGCAGAATTATGAGTAATAATTCCATTTACAAGATAAGTATGAGTATTTCCAGCAGTTATATTATAAATAGTTTTTGCCCCTACATTTTCAATGTTTACTATTTTCTCATAATAAAATCCTCTATCTTTTTGTAAAGATTTTTGATTTTCATAGTATTTAGCGGCCTATTCTAATCTTTTCTATTTGTACTTGACTAGAAATTTTATGTTTTTATGAAAATTAATAATGCTATCCCTATCATGAATATCTAAAGAGTAATATACACTGTTCTAATTTTCACAAACACTATTTCTAGATGGTTTTTTATTTACTTTATAAATATAACCCCTTATTCCTAATTTCTATAAAAGATATAACACCTATTTTAATAGTTCTTCACTACTCTATGTAAGGTTTATTATAGTAGAATACTTATTACGTTTTTTATAATATGTTGTGGAAACACAACCATCAGTATCATATAATCCTCCTAAAAGTTCAGTTATACTACTTTTATCACAGGTGTTAATAATTTCTGGTAATCGTTTATTTGTTTTTGTTTGTCCAGATATACCTAATTTGTTTATATCATATTTAGCTTTACGAACTCTTAATTCTTTTAATATTCTACCGTCTTTAGTAGTATAACTACCAGTTGTAACACATGGGTATAAGTTTTCAATGAACGATTGAATTTCAACATCACATGAAGTTAGTCTAACAGAAGAATTATTCATGTAAGAACCATCCCCAATAAATATACCTATTGCTCTAGCATTATTAATAGAATCCTATCCAAAGTATGGTATACTTTTTGCTATTGCTACATAATTACCTATTACTAATTCTTGTGCCTAATGCCAATCGAATTTTAAACAATCGTTGTAATCTTTTTCATTACTGCTAAGAATAGGATGATCTATACTACACTCAATTGTTCTTCCTGAGTTAGTAGTAAGCTTAATGCATTCTTTTTTGCTAGGTATATTTATAAAATTAATAGGTTCCTCAGTGACTATTTTATTATTATTGTCATATCCTACTAACTTATCCTTTTTGGTAATATCTTTTATAGATAATTGTCTACCGTCACTAGTATATACTAGATTGTCTTCTGTAATACAGCCTTCATCACCACCAGTACCCCATACAATCATAGTACCAAAGGCTATACCATCTACTTCTACAGAAGGTCTAGCGATTTGCCATGCTGCTCCTAATTCAGAGAAAGAACCACCCTCTTCAAACATAATAAGATTAGCTTTCTTACCACGTACTACATCAGGATTATCTTTCAAAGTAACACCTATAATTTCCGACTTATAACCTAATTCTATAATGTTACCGTAATCATCTTTAGTATAGAATCCCGCGCGCCTACGCATCTAAGTATTAACTGATCGCTTCTTACCCCACGCTGTATTCTTGTCTATAAAGTCCATATAGTCCCAAGCTTTAGTAAGAATACCATCGTCTGTCAAATACTATTTATTTGATGCATATATGAAAGTTTTAGAGTATGGTATTAGATAGAAGTTACGGCATGCCATAGAACCACCTTTATAACTGTTATGCGTAACTACAAAGTCTCTAGTAATATACATCATATTATCATGATCTACTCTAATACATCGTTGTTTCTCTTTATAGCCCAGATTACGAATTGACTTTATACCTATAGCATTATAATTGTATCTTCTATTATCTCGTATATTAACTAGTTTTCTATCTAAACGGAATATGGGTTCTTGCGTGGTTATAGTTATACACCAGTGAGGTAGAGTATTAGAACGGTGTCCGTTACCAAAATCAACATCGGTTCTCCCTTCAATAATATTTGATTTCTTACAACGTATACCTAGGCTTCTACATAACCATACTACATCATCAATTAATTTTTCAGATGTACTTACAAAAGTACAAGCTCCGTTAGAAGAACTGGAACCATCTGTATCCATTAACCCTTGAAGTAGAGTAAATCTATCTTTTACTTCAGCGTATTTATAATCATCCGGTATGAATTTATTCTAAGCCTTTACTCTGACTCCATACTGCTTTAGAGTTCTACCTAACTCGTGCGTTTTTGCTTTCGTTAGAATAACATATTTAAACGGATCCCCAGTCGGTTTGATAATATAATTAGGAAGTAATCTTTGCATCTCCTCAACTATAAAATCATCCTCAGTAGAGAACATAATCTATGACCCACATATATACCCATCTCCTAACAGCACCCCCATTACATATGGGTCTACTTTTGGGGTAGTCTAATTAAAGTGTAATGGATTATTAGTAGGAAGTTTATATGGATAAAAATATTTACCAGGGCTACCTTGCTATAGTTTTCTTTTAGAATACTCTTTAGTAGTCATAATGTGTAGTTTCCCTCTAGTAGAATTGATAGTAGACCATAGATGATTTTCACCGCATCTAACCTTCCTGCCATCTTGTAGTTCTACTTCCCATACGTCTTGCTCTCCTTGCTCTATAACTTCTATTACTTTACACGGATCACCCGATGGATTCATTACTAAATCACCTACTTTTAAAGACCCCATAGAGACAAAACCAGTAGGAGTTAGTACCGGCTCAGAATAAGGCTGTTCAAAACCTTTACGTCTAGACTTGAGTAGACATAAATGCTTACCCTACTCTTGGGCTTCCTATACTGCATTAAAATAGTAATAGTCATAGTCCCAGAAGTCAGGGAAAGTTACTTCATTCACACGTTTTACTTTAGTATTGCCTAACTCATCTGTAGTAATATGATTAACTATACGAGATATAGGACAATAGTTTAAATAAAAATAGTTATACCCGCTAATGAAATCTCCATCATCAGCAGTATAACCATCTACGCATCTTTTACTTTCCTCATCCCAGAACTTAAAATATTCTGAAGTAGATTCAGGAAAATTACAATAACTACCGGTATTAATAAAATTTAATGCGGCCTAGCGAAATTTGTTTGAATTTATAATTTTCTTATTAAAGTCTACCATATTATATATTTAAAAGGGGCGCGTTTCACAACGAACCCCTTCTATTCAGATAATAATTTATAACTTAAATTCTTTTAATTACGAAAAATTTATTGGGGAAATTTCTGTAGCTGTAACCTAGTTTCTTGAGCTATGGTTTTATACGCCGTATGTTTAGTACTCCCCACCTGGGCTAACATTACCCCAGACTACCTGTTCACGATAACTACCTATCCAACAAGTTTCCTTCTGCTATTATAGTTTCAAAGGACTAGTATTTTTTAAGCAGTCTGCTTGCAGTCAGACTGCATTAATTCTTTCTTCCAAATATAACCTTTACATGTTTTAGCTCTACCATTACAAGCTCTCTGTATAGATTTATAGTCAGTGTTTACTGCCTTAGCCGCATTGTGCATTCCCATATAAGTAGCTACTAATGTATCATCTAAAGTATACTGGTAAACTAAATACTTAGTAGATGCCACTCTTAGTTTTTCTTTTTGCTCTTCAGACATCTTTTTACCTTTATTCAATCCAACCATACCTTTAATCCAGTTAGAATTACCAAAATATACTCTATTACGTTTATGTCTCTTAACTAAAGTAGATTTATTCTTTTCATACTCTTCTAACCATAATGGAATGTTAGACTTTTTATCTTCTAATTCTTCTTTAGTATATGCTGCAATGAAATTATTACAAAACGGATGGATGTAATTATTATTGCATAGTCTGCCTATATTAGAACGACTCAGGCCTGTAATAGTTGCTGCATCCTTGATAGTCCAAGCATATATATAATACCTATCAATAAAATTATATAAATGTACACGCTTACCGAATGTACCGTTTGCTACTAATTTTTTAGTATTTTCAGATACTTTCTTTTTTTGTTCTTCTGTCATTTTAAGACCCAGTACTCCAAAATCTCCTCCTTTAGTGCAATTATATCCTTCTGTGTAAGCATTGTATTTTTCAATATACTCTATTTCTAACTTATCTAATATTTGAATTAATTCTAAATTAGAAACATTTGGATCTGGAATAAATGACTCTAATATATCTACAGTAAAGTTATGAAAACCGTACTTATTTATTGCTCTATAAATTGGTAAATCTAATTTTCCATTTTTGGCATTTCGCATATGATCTTTTAGTCTTGATCTTAGTTTAACACTTTGACCAATATAACATTTACCATTCACATTATTTTTGATTATATATATACCAGCTAATTTTGGATCTATATCTCTATATGTCATATCTGCAAGTTTTATATGAATATTAGTTGGGGCGGCAGGGCTCGAACCCGCACATCACAGAGGTTTAGAATCTCCGGTACTACCAATTATACTACGCCCCAATAATACGTGGATATTCTTACCCTCCACGTAAGGGTTCTGATGGTTTAGAACCAAGATTTAATTCTTTGCCATAATGACTTCTTTACAGGTTTGTTCAAATATTCAGAAGCTTCTTCAATCTGTCTAAATACTTCGTCTGTATCCTTAGTCAAATCTATAGTAATTGTAAATTTCTTATTCATAATATTTTCATTTATACATTATAACGTGTTGTTAATATTTAGTTATATTTTAATGTATTATTTCGCCAACTCATATGGATTTACTTTAGCGTCACCTTTAACTTTACCTATAGCTAATTCTTCAGCTTTAACCATTGTTTCTAGTGAATCAATACTCTTAAGTACTCCACCAACGGAAGTCATGCCAGCTAATAAGTCCTTAATCTTCTTTTCATCTAAAGTATCGTCTAATGACTCTTTATAGTACTTACTCACACTATCTAACTTTAGACGCATATTGTTTAACATTTGTAGAGCTCTAGTATTAAGTAAGGTTTTATATTCATCTTCACAAATCAATTCTTCTGCCGTCAATTTGTAATTCTCATCATCGAATATTTCCTTTTTCAGTTTAAGTTCTCTACTGTCTTCATCCATACTTTGTACATAAGGACTATCCCATTTATTCATAAGTACAATGTAACTTATTACTTTGGTAGCATGCTCCTTATTAGGTTTATCTGCATCCCACACTCTTCTAAAGCATGGGATGCCTATAGCATCTGGGTGTATTTTTACTTTACCTCCAATAAGATCAAATAGTTTCATTTGTAAGAACTTGTTTGTTATCTTCTTTGTTCCATCTTATAAGATCGTCTTTAGCAAAAGCATCAGAACAGACTATCGGCTTTAGATTCCACTTACTACTTATAGTATCATATTTACTTAATATAAGTACAATGTCTCCTAGTTTATAGTCTATTACTTCTTCTTCTGTTATTATTTGACCATCCTACTATGCTATATATATAGTTCTACATTCAAAGTTATCAGATATATTTTTAATGCTATTGGTATCTACTTTATATAAAATAGCATTACCGTATTGATCTATCAATAATTTATCCATATCAGCAATCACACTTTACAGTTTCACAATCACAACCACAATCACAATCAATATCACAAGAAGTAGCTTTCTTTTTTTCTTCTTGCCCCTTTTCTAGCAATCTGTTATAGTGATTCTTTACTTCATCATTCTCAATAAAGATGTACTCTGCATCACTTTCTTTATCTATAGGATACAATTTTATTACCATAGTACCTTTAGTAACACTCCTTCTCTCTTTAGAACCATCTTTCTTTGTATAGATCCACTCTCCATCTTCAGGAATATACCACGTATAGTCTACATAAAAATGATTTAGTAAGCTAACATTTTCTACTTCTTTATCGTAACTAATAACGGTGCCTCTATCTACTGAACAAATATACTTAACCATAATAATCAATCAATTAAATAACCTAAATAATATTCTTTCTATAATCTCGCTATAATTTCCTTAGCACGTCCCATTGGTACATTCGGATTCACATAATCTGGTTTTATTTGATAATTCTGTATTATCTGCTAAAACTTCTCTATCTCCTCCTGTATGCTCTACTTTTTTATATTCTTCATACTTCTTAAATAGCATGTCACACATTGCATTTACCTGATCGGCTCTACTAGGTTCTGCACTACTCTTCCCATTATCTACTATAGTAGTAGTAATACTGTCAATTACATCATTTGTGAAATCTTCATAAGTAATTACGCCTTCATTAATTAATTCATCTACTTTGTTATATAGGCGCTTCATTTCCTTACTAAATGAACCATAGAGTGGTTTATTGTTTTCCACTTCTAATTTCCACATCATTTTACTTTCTTCAATTGTCATATTCTTTGTTTTTTAACTCATTACAGATAGTATTACTTATATTTCCTGCAGCCCATCCTACTAAGTAGGCATACGCTTCATTACCGTCTTTAAAGTCTTGTGTATATAAACCTAATTGTTCACAAAAGTAATCTGCAACATGTACTGCTTCATGGGGAATCATATCTGGAGTAATATCTTCTGTATTAGTAACAGCTATCACTATTACTCCGTATTTATTATCACTCTTACGTATTACTTTACAAGTAACCATTCCTCCATCATATTTATCTATTTCTTGTAATAACTTATTGTATTCACTTCCATCATTATTACCGTATACATCAAGAAATATAAAATATTTATCTAAATCCTCAATATTAGTACTTACAAATAATAGTCTAGGGTATATCTCAGGACTATAAACATCATACGGTTTCTTTTTCATATCTTTTCTTTAATTTGAATTTACCTAAGTAAGAGAATCTAACTGGTTTAGGATCTAAGTTAGAGATGATACTATTAGTAAACCTAAATGGGCTGTTACATATTACTTCTATAATAGGGTATGGTATGTTATACTTGTTGCTTAGCTCAGTATATATACTCACTTGATTCCTCATTTAAATCTATCTTTTTGTAATACTTACATTCTTCTAAAGTAGAATAATCATTAAATGTATTAGGTCTTACTATATTGATTATAGCCTTAATATCTTCCCAAGTTCTATCATTTACGCAATTATCATAAACAGATTGTAGTTTGTGTATCTCCTGTTTACTGTACTTGCGTATAGGAGTATATGCAATAAAATTATACTCATCTATCGTAAGTAGCTCTATATTAGTAGGAATGATCTCAAACTTATTATAAGGCAGATCCTTTTTCTTTAATTTATTCCATAATCTGGTAAATATGTTATATTCTTTCCAACATAATATAGTACCAGGTCTTACTATTGTTGTTTTAATCTTCATCTTTATTTACTCTTAATATTATAGTAATCTGTACTCTATCGCCGATTATTTCAGGTATAAGCGCCTTATTTACTACAACTTCATTTTCAATCTTACCTTTAACTAATATACCTTGATTCTTAAACTTAGTTATGTATCTACTGAGATTGTCAGGAGTAATACCTAATACTTTTCTAATATACTTCCTATTTTCAGTAGATATTACATTCTTACTTATGTTAGGGAGCTTAGGAGTGTTAATATCTATTGCTATGAACGTAGCCAGTAACTCTAGCTCCCTATCAGTAAGATCAAGTATACCATTAAGGCTCTTTAAGAATTCTGTATTTAAATCGGCTTTGCTTACGCTTTTTACCAATTTATTCATTTGTTAACGTATCCTTAATTTTATTTAAAACCTTATTTAAGTTATAATACACAGTCTCAGCTTCTAACTTAACACAAGGCTGTATTTCGCCTTTATTTGCTCTTTCATTAGTCTCTTTTAAGTTACTTTCGTATTTCTTAAGTAAGTCATCAATGAGCTCTAAAGTAGCATCTACATTATACTTACTTTCATCATCAACACTTAAAAGGTAACCTTCTTCACATAAGTAATCCGCAGTATCATAATCTAAAGACATCATTCTAGTATAATTATCTTCACTAACGTTAAATGACACTAAACCTGTTTCATCTTCTGCTAATACATCACCTTTCTTAGCAGAACCAAATTCCTTAATTACTTTGTAGCTCATAATATTTATTTTAAATGTTTATGTATCTATAAACGGTAGATTAAATAAATGTTAAAATCTGTTAACATTTATTAACATTTATTATCTATATAATAAAAAACCCTGACTAACGCCAGGGTTCATTCTAACAATGAGTTATAATTTTAAATCATATTTGATACAGCAATTATATCATATGGTTTGACTAATTGACTATCCTTAAACAAATCAAAGTCCTTAGCAAACTTTTTATTATAAACAATAGTATCTCCTACTTTATATTCACATTCTGTTAAGCATGTAGGAACTTTCAGTACTACACCTGTTGAATACTCAGACTCTACCTCCTTAGTTTCAGTTTGCGTATCATACTTATTGAAACCATCTTCATCAACTTCACCTGTAGGGATCTGCTCTGTAATCTCTTTAGTAACCATGACAGGTGCTAGAGGTTTAACCAACACATCCTTCAACATTGTATACTTAATTCCATTTACTACTGTTTCTAGTATTTTATCTTCCATAATATTCTATATTTAATACTCAAATAACGTATTATTTCTTATTTTGTTTCTCTAATATTAATATATTTCCGCCATTAGAACAACAATAACGTCTAGCTAAAGTAGGGCAGTTTCTATTTAAGAAATAACAGCCATCGCAACTACCTATTGGATTAGACTCTATTATAAACTATTTGTTGTCTATTGTTACTGGTATTCTATCTCTTACTATCTTTGCTAATTCCTAATCATTTAATGTCATAGTCCTTTCCTTTTCCGTGTTTATCTAAGTAAAGCATAGCTATTGCATTCCAAGCTACAGCAGCTAAGTGGTTTACTTTAGTCTCATCATCAACCTTATTACCTTTCTCATACTCAAGTAAGTGCCTTAACATAGCCGCTTTATAACGGTGGTAACCATTTTCTAAGTTCTGCCAATTATTATCACCATACTTAATAGAACCAGCAGTATAGAGCTTTACTATATCTTCGATCTCTTCTAAAGGTAGTAAATCCCAACGCAGCTTACCATCTTGGTAATCATTCTTCTTTCCTTCTTTCATTGTTTATCTCTTTTAAGTATAAATCCTTGAGTACACAATGACGTAATCCTAGAAGGGCAATAACAATTATATAAATCACATCCTTGACACATACCTTTTACTTCATTCTCTACTAGAGTATAAGGTTTATTACCAAAATATACTTTCTTACCTAAGTAAGCTACTTCTCTAACTTGTTTATGTTTCATAGTAATTATATTTGTGATTATCTAAAGTAGGAGTAATTAATATTATATCACTTTACTTAACTAGACACTATTATTAGTTTACCCCTCTTACTCCCCATATAACGTCTAATATGATGTATTAGTTACTATTTCTTTAACATTTATTAACATTATTTATAGTTATTTAACGCTATTAAGTTCAATGTTTTTAACATTCATTAACGATTTTAACTTATCAGCCAACTTTCTAGCATCTGGATGAGCTGCACCACTACAACGTAGCTTAAAGAACCCTTCCCAATCGCTCTCAAAGCCTGTCATTACTAATTCTGTCTTAGTTGCATTAGGTAGTACTCCACGAGCTTCTTGAGGCTTTAAACCTTTGTTTATTAGCAGTCTGTATTGCGTTCCTGCATTGTTCAAACACCATAAAAAGTTATCTGCTACACCATTATCTGAAGGTAATTGGATTTTCATATTATCAATATCACACCAATCTCCATCCCAGTAAGTATAATCGCCGGTAGGTATATTTAACCAAGTAGGTTTAATAAAAGTAAGCTCATTATTAAATTTATCCTTATTATAGTTACAATATCTTTGAGACTCCTGTGCAAAACTGAATACTCTATGTCTAACAAACTCATGACTTACTCCTCTATCACATATGAATTTGACTGTAATACGCTTCTCGTGGGAAGGTGTAGGATCACATTGATATTTTAAATCATCAAGCCATTTATTTTCTACTAGTACTCGATAATTTGTAGTTATATAAGCCCTACCGTTAATACCATCTACACTTATCTTTTTTACTCTAGAATAAGGATTTATTTCGTATTTTCTTACTTCTGGAGAAGTGGCTGTTATAGTTAAATATACAGTGCCGTGCTCTAACATAGCTCCATGACCAAGCTTAATCATACGATCTACAAACTCTTTAGCGCTATCTTCTGTTATATTATCCTGGCTATGATAGCAAGTTCTACCTGCTAATTCTATCATCTTATAAGGATCTTTTTCCTCAATAATCTGTACACTGGATTCTATTAATTTCATATTAGTTTAAAATTTCTATAGCTGTTATTTTTACTTGGCGCATATATACATGCCCTTCATATTCTTGTAGTCCTTGTTGTACCATATAGTACTGATCGTCTATCTTTACTATCTCAGACCATCCGTCATCTGCAGGGCCTATATATGTAGATCTATTATACATTTCTGCAGATTTATCAAACGGAATAGTATCACCTATTATTTCGTATTCTATATTCATACTATTTCTTTTTAGTAGTTTTTCTTATATATGTAATAAATCTTATATGTGGAACTCCTAGTTTAGATAGTTTCTTATATGTAATATAAACTGAGGATGTGTAGTTTAACAGGTTATATGAATATTTAAACATATTAACCATGCATACTATTATTTGTTTATTTTCTGATAGTCTAGTAATAGATAAGTGACGCTGTTTAAATCTAAACATGAAGTGGTAAGTACTATGGATTATATTTTCTACTTGTTTTGTGTTAGTATTATATACCCAGTAGTGAACCCCATTCCAATTATATTGATTAGCTATTAATATACGTGTAACATCTTTAGTACGCACTTTCAATACTAAAAACTTAGTATTATCAATCTGTATTTCTTGTTGCCTATTTAGATTATCTATCATAGGCTCAATATGTTCTATATAATAATCTATGCTATGTTTCATATTACTAATAACGCAAATATTAAGAATAATTACAGATATTTAACATAATTTAAAAAAATATTTTATAAAAATTTTTTGAGAACATAATATATCTGCGTGTGTGGAGTAGCAAAGATTCACTCCCCTCTATTAAGTATCGGCAGGGAACACCCCTATGCTAATCTGGTGTTGGCGTTCCCTTTTATCGTGTATTGTGTAATTCTTAAAATTGTGTAGTTATGAAATGTAATGTAACAAGTTTTGTTAAGGTTGAGAGAGAAAACGAAATGCCGTACTTTATCATTAAAGCAACGGGAGTTGAGGGTGACGAGAGCGCAAACGTAGTAGACGAAGACGGGTGTATTAATCCATTCGCCATGATGTCAAGGCGTTTCAACTTTACAAAAACACTTTTTCCGTCAACGGACAAACAAGTAGAGCAACTCGAAAAACTCTATGAGGTGGATAAAGATGGGAAAGTGGTTAAGGGTGCGCCTATACGGTTAATGTCGGTTTCTTGGGCAACGGGTACGGAGTTCTATATTAAAAAAGAGGGTTCCGTTACGGGAGTCTATGAAACAGAGGAGGAAGTAACGGAAAAGGTAGTGCGTAATGGCAAGACCATTGAAGTGACTAAAACCAAGTATATACCGAAAGTGTTTAAAAGTGTTAATTTAACACTGTTTGAAAATGCTGACGGCACATGTGCTGAGAACGGTGGAAACGCTGATGCTTTATGCAAAAGGACTTTTGAGAGGGGGCTTGAATCAGGTGCCTATATTCCATGCGAAATCGCAACCGACATTGCCGAGGTAATCGCTTAATATATGGCGGTTCTATCCAACAAACACTGCCTACGACCATGTAGGCTTTGTTTGCTTTGCAAACCAACATTTATTATCAACATAACAACTTTGCCTATGTATTCATTAATACACGGACTAATAAACATTGTATCTACCCTATTTTGTTATTACATTATAGGAGGGATTAATGGTGTAATCTTTTATCTCACCTTTAATGTGTTTCACATTCTATATCTTACTTTAAGATTAGATGATGAGTAAAAGAACAAATTAGAACAAGAGAATAGCATAGCAAAAATAATGCGCTTGTTCTACAAACTCTACATATATAATCAAAATATGGAATTATAAATCATTTAAAGCATTATAGCATATATGAAGAACAGATTAGTACTATGCTTCGATGACAAGAGATTTGGACAGAAGACATTCTATCTGTGTGATACAGAGGAAGAAGCATCGAAGACAGCAGTGATAGCTAAAGAACGCTACAACAGAGTAGAGATAGTTGCAGTTCCTAACAGTCTCCAACCATAAAACAGAAAGCCAGCGCTGTAAAGACTGGCACGATATCAGTTACTAATAATTAAAAAAACTCAATAACTTCCCAAGACATTGAGGGCACCAGTTTCTTATGTAAATCTAAAGGTTGTGGACTATCCACGTAAATACTTAGCTAATCCAAGCCAGATTAGAGAATTCCTTTAGTCTTAAGTTTTAGGTGTAAAATGCAATTTAATCATTAACTAAATAAATAATCATATGGATAGAGACACAAAATTAGGTATGTTATCAGTAGTAATCACAATGATAGTATTATATCTATCTATATGGTTATTTAACTAAGATATACAGATTTATTCGCAAAGTAATTATTCTATGAAATGCAAATTATCCTCATATGTTGTGAAACATAATTTAACCACGTTAAAGTATAATAATATAAGTTAGGTATGCCCTTATAAAGACTTAGGTAGCGCTAAGGACTATATTATTATACTTCTCTTCTTAAACCACCGATGATACGTGACAAGTCGTATATGGGATGAGTGTGAGTCAAGAAAGACATAATCCTATTTACTATGCACAAGTAAAGACAGATTATGAATCCACGTGGTAGATGCAGTTGTAGGTTCCAACTGGTGCACATCTTATTAGAGACAGCAACCAAGCTCGAAGTAAGCAGAGCGAAGATAGAAAGCTATACCTCGATAAGCTTAATGAGGTGCTTAACAGTCTGACACTAACTGAACAATAAGTGTTAATGCTTTAGATATCTAACTATTATTGCAACCCAATGCAGTATGAAAACTCGTGTATGATGTATATCTCTCTAATTGGGGCGTTACGACGTTCTAGAAACGTAGTATGAAGGCGCAGAGGCGTTAGAACTAAAGTATTTTTTTAATAGAGTAAGAGAAAAAACTAGCATATAGATAGGATAATGCGCTTACTCTATTACTTTTATTGCATTAACTAACAGATAAATAATATCAAATTATGAAGAAAATAACTTGTATTCAGCAGTATGTAATAGATAATCTTATTGAAGATGAGATATTATCTACAAACAGTCTATTAAGTGCAGTTTCTAAAGTATGTTCGGAGGAACAGTTTAATAACATACTATCTATTCTTATTGAAACACCTATTCCTTGTACAGACGTACCTAAATTGGAGCGTAAGGAAGACTCAGGAAATAAAACAAACTTAGTAAGAATGAGTATGTTTATACCTGGAGAAACTAACACTTCAGCTAAACTAGACATAATAAAAATACTAAAAAACAATTCAACTTTAGTCTTAACCAAACTAAAGAATATGTAGATAGTTGTATAGGAAGATATAATATATTTCCTAAAGTTATTACACAAAAAGATATAGATACTATTATCGAAAAATTAAAACCTTATGATATAGCTATATCTACAGTTAGATTTTATTAATAAGTTAATGCAGTAAATATTACTGCATCTTTAAGGTGAGAATCCTTAACAATCCTGTGGGGCTTATATCTATCAAAAGAACTTACAGCAGCTTTTATATTAGCTTAGCTGGACTTTATGATAGTATTAGTGCAGACGTTAAAATCAGGAACAACTATATTAAAATCAACAATAATGACAAATACTCAGGAATTAGCAAATTATATTGATTTAATATAGTCAAGTTTAATCGTCCTTAAATTTACAATATCAGCCATTTGTTTATTTAATCATTGTTCGTTCTTAATTATACAGATTGATTAATTAAGCATAACAGTAAGCGTACTGTTGTCAGTATATTTATATGTGAATATAGATATACTGATTGCACTCATATAGCTGGCCTTCACGTGGCGAGTGTGTTAAGTAGTAGGTCTAAAAAATCTTCCAGTTTTACCTACGAAAACTAACAGCTACCTTTGCCCAGATGTTGAAACTGGTAGACAATCCACACTTAAACTGTGGTGACCATTTGGTCGTGCGGGTTCGATTCCCGCTCTGGGTACATTAGTAATTAACATTAAAATCAATTTTATGGTAAAAATCGTTAAACATTATGAACTTAATAGAATTAGTAGAATACTAATAGTAGCAATAATAACATACATTATTGGTAATCTAGTTATAAAGGAATATGAGAAATCTAAGACTGTATATAATTTTGTAGATTTACAAATGAAGTACAAAAATTATATATTAGTTAATAAAGAGAGAAGTATTACTAATGATGAAGAGTATAAGTTCACATTGCGTAATCCTATTACAAATCAAAATAGTACTGTATATGTAAAATACTATTTATATCATCATGTATATTTTGTTGGAGATACTATAAAGTAACATTTTAATCAATAAAAGTATGAAAAGAGAAGAAATTAAATCTTACAAAGATGCTTGTAAAGTAATAGGTAGAAAGCCTAGAACTTATAAGGATAAGCATTTAAATTTGTATGAACAGCTTAGTACAATTATAGCTGCTCTAAATTTCATTAGTAACGGTAATAAACCTTGGATACCTAAGTTCGATTATTATTATATCTATTCTTGGTTGTATAGAAAAGATGGATATAATAAATCTGCGGGTTTGTTCGCTTTGCTTTCTCACGATGGGTTGGACTTTTCCACTGCTGCTGTCGGGACTTCTCTGAAGATAAAAGAAAGAGAGGATGGAAATTACATAATAGAAAACTTTAAAGAACTACTCCAAGATTGGTTTTGGGGAGATTAATTACTAATTTTAAAACATTATCAAAATGGAAAATGATTTGATGGCGAGACCTAAACCGCCAAGAATAATAGTTTGGGTAGTATTAATAACTCTTGCCTTAATAGGCATGATGGGAGCAATAATTTACGCAGAGCGTGAAAACATTGCTAATTTCTTAAATGGTGTGAACCAAAAAGAAGTACAAGAAGATCCTCAAGTTATTATTGAGGAACCTGTAACAACAATACAGGATATTCTCGATATGAGAGAGCAAATGAGAGAAGATAGAAGGATTGATAGTGTATTTTTAGCTATGCCAAAGGTAGTATTAATTGATATTTTGATGCAACATGGTACATCGTTGTCTATAAAAGACATAATTTACATATATGAATCAAACACATCAACGTACAACACAGTGTTATCTGGAGCAAGAGCTCAAAAATATCTTGATGACTCTATACAAACTCATGTTATATCAACGGTTGTAAATGACTCTATTCAGAATTAAAACCAAACCTTCTTTCTGTTTTAAATGAATATTAGAGTCTAGTATACTCAGTCTGTGAAGATAGAGTATACGTCCTCAGAAAATGACAAGCATGTGGGGCGTAAGTATATACAGCAAGGTTATCGTTTATCCTCATTTATACAGGTTAATTGCGCAACTGTAAAAAACGGGATTGATAGAATAGATGGTATATATGATCGTGCGGACGTTAAAATCATGTACTCCAATAAGATTTAGTTTGACAGCTATTTCTGCTTATGAGTTAAAACTATAGTGAGAGTCATAGTAAGTAACGATTGTGGTCGTTTATCTTTGTCTTATAACAAATGCTATAAACTATGTTGGCACTAACTTAATTAAATCCTGAGTGTCCAGGCGTCATTATTAACAATTTAAATTTTTTAGAAACATGAAAAAGATTGGAAAATTTTTATTTGTAGAGCAATGCTTTACAGATACTGAAGAAACAAAACCTTGTATTATTCACATTGATGCAATTGACAGTATAACATGCAGCAATACCAGTAAACTCGGAGAAGTTGTAGTAATAGAAACAGATAATACAAAAATTCTCTGCAACGATCCAGAGAATTTCTTTACTAAGTTTGAGAATCTAATTTCAGATGAAGAAGAATGGTAGTCAATAAAGTAAAAGAGGGCCGTAAATTAACTGAAATAAAGTTCAATAACGACCATTATCTCGCAAATCTATTAGCTACTACTAAAATACTTGGTATTCCATTAGGACAAGCTAAAAAGCTGTGTAAAGCAGTACCAGGTAAAAGAGTAGAAGTTAATCCATCTATTGAGATTATTAGTAAATTAAATACTGATAAACTATTTGAAGAATTAGAGGAGTATGAGATAGAAGTATCTATCAGTATTCCTAGTAAATAACTTATCAAAAGTAAAACATGAAAGCAATTGTTATTTCATTTGAAGGAGCTATAAAAGACGATAATATCTTTGCATCATTATTAGCTTCTTTTGTAGAGAAACATGTAAACACTGAATCTGTAAATATCCATATTTTATCAGATATAGATGTAACAAATGCGCTAATAGCTAAGTGCTTAATTCCATCTGCTATAACAGTAGACAGACCATCTAATCCGCAAATACCAGTGGTAGAAGATTTCTGTAAGAAGATTGTTTCATCTATTGGTTCACCCGCACTTAAAACACGAGAATTGTTAAACTCAGAGCTATGTAAGTTCTTAGTACAACAAAATCGTGAAGTTATTAGTGTTCCAGTAAGTATTATTGCTAAAGTAAATACTACTGCAGCATATTATGAACATCGTAAGGTACTAAAGGAATACGGTTTATCCGCATTACCTGAGTTATTACGAGATATTAATCCTCTATTTAAATTTTACTAGTATGGCAAAGAAGAATAATGAAGAACCTCCAAAGGAATTCAAAAAGAAGCCAAAACATAAGAAAATGGAGCCTTATAATCGTAAGAAAGCATGGAAGTAAACAATGATTGTCCTACACTTGATAATCACATCAACTGTAGTGAATGTACTCATGAGTGTAAACTCAGAATACAACTAAAGAATAGTAAAGAAGTAGAGACCCCGCCAGAGTCTCTACTCAATACTATATATTACTAATTTAAATTGTTAGTAAAATGGTGGATTCAGTCAACCTAAAGAACTATTTATAACCAAATCCCTAATGGAAGTTTAGCAGTTGCTAGACTGCTATTCAAGAGTACAACGGACTATACAACGGTCAACCATTTATTGGTCAGTGATGAAGGAAACGGGTTACCTATGAATAAGAGATACAAATAAATAGGATAGTTCTTTTTAATCATTACTTAAATTTATCAAAAAAATATGAGTAAAACAAAACGTATAAAAGCTCTAAAAGAATTTATAGAGCTAGAAAAATTAAACAAAAATCCAGTACAAGAATATATTGACTGGGCTAAAGAGGAAATAGCTAAACTTGAAGCATACTTAAAAAAAGAGCATCAAAGAGTAACTAATTACCTTATTCTTACATCTATAAATCGTAAGAAACGAGAGACAGCTTATGAAAATCGTAAGCTGATAAAAGCAGGTGAAAGAGAAAGTTATCGTCAACGTAAAATTCGATTAAATCGAGAGCGTAGACAAGCACTTAAAACTGCTTAAGATGTCATATTATATGACTAACATAGTTATTACTCCTACTCTATACGAGGAGAAAAGATTAGAAGCTATATCATACTTTAGTAGATGTAGTAGAGAATCAGCACTAAGAATCCACAAAAAGAACAAATATAAAGATATTAAATTAAGACTAAATGTTATAGCAGTAGCTATAATAGAGGCTAAAAAGAGATATTTTAGTGATTGTTCTTTCATTAAGATTATATTATAGTGTTAAATAAATTTTATTGTTAAATCAATTAAACTGTATTCAAAATGGCAGAAGTAAAGAAAATGAACATCCTTATGGAGGATGTAAACGGAGAAAACATCCAGGATGTAATCGCTAACTCAAGTAAGGTAACTGAAGAAATTGCTGAAGAAGCAGCAAAGAAAATTGCTGAACGACGCAAGGAAAAGTTAACGAGAGACCTGGTTAATGTTGTTCAAAAGAGTGAATATACAGTATCATCTGCGGTATTGCAAGTAAGACGCTCTAATAGAACAAACCAACGTATCAAACAGTATCTAAAAGATCTTGCTGCACTGAAGGAAGATGTTGTGAACGGAAATAAGCCGGTGTCCGCATGGGAAGAAGAAGCTCGCAACTTAAAGAAGCAGTACGACAAAGATCTTATCGAGATTGGAAAAGATATCGATAAGTCCTTAAGTGAACTTAACGAATTGTTCCCAGACTCGTGGAACTGGAGATACAATGAATTAGTTCCTGGTATTAACAAGTAACTAATTCAAAACAAATAAAAGAGGTTCCAAGCTTAGAATCTTTGAATCAATAGCTTTAGTATGTGAGTCGGGATCGTTCTTTTGAACTCATAGGGCCTGAGGCATACAAGGACCTGAATTAACAGGTCTCATACAGAATTTTAAATCAGTTATGGGGAACTACCGTGAACTACTGATCATAAGTCTGAGATCGCGACAATAAGATTGTCCTCTAGAAATAGAGAAACGCCTTAGTCGTGACATCAAGTTTAGACTGAATAATATGAATCTTTGAATCGCTTAAAGTATCTATACTTTAACTATTATTCGTGTATTATCAAGATCAGTATAAGAGAACTAACCATTCTCAAGACCATAGGGTATATGACTTTGGTCGGTCATATACCCACAATAGAGTAGGTATAATACCGAACTGTAAAAAGAATTGACTGTTAGGTCTATTTATGCCTTCAGGTGACCGCGGGGCAGTACCGCGCACATCCACTAAAAAAATATAATAAGGGTGTGAAATAGTATTGAACCGTTGAAACAGAATAGAATAGGTCAATAAGCAGATAACTGGCAATACAAGTTATGTAATGGACTACACTGGTATCGCAGCGTGATAACAGAGTCCAACGGCTAAGCTAATGTCGTAGAAAGCTGGAGTAAGGATAGCACTCAGTTGGTAGAGCGGTGAGATAGTATCAAAAGCTGGTATCGGAGGTTCGAGTCCTCCCCTTACTACAAATTTAATTATCAAAAGATTAATAGTTTATCAATAAATTAATTTGAAATGGGATTAATGAATTTTATTAGACAGAATCTTCCAGAATCGTGGGAGAAGGCTGCAACAGAGATGAGAATGAAGACCGAACTAATAACTCGTCTTCATAATGTAGTACCTCGTGCTTATAAGAATAAGTATCATTACAAGGAAGGAATATCTTATATTAGAAGAGTGTTCAATACTAAATGTGACGTAATACATTTAGTAGATGCTACTGATATAGATATCACTAAATGGAATAAATTAAGTAGTAAAATAAAGGAATACGAATATCAATGCGTGTAAGATATTTTGCTTGGTTTGACTCTAAACATGAAAGAACAGAGTTCATTAACTTACTCAGATCAGCTAAATCTGATATTGATGCAGTTAATAAAGTGATGCAAAAATATCCAGAGTTAACTTTATCAGAAGTATCTGGAATAGTAAATAACTTTAAAAAAGAAATTAATCAACCATGAGACTCAATCATCCTGGTATCTACAGAATTGTAGGTGAAAACTTTGAGCTTCTTGCCAATATAATTGGAGAAGTTCCTTGTATGAGAATTACTTCTGCACTATTAGTTAATGACTTAGTACAGAAAGGAGAATTCACAATACTACCTGAAGAATCTATTGAAATTCAGAGCGTATTAGCAAATCCTGACAAATTTGTTTTTCTAGAGTATGAATACTCAGAAATATGTTCATTACCATCTTATCGACAATCGATTCATGGTACGAAAATGCCTAATATAACTGATGAACAGTTAAAGACATTTACTAATAAATACCTCGAAGATATTGGAATATATGGACGAGGTGTAGCTGCAACTAAAGCTTATATATTAGAAACTACAGGCTGGTCATTAGCACAAATTAATGTAGTACTAATGAAAATAGCTAAAAGAGTAAAGCAGCAATATGGTAGTTTATAGTTTAACAAACCATATATATACTACTTGGGGAGTTAAGTATAGTTCATTTAACTGGCGACCTGAGTGGTATACCTTTTTAAGAATACAAAAAAGGGAATTAAACGAACTAGAGTTTCATGAATCTTATAAAGTTCAAACTGTAAAATATTTAATATTTTGGTTTGATAATAGGATAATACAAAAGATAGGAGTCGATAAAGATTTAACTCTAAAGGTTCGTATAAGAATATTATGTGGATTAATTAATAATACTCCTACTAGTGTACTTACTAGACCTATGAAAATAGAATTCATGGAATGTATATGGGATACTTATAATAAATTCTACAAAGATTGGTATGAATACTATTGTAAGAATGTACTAGAATTGCCATTTTAAGTCTATAGAGTCTTAGTTGACTCTATAGGCACACTAAAGCCCGTAATTATGACAGATGAAGAAAGACAACAGCTTTTAGATCTGATCAAGCAGGCTAAAGAAGGTAAACAATATGCCTTCACACAGCTTTATAATCGTTATCACAGAATTATATACAATACTATATATAATATTGTACACAATAAGGATGTAACAGATGACTTAGTATCTGTAACGTTTACTAAAGCTTTCTTTAAGATAGCTAGTTATGTTAATCATATTTCATTTGAGATGTGGTTAAAAACTATCGCTATAAATAGTAGTATTGATTATATACGACGTACCAAAAAAGAGAAGTATGATTATGAGTTAGATAATGATAATAACTGTCTACAGGTAAGCAGTTCGGCCGACAGCTCACCAGAGGATTTGTACATATATCATGAGACAGATAGTAAATTATCTGATGCACTAAACAGACTTCGCTATAAGTATAGGTATATACTTGAACTACGCACCGTTCAGAATCTCTCTTACAAAGAGATTGCTGAACATCTTGAGCTCTCTGAGTCTCAAGTAAAATCTCGCCTTAACAAAGCGAGAGAGAAATTAAAACAATTGTTAAACTAAAAACATTTACTAATTATGACACCAGCAATTATTATTGTGCTATTAACTGTAGCATTTATCCTTGCACGATTATTTCGTAGCACAGGAATGTGGTGGAAACTTGTTTTCGCCATTATGGCTGGTCTATTAGTAGGTATTTTAAGTAAGGAAGTAGTTAAGTCAGATAATGATAAGACTACTTCCATTACTAGTTTAGTTAGCACCATGAGTAATGATGATGCTTTAACATGCATGCAAAGCTTAGTAGCTACAGTGACAGAAGGTACTACCATTCGCCTTACTGGGGTTGCAGGTTACATTGTTAAAGATGAAGAATTATTCGATGCACTAACTAAAAATAATACTTTTACTAATGGACGTGACTCACCAGAAATAGAGGATGATAGTTAACTCTTAAACTAATCTATCTTTTTAATTGTACTTAATAATAACTTTTATTTTAACACTTTAAAACATTATCAAAAATGGCAAAAGAAATGAGTAAGGCTGAAAGAAAGGCAGCCTTGAAAGCAGCAAAAGCAGCAGCAAAAGCTGAAACTAAAGTAAACAACACTGAGAACAAGAAAGAGGAAACTAAGCCTCAAGTAGATAACGGGCCGAAAGATGCTAAAGTAGAGGATGCAAAGAAAGCTCCTACTACAGCTAAGGAAACTAAGGTTCAGGCGAAGAAGGATGCCCCTAAAAGTCCGGATAAGCCTAAAAAGAAGGAAGAGAAAATTCCTACAATCATTCCTGAAGATGCAACAGGTAAGAACAGCCCTGAAAAGAAAGCTGTAGAACGTGCTGCAAACCTTATCACAGGAATTCCTACGGCTGGTATACCTATTGGTTCAAGAGAATCATCTGTTGACGGTAAGGCTATGTTAGCATTTGTAATGCAACAGAGATATGCCAACAATGAGGAACTCAAGAAACAATATCCTGAGTTATATGCAGACATCAATCGTAGCATTGATGTAGTTACTTTGTTAGCTCTTGTCGATGTACGTCAAGACTTGTTCGACCGTGGTGAACGTGGCGAATTGCAGTTACAGATAGCTGCAGACCAAGTATTACCGCTGCAAAGTATGGCAGAAATGCTAGGTATTAAACTAGCTCCTGCTAAAGCTCTGCCTGGGAACGATGGACAAATGTCTATTAACTTCTCAGAAAGTGAAGTACCTACAGAACTTGCAAACAGCAAGCCAAAAGTAGAAATTCCGGAGCTTGATCCTAACAAGATTGCTAATGATGAGGAATTGAAAACTGCCCTTAATTACCTCATCTCTAAAGAGAAAAATGTGGCAGAAAATATAGTTAACACTGTAGAATGGTATCGTGTATATCGTGGCCTGAAAGAAACTAATGCAGATAAGAAGCTTGCATTAGACGAAAAGACAGTTACAGATTGGATTAATGAGATATTCTCTATTATCCAACCTACAGCTATCTTACGTGGTTTAGGTCGTGCTGTATACTTATATACTTCACAGACAGGTTCACCGTGTATGGCTCACTCTATCATGCATACACATATGTCTAAGGCTGGTTGGAGTGAAGAACAAGTAGCAGAAGCATTACGTGCTTTAATTGGAGAAAACTTCCGCTATAAACTGAAGGATGATCCTGAAGCAAAGCCGGAAGAAGATAAAGCAATTAATGCTATTACTGGCTTACTGGGCAATGACTACATTGATAAGTTATTTGCTGACTATACTATTACTACTGATGGTGTAGAAGACAGTAAGAAGACTGAACTTGAAGCTGCACGTGAAGTTGCCCGTAAAGTTCTAGGGAGTATTCGTACCAATTACTTTGACAAACAGAAGGAGACTCCTACGCTTGATAAGATGCGTATGGTTGTAGGTCAGATTATTAACTTGTATCGAGACCCGGCTGATCGTCTTGCAGAGTATTGTCAAGGAGATTTAATAGCTCCAAAGGAAGACGAATATCCTAAGAATGAAGAGAAATCTGAAGGGACTGAAAAAAAAAACTAAACTGGTTTAAAAAGTTTCTTTTAAAAATTCATATCTTAGAAGAATAGCCATTCTAATAAATATCATATCAAATGAATAATAGAATGTTAACTGTAGTTGGAATGTTTGTTGTCAGTGTATTCATTGGTAGGCAAATGTTCGCAACTACAGAAGTTATACAGGCGCAGCCTGTTATACCCTCTATAGTGGAGTTACCTAACTTCCCTAAAGTAATAAAAGAGGAGAAAAAGTCTGTAGATGAGATAAATGTCGAAGTCGACTTATCTACATTAGAAGTATCTGTGAAAGGAACAACAGACGCAAAAGTGAATGTAAAAACTACTGGTGAACCAAAGCCGGTAGTTAAGTGGAAAACTAAAGTAATAGAGAAGACGAATTCAACAGGATATCCGAAAGTAAAAGCTATAAGTAAGGTATCTGATGACGAATCACCGGCAACTCCATTAACAATAGTAGATAAATATGAACAATAAAATTATACTTCAACAGATGATACGTCTATCACGTATCATTAAGGACTCAAGAGAAGCAAGAGCTAAATTGAATTCTATTCAAGCTCAAACTGAATACTTTATAGTAGAAGGTAATCAGTCTACTTTTATTAGAGACCAAGCTAACAGTAGTATAACTAATTGTTTATATGTAGAACAGTACTTACGTTCGTCTGTAAGTAATGCTTGTAAATGTTTGGATGGTTTTGATGCTTCAAAAATGGAACCGATAGACTACATCAGTAGTAGTGATGTAAAAAATAAGTTTGTCGACATATGTCTAGGTAAGAAAGTAGTAGCTACTATTAATCTTACTACCGGTGAAATAACAAGCGTCAATATACCAGAACAAAAATCAACGGCTAAAGATAACAGCCCTACGGCAAAAAGTTAGTGATAATAACCGTATAATAAATACTTTAATTATATCACAGTTCGAGAGGAGTAAAACTGCAGCGTAAATCACTCCGAGGAAGTCATGCGGTAAAGTATACAATAATACTGGTCGCACCTGTCAGGGAGCTTGGAATCATTTCTCCATGGCCCGAAAAGTTACATGACCCGAGAATATGTTAGCAGCTAAAACTGTGAGATTACTCAAAAGGTAGGGTGTTAGCTTATGTAATTGAAAACTACATAAGAGGGGATGAGCGTGTACAATCCTCATTAGGAAGTGAGAACCGTTTGGAGACTTCTAAAGACGCAGTACTAAAGAGAAGACACACTGAGTACTAAACAGTGCAAAGGGAACGAAATCCCTATATCCGTATTAGTTTATCAAAAGCAGAATCAAAAAGGGATATAAACACGATGACGAAACAGGGACAATACGGTTCCTGACTTATTCCTTTGGAAAGAATAAGTAAAGCCGAGAGGCAAAGGTTAGTTTCACCTTAAGAAGCAGCCAACTCATGGAAAAAAAGAGATTGCAGATAACGCATTACCGGTCTCCAAAATCGGTTAACAAAAGCGCTACTGTGCGTCCAGAAAGGGAAACAGGCTAACTCTAGTGTTCAGTATACATCAGCTGTGATGCAATATGCAATTGTGGATATTGGAACTTATACTTATGAAGGGAGTAAACTACTAATACTAATGTAAGGATAACCGTGTTATGGTACATACTTATACAAAGTAAGGATATGAAAGCTGGAAACGCAATGATCCAAGAATTAAACATGCAAACGTTAAAGCTTGACTGATTATCGTGGAGCAGGAGCCAATCCTGTACATTATCGTAAATAGTGTGCTGTAAAAGAACTTACGTATAAGGGATGAGGTATATGAGATTGATACCGTCTTTCAAGTCTAAGGTGACTCATGAGTTTTGTCGTGTAGATGAGTATAATATATGAGAAATGACGAGACTAAAATATAATAGTCTAAAATGCGAGTATGAGGGCGCTATAACCCTGAACTTAGAAGCGAACACCTTTAGCAAGTGTTATTACGTGGTAATAAGTAAAATTAGGAGACGCAGAGAAAACTCCTTGTAAAAAACGGCAGAGCTTAAGCATTTCAAGATATGCAAATGCCTTTGATTTATTATACTAATTCATACCAGAATTTTGGATAATAAACATCGTTATGGATTAAGGAAGTAAATAGAGTTATTAAAGATGCTTTAGAGTTAGAATCCTAAAACCAGTTTAATAATAATTATAGTATATGATGATATACTTAATGAATCAACTTTACTTACGCTGAATAGAGTCAGCTATGATAAAATGAACTCTAATTGTTTAACTATTTAACTAATTGGGAAGTCCAATGGAACTGTAAACGCTGAGACTACCGTTCGTAAGAGTAGTGTGAGTAGACAGATCACCACCCCGACTGCCAACCGACATTGCTGACTGTTAAGACACTCGTAAAGTACAATGCGCAACATTGTATGTGAGAGAACGCTGAATCGTCAGTTACCTGTGTTGTTTCTTACACTGTCTCTGTAAGGGCAATAGTACACTTATGATGAAAATATTCCATAAGCAAACAAGGAGACGATGATAGGTGGAAATCCTAATGTTCGTGCAGTATAAACAAACAAATCCTGGAAATGGTATAGATGGGTCATGCTATAAGCAATGAGTCTATGATTTTAGTAATGTTAGATTAAACAACCGTAATTCTGACGAATTTCGATAATACCGGACATACTCAGTAGGTTCTAAGGAACTGATGATAAAGTGGCTTATATCGCATCTAATCGCGTTATACGCTTACGGTGAGAGGTGCGTTGAACATCGTATAAGTTGAATTTCAACCGTCGAAACGGGACGATAAAACTAAGAAATAGCAGAGATTATCAGAAGTAACTCACAGAGTATTTCTCATAAATTTTCAATTTATTATTTTTGTGCTTAGTAGATTATGTGATTGAATTCACCTATTCCTATTCTGAATAGCTATTAAATAATCGAACAGTGGAGAGATTTTATCAATTTTTTGTATAACTATGTTCGTATTGGTATATCAAGTACGGACTCAAAAAGGAACATTTTTATGGAAAATAATATTAATGGAGCTAACACTCCGGGTTTAGCAGCTCAAATTTTAGCTCGCTATCGGCAAACAGCCCAGAAGTTTGGGCCTTTCTTTGGACAGCAGATCTTTACAATTGTAGCACAAACTCCTGACCTTAAGTGGAAAGAAGATGTAGCTACAGGTAAGAATACTTTCCGTCAGGAAGTAAAAGCTTATATTCTCAAGGCTATTGATGTTGAGTCAGTTAGTTTACTTGAGAAGGATGTTGACGGACGCCCGAAAATCATCTTGAACGAGAAGAAGAATGATCCGTCATTAGTCTTTGAGCTTGCTGATCCTGAATTTACCAAAGCAACACGGCAGAACGTAATTGAATGTATTGAACGGTTGAGCAAACCAGGCTCTAAGCCTATGTTCTTTACAGCTGAAGAACTTCCTATGTTGAATGACTTAACTAAGTTATCCAACCAGAGTGTATTGAACTTCTATGAAGAGATGACACGTAAGTGTATGCAGTTAGCTGAAACTGTCCGTAGTTATATGGATATGAATCAGCGTATGCAGGTTGAATATTTACGGCAGTGCGGTTTAGATAATCAGGAAACTGAAATTCACGTAACTGCTACAATTACTGAAGAAAAATAGTAGAAGCTTATGAACGGCAGACTTTCTTCATTACGTGTAGAACTTCTGCGAATTCTAATATGTTCTGAGCCAGCTATATTGTCTAAAATTCAGATTTGGAATGGAGGACGTACAGAAACGCCTAAAAAAGTAAGTATTAGAGAAGATGGACGGGTCTTTCTATTTTACGGAAGTGGGCCATTATGGTGGCAAAGATTATTTAATACTTATGAATCGGTAAGTATTATAGATGCTTCTATTAGTATAGCAGATGCAATTACTGGGTCGAATTCGACTCGAAATGAATATGCCTTTGATGAGATTACTAAAAGTATAATTGATGAGGCAAAGAAACGTAAGGATTTCGATTGTATAGTTGATATTTTGTTTGATTGTATGAGGAATTGTTCAGATGGGGAACTACATTCTAAATGGATTAATCAAGAGAATATCAGAAAATATGCAAGAGAAAATGGTATAACCAACGTTGAAGACGTTAACCTTGAAGGGCTTAATGGAATAGTTGGAATTAAGACTGGTGGACGGGTTATTCCTATAGTACTCGGCCAGTTAAGAAAATTTAGAAAATATTGATTTGGATATTATCTTAAAACAACATAATTTCATAGTACTGAACTGGGTACTATTTATAGTAATTACTGCTGAATTGGGCAGTTATTACTACACAGTTCCTTAGCTCAACTGAATAGAGCAACACCCTTCTAAGGTGTAAGTTATGGGTTTGAATCCCATAGGAACTACTACTGGTAGATGTAGTTTGGTCATAGTGATTAACCATTAAAACATCAACAGAATATGAAATCAATTACATCTAAATATATTATCACAAAACGTAAAGAACTTAGTAATGAAATTACTAAATATTGGAATATCATTAAGAATGAGAATATTATTCCTACAGGGGCTAAACGAAATTTCGACTTGAAAGCCTTATTAGCACTTATACAAGAAAAGGCAGAAGAACGTTTATTATTGAAACTGTACTTACAGTGTATCAATATGGGTTATAAGAAGTTCTCTGAGCTTCCTAAAGATAATAACTATCTTGCTATTTTTACTTTAAGTGAAAAGCAGGAACAGTTGTTTCACTTAAGTAAGATTAAGACTATTGACCCGAAGTTGAAGCGTTCTAAGGGTAAGAAGAATCTGAATACAACAGAAGAACTTACTTCAGCTTATATTGCTAACTTAAAGAAGAATCTTCAGTTAGAAATCAATGGGCTTAATAAAGAGATTGAAGACTTTAATGAATCTGCTGAGCTTAACTTAGAAGAAGCTCCACTTTCATTAGCCGCATAAAATAGGTAGTAGAGTAATCTACTACCTTTAGTGTTTAACTTTTTAAAATTATCAAGATTATGAAAAAAATATATTCCAACAAGAAAGGTAAAAGAACCGGTGTAAAATTATCATGTAGTAACAAAGCAAAACATCGCAGAAGTTACAAAGCTGTTCAAATAATGACAGTAGGCAAACCGGGTCCGTCTAAGGCTATTAAGTATAGCGAAGATGGGAAAGTAATAGGATTTGTAAAGTGGGCAGGAAATAAAAAACAATCTGAATACACTACTAAAGTAGCAAAAGATGCTATGAATGAAAACAAATCTATAAAACAATCTAAAAAAGAATTAATCAAGAATATTCTTATGAAAGCAGGATATGATCCTACAATACGATATACCCGTAAAGAGAAGAAACATTTTACGCGTATAGTTAAGAACAATATGTTCACTAAACCTAGGGGAGTTACGTTAACAACTGAACAAATCAAAGAGAAAATAAAAGCTGATAGACTTGCAAAGAAATCTATGCAAGCTAAATTTGATGAATCAGTACGTAATAATCCTTTAACTCCTAAAAAAGGTAAACAGATGGCTCCTAGTGCTGCAGAACTATCTGTTAAAGAAAAACCTAATAAAAGAAATTTCCAATATACTATACAAAGAAGATGCTCTGATAATGATATGAAAGTATACGATTTTGCTACTGGAAACTTTGAAGCATCCACTAGAGATGAAGCAAAGAATAAAGCTGCTAAATTAGCCAAAAAGTACAAGAAAGATACATCATTTACAGGAGTAACAGTAAAGGATATTGAAGGAGATAACAGTATAACTTATTATAGTCGTAATAAGTTATTAGCAGCATAAAAACATAATATTTCTGTTTCCATAACTTAAACTGGTTTCTCATGTAGCTCAGTGGTAGAGCCGCTACTATGTAGTGTGATTGCGTTGGTTCGAGTCCAACCATGGGATCTAACTTTAAATACTTATAATATGATTATACGAGGAAAAATAGTCTACGTATATGATATTGAGGTATTTCAAAATATCTTTCATTGTTCGGTAAAAAATACAGAAACAAACGACATCTATAAGTTTGAGATATCAGAGAGGAAAAATCAACTAAGAGAATTAGTTAAATTCTTTAAACAAGTAGATAAATATATTACTTGGGGAGATTATTACACTACAAACATTAACATTCCAGCTAATATTATATTTTGTGGCTATAATAATTTGCATTATGATAATCCTATAATTAATTATATAATTGAGTATGAGGATAAATTAATGCAATATAATATACCTACTATATGTAGTTCTATATTCAATCTAAGTAAGACTATAACCGCTTCAAGTGAAGATAATATAGACGAGTGGAAACATTGGAAGTATCAAATATGGTTTGATACTTTTGATATTCTTACTATGTTATATTCTAATAAACTTAGAGTAGGTTTAAAGGAAATCCAAGTAACAATGCAATATCCTAATGTACAGGAATTTGTATGTGATTGGACTAAACCACTTCCTTTAGAAGATTTTGACTCTATGATAGATTATAATATCAATGATATTGAATCTACTTCAGAATTATTAAATAGATGTAAGAAAGACGTTGATTTACGAATCGCTATTGAAGATGAATATGGAGTAAGAGTACTAAGTAAAGATGGTGTAAATATTGGGATGAAAATTTTAACTCAGAAATATCTTGAAAAAACAGGTCTAACTTGGTGGGATATTAAAGATTTAAGATCTCCAATGAGTGTAATACCATTGAAAGATGTAATATTACCATTTATTAAATACGATAGTCCTATTTTACAAAGAGTACTAGAAGATATGAAAAACCAGATAGTATCTCCAGGTAGAAAAGGATATGAGAATAAGTTTGTATTTAATAATTTACGCTATTCTGTAGGAGTAGGAGGTATTCATTCTGTGAATAGTCCTGAGATTATTATTCCTAGAGATGATGAAATGCTTATAGATATAGATGTAGCTTCACTATATCCAAGTATGCTTATAGAATATGAATTCTATCCTAAACATTTAGGTAAAGAATTTTTAGAAGTATATAAGCAAATTAAAGATGAGCGAATTGAAGCTAAACACAATGGCGATAAAGTAAAGAATGAAACTTTAAAGTTAGCTTTAAATGGTTTATCAGGTAACTTACAGAATGAACATAATTTCTGTTATAGTCCATTTGCAGTGATGCAAATTAGAATTAATGGACAGTTACTATTACTTATGTTAGCTGAAAAATTAACTCAAATTGGATGTCGAATCGTCCAAGCAAATACTGACGGTTTATTCGTCTTACTAAAGAAAGATGCATATTCTAAAGTAAACAGTATTTGTAGAGAATGGGAACAGCTTACTAAACTTACTTTAGAAGAAGATCGTTTTAAAGCAATGTATCAATATGCTATTAATGATTATTTTGCTATTACCGAAGATAACAAAGTAAAAGAGAAAGGAATGTTTATTACTACTGTAAAATTAGGAAAAGGATTAACTCCAAAGATTATACCTAAAGCAGTAATAAGTTTCTTTAAAGACGGAATACCGGTCGAAGATACAATTAAGAATTGTACAGATATAAGAGATTTTCTAATGTCTGAGAAAACTGGTAAACAATGGCATGTTGAATATATGAACGAGGAGCAACAAAGAACTAATCGTTTCTACGCATCTACTAATGGTGGATACTTATGGAAATGGAAGTATAGTAATGATAGTGATGCTAAATCATATCAGAATATGCTTACTGCATCTGGTGTTACTCTTCTAAATAAATTTGATAATAAACCAATTGAAGAAAGAAAGATTAATTATAGGTATTATATTATGGAAGCCTATAAGATAATCAGAGATTTAAAACCGTTACAATTGAGCCTATGGGATTAACAGAGGCTTATCAGATATATTTCAGATAAACCATAAGCTTATATAATATATAAGACTATGATTTTAGAAATAGATACTTCTATCTTAGATAGAATACCAACTTTATCTATTAATCAATTAGTATTCCTAACACTTGTATTGAATGATATCAAAACAATCAATCAAGACATTCAGAGACTTCTCAGCCTAGTTAATGAAGAAGAAATACAAGAGTTAGAGACTCAAGGTTTAATTTCTATCCAATATGATAGAGATACCCAAGTCATAAGTAAAACAGAAAAACTAGAAGAACTTCTTAAAGAAGATAAAGCTATGTTTGATATGTTTTATGACCAATTTCCAGTTTATGTTATGAGACCTGATGGAACTAAGGGATTTCTCAGAGCTAACATAAATAAATGTAGAAAAGAATATAATCGCATTATAGGTAAGTCTAAAGCAATGCATGAACACTTACTTAAATGTTTACAGTACGAAATAGAAGATAAAATGCGTACAGGTAAAATAGGTTATATGAAAACTATGTGGAAATGGCTCACTCAACATGAGTGGGAAACTATTGAGGAACAAATGAAAGTAGAAACTCCTAACCAAGATTATTATAATTATGGAGCAGATATCTACTAAAGTACTAACATTTAGACATATATCCTCTGCTACTAATGAAGCAGTAGAATATATCCGTAAGAGAAAGAATCATGAGATTGTTTCTTTACGTACTAGATGGAATAAGTTCAATAAATCCTGTATGGGTGGTATTGAACCTAATACTATATATACCATTGTAGGTATATCTGGTAGTGGTAAAAGTTCATTTGTAAATACGCTTGAAAGTGATTTAATAGACTTAAATTCTAATCAGGATGTAGTAGTACTTAACTTCAGCTTCGAGATAAAATATTTACTTATATAAAGAAACTTTTTCTAGTAACTTTCGTTATTGTTAATGTATGAACAATAATACAGAAAGAAATGGAAAAGATACAAAGAGAATTTTTAATAGGGTGCATGTTAGGAGATGGTAATATTAAGATACCATCCGGATGTAAAAATGCAATGTTTCAATGTCAACATGGTCCTAAACAAATAGAATATAATAAGTGGAAATGTGAACTATTATCTTCTTTAGGGAGTAAATTTTATACTTATATAAGGAAAACTCCTAACAAGAAAACAAATAAATTTTATGAAGCAAATATTACAGCTACAAAGTGTAATAAGGAATTAACCGAAATATACAATATGTTCTATAAAAATAAGAAGAAAGTAATAACTAGAGAAATACTAGAGGAATTTACTCCATTTTCTTTAGCCATATTATTTATGGATGATGGGTCTAAAACTACACAATCACAATATGGTACCTATACTATAGCGTCTTGTGGTTTTGACTCAGAATCATTAAGTATATTTCAGGCATTCCTAAAAGATAAGTTTAATATAGATACCTCTATTACATATGATAATAGAATATATATTAAAGTTAATTCTAAAAATCTATTTGAATATTTAGTAAAACCACATATTCAAAAAATTCCAAGTATGTTATATAAGTTATACGTCTCGTAATTGGGTGAATTGCTGGGAAGCCTAGACATAGGTAATCAGCAGCCAAGCCAACCTTTAACAAAGTTGGAAGGTTCAACGACTAGATATTGAAACTCGTAAGAGAATATAATATATCCAAGAGCGCCCAACGCTGTGAAGCGAAGATATAGTCTGAGCTGCATTATAATGTTAAGAAAAGAAGATGCAGAATATAAGCATAAACAGCTTATAGATAACAATACTGGTTAAGTTCAAGACAAGTAGGTAGAAAATTAAGTAGTAAGTTAAGGCAAACTACTGCTCAGCTATATAGTTCTATTAGTGAATTAGATAATTCATTGTTAGAAGAAGTAGAACAAACCTCTCAACAGATAAAATCATATCCGATATATTATGTAGATACACCGGGTACTGTTGCAGATATAGCATCTACCATTGATTACTTTTATGAGAATAAAGCTAAAGGCAAGAAATTTGTGATTATACTTGATCATACTTTACTTGTTGAAGGGCAAAATCGTGAAAGTGCACTACAAGTGATTTCCGATTTACAGAAACTGTTTATTAGAGTAAAGAAGTTTCCAGATACTACAATAATACAGTTATCACAGATGAATCGTAATATCGAAAATCCTGAAAGAATTAATAATCCATCTATGCATTATCCAATGCGTAGCGATATATCTTCTGCTGATACTATCTTTCATGCATCAGATTACGTTATATGTATTCATAGGCCAGAATAAATAAAGCTGTTCTGGATAAATCCCGTTAAACGGTGAAAACCCGATGGGGCAACGCCGTACCAAGTTTATATAGAAATATATAAATAGTGTCTAACGACTAGTAGTGAAACTACCGCTATTAAAGCTATGTTAATAATTCTACCACGAAAGCGGGAAATATAAACTTATACATTAAATATAAAAGATTATATTAAGAAATAGTCTAAACTACACGTATAAGATGAAGGTGTAGAGTGCAAGATAAAGAGCTTGCAGAGAATACAAATTGTGCTCAATATACAGAGTTATGGACCAAATCGTCTACCAGTAAGAGATAAAGTTTATTTGCATATTCTAAAGAATAGAGATGCAGGTGAATGTTCTATACTTGAGTTTGATAATGACCTTAAATACAATAACTTAATTGAGACTATACGAGAAGATGAACCAGTAAGGAAGATTTCGTTTAGTAATAACAATTAAAAAGGCTGAAAATTATGAAATCATATACATTTACATTACCGAAAAATACTAAGAGTGCAAAAACATATAAGGAGTCTTTAATGGACCGAGTAATTAACGCTTATCCTTGGATGACTGTAGAAAGTAAGAGTGATTATCCTTCTTGCAGTTATGGCATCGAATATGCTGGTGCAGGTGATATTATTACTTTAGGTTTGAGTAAGACTCATAATATTGGATGGTTGCCGAAGGAATGTGCTAATTGTCCGTTTAAGTGTTGGGGAGATAATGTAATTAATTTCGATTTAGAAACAGAATTCTTCAAGGCTATTAATGCACTTGATATTTATGCAAAGGAACATTGTCCGTTTGATGTTGACTATGACTTTAAAGATGAGTTTGGTACTCCAGTTAAAATCTTTGATAACTTCGTACAGATTGGTTATGAAGTAATTCCTATTGCATTTGGTTCTTTGAACTATTTAAAACCGAAGACAAAGAAAACTATTATCGATATCACGATTAATATTAAGAAACGTGGTTTGTTTTAATTAAAATATCTTATTCCATATTATCAGAAATTATCAGAACTTTATCAGAGGAATACAAAAAAATAAAAGCTTTTATGATTGTATTACCAAAAGAGAAAGTAAAAGCTAAAGTAGAAAATCCTAGATTTTTGATTTTATTTGGTAAACCAAAAGCTGGGAAAACTACTTTAGTTGCAGCACTGGATAACAATCTAATTATTGATTTAGAAGGTGGTTCAGAGTTCTTAGAGGCATTAGCTGTTCAAGCTAGATCTGTAAAAGATTTAGGTGATATAGCTAATGCAATAAGAGAGATTAAAAAGGAAACTGGTAAATATCCTTACAAATATATTACTATAGATAATGCTACACGTCTAGAAGAGATGTGTATGAGCTTTGCTATACAGCTCTAAAGTTATGGAGCATAATACAGAAATGTATTATTAAAAATTCCTTGAATTTCTGGAACATTTTACCCATTACATCGTTATATATTTAATATATAGTTATGGGTAAAACAATCAGAAGCTAAGCATTATGAAACAAGAAACTTTAAATAAATACATTAATACTACAAAAGGAGTATTAACTGTAATAGATTTAGATCACGAAGAATACGATAAAGAAAAACAACGTAAACGCAGTTATTTTAAATGTTATTGTAATAGATGCGGAAAAGAGACTATAGTTAGATCAGATAGATTTGGAAAAAGTAATTATAAGCCAAAATCTTGTTCTAATTGCGTCAATGATCTACAAAAACAAATAGCAGAGACAAAATATCCTTCAGAAGAGAAAAAACTAAGGGATAGAGTATCTTCTATAATTGCTTGTGCGAATGGAAGAAATTACAAAATGAATCTAACAAGAGAAGAAATAAAAGAATACTTAGTTAAACCTTGTTATTATTGTAATTGTGAAAATTGTATGGGTATAGATAGATTGGACTCTAAAAAAGATTACTCAAAAGACAATTGCGTATCATGTTGTGCGATATGTAATCGTATGAAGAATAAATATGATTTAAATACTTTTTTAGATAAAGTATATAAAATTTATAATAAGTTTTATAATGAAAGTTCAACGACTATCTCGAAAGAGAGTACATTACAAGCTAATGGTAATGGAAGCGGGGAACTCCTGACTGCTGCTTAAAGTAAAAGGAGATGATATAGTCTAATCTGCATAGTGATATGCAGCAGTTCATAAGAGAACGTATATAAGAGTTGCGCCTTATATAGAATATAAATGATAAAGCTACTCCAATGGGTAAAAAGTATGAAGGTACAGATTTAAGAACATTACCTAATGGATCTGGTTATCTGTATATAAGACAAGCTGTAAGAAAAGTTATTGATATGTTCCGTGGACTATGTGATAACTTTATACTTATTGGTCATACTAAAGATAAGTTGATTAATAAGAATGGCGAAGAAATGGCAGAAATGTCTCTTGATTTAGTAGGTGCATTAGCAAATATTATATGTGGCGAAGCAGATGCTGTTGGCTATGTATATAGAAAGAAGAATGAGACACATATCTCATTTGAAGGCGGAGATAATTCTGTTATTGAAGCTAGAGCACCTCATTTAAGAGGGAAGAATATAGTAGTAGCAGAGAGTGATGAAAATAATAACATTACTGCTTATTGGAATAAAGTTTATTTACCTGAATAATTAAAAATAAGATATTATGATATTTAGTACAGAATTAGCAAATGAAGTAAAGTTGTCAGATAATAGTAATAATACTAAGTACTTGGAAGCAGGTATTCATGACAACGTTAAGTTTGTATCCGCAAAATTTGCAGAGTCTCCTACAGGGAAGAAGTTCATTGAATTTACTTTTGAAAAAGATGATAAGAGTCTTGTTCATACAGAATGGGAACCAGCTGTTCGCGAAGGTGATACTGAAGAACAGAATCAAAGTAAAGCTACTAACCAGGTAACTCGCATTATGCGTATACTCAAGTGTTTCTATCCTAAGAATGTATTAGCATTCAGTGGCAGTTCTTATAAGGAGTTTGCTAACTGGGTAGTAACAATGCTTAATAGTGCTAATAAAGATATTTTACTTAAAGTAAAGATAGTTTATAATGATAAAGGTTATACTACACTTCCTAGTTATGTCAAGTTTGCCTCTGTTGAGCCTATGAATATTCCTATGGGTTTCTATGAAGAAGGTAAGAATGAAAGCATGATTAGAGAAATTATAGGTATTGATCAGTTTACTAAGCCGATTGTTGCAGATAAGGAAGATAAGGAGGTTAATCCTCTTACTACTACTGTAAGTGATCAGCCTAGTGATGATCTACCTTTCTAATTTTGTAGATAATCCTATAAGCCGCCTACGCTAGGCATAATATAGCGATACGTGAAGTGTGTAGAAATACACACTCACGTTTTCATGATAGTAATGGTTAATTAAGGTTCGATTCCTTGGCTATCACTAAAAATATATCATATGGTTTACGATACAACAAAGATAAAAGATAATGTGAGTATTACTTTAGATTGGATATTATCTAAAGTAACTGAGTATGATATATATGCAGCGTACATTGGTAATTTTAAAGTAGGTATGATATATAATTCACCATTAAGAAAGGATAAGACACCTTCTTTTGGATGTTATTATAGTAAAAAAACTAAACAGTTAATGTTTAAAGACCATGGTACTGGAGAATGTGGTAATGTAATTAAATTTGTATCACTATTCACAGGACTAACTAACTATTCAGATATACTCAATGATATAGTTAATAAACTTAAAATTACTAATGATACGAAACTCGTTAGCTCTAAGCAATATATACCGTCAACAGAGACAGTAATTGGTATTGTAAGACAAGACTTTACTCTAACAGATATCAATTACTGGTCTCAGTTTAATATTTCTACTACTACTCTAAAGAAATTTGGAGTAAGTAGTATAAAATATTATCTATGTAACGGAGTTGTAAAGGGTATTTACAAGGATAGTAATCCTATGTATGCTTATAAGGTCTATAACAATTTTAAGATATATAGACCTTTAGCAGATAAATATACAAAGTGGCGTAATAACCTGACTGAGAACGACATTCAGGGGTTTAAACAGTTACCTAAAACTGGAGATATACTCATTATTACAAAGAGTATGAAAGACGTCATGTGTTTATATGAGATGGGTATTCCAGCAATAAGCCCATCATCAGAGTCTACATTTATCCCAGATAAGGCTCTAAACCAGCTTAAGAAGCGTTTTAAACGTATAATTATCTTATTTGATAGAGATACAGCTGGAGTTAAATATCTTCGTAAAATGAGCCTTAAAACAGGCTTAGAAGGGATGTTAGTCCATAAAAAGTTTAAAGCAAAAGATATATCTGATGCAGTTAAATTAAATGGATTTGATAAAGTTAAAAATTGGATGAATAAGGAACTTTTTAAAACAAAAAATACAACTTCCGTATAGTTATAACGTTTTATATAAAAATGTAATTTTTATGGAAGAAATTTGGAAAGATGTTAAAGATTTTAAAGAGTTATATGAGATTAGTAATACTGGTAAAGTAAAGAGAAAATATAAAAAGGTTCTCAGAACTAATCCTAAAAATCCATCTATAAAAACTTATTACACTTACAAAGAAAAACTACTATCATTAAAAAATGATAAAGATGGGTATAAATTTGTGCAATTAACAAAAAACAATAAAGTTAAAAACTTAAGAGTTCATAGATTAGTAGCAGAAGCTTTTATCCCTAATCCTAATAATTATTCTATAGTAAACCATAAAGATGAAAATAAATCTAATAATCACATAGATAATCTTGAATGGTGTGATATTAAATACAATACAAACTATGGAAAAGGAATTTTAAAAAGAGCTATAAGTCAAGGTAAACCTATAATATATAATGGAATATTTTATTACAGTATAGGAATTGCTGCTAAAACTAATAATGTTAACACATCTACTGTATTTAATAAGTGTAAAAATAATATTGATAATTGCAGATATGCTACAGAAAAAGAAATAGAAAACTGGAAAAATATGCAACGTTTGTCCTAATATTTATGATGGAATTAAATTTCGTAGTAAACTTGAAACTTATACATATAAAAAGCTGAAAGAGGCAAATATCATGGCAGATTACGAGATGCATCGATATGAGCTACTTCCAGCTTTTACTTTTAATAATAAAAAGTATAGAGCAATGACTTATCTACCTGACTTTGTAGGAGATAACTTTGTTATTGAATGTAAAGGATACCCTAATGAAGCTTGGCCTTTAAGAGAGAAACTATTTAGATATTACCTATATAGTAATAATATAGGAGTCAATTTCTATATAGTTCATAATCAGAAGGAGGTAGATGAGTTAATAAAAAAACTGAAAAAATGATACTATTTTATAGTATAATTATATATAAACTAACTAAAACTTTATACCATGAAAATCTGCGCAATAAGTGATATACATGGTCATTTAATTAATATACCAGAATGTGATGTGTTATGTATAGCAGGTGATGTAGTGAATTTACTTGCTCAGAGAGATAACGAAGAATCAGATAAATTCTGGTCTATTACTTTTGTCAATTGGGTAGATAAATTACCGTGTAAAAAGGTAATTGTAGTTCCAGGAAATCATGATATTTATATAGAAAATCTTATCAATGACATTGTAAAGAATTTAAGTTGGCAAGATTTTAAGACTAAGATATCGACTTTAACCAATGATAAAGTAGTATTTCTTGTTGATGAACTATATGAGTATGAAGGAGTAACCTTTTATGGAACTCCTTGGATAGCTCCTATACATTGGCAAACGTGGGCATTTGAAGATACTCAGAATGAATACGATGAGTATATATGCCCATATGAAAAGATACAAAACTGTGATATACTTATTACTCATGAAAATCCTAATTATAATGAAAAGCTTGAACATTACTGTTTTGGTAAGTATAAGCATCATTTTTTTGGGCATTGGCATGATGGTATATCATATGGTCATTTAAATCAATATAATTGTAGTATATTAACTGATAGTTATCTTGAAAGAGAAAGACCTAAAATAGTAACTATAGAATTAAGTAAGAATGATAATTGATAAACCGTATTATGAAGACAATACGAGAATATCAAATTCTGCTATTGGTTGGTTCTTGAAGAAAGGACCACGTTTCTATCGAGATATGATAGATGGAAAAGAGGAAGGATTAAAACTTCCTCAGCTCGAAAGGGGTACTATGATTCATGAATATATATTACAACCAGAGGATTTCTGGAATGATTATGTAATTCTTGATTATGAAGTACCTAAAGTAAAACAACAAAAAGATTTCTGTGAGACTTACGCTAATTCATTAGAACTCATAGAAGACGATAAAAAGATTGCTGCATACAAATCTGCATACAGTAATTCAAAAAGCTCTGAAATCGTCTTAAAAGAAGCTACAGAGCTATGTAATCGCTATGCTGATTATATTAAAGCATTACAAAGTAAAAAAGATAATCGTAAAGTAATATCTTTTGCTGATTTAAATATGCTTAAAAATATTAAGAATAATATTGATAATCATAAGAAAGCAAAAGAGTTATTAGAGGATATTCCTGGAGTAGAATCTCATAATGAGTTTCATATTAACTGGGAATTACCTGTTGATGATTGGATTGCACCTTGTAAGTCTTTACTTGATAGATGTATATTCGATCATATAAATAAGAAGATTACTTTAATTGACTTAAAGACAACTAGTGATGTCTATAATTTTAAACATTCTGTAGAAGAATTTGATTATTATAGACAAATAACTTATTACTTGCTTGCAATTAGTTGGTACATGAAAGATCAAGGAATTGATATTTCAGATTATGATTGTGAAGCATATATTATTGCTATTCAGACAAATAGTAATAATGAAGTGAGAGTTTTTAATATGTTTAACGAATTAGAGTTAGATGATCGTAAGGACCTCATTGTCAAAACTTTAACAGAATTATCATATCATTATCAGACAGGTAATTGGGACCATACTCGTAAATATTACGAAAATGATGGAATTGAAGAACTTAGAACCTAAGACAGTAAATGATTTTTTAATTGCGATAACTATGGATTCATGCGAAGAAGTATATGAAGTAGATGAAAACATAGTTTGCAATGAAGAAGTTGAACTTTAATAAATACAACAAAGGGTTGCGTTATTATGCAACCCTATTTAAAATAAATCCAATAGTATTTACTTCAGATTTATTTATAGATATTACTATAGATAAAGAGTTTTTAATACTTCAATATAAAACATATCCTAAGTATTATATAGTAAAAAGAATCCAAGAAAATGAGTTTTTCTACAATGATATAATAAAGGATAATATAGTTTGCTATAGGTTTAAGTTAAAAACTAATGACCAAAAAGCTGATTTCAGTATAATGCAAACTAATGGTACACAATTTTGTACTAAAGAGTTTATATTAAGTATGGCAATACTTTGGAAAGATTATTTGGATAGTTCATTTTATGATACTATATTTTAAGAATTACTCTACACAAAAAAGGCAGGCTTTGTGAAAAGCTTGCCTTTAATTTTTTAATCACCAGTAATCTAAGTATCATAATATCTGCGCTTACTTGGAATATCATTTAATTCAATTAGATTTTTGAATGGAGTTATTTTCCATACATTTCTTTCTAATTGAGTTTTACCTCTATAAGCACCTCTAGTTATTGTTTTACCCTATTTACTCTTTTCTCCTCTTATATTTGATAATATTAAATCGTAAGGATAAGAAATTACAGACCCAACGTTATCCAATAATGAGTATAGCGGGGTAGGCGTTTTAATAGTGCTATATATATCTACTAGGTTATACGGAGCAGTAGTTTCAAAAGCAGTCCTAGCCATTACATAAGCAAATAGATTAAGAAGTATATTTCTCTTATCTTTATCTGCTTCCTCTTTCAGAACATTTCTTATTAAAGGATATAAACACATACATAATGCTGCTTCTATTTTCAACTTCTTAATGTTAGTTCTATCTAGCTCACTTGAAAAACCTTTATTAAGAAAAGTCTATTTTAAAACAGTAGTAAGAAGGTCAGCTCCTGATTTGTCTTTCCAAGTTTGAGCAAATACTCTAAATGGAGTTTTAAGTATAGCTTCTACTTCTCTTTGAGTTTGATAATCCCATTGTCTATCCATAGTAAAACTCTATTGAAGAATAATAGGAATATATTGTCTATGCATCATACACATTGCACCAAATACATTAGCACTCATTTGAGCTTTCTGTAAAGGGCTTAATTGACCATCTGCAGAACCAGCTAACTATCTAGCAGCATTACCAATAGTAAATTTAGCTTTATCTACTGCTTGTTGATACTCCGGAGAAATAGCAACTATTTTGCCAGCACTAAACTTAGTTAAAGCTTTAAATGATTTAGCTTTCTTCCACCTCTACTAAGTCTCATCTGTTCTACCATACTTATTATAAAACATTTCGTGATGCATGAATTGTCCATCAATGTATTTATAATCGTACATTACACTATTTAGTATTTGACCTTTTATAAAATAATCAGATACTGAGTATAATCCAAAAGCCCACTACTTCTAAATGACATTTATAAATTTAGGTCTATTAGTATTAGTAAACAAACTATCCATAGTAGAACCAACCTCAAAGTAATCCATATAAGCCATCTATTCGCTCTTATATGTTCTGCTACCAACACTTAAACCGTGTCTAAACAAATCGAATACTACATCTTTAAATGCACTTACTGCATTACCAAAAGTATAATATCTACCGGTCAAAGAATTGACAAGATGAGCATGAGCAGCAGTAAAGAAACCAGTAAACGCACAAGCAAAGTTTAAACCAAGATTTCGTAATGTACCATAACCAGTAATAGTTTTTAACAGTTTGGTTATACTTATCTCTCTGTCTTTAATAGATATAGATAAAGCATTAGTCTTAACATCATATAGATTCATGTTAATAAACTTTTCTGCAAACTTATATATATTAGTATCAGTTCCAAGTTTAGGTTCTTGTTTACCAGTAAATATTCTCTTAATAGAACCTATAGTACTAGTACCAGTATACTTTCTCTATGATAAAAATGACTTTATATTTTCTACTTTACCTTTCACTTCATTCTTCTGTTTGAAGTTTTCTGCCATTTTAAAATACTGAATAACAGAACCTACCATATCTGCTGATATAGTAGCTGGATCGTCTAGCTGTTTAGTAAAGTATTGAGGAATAAGAGCTAAAGAAGTACCATCAGGGGACGTTAAAACCTTTTTATTTATACCAACATCATCATTCTTTACAGTAGCAGCATCTAATAAATAGTTACCTATAGCAGCAAATGGATTAAACCCTGATGCTTTGAGATGTTTATACAAACTACCTGATATTTGAGGTAATCTATACTTGTTTAAATACTCTAGATTATTTAATTTACTATTAGATTCCTCCATTGTGTCTATTAAAGCTTTTCTAAGCTCAGATAATGCTTTATTAGACATTACTTCATTGTATGCCTTACTATTATCATATATCTACCTTTTAGGCTGATAATACTCGTCATTATCCTATTTGTAGTTCTTATTAACAAACGGAGACTCTGAAGATAATTCAGATAAATTAGAAGAAGGAATAACCTGTATATACTTACTATCTTTAGGAGCAATCTTTGTGTACCAAGATTTAGGAGCAGTACCAGTAGATGTATTATAAGTATTAGTTAAATAAAATACCTCTGAACTACCAGGAACTTCTTGGTCTTTTGCCAGTGCAGCAGCTTCATCTCTCTTATAAGCTTCAGTAGCTACCACTCTAGCTATATTACTAAACTCAGTCTTTGATCTCTTTTTTTTAGATGACTTTCTTATGTTGTTCATCTTAATCTCTAACTAATCTAGTAATCTTTTAGTAGAGTTAGGCATTAATTTAGGATTTACTTCACCAGTACGATTATCTCTGAACATATTTAAGATGGCTCTCTTCTACTTATTATATTCAGCATATACTTCTCCATAGTCAGCTCTATCTAAATTAGCTAATTGTTCGTAAAACTCTTCAGTATATACTACTCTAGTATTACGATCCATCCACTTTTTAAATTCGTGCTTACTTAAACTATTTCTTTTTTCTTCGATTAATTCCTAGAATTTCTATTGATTATAGTTCTTATTAAGATTCTTTGATAATTTATTATTTAGTTCAGTAAGTTCATCAGCTATTCTTCTTTCTACAGAACCTTCTGGCTTTTCATTACCATATATATCGTAAATACTAGCTAATTCCTTTTTATCTAATTCATACTGTTGTAGAGTATTCCATTCCTCATCTGTCATTGATTCGTAATGAATTACTCCATTATTATCTCTATACTTATTAGATAAAGTTCTTATCTTAGACATTATCATTTCTCTTGCTGAAGCTGCTTCAGGACTAAGAGAATTCATCAAATCATAGAATTCGTTGGTATATTTACGTTCGCAATGTTCTGATAACCACTTATTAAGTCTTTTATTATATTCCGTTCTAGTAGCTATATTCTCAGGTAATTGAAGAGTTTGATGGTCTACACCAAATTCTTTCTATAACTATTCTTTAAACTATTTTAAATCTTTATAAAATCTACCGTAGTTTAGATCTCTAATTATATAACCAGTAGTATTGCCATTCTCGTCTACTTCAAATAATAACTTCTAATTTCTATTTCCTGCTACCTTTAATAGTTTATTTAGTTCGTTAGCTTTTTGGAATACCACTTCATTTATACTATTCTCAGTATCCTACAATATATTAAATAAACTCTTAATAGCTTCATCGTTGATTCTATCACCAGAACCTAATACTCTAGTAATATAGCTAATATCAAAGTCTGTTTTTCTAGTATTTTCAGATATATAGTTATATATAGTAGGGCTATTTACTTTCATGCCTTCCTTCAACATAATTCTCTAGGCATTAACTACTTGCATACGCTTAACTGCATCATAGCTCTAATCTAAAATACTCTTACATAATTGTAGTTCTGTCATTAATTTATTATAGTTTGATTCTCCTACAATTTGTTTATAAGTATTCATGTTTACTAAAGAGTTATATATATCTTTAGCCTACTCACAGTAAAAAGCAAAATAGTTCTTATTCAAAGCTACGAGTTCTTCATCTGTTAAAGCATCAGCCTAACCTTTATAAGCTTCTACTACTCTATTACCTACATCTCTAACGTCCAACTTTAAATCTGTAATAAAAGAAGCAATAACATCAAAATCATTTATAGCATTATTCTATAAATTAGCTATCTGATATTTTATGTTCTCTATTACTTCTGTTCTTTTAGATATATCAGTAATATCTATACTACGTAATCTAGATTGTAAACCAGATAGTAAGTTCTATCTTATGTCAGATAACCTCTTATCTAACTCTTCTTTAGTATCAAAGTTATATTTTTCTGCTTCATGTATATTTGTTTCGAGTTGTTTAACTTCATTATTTAATGATTTCTCAAATCTAATATTAGCAGATTCATTATTATCTTCTAGGTTAAAAGATAACAATTCCATTAGTACGTCTCTAGTATTCTCTGTATTTCTTACATGTTCTTTTCCAGTAAGTAAATCAACAATAGCCGACCATACTTCTCTTATTTTATTTATAGCTTCTTCAAATAATCCTTTCTATCTAGCATCATCTACTATATTGTTTACAAATTCTTCATTAGTAAGAAATTCAGCTATAAATTCAAATTCATCTTTTAAACCATATAAGCTGCCAGTCCACTTACCTTTTTCAGCATGTATTTCCTAGTATAGTTTTCTATTGAATTCTAATAAGTCTTTTACTTTATTGTATACTTTAATTTCTAAGTCAGTGCCCTCACCATTTTTAACATTTTCAAAAGATCTTGAAGTAAATGCATGAACCATTTCATGTACAATACTTTTTGCATTGTACTCCATATCTGTTTCTTCAAATATCTCTTTACTAATCCATATAGTGTGAGTATTACTACTATACCACATGTAATCCCCATTAGCTAATTGATCTCCTTCCTCTGTTATACCAATATATACATCAGTATCAGAGAATAAATCAAGTATCTAGTATGCTATAGAATCTTTTGGTATATACTGTTTTAAGCGTTCAACTACTTGTCCTGATGTAGTACTCATATGAGGAGAACCATCTGACCAAGTACCGGTAATATCACCTATATTTGAAAAGAAATAAGAAGGCCACCCCTAAGCCGGTATAAACGTTTTAGCTATCTATCTAATAGCTTGATTACGATCTCCGTCAAAACGTCTTAAAAGGTCTGAAAATAGCTCAGACTAAGACCCATCTGGGCCCTAGTCTATAGCATAACCATTATTTTCAGATATGATATAATAAGCAGCATCTTCACTGCCTAACACTCTAGCAACTTCATCAACAGCTGCTTTTACTTCTTTGTTATTTAAATTTAAACACTGCATAATTATTCACATTCTTTTTTACGTTTCTTACCCATTTCAGCAAGATAAGTCATATCTACTACATCTTCAGTAACATCCATGTTGAAAGCTTCATTTGCAATAGAAGAAGTATCTACGTTAGCAAAGGGATCTTCTGTTTCTTGTGAGAATTGTTCTTGCATATCAGAGAATATATTTAACTATTCATTTATGACATCCATAGCTTCAGATCCATCAAATGGATTATCTAGACTAACATTGACAAAATCTGATACATCTGTTTCATCATACACTACATTATCCTCAGATAACGGATCTATATTAAAGGTAGTATCTACTACTTGCGTATCAGATACATCACCCTCTATTTCCTTCTATGTTCCGTTTATTTTTACCTAAATATTATCTGAACTAAGAGGTATAAATTGTTTAGTAAATTTACTTTCATCCTTTAATTTAGGTAATCTAACTCTAGACATTGCAGTTTCTGCTATAACTCTATCATCAGTTAATACATTTTCATCAAATGCATTCTGATCAAAAGCTGATATATCCAAACCGCCTTTTGCAAACTCGTTAACTCTAAATCCATTTTCTTTAATACCTAATTTAGGTATTCTCTTATAGATTAGTTTAGCCCCTCTCTTACTCTTCTTACCTTCATCACTTACATAAGCTATTTCACCAATTAATTGATATAACTGAATTGATGTATTATATCCAGAACCGTTATTTACAGTTATAAATTCAGCTCTTCTAGTTTTATAATGAGGAACAGCAAAGCTATCATACATAGTAATAGCTTTACCTCCAATATTACTCCTAGATTTAGATAATATAATATCATAATCACTACTCTTAGAACGGTCTTCCTATTGTTGTTGGAAAGGATCGTTACTATTAGGCTTAAGATTGATATTATATTTAGGAACTATATTAGGATCATCCCACATATTTCTAGCTATAGTCAATCTAATAGAAGGGAAACTCATAGATTGAGGATCATCACCAGTTTGAGCTATAGAACTATATCCAGATACATCTCCTCCATTTTTAAATTGGTCTAATACTTCTTTAATATTAGATACATAACCATTATCTATCTTGTATTGAATAGGAACTAAATGGAAGAATGCATTTACTCCTCTTTCATCATAAGAAGTATAGTATGCATATTTAACCAGATCTTCTGCAAATTCTCTAACTACATCATCAGTATCTTCAAGTAATTGAGCGAAAGCAGATATTAACTGATTCTCTCTATCATAGTCATTATTCATTGAAGACTCAGATAGAATAATTCTGTCTACATTCTAACCTTCTAAGCCATCTGCTGGATATTCCTATAAGTAATTTAATAATTCATTCTTTATAGTTCCATCTTGATTAATAAGATGTGGAAAAGCCTCTTTATTAAGTAACAGATATCTCTTAAGTTTAGTTAATCTAGAACACATAGTATTCTTACCTATAAACATACCTCTAAATTGATCATCAGTCATTTTAAGGAAATCAATGTTAGAAGTAGCTCTAGCTCTAATTATACTATCGATCATTCTATTTATATTCTGAACAAACTTCTTATCACCCTAGTGTTTATAGGATATTAAATCGTTGCCATCTGTGCCTTTGATGATATCTCCTCCTACAATATTACCCATTACTGAATTAAATATATTCTAGTAAGTCCAAGTTGCAGGGAACGTTTGACTCTTAAGAATCTTTCTAGCTATAGTAGTAGCATTATATAACTTCTTACTTAAGAACGTATTACTAAAGTAGTATTTCAAAGCATCATCTACTTCCTTACCTTTTATTTCAAATACTCCAGAATTATCATATATGAACGTCTAATATGAATTCACAAAGTTTAACTGTAATGCAAGATTGTTACCAAACTTCTTAGTATCAATTTGAGATCTATGTACTAATTCACTAAGTGTTTTAGCATCCATACTTAATTCTTTATAAGCATGTAATACAATAATCTATTGATATAAGAATGGCAGATTATCCTATTTTTTATTCTTTAAAGCATATATAAGACTAGATTCATCAAATACCTGTGTCTTATCTATCACTTCACTCTTTATTCCAGGATATGCAGAGTACCCAATTTCTTCAGCTAAACCATTATATTTAGCTTTCCAATTTTGTTTACTTTCACCTTCTGGCATAGCGTCTATAGCTTCCTTAAGTAACTTACCATATACATTGTATAATCCTGTTATTATCTAGTTTTCCTATAGATTTTCAGCTCCATATACTCCCTTACTATTGATAACTCTATTGGATAACTCTTTTAATATAGGTTGAGCTAAGAAATAGAAAGTATTCTTACCTTTACCACCTCTAAGTAATAGGTTAGTCATATTATAAGTAACCTGATTAACATTTAAAGCAATAATATAAGGATCTTTAGCAACGTCTACGTGAGCATTAATCATAGCAGATAACCAGTCAAGAATTCTAAATCCATCTTGACCTTTAATAGCATCTAAATCTCCTAATTGATATATATTACTATGACTATATATCATATTAAGATGCATTAACTATGTTAATACATGATTAGTAGAGTTAAGAGCAAAAGGAGCAATACCAGCTTTACCACTAGTATACTCTTCTTTTCTAGATTCCTAGAATGAAGGTAATAATTCATAGAAAGGATCTGCTTCTTGTTTACTAGAACTTGATATTAACGGCAATACATCATCTTGCAGCATACCAGTAAGAGTATCAATAGATGCTCTTGTTTCAGCCATGTTCTTAGTATCTGATACTACTAATTGATAATTCTGTATTATCATATTCTGTAATGCTTCAGGGCTTTGCTCGCTTACTTTATCATTAGTATATTGAACTATATTTCCATCTGTATCATAATTCAACATAGCAATATACAGTTTATCAACGTCGAAGTCAGAACCTGTCATTGCTGTAAATTCATCCGGAACTACTATAGTATCACTGAATCTATCAGGAAGTACATCTACTACTTTAAATGAGAAAGTAGAAGACAAACCCTGAGTAGGGATACGATAACCAATACCTTGTGGAGTAGAATTAGTACCAATTACATTATGGTCAATCAACCATTTCTTCATAGTTCCATAAGAAGTATAATATTCTTTTGGTACTATGTGTCTAAAGAAGTTAGTACTTAGAATAACATCCATACTTCCATCTTTATTTAGAAATCTAAGTTTATTACCACCATTAAATGCACCATTTAACTGTGATTCTTTCATTCTGGAATCAGTTGCTTTTAAACCAAATGAAGACATCTGAATAGCAGAACCGCCAGGAGTATTAATATCTACTACTTCTTTATTTATAAATGATATAATTCTACTTTCAATCCATTGTCTACTACTTTGAGCTGCTAACGGAACAAGTATATTGCCATCCTAATCAAGAGTAAGACCTTTAACAAACTCATCAGACATACCAGAGCTAACTGCCTAACTAACCAAATAGTCTGATAAAGCCTTATTATTCAGTTTACCTTTATGGAAGAATCTCTTAATTATTCTCTTATAACCTATATCGGATAACTGATTAATGGCATCCATTGTCTGAGTCTTAATCTGTTGACCGGTTTTAGTAGCAGCTTTATTAGTACCGTATACTCGATCGTCTATAAGATTACCTAAACATATTTTAACAGCCTAAGTACCAAATGAACGGTCAATATGCTCATGTGGATCTGTATTCAACTGTAGACGCAAATTACGAATATCTTGAACAAATACAGGCAAATCTCCTTCTTTCTTAGTAAGATTGAAGGATTTTTTATTTAAACCGTCAACATTAAAGTGTTCATTTTTAGGACCTTCATAAGCTTCAAATTTAGTTCTACCACCAACTTTAACAGCAGATTCAAAAGTAACCATATCGATTACTCCCAATTCTTCATTATTCATACGGTCATACAAAACCTTATTATCAGCCTTAGCTATTACTTTGAATAATGGGAACATAGCCATCTTATCGAATACAGGAACATTTAGATTTATATCACTTTCTCTATGATCTCCAAAGTATACCATCTTTAAAGGTTTAACTACAAGAGCTAAAGTTTTCTGATATAATTCTGGATTATTCATCCATGACTCATCTTCTCCTTCCATTATTTGATAAGCTTCTTCGATAGCGTCACTCCATTGTCCTAACGCTTTCATAATACGTCTATACATAGCAGGACGAATATATACAGCAGCATCAGATTGATTAATATTACCACCTTTGATATCTCCTTTATCGTCTCTTCTGAAATCGTACGGTCTAGCACTAGCATTAGTATAGCTATCTACAAACTCTTTCTAATTTTTAGTAAGAGAATTATAGAAGGCATCTTCTTTCTGTTTAGTAGATAAAGCCTCTATAATTTCATTGTCGCTTAAATTAGGATGAGCTTCGCTGTATAAATCACGTAGAATAGAGTTTCTGAATATACTTTTTAATTCGTCATAATAATCAGAACCAAGCATATTATCAGCAAGATGCATTACTGTTACTTTAGTATCATTCTCAGCCGGATTATCCCAGATAGTTCTAAGATTAGTACCAGTAGATAATACAGAAGACAAACGTTTAATCTTATCAACATCTTTACCAGTTATAACATCAATAGAATCTCCTTGTTCGGTCTTAAATTTAGACTTCTTCCACTTATAATAAGCAGGATCTCCTGTAAAACACTTCTCTACTTCCATGATAGAAATAGCCTAATTAGCTACATGAGAACCAATTACAGAGAATAATATATCTTGATTCTTAAGACCAGATTCTTCAGATGTATACATTGAACTATCTAGTTCTGATTTATAGTAATCGAATATATTACTAGGTATTAACTTATTAACGTATTCGCCATTTGAATATCCAAGTATACCTCTCTTTACAAGAGCTCGCATTTCTCTTTGAGTAGCATGCAGTAACAAATGATTTATTGCAGAGAATATAGGAGCAGAAGGTTCTATAACTTCCTTAGAATTAGGTTTAGATGTACCTAACAACAATACTTTTAAATCTGTTAAATACTTCTGAACCTCTTCTGTAGTACCATATTGTTCTAATCTTGCTAATTCTTGATTGACATTTAAAACATCTTCACCAAGTCTCAGTCTAGTAAAGTATCTGAATCTACCTCCATTTCCAGTATGATCCATCTTACCATTTTTAATCTTACCGTGGTAATTGTCTACTCTTAAAGTAGGATGTTGCGCGATATAGTCTTTTTTCTAGAAATAATCCCATACAGCATTAAACTCATCTAACCAGTAATTAGCGAATATATTAAGAGTACCTTGACTAAATCTTCTTTCTCCTACATAAGTAGAATTTTCAGCTGTTAAATCTTCTCCAATAATAGCTGCATAATTAGCGTCTCCTATATCGATATATTTACTAGTAAGAATATCTTTTACCATTTTGATACCTGATATGCTATACCAAGTCTTTTTGTCAGACATAGTAGGTAATATCATTCTATCGTTAAAAGTAAGAGTAAGCTTAGCAATATAATCCTCAACAGGAGTAATGCCGAAATAATCTCTACTAGATTCATCTATATTCAGTGCTAAGAAAGTATGCAATTTAAATTTGGTATTCTTAGCATTAGCTATCAGACTGTGTGCAGAGAATGGAGTACTTAATATCTATTGTTTCTTACCATTAGCATCTTGATTAATATTACGTATTTGATCTGTCATGTAGTTATTCTCACTAATAGGATAAATCAGTGCACCATCTGCTCCAACAACACTAAATTCTTGAGGAGAAGGATGTACTTTACCATAAGATATTGCCATCACAGCTATCTAGCTATTAGAATTTCTACCAAATGTAAACATTCTATCTAAAGTTCTAGAGTATCCACCACCTGATGTAGATTTTACACCTATATCTTTAGTTTCAGCTAATTTAATCAAAGTAGCTAAAGTACCTTCATTAAATCTCTCTGTTTTACCAGCTCCAGTGCCTTTCCAGAAATTATATAATTTATCAAATTCAGTAGTTCCAATATAGAAGTTATTAAGCATATAATCTAATGCTAAGTTATCCATAGGAATAGATAAAGCATTAAATACATCCAATAAAGTGTCCTTTATTTCCTATATCTTAGTATCATCTACTGGTTTACCTTTCTTTATTCTATCACTTACTATTTTAAAAGTAGAACTTAATTTACCTCTTCTGTCTTTTAAGAATTTAGCAAACTCTGGTTTAATGAAGGGTCTACCACTATCTGTTCTGTCTATAGCATCAGATGCGAAGAACATACCTGACCATCTAGCAGGAAGTCTACCTACTTTACGTAAATTATCACTATCTTCTACAACCCAATTAAATTTACTTAAGCTAGATTGTATTTCACTAGCTATTTCATCTTCAGACTTACCTCTTGTATTTATCTTAGGATGTTTAGTAGTAATAGTGTCTAACTGTACTTTAGAACTCTTTATAGTTATCTCTAACTAAGTTTTAGTATTGTCAGATATAGGTGCTTCTTCCGAAGTAAGAATATCATATAAAGATTTAAAGAAAGGAATAGCGTTACCTAAATTAGCGCTTCTATCTATTATATCCTGATACTTATCTATATCCCATAAGTTCTCCATAATCTGATTCCATACAAAATTGAAATCTTCAGTTACAGGAAGTTGGAACATATCATCATGCACAGGAAATAATTCTTTAGTAATAACGCCGGTTTCTTCATCTTCAACAAATTGGTATTCATACTTAGGTATAGAGTAGAAGAACAGTTTAGCTCTAAAGCTAACGTTATCTTTCTTACTTACTTCACCTTGATTCTTATCCCAATTGTTTTCAGATTGTTCTCCAGTCTCTACTTTTAATCTAGATTCTTCCTCATTGTTTACTTTCTCTACTTCTCTAATTCCTAATTGTTCTATCTTCTTACGAACATATCTTGTAAATATATCTTTGTTATTTACTATATCCTGAGCAATATCTACATATTCGTCAGATATCCAACCAAAGTCTATGTTCTACTGTAATCTGTCGAATAATAAAGAAGTATTAAGATTGTGAACATCCTCTATAGTTCTAATATTAAATATAGATAATGCTCCACTAGTAAGAGAATTAACAGCATGATAGAATACATCCGGGTCAGTTATATGAGGTAATTTAGCTTCTTCTTCTTTTGATAAACCGGGTATATAGTAAGACAAACCTTCTGGTTTACGGCTATAGAAATCTTCTAATGCTTGTTTAGAAGCTTTATAATCCTTAAACTAACCGTCATTTATACTCTTAAAGAAAGCTCTAATTATATTTCTATGAGAATTCCAGAAGTATAACGTATTATATATCTTCTTAAAAATTCTAATAACATTATATAATAGACCTTTACCATTTTGATCCTTAGCATAATTACGGAATTCTTCAGCAAGTGCTTCTTCTGCTTCATCTTGAGTAAGGTTTCTAGCGCTTCTTTTAGATTTAGAATATTCTTGATACAATTTGGTTCTCTATTGTTCACTCAATAACATTTGAGTTACATAGTGGAACGCTTCATGATATTCTACACCTTCACCAGATTGTCTAGACAAAGATATACGTGGTATTAGTTCATTAGAAAGAGCATTCATTACTACACTAAATAAACCATACGCTTCTTCATTAGCTCCAAACTTAATCATTTGGTCTGTTACTAATATCTGATCGCTATCTATACCTAATTTATCAAATAACCACTTCTTAGCAGAATCTTCATTAAACTTACCTCTACCTTTAATAGTTGATTTAAGACCACCTAAGAACTTAATTGGAGTAAGAGTAACTTCTCTTTTACCAGTCTTAGGATTGAGAACAATACCCCATTTAAGGTATTGACTTTCTTTCATTCCATTATCTGGTATACTTAATCCATATTTCTCAAGATTCTCAGGAGTAGCTCTTTCTGCAATTACAACTTTCTTACCACTAGCTGTCTTAGCTTGAGAAGGTTTGCTTACATCTTCTATTACTTTATCTTGAGTATTAACAGTAGGTTTAGGTTTATCTTGTTGTTTCTATAATTCTTCTCTATTTATTGTAGCATCATCTGCATATATAAATGGAGCATAAAATGCATGTTCACCTAAATCTGTCTTTAATATTCCATTATTAATAGCCCATGTAATTACTAGAGGAGAATCAGATACCTTTACAGCCTTACCGTCTTTAAAAGTATAACCTATTTCTTTTAAAGAAAATGTTAAGTATTTAGAGAATATAGGTATTCTACTGTTTTCATCCTTTACTAAATTAGGAGAACTATTAGCTATAGATACTAATAGGTTTATAAATTCTTGAGGGAATTCAGACATTAATACATCCTTATCAGTATTCCAGTGTATATTCTATGAAATCTAGAATACTATTCTTCTCTTTTCAAAATCTGTTAAAGTAGCTAAGTTAGTAAATTGCGTACTGAATCTCTTTTCAGTTCTAGGACCATCTTGAGTATATACAGTAGCATCTTCACTATAATACCCGTTAACAAAGAATTTATTACCTTTATCGTCAGTATATATGCCTAATTGCTTTCTTACTAAGAAATTATATTTAATTCTTTCTACTCCTTCTAAACCATTAGTAAATGTATTAGAACCACTATTAGCTAATAATGATAACAAGAAAGAATCAATTATCTTTGCATTAGAACCTCTTACTGATGTTTGACCAGTAATAATATTAAATATTAACTCAGCAGTAGAAGGAGTAATGGGCTTTCCTTGCTCATCTACATTTTGAGTGCCGTCTGCATTGAAGGCTAATTTAACCTGCTCCGGATTATTTACTCCAGGTATTCTATGCAATTCCTCAGATAACATAATGGGTAATGTAGCAGTACCAGAAGGAGTATTTTCAGGTTTAGGTATAAAGTATATTTTACCAGCATAACCTATACCTTGTGTTTCAGTTTTATCTCTAGTAAACATATCATCTATAGAGAAAGGATCAACACCAAATGGACCAGTACCATATCCAAACTGAATATCTCCACTAGTTATTTGTTCAGACATAGCAATAGCATCTTCTGTTATACCAAAATCACTTACTTCAGTTAACTTTCTAAACTTTGGTAATCCAGCCTCATCTACTTGATTATCAAGCTGACCATTACTTATTCTTATTCCTACAGGTTTAACATGCTTTCTAGCAGTTAATGGTAATGTTTTAGTAGTAGAATATTCTGGAGCATAAGCTTTAATTATCTTAGCTCTCAATTCTCTTAACTTCTATATCTACTCATCTATTTCATCCTAAGTCATTTCCGTATCTCTCATACGGTCATACAGACTCTAATTGATTGCTCTAACAGATGCATTATACAGTTTACCATCCTTCTCTATCATCACGTGAATAGCTAAATTATCTATGGCACTATCAAATGACATATCATGTTTAAAGGAAGTAACTACAAAGTATATATCATCAGCTGTTGATAACCATCCCGGAATAGCTAAATTATCAGCTAATTCTTTACCTGGTCTTCTATCAACCTTACCTCCATCTTTACCTATAAACTATACAGATTTACCAGCTACAGTAATAGGCATAACTTCATCTGTATTAGGTTGAAAGAAGAAAGTATTAGCTATGTGTAATCTTATAAATTTCTTTCTAGCAGATACCCAACCATTAGCTGATCTATTATAATATGAAGAAGGCCCTTGTAATCTGGAATCAAAATCATATGATTCTTCAAATGCTGATTGTTCTAATATATCTTGGTCATTTACTGGTATGCCATTTTCAGGATTGCCATCAGGCATATATACTAGCTAATCATTCTAAGCATCATAAAAAATTTCATCAGATTTTGGAGTATCTTCTACTTCTGTAATATTTACTGGATTTTCTACTTGAGGAACAATATCTGAAGCTGCAGGAGTATCCTCTACTTCTATTACTGTAGGCTATTCTGCAGACCCTTCCTCTTCATCCTATGTTGATTCTTCAGCTTGAGTATCATCTACTTCTTCCTGCTGTTCTTGAGATTCTTCAGTAGTAGAATCATCTATCTGCAGGAGCAAATATTCTTCTACTTCTTCAGCAATATCTGTAGGTTCTACTGATGTAACTTCTTCAACTGGATTCTGCATCTATACTTCATCTTCTATATCTTGATTAGTATTAGTAACACCATCCATTTCCACATCAGCTTCCACCTCATCTACACTTACTCTATCTTGTAAAGGAGAGCCTTCTATAGCTTCCTCTAACATATTTAGTTGATCTTCTAGACTACTTATCTCCTATTCAGCTACCTATACATCTGGTATAGTAACTTCTTCCACTTCATCCATAGGAGCAACCTCTGGAGCTTTTGTTTCAGTATTAGGAGTTCCTTGTTCTATATCTGCTAAATTACCAGTATCTTCAGCTATCTCCTCTCTACTTACTTGCTCTTGATCTTTTTTACGCTGTAAATCTTTCTGGATAACAGACATAGCTCTTTTACGCTGTACTAAATCCTGGTCGGCAAGTTTATCGTCTTTGCTCCATTCTTCATTTACAGAGTTATCATAATCCTATATAATCTAATCAGAAGTTCTAGTCTTACCGTTTATCTTGTCTGCCTACATCTCATTAGTAAGTATTTGCTTCTGCTGTTCTTCGGTAAGATTATTATAAGTAGGTTTATACAATCTAGTATCACCTACATATTTTCCAGTAGTATATGCTAAAGCATGAGCGAATAAATCAGCTCTTGCCCCATCATTAACATACTTGCTTATGGTAGCTACAGATAATTGATCTGCAAAAGGAACAGATAATCCAAGATCCATTACCTGTTCTCCTACTTCTTCTCCTAAGAATCGCTGTATAACTGGTTTACGTTCTTCTATTTGAGATTCTACATACTTTATAATACCAGATATACCATCTATATTTACATCTAGATTTTTATCCTCTTTTAGTCTTTGTAAATCCTGTTTTCTTGAATTAAGTTCATCTCTAAGAGTAAGTAAGTCATTGTAATCTTGAACAGCAACCATTCTGCCCATGAATTCATTAGCATACTCTTCTTCAGACAGTACACTTCTTTCACCTAATAATTGGTCTACGTATTCAGATAATTCCTTTTTACTTCTAGAAGTAATATCAGATGCAGGTAAATCATTAACTATCTGTCTTCTTCTATCACTGCGCTTTTTATCATAGCGAGCTAAATAATCAGAATAATGCTGCTTTATTTCTTCTTTTAAGTCAGCATCTTCTCTTATTTTCTGAATAACACTTTCTATTTCTCTAGTAGAAGCTTCAGATGCTTCACTAGCATCTTTTAATCTATCTTGAATATATACAGCATTTTTTACTACAGATATAAAGTCATCATTATTTATTCCTAGTTCATCAGTTATACTACGTAAAGACTTATTATTAGATAATCTTTCTATGTTGTTTACTAATCTTATGTCTTCATCAATCATTTCATTAGTAACACCTTCGGGTTTAAATTTATCCTTAAGTGTTTCTAAGTTATTTATTATTCTAGAATAACCTTTTCTCCCATCAGAACTAGCAGCATTCATAAACTGCTCTACTTTATTTTGTCTTTCGGCATTACCATATCCGTCAGCAATATAACCTCTCAGATTACTATCTGTAAGATATTGAGCAGTAGCACTATATACGTCAGGTGAACTAAATACTCCAGACATAAATAATCCAGTAAATCCACCTATATCCATAGATTTACGTAAATCAGCATCACCATTCAAATTCTCATCTGGGTGAATACCATAGTATGCCATATGTGCTTCTCCTGCCAATTTTAATGCATTAGCAGCCCCCTACAATAGACTATAATCTCCAGCATTATCATACTTACCAGTTCTATAATAATTACTTACTACTCCTTGTTGACCTTCTTCAGTCTTTTCCATGAAGTAAGAAACACCTAGTTTCTTACCAATATTGGTAAGATTACTTATAGCATTGTATGCTCTAGTTTTACCTCCAGGAGTTTTCCATGCTTTATCTACAGCTCTAGCAATAGTACGATCTATAATACCATCAGCTGCTGCATATAAATCATCTTTACGTAATCTATCAATTACAGCAGTTTCTAGTCCAGAGGATATATTACGATTACCTACAGCTCTTTTAGCAGCTTTCTATAATCCAAAGTAGTTCTTCATATATGAACCACCAAACATAAACATACCTTGAGCTAAGTCAGATAACATTAAAGCTTGATTAGTCTATCTAACTACATCTAGACCTTTTTGAGAATCATTTACTAGCTAATTAAAATTAGCGTCGGGAGTAATTATATTCTGTGATAAAGCATTTTCTAATACTTCATAATCTGTCATTTCAGAAGTATCAAATCCTCTGGCTTTTAGCTACTCATCGGCAGATTGTATTACACTGGGAAGATTAATTCTCATCTAATCTGCACCTTCTAATACTCTCTGCTTAAACGAATCAAATACTTCAGCTTGAGTTTCTGAATTACGAGTGTAATTAGTAATGGCAGCTTGAGTAGCTAATTCTGCAGCACCAATCAATAAAGGAGCAGTACCACCAGAACCTGCAGCCATAGCAGCTTTAGATGCCCATTTAGCAGCCATACTAGTACCAAATTGTCCCAACATAGCTCCAAATTCAGAATAGCTAGTACCTAATTCTGGTAATGCATAAACCCAAGATTCTGGATTAAATGCAGATATTTGATTATTCTCTTGCTTTTCTCTAAACTCAGCAGATATTCTACTTGGGTCATACAACCAATTACCATGTTTTAAAGTATGTATCATACTTTGTATCTACTGATTTTTATCAGCTAAACGAGAACTTACAACCTTTTCAGCATTATCAAGCTATTCAATCTGCTTTGCTAAATTATTGCCTTGGTTTTTACTACTCCACATATATTCTATTTGATCTGGAGATAGTTGATGAGTTCTTCCGAAGATTGCATCGTTTATACCGTCATTAGCTAATAGGTGCTTAAAGTTATTACCAGGATTAAGATCACCCATATAATCTTCTGCTAACCAGTCAAAACTATAGTATTTCCACAAGTCTGCTACAGAACCAAATTTATCAGTACTGAATAATTTACCAGGTCTAGTCTCATAGAATATATCCTGTAAATACGGATTAGTTCTAGCTAATTCCTTTAAGCCAGGTTGATGATAAATAATATTACCATTCTAATCTAATTGATTTACACCATCTTCTATGTTCTTAATATTATCTTCTAATTCAATTATTCTATTCTGAGCTGATTGAATTTGTGTAGGTGTCCAATCTGTTGCAGAATCAATCTATCTTTGTAAATCAATCAATTCTTGTTTACTTGTAAGATAATCTTTAGCTAGATTAATAGAATTTAAATAGTTAGCTTCGCCTTCTCTAACTTCATTCTATAATCTACTTAATTTAGATTGATCCTTTTTCTCCATAAAACTACGATATACATCTAAAGCTTTTACGTCTCCAGACTTCTCAGCTTTATCATGCATATAATCTAGCACAGTAATATTCTTAGACTTACCATCTGCGTCTTCACTAGACTGAAGTAATTCAGGCATACTTCTAGAAGTCCACCAATTAGATATTCTACTTTCACTATCTTTCGTAGAATTTTCATTAGTGACTTTATTGTCGTAGTTTATATCGTTCTCTCTATCTTCTAATTTTCTTTGGTAATAATCTGATCTAGAATCGTATGAATACCCATAATCACCTTGTAGGGTATAATTAGGGTATTCACTAGCGATATTATTATCTGTATTTTTACCTAGAGTATAGTTCTATTGTCTACTCATAATATTATATTAAAATAGTCTGTTACTTTCAGATTGAGCTTGCATTACATCTCTAATATCTTGTCCTATATTTCTACTCTTAGCGTGTAATGCATCATTCTCAACTGCTTCTAAACCGCGTCTGGGTACAACCGTACTTACTGGAATTCTTAAATAAGTACCTTGTTTAAGAGCGGTATTAATCGAAGTTCTAGTTTCACCATAATCATTTGTAGATTCAGTTACTCTTACCTGATCTTCGTCGAGATTTACCCAATCTCCTTGTACTTCTGCTAGATCTCTAGCTGTATATTTACCTTTATCTATTTCTGATTTAGGAATAAAAATATATTTATTGTGGAATATATTTGAACCATCTGTAGTAATGTTTGGCGTTCCGGCTACTAAGAAGTTTTTGAACTGACCTTTTTCAAAATCATCCTGCAACTTACTACTACTACCAATCTTTCTATCCATTAAATTCTCAGCAAGACGTTTTCTAAGTAAGAACTCGGAAGAAGAATTACCTACTCTCCAGCCTTGAGAAGTCATTTTACCTGTCTGAGTTCCTTGAGCAGTTAAAACTTCATTTGCTTCTGCACCTATACCACTGCTTAAAGTTCCAATAACATCGTTAATTGCACTATTTAAACTATTATTGGTTTTAGCACTAAGCGTAAACATATCATTGAGTTTCTTTCTGGCATCTTGAACTGTAGGTGCATCTTTTAGAGCTGAAGCAAAAGTATCTCTTGCCGTTAACTCTAATTGATCAGTTAGATTAAGTAAACGATTTTGCTGACTTTTTTTATCTGCTCTTCTAGCTAATGCTACAGCCATTGGATCACGTTCTGCTTGATCATAAGCAAATTCTCTACCTGCTGTAATAAGTGTTCTGTCAAGCTGTTCTTCAGCAGCTTGTCTACTAAGACCTTGTCTCTGTAATACTTCTAAATGCTTCTGATATTCTGGGGTATTCTGTATACTAGATAAGTTCCTTTTAATCTCATAGCCTGTTCTATTAGTAGAAACTCCTTGATGAATCCATCCATCTTTAACTCCCATGAAACTAGCTTTCAGATTATCTACATACGGTCTTACTAAGTCTACTTCAGATTTATAAGCAAGAGGAGCGATATCGTTAAATATTCCACTATCTACTGTGTTATAGTTAGTGAAATCTACATCATGCCAAAGAGGATTATACATGCCTTTTATCATTAATTCCTAATTAGCTTTTTGTCTTGCTAGCATTCCTTCTCTACTTTGCTTTAAATTACTAAGAGTAGCGTAATCAAGATTAGCAATACGAGAATTTAATCTAGCTCTAAAGTTAGCATCTTTCATAGCATCTGGATTAGTAGCAGCTTCATCTATTAAATCTCTTATCTTTCCTAAAGAGTTCTCATAGTATCTCTAAGTATCTACAGCAGAAGGGGATTGAAATTCTCCAAACTTACTAACGGTATTAGTAAATTCATTAGCAGCTTGTTCAACAGCTTGTCTTTGTGCCTAACCTATTCTATACAATTCACCAAAATTAATTGGTACATAGGTATTCATTATAGGAGCTTCTGCAGCTCTATCATATCTATTAGCTTGCATTATTTACCTCCTTTTCTACTTATTGTATTACGGTTAGAATTCATCATAGCTCTGAGATCATCCTCAGTAAAACCAGCTTGTAAGAATCTTTGATATAGAGGCCACATTTCCATATCTCTAGCTTTCTGATTACGCATCAATTCTCTATTCTGAGCCCATTGACTTAACTGACTTAAACCAGCTCTACGTATGTTTCTAGTAGTAGCTCTGTTTTGAGCATTAGCCTCGTTAGCTATATTTGTAGCATTAACCCATTGCTGTCCTAAACTATTCATAGTATTGGCATAATCACCTAAGTATTGGTTATTAGCGTTACTTTCTTGAGATCTTAAACTAGCTATAGCTCTATCAGTATTAACAGCTGATTGTAACCTATAAGCTAAATTAGCTCCTGTATTAGTATTAATTTGACTAGCATTATAATTACTAGTAGCTCTATTACGATTTAAATCTTCAATAGCTGGACTAATATCATATCTACGTCTACGCATAGTATTACTAATACTAGTAGCATACGGATTATATACTGCATCAACTGTCTCAGGTCTACCAGTAAATAGATTAGACATAATAGGCGCTAAAGAAGCTATACCTGATAAAGCTGACCCCCAATCAAGACTATTATTATGAGGTTCTGGTTTAGTATATGCGCTACTTTTTGGTAAAGTAGTGACTTTATCAGCCTAAGAAGTAAGAACGTCTCCTAAACCTGCCATTTCATCATTAGTAGCAGTTAATAGTTCTGGATGTTTTGGTTTTAACGGGTTAACTGTACCATACCAAGTAAACGGTAACTCTGGTTTACCTTCATCAATTAATCCTGTATTCGTAGAAGTAGAAGTTGCTTTACGTCTACGTGTTGGAGTACTAGTACTTACAGTAGCTGTAGTCGATGTAGGTTGTGTATTATTAGGATTAACTGGTACATGATACCATTGATTATTACCAGTTCCCCACTGCACTCCAGCACCCCATTTACGATTAGGGTTATAGATAGCATCTACTATTCTATCTCCTAAACCAGGTTTAATCTCATCACCTAAAGCAGCTGCTTGTATCTACTTAGTCTTAGGTTTAATACCTTTACTTTGTTTAACAGATTCCTACATAGCAAACAACTAATCATGAATCATATTATTATTCATTTCATTTAATTTTGCTGCATTCTCTGCAAATCTGTCATTGTACTTACTTTTCTTTTTTGCCATCATTTTCTCACCAAGTTGTGCAAATGTTTCTTTTCTACCAGGTACTTTAAGCTTATCACTTAATACTCTACTGCCTTCAGGTAAACTAACTAAATTACTGTCAGTAGGTTTATTATTCTCTGGTACTTTACTTATACTTCCGTCTGGAGTCTATATTAATTCACCATCATCTACGTAAGCTAAAGAGGAAGACATTCCTCCATTGGCCATAGTATCTGTATTCATCCCTATCATATCATCATATGCTTCACTTTGTAGGTAATTAGTACCTTGTACAGCAGCTCTATTACTATATGCATTCTTTTTAATAGCAGCTCTCTTTCTACGTAATCTTCTATTACCGAATGCTCCAATTAGACCACTACCAAGACTACCTTCATCATAATCAGTAAAAGAAGTCATTCTGGCCTCTTCACCGGATCTACCTATTAGCCCTATACCTGCTCCTACAGCAGCACCAATTGGACCAGCAACTTTATAACCAGTAGCTGCACCACTGGCTATGTCACTTACAGATTGTGCAGCAGCTTGCCCCCCTGTAGTAGCGTTAGATTTCTAAAAAGGAGTAGTTAAAGTATTTAATATATCAGGAGCATTTTCAAGCATGTTACCCCCAATTTCTTTGAATTGAGTTCCAAACGCATATGCTGGTACTTTTGTTTTCTTTTTACTTTTCATATTAAATTAATGAATTTCTGTATGTTGTTGTAATCTATGGTATTTCAAAAGTATGATCTATATCAGAATCTAACTCATAATCGCATATCATATACTTACCTCTTAACCTGGCAGGTAACGATAATGCATCTTCATTCTTATCTGCTCTAGGTACTGGGAATCTAAATGTATCTTCTCTATAATCAGTTATTATATGTTGTTCAGGAGTAATTACACTTCCTTCTTCATCAAGTTCCTCTTCAGTATGTTCTCTAATAGCTTCTTGATGTTTAGTACTGAATTTCATATAATCTATGATATCGTCCTTAATAGACTCTTGATTACCATCTCTAAACTCTCCTTGTAATCTAACATTATCAAATACTTTAGTATAAGGAGCATTCTTATTAATAACTATCTCTAATTTAGCCTTTCTATCAAGCGGTTCTAAACCTATTACTCCTGTATCATGGAGAGTATGTAGATTATTATCCATTATTGCTACAACTCTATCAGAAATAGGTAACGACCATTTTGGATTAAATGTATAGAAAGATGTAAACCTACCTAATTGCTCATTGAATATCAATGGCTTATTAAGTATATTGAACCATACCTCATTATACTTCTTATCAAATAAGGACATGCCTTTAGTTCTATCTTCTTTGATATTCTTATTAAAGTATGACTGTACTTGTTTTTCTTTAGATAATTGGCTTACTTGGCCAGTATAAGAACATATTTCATTCTTATCTGTATCGTACCAGTATAGTACATTATCAGAGTTAACAATACTTTTATCATTATTAACAGATGAACCATTAGTAGTAGTTACGTAATCGAACCTACTTAAGATACCACCAGTACCTAATACTAGTTGATTTACATTATCGTCAGTAATAAGTGATCTTTCATTGACAGAAGCTACTCCTACTCCAGTATCTTGGAAATAGAATAGTCTATCTTTGAATACTTTTAGATTGGTTATGTCTCCCCACTGATTATCTACATCTAAGTAATCAGCTACTTTGAATTTAGACCACTAATCTATTACTTCATTATTAGTCTTAGCCTATGAAGTTAATATTCTATTAGTATATCTTACATCTTTATCGGCATACATAGAATTAGGTACATACAATTTACCAGTATTCTATGCAGAATAAACAGAATTATATACAAAGTAAGGAAGATCTTGTACATGTATGTCCTACATCTAAGTAGGCTCTAACTGCAACCAAGAATCTGCAAAATTTGAACTAGTTACTGTTCTATGAATCTGATCTCCGTGGAATAAATTCATATTAATAGAACTTTCAAATGGTATATAAGCTCCTATATAATTCTTCATTCCGTCCCATTCTTTAGCGTCAGGTAATTGGAATAGCATAGTATTAGGATAATCTAATAAGCTTAGATAAGTATCTCCTCCAAATACATACTTGCTGTCGTGCGCTGCTATACTTATGTATACAGAATTCTGTCTAGATGAGAATGTGTTACCACCATATATAGAATTACCATCACGTTTAACATTAAATACAGGAATAGCATTAGTAGAATCAAAAGGATGAAGTTCTGGATATTTACTAGTAGGTACGCTATTAAATCCAGAGAATACATTCTATAATTCTGGTACATGGGCTATAATACACGGACCAGCTGGGCCTTGTAATGATTGATTATCATTATGAATAAAATCGGACATAGAGTAGTTAGTATAAGTTCTATTACCTACATTTATTCTTTTAGCTACTACATCTGGAGCTCCATACATATTATAATCTATATTGGGTGGGTATTTAGCATCTTCAATATACGATGTAGATTGAGATTGTCCAAATGTTGGAACGAAATATTTAGCTATTGATGCTCCACGGTATACCTTATTACCTCTACTATCTTGATAAGGGAATCCTACAGCTAATACATTAAGACCCCATCTACTACCATAACCTACGTATGGCACAGTATCTTGTTGCAATACTCTACCATCTATTTGAGTAACGTAATCCGCTGCAGCAAATATACTACGACTTACACTATTACCAATAGTATTACCATTTACATAGTTATCTTTAAAATCATCAAACTTACTGTCGTTTACTTTACCACCTACAAATGGAGAATAGTATGAACCTATACCATCTAAGTACACACTTCCTTCAAATAGCTTAGTTACATCATCACCCTGTACACATATTTCTGGAGATACTAAACGTATATAATCATTTACTCTCATAGTAAGAGAGAAATTACCAATATCTTCCGCTGTACCTGTTGATATTGCTAATTGTTCACCAATCAAACTACAGAAGAAAGGAGTAGGTCTCATCTCCAAACTACTATCTAATTCAGATCCCTATCCTACATATTTATCCTGCTCTTGAATTCTATACTCATATACGTAACTACCTACTGTTTGCATAACTACAGTCCTATCACGTTCAGTTCTATCACAACGAACTATCTCGTAACTCACTGCACCTACAGGCATCTTCTTTACTTTGAATTCTACACCTAGAGCATTACCTATAAGAGTATTGTTTTCATATCTAAACGGAGGCATTTGAGAAGCATGAGGCATTCTAATATCACCTATCCAAAGTACAGGAGAAGCTACAGATTTATCATTATAGAATATTATACCGAATCTATACACTTCATCTCTCTAGTATCCTCTATAATTAGCAGCTATATATGGATCAGCATAATTGGGTATATATGGGTTATTCTTCTGTTCTTCAGTAGGCTGTACTATTTCAGGCATTTTATTATCGCCTCTGTTTATATATCTAGTATTATTTCTAACAGTAGGTACATCCATACTACAGGATTGATTCAATCTAAACTTATCTTGTTTACTACTTAGATTTATATCTGTAGTTACAAAGGAATACTCTATATTAATGCCGTAACCACCTAATTCACCATCTTTATTGTATATATATGTATTCTAAGAATTAGATGCATCTTTTGTATACTTTACATTATTAAATGGATTTATACAATCATGAGTAGTAGGAATACGTTTGATAGCTTCATCATCTGTTATAGACAGACGAATGTTATTACTATCTAAACTAGATAACAGCTATACACTTCCTTCTGAGTTAGCTCTGTAAGCTCTAGCATCATAATCGTTACCATCTTCATCTTCTGGTATCCAAGTATTCTCTGTTACATTAGCTGCAAATAATCTATTTTGCATTTTTGCAAGAGTCTACGCTATAAACTAATAACCAGTCATAGTATTAAACTCATCTATAGATATATCGCTTAATGTAGAACCATAATCTACATACTGAATATCTGTTTGACCATCTGGAATATCTATTTCATCTACTATACTAATAATAGGAGTAGAGTTGTTCTGTTCATAAAATAGACGTATTACTCTTAACTTATTGAAATCCTAAAGAGATAATTCAGTAGATAACATTACTGATTTATTTGATGACTTATTTAAACCAGTACCTTTATATTCAGAACTACCTTGGCTAGTTACACTATTTGTTAAGTGAATTAGCTCACTCATTGGAGAAGTAACTGTTTCAGTACCATGCACATTGAATAATTGATAACAATATGTTACCATTCCAGCTTTAAGGTTACCTTCAGATAACCAACGGAATTTAAACGGCAATAAACTTACTACTGGAGTTATTTCTAATGAACCAGGATTGATTATGTTACCATTCTCATCTATAAGATTAGAATTATCTATATACTTATTACTCATTATGTTAACAATCTTAATAGGACTGTTTCCATCAGTAAAGTATATCTTTATATTAGTATCTGATTCATAGTTACCTACAATACTTAGTGTGGGATTCTTAGATAAATCTTCACACAATCCTAGAGCTCCTTTACATACTAATTTAATTTGAGGCATATTACTATCAAACCCCATTAATCTGTATATCTTATTAATGTTATCAGATGTTTTGGTTATTACTACCGCAATATCGTTTATAGTAGTAGTACCTATTATAGTCTCATCTTTAGGTATAATAGTATCGTATCTTCTAGGGTTCTCTATACTTTGTAATACTCCTGTAGTTCCTCCATCGTTGGTGACAACACGGACATCCTCAGCATATCTGTACTGAGTATCCGGTATCAAATTTACATCCTAGTCCATATTAAGACCACCCGTAAATGTATTAACTTGTGCAGTATTACTTATCATATCAATCTTAATGCGCTATCTTGGTTATATAATATCTATTCTTCACCACTAGTACTGAAAAAAGTATCGTGGTCGTTCATCTCTGGGTACAACTTATGCCAGGTGTTCTTTATCGATTCTATTTCATCTGGTCCTGGAGACATGGCTTCAGCGTAGGCCTATTTGCGATAAAAATTCCAACTATTTCTCATATCGTAGTAGTCTGATTGGCTTATCTACCCTTTTAACTTTAGAGGATAAAAGTGTTTAACTCCTAGATACCACAATAAAGCTTCTTTATAAGATTCTAAATCCGGTATCATCGGCATGCTATCTTCATCGGTATATATAGCATAATAGGATATCTTAATGTATCCTCTAGGTACATTAGTCATTATATAACCAGGTTTGGTCATATACTATAAATCATAACTATACATAGTACCATCTTTATGCCCTATTCTGTTACCTAGATATCTACCGTTTGCTGTAGGTACGGTATTCTAGTTTATCAATACGCTTAATGTTTCTCTAAGGTTGTTGTCCTCATTTAACTTGTCTAATGCTTCTCTATCATTAGTAAGATTAAACATATTCTTAACTAATGGAAACATAGCAGCGTCCTACACTAACATACAAGATTTACTACAACATTGATTATCGTGAGATACACCAAAACTGGATGTTGCTTTTCTCATAGGTAACCAACCACCATTACAGCAGTATGAGTACGCTACCTAATCTAATTTGTATAAATCACAAGGCAATGATACTTGGTGGCATTCTATTGGAAGTACTTCTACTTTATGTTCAAACTACTGTATAGCTCCAATCTTAAGCATTCCCTCGAGTAACCACTCCTTCCAATCTGATATTCTTATCTAGTCCTCCTATAAATTGAAATCTGCAATAGCTTTTGCTATTACAGTTTTAGAGGATATCATTCTGTTGTTTATCATAATTCTATATAGTCTCTTATACGATTTTTAATTATTTTACAGAGGTCCCTCTTATTATCTCTTGAAGCTATAAACTAATACTTAGTTTTATTAGTAAGTAGACTATCTTTCTTTGACCAAAAGAAACGGTATTTCCATCCATTACTGTGTTCATTAAGTAAATAAATCGGCTTACCTAATTCTTTTGTAGCTTTCCAGTCCCATCTAAGACTCTTACCTGTGAATTCTTTTGGTTGATGTTTGATGATTTGTAAAGTACCTAATCTACATGGAAACTTAAACTCTTTACAGTTGTACATTACTTCATCTCTAATGTACTAAAAATAGTCATTAATAATGTTCTTATATGTCTATAAGTCAATATCATATGGTGTATTAGGTTCTATGTACTATTTATAGCTTTCATAGAAATCAGTAGTAGTATAACTCTTTCTCTAATATTTCATATATTAATTATTTATTACTAACTCTGTTCTATGTATCATCATGCGCATCATTAGTATCATCACTAGGCATAGTAATCATAAAACGTAACTCTCTTTCTAATATCATTTGTGTAATAGTCGGTATCATTGCAGATGGTATAGGAAATTCACTATCTGGATCAAAACAAGCATTGAGTTCTGTAGGGTCTTCAGCTATTACATCTACACTGATATACTCTAGCTGATTAGAATCACCATCTACGTATATTCTGTTATTCTTAACCCATGCGATATAATCTTTACATGTAGCCTTTCTATACTTCTATAATTTAGCTTTAGTACGACTACCTATCTAAATTATATTACCAAACATATCACGTACATTTATTACTCCAGGTCTATAGTTAAAGTCTATTAACTTAGGGAGTTCTTTATCTCCTACATATGTAAAGTAACCCGGTACAGTTTCTTCACGGTCTAAATGGATAGGTTCTATAGTAGTAAGATATAATTCATTTATATCTCTACCTTTATCTATGTCTTGCTTTATTAACATAGCTCTGTAACCTATAATCCACTTTTCAATTTGTGCTCTACTTAAATGCTCAGACTCTGCAATATTATTATTGCGAGCAATAAGTAGAATATTATCAATTAACTAGTTAAGTGTCATATCTTATTTCTAATAACGTTATAAGCCATATAACGCATTTTAAGGCTGTTATAGGCACTTTCTATTATCAGTAATACAATCCTTTAATTTAAGTAATAGCGGTCTTAAAAAGGCTTAAAATAAAAAAGGTTGATCTTATTGACCAACCTTATCCATTGCATTCTTCATATCCTAAGGGAGCATTTCCTTCATAGGTGGTGGTACCATCTAATTAGCTTTCCTTATTATATTCTTCAACTCACTAACTTCTTTCTATAGTTCTAATATTTTATCATTCTCTCTAGCTGGTTCATTATCTACTCCCAGCTTATCTAATAATACTTGGCACTTAGCCATTTCTTCATCGCATTTAGCTATTGCCTCTTTTCTCTATTTATACGTATCATATTGATTACGTACTATATTTATAATTTCTTGTTTATCAGTAGATATAGTAAGACCTATAGAATTATCTGTTATAACTGATTTATTCTCAGGTATAGTAAATTTCTTAGTCTCTCCGTTACACTATATAGTTATATCTACTACTTTCTTTCTGGGTTGATTAGGCATAGGGAACTATCCTGGTGGTAGTGGCTCATCATATATTGAACTTACTTGAGTAACAGAACCCTCATTATACTCAGTAGTTTTCTTGAATGTACCAACTACTTCTATTATATATACCTTGTCACCTATATTTAATTGATTGAATAACATAATAAGTTAGTTTTAAGGGGCTCATTTAGAGCCCCAATTTATATTAAGTTGCCGGTGTAGCCGGTACTACTATATGATTAATTACTTGGAAGATTCCGTCACATTTGTTATAGTATATAAGATATCTGTTACCAGTTGTAATTTCATTATTTGTCATTTGAGTTCCGGAACCATTTAATAGAGCTTTAGCTCCAGTAGATGTAATAACCGTAGCAGTATTATCAATCTATCTATTAGTAAAGCTAGTAGGATCTATAAATACTAAATCCGTAGGAGTAGCTGCACTAGCAGGAGTAGACGTTACATGTAGTATAAATAAACCTTGACAAGGGAGTTGTCTCCATAATCTAGGACATACACCATAAGTAACTGAAGTAGTCGTAGTATCGGTAGTAACATAGTTAGTTCTCAATACTGGAATACCAAAATTATCTACAGTTCTTACTCTACCTCTATTAAAGTAGTTTAAAAAAGGATAAAACATAACTGCCTCCTTTCTTATTAGCAACCGCATCCGCAACTATTATTATAACCATAGCCGTAGCCGTAGCCATAATCATTCAAGCCACCCTGACAACCGAAAGGATTGCAAGTTAAGTAAGCAGGAACAGGACACGGACGAATTTGATTAACAATATTTGCAGTTTGAGCTTGCTGAGAAGAAGACAACTGTAAAGCTTGTTTTTCATCACGCAGAATGTCAATCTTATTCTGCATT
>ERZ827181.168-NODE-168-length-96514-cov-7.871935_pt1 | contig 96514 bp, 95 predicted proteins | sample MGYA00519778_ERZ827181 | MGnify/ENA primary metagenome ERZ827181 (study PRJEB31778, sample SAMEA3449273) | human gut metagenome | biome: human gut; feature: human-associated habitat; material: faeces | place: United Kingdom | collected 2010/2012 ...
TAGCCTTCCAAGCTAGATACGTGGGTTCGATTCCCATCACCCGCTCTATTTTTTTACCCAGAAGTGATGTATACAATAATAATTATTATAGTATACAAAGTTATATTTATTGATTAAAAGCAGTTATAGGGCTATAAAGTAATATTTATTAACTGAAAATGAGCATCAGGAAAGTACTATACTAATGAAAGGAACAAAGGCAATGATAGACAGCTATGTTGCACTGGATATAGAAACTACAGGGCTTAACCCGGCAGCAGACAGAATAATTGAGATAGGAATGGCAAGGGTATGTAATGGAAACGTGACAGATACATATTCAACACTTGTCAATCCAGGCATTAAGATAAGCGACAGAATAATAGAGCTTACACATATACATAATGAGGAGCTTACAGATAAGCCAAGAATTAATGAACTGATTGATGATGTAATACAATTTATAGGAGATTATCCTATACTTGGACATAATGTTATATTTGATTACAGCTTTTTAAAGAAGGCGGCGGTTAATAACAATCTTGTATTTCCGTCAGCAGGAATAGATACACTTAAAATGGCAAGAAGAATACTTCCAGAACTGGAGCATAAGAAGCTTGATTATCTGTGTGAGTATTTGAAGATTGACCCTGGTAACTCACACAGGGCTTTAGATGATGCGCTGAGTGCAAGCGGAATATACTGGAAAATGTATACAATAAAACCGGATGATTCAGGCTTTGAAATACCGTCTGAGCTTGTATACAGTGTGAAAAAGGATAGTCCGATTACACAGGCACAAAGAAATTATCTTACAGCACTTGTTGTAAAGCATAATGTTAAGCTTGATATCCCGATTGATGAGATGACCAAGAGTATAGCTTCACGAAACATAGATAAGATACTTTCAGAATATGGAAAATAATGGTTAGTTATGAATTAATGTTTATATAGGTAATATATTCATATAATTAATTAAATACCTAGTTAATAGCTGATACTATCAGGTCTTTATTAACAGACTTGATAAGTGAGGCGTATTGTCTTAACTGTCTGATTTTGGAAGCATTTCCTGCTTCTGAATATAATGCGTAAAGGTCAGTATAGGTAAGTCGTATGTCAGAGCCTATCTTTACAGCATATTCAAGAAATGCTGTGGCATCGGATATGTCCTTATGTTCAATAAGGATATGTCCAAGCTCTGAAAGACTCTTTATAAATGAAGTGTAGTTGTCTTCATATTGTGTTAAAGTATCAAGATTAGCAACACCATATTTTAGCTTAAGGTCAGTGTTGGAATACTCTGACAGGTTAAGCATTGGCTCAGTCTTAAGTGTCTGGATATTATTATAAGCCTTAAGGGCTTCTGGTGAATTATTTAATATGTCAGCTAATGTCAGGTTGTTATCTATAGCAGGAAGTGCGTCGTCCCATTTAATATAGTTAAGGGAGCTTATATCCTGCTTTCTTGTTGAATTGGCTTTCTGTTCCCTTTCCCAATATTTTTTTGAGCGTTCTGAGCCAGAACGTGTACTTTTTTTAAGATAAAGTTGAATAACTATTAATATTATTATAAAATAAGGCAATATAAAGTGCATAGTATTCTCCGTTTCCAATATGTTATTAAAATGTATTGTTTAATGTGCTGCTATGTTTAAGGAGGTAATTATGATTAATTTAAAAAAGAGCAAAACTAAAAGAATATTTGCTGCGGTTATAATAGTAATCCTTGTACTTGCTATGATACTTCCTATGGCTGTGTCAGCATTTATTTAAGATTAAGTATAGATTGAAAATGTAATATATGCAAGTTCAAGCTTGCAATTGAATGTAATATGTGAAAAGCATAGAAACGAGGATTTTGTATGAAATTAGGCAAGGTATCAGATACAATTCTTTCAAGGTCTGTATTAAAGCCTCTTAACACTGTAAGAGGCCAGAAGGTTACACGTATGGATATTGGACAGGATGTGTCTGAGGTGGATATTAGAGAGCAGGGCGTGGATAAGACACTGTTAAGTGCGACAGCCTGTGGATATATGCCTCTTATTAAAGCTGTTAATAATATATATGCCGCTGGCGGCACACCCATAGCGGCAAGTGACTGCATAGTTATGCCAGAGCAGGCAAGGGAAATCCGTATAAGGGAAGTAATCGCAGGACTTACAAGACAGGCGGCGGTTACAGAAGTGCCAATAGCTGGAGGGCATACAACAGTCAGTGCTTCGGTCAGTGAGCCTGTAGTAACTGTTACAGTGCAGGGCTTAAGGGAAGACAATAGAAATGTTATTGAGGCAGGACAGCATATAATTGCCGCTGGTTGCATAGGAATAAGTGGAGTAAAGCAGTTAGTTGAAACTGATGAGCAGGCGGTATACGAAAGATACAGTAAAGACTGGGTAAGTAAGGCTGTTGGCGAAGATACAGATATGTATATAGGCGGAATGGTACAGCTTTTAAGGGACAATGGAATTAATTGTTATATGCACGATGTATCAGAGGGAGGAATATTTGGTGCGTTGTGGGATATGTGTGAATATGGCAATGTCGGACTTGATGTTGACATAAGAAGCATACCTGTAAGACAGGAGATTATAGAGATATGCGAATTATTCAATGTTAATCCGTATGAACTGCAATCTTTAGGTTGTTTATTAATGACAGCGGATAATGATTGTGATATTATTAATATACTTAACAGCAATAATATCCCAGCCGCAGTTATAGGAAGAATTGTGAAGGGCAATCAGAGAATTCTTCACAATAAAGATGAAGAAAGATTTCTTACATTGCCTAATCAGGATGAGATATTCCGCTGTATAAAGACAGCACAATAATTTAATTGAAAGGGTATAATGATATGAGAGAGAAAATCCTTAACTTGTTAGAGAATAATGGTAGAATTGACATTCACGATATGTCCGTTATGCTTGGAGTCGCGCAGGAAGAAGTCGCGAATGAGATAGCAGATATGGAAAAGGAACATATTATCTGTGGTTATAATACCCTTATCAATTGGGATAAGACAGGCGATGAGAAAGTTACAGCACTTATTGAGGTAAAAGTTACACCTCAGAGAGGACTTGGTTTTGACAGCATTGCCGAGACAATTTACAAATACGATGAAGTTACATCAGTTTATCTTATGTCTGGTGGCTTCGATTTTACAGTTATTATTGAAGGAAAGACTATGAAGTCTGTTGCACAGTTTGTGGCGGCGAAGCTTGCACCACTTGATTCAGTGCTCAGCACATCAACACATTTTGTATTAAAGAAATACAAAGATTATGGAACTGTAATTGACGAAGAAGACAGAGATGAAAGGATGTTAGTAACACCATGAGAGATGCTTTATCTAAGAAAATAGTAGATATAGAGCCTTCAGGTATAAGAAAGTTCTTTGACGTAGTAAGTGAAATTCCAGATGCAATATCACTTGGCGTTGGTGAACCAGATTTTGATACACCTTGGAATGTAAGGGAAGAAGGTATATACGCATTAGAGAAGGGAAGAACATTTTATACTTCTAATGCAGGACTTAAGGAATTAAGACAGGAAATAAGCAGCTATGTTGCAAGAAAGTATGATACACAGTATGACCCAATGAAGCAGGTGCTTGTAACTGTGGGTGGAAGTGAAGCTATAGATGTAGCGTTAAGATGTATGGTTGACCCAGGTGATGAAGTACTTATACCACAGCCAAGTTATGTATCATATCTTCCTTGTGCAGTTATGGCAGATGCTGTTCCTGTATTTATTAATCTTAAAGAGGAGAATCAGTTTAAGCTTACTAAAGAAGAATTGCTGGAGCATATTACAGATAAGACTAAGATTCTTATAATGCCATTTCCTAACAATCCGACAGGTGCTATCATGACAAGAGAAGAACTTATGGAGTTAGTGCCTGTTATTATAGAGAAGGATTTGTATGTTATATCAGATGAGATATATTCAGAGCTTACATATGGAGATAACAAGCACTGCTCAATAGCAAGCCTTCCTGGTATGAAAGAAAGAACTATTATGATAAATGGTTTCTCCAAAGCATTTGCTATGACAGGCTGGAGATTAGGTTATGCCTGTGGACCTGCTGAGATTATAAAGCAGATGATTAAGCTTCATCAGTATGCGATTATGTGTGCACCAACTAACAGCCAGTTTGCCGCTGTTGAGGCATTAAGGAATTGTGATACAGAGGTAGAGAAGATGGTTACAGCCTACGACCAGAGAAGAAGGTTTCTTCTTCATGAGCTTAAGAGTATGGGAATAGACTGTTTTGAGCCATTTGGGGCATTCTATATATTTCCATCTATCAAGAAGTTTGGTATGACATCAGATGAATTTGCTAGCCGACTTCTAGAAGACCAGAAGCTTGCAGTTGTTCCAGGAACAGCATTTGGCAATAGCGGTGAGGGCTTTGTAAGAATATCGTACGCTTATTCAATTGAGAACCTTAAAGAAGGAATTAAGAGAATAAAGAACTTTATAGAAAAGTTATAAGTACATATTAACTACAATGGAGGAAGAATTATGGCAGGAATGAACGCAGATTTTATCAATCCATTTTTAATGTCAGCGACTAAGATAATGCAGGAAATATGTCAGACAGAGATGAAGATAGGAAAGCCTTATGTCAAGACAACAGAATTCGAGAATGAGTCGGTTGCAGTTATGATAGGTATAACAGGTGAGTTAAAGGGTCAGGTTATTATGGCATTTGAGTTTAATAAGGCATTGGACGTGGCATCTAAGATGATGATGGGTATGCCGGTAACTGCACTTGATGATATGTCTATAAGTGCAATAAGTGAGCTTGGTAATATGATTATGGGTAATGCTGCAACAATATTCTCAACAAAGGGATATGTTATAGATATTACACCACCAAGTGTATGTCACGGAGATATGACTATTACACAGTCATATACACAGAATATATGTGTGCCTATCCATTCAGGTGACGAAGTGGCACTTGAACTTAATATAGCTGTAATAGCAGAACAGTAAAGAATTATAAGGAAAGATAATTATGTTAAATATAGTATTACATGAGCCAGAGATGCCTGCTAATACTGGCAATATAGGAAGAACCTGTGTAGCGGCAGGCGCACGATTACATTTAATTGAGCCGCTTGGGTTCAGCCTTAATGAGAAAATGCTTAAAAGAGCGGGACTTGATTACTGGGATAAGCTTGATGTGACAGTATATAATGATTATGAAGATTTTCTTAACCGTAATCCTGGCGCTAAGATATATATGGCAACTACTAAGGCACATCATACATACGCTGATGTGAAGTATGAAGACGACTGCTATATTATGTTCGGAAAGGAAAGTGCGGGAATACCAGAGGATATACTTGTAGACCACGAGGATACCTGTATAAGGATACCGATGATTGGAGATATCCGTTCCCTTAATCTTTCTAATTCAGTGGCAATAGTGGCTTACGAGGCATTAAGACAGCACGGCTTTGAGAATATGAGCTTGTCAGGAGAATTGCATAAGCTTCATTGGAAGTAATTAATTATAATGGGATGAGGGTACATTTTATGTATCCTTATCCTTTGTAATATACAGAAATATCAGATGAGTAAGGTGTATTGGATACAGGAGTTGCGAAACGTATGAGAAACAACAGCAATATCGTTAATTTTTATGCGAAAGAATATATAAGAGAGAGGTTAGAAAGCTCTCTGGATAAATTCATAGATAAACAGCTTATAATGGTGGTAGCACCATCGGGATATGGAAAGTCCACACTTGTAAGGCATTATTTTAATGACAGGCCATATTATAATAAAATGTGGTTCCCTATGCAGAGTAAAGAAAAAGACGACAACTGGGTGTGGAAAAGATTATGCCAGAAGTTGGGTGAATATAGTGAAGAGTTAAAAGGAAAACTGTCGGATACACAGCTTCCACAGTCTAAGCAGGAATTGTCTTATATAGTTAAAATATTAAGGCAATATGTCAATGATACAGTATATCTTATAGTAGATGATTATCAGGAATGTGCAAGTGTCACATTAGACAACCTTATAATGGAAGTTGTAGATAATATAGACAATATTCATATAGTGCTTATATCAAGAATACTCCCATACAATATACCATATGAAGCAATGTTTCTAAAAGGACAAAGTGTGCTTATCACACAGCAGGATTTAAAGCTTACTAAAGACGAAGAAAAAGTAATATTTAAAGAGAATGAAATAAATCTTACAGCTGAAGAAGCAGATTTGTTATATGAGCATACAGATGGCTGGATTAGTGCTGTTTATCTGTCTTTATATGAATATAAGAAGCTTGGCAGAATGGGTGGTTTTCTTTCTGTCAATCATCTGTTAAAGACAACTATATTTGATAAGCTGTCAGCAGATATGCAGGAATTCTTTATGAAAATGTCACTTTTTGACTGGTTTGATATTGAAGGTGCAGAGTATGTCACACAGCTTGATGTTACAGAGAATGACCTGCTTGAAAGTGTAGAGCAATTTGGATTTCTTGATTATGATGTGACAACACATTCATTTGCTATGCACACATTATTAAGAAATGTGTCTGGTATGGAATTGAATAAATCGGACATAGAAATTTCTATGCTTTATAACAGGGCGGCAGAAGTATCTGAAAAGCGAAAGTCTTATATAAAGGCAGTAGCTTATTATACTAAGGCAAAGAACTGGGACAGAATTGCAGCTTTATATGCAGGAAAGAATGGAAGACGTCTTATTGAGAGAGCACCGGGAATATTCCAGAGCGTAAGAGAGAATATAGAAGAAGTTATGTGGGAAAAATATCCGACTGTAATGCTTAATTATCTTTATTATATGTCAACTAAGGAAAATGTGCATAATGTAATGCCATTATATGAAGAGATAATTAATGATATTAATAATCATCCAATATGGAAAGATAATAAGTTCCTTATGGGCGAGATGATGATTATATTATCAATTCTTCAATTTAATAATCTTGAAAAGATGAATCAGTCCTTAATAAAAGTCAGAGAATATTTTGGTGAGAGAACATCGGTTATATTTGGCAATTCACTTCTTACTTATGGAACAACGTGTATGACGACATTGTATTACAATAAGTCAGGCAGGCTCAAGGAGATAATAGAGCAGGAAAAAGAATATGCTAAAGCATATATGAGAATAACACAGGGAAGCAGAGTGGGATGGGATGAATTCTTTGATGCAGAATATGCAATGATTACAGGTGATATTGATACAGCCTACAGGCTAGCAAAGCAGGTGTTATTACAGAACATTTTAAGAAACCAGACGTGTATAATTATAAGCTGCTACTATATGATATTAAAATGTCTTATATATTATGGTAAGAAAGAGGAATTCTATGAAGGCATTGAAAAGCTTAATGAGTTGACCAGGGATATAACATATCCCCTTCTTATTATAGATGCTGAGCTTGTGCAGGGCTATGTATATGCGTGCCTTGGACAGCAGGAGAAAATGTCAGACTGGTTACAGAATTTCAGACTTGAGAACTGTAGTAAGCAGATAAGGAACATACGAAGCGGCTGTATGACATATGGAAAGCTTATGTGTTATAAGAAAGACTGGGCAATGCTTGATATGATAGGACAGCAGATGATGGTTCCATATGAGAATACATCACATATATATCCATTTATAACAGGCTGCGTATACAGGGCAATAGCACAGTATAATATGGGTAATACAACAGAAGCTGAAAGGTATATTAAGTGGGCAGTTGAACTTTCATATGACGATAACGTGATAATGCCATTTATTGAGAATGGTGTTGAATTAGAACCTGTTATAGAAAATGTGTATACAGACGGATTCCTTGAGTCATTAAAGCCATATATCGCTAAATACAAGGCTGGAATAGAAAGCTTTAATGCAGTTAAAGACGACAATCCATATAAGCTTACCAAGAGAGAAAAAGAGCTTATGGAATATGTTAAGGCTGGTTATAAGAATTCAGAGATTAGTGAGCAGATGCACATCGCATTAGTGACAGTTGAGAAAAATCTTACAAGCGTATATAGAAAGCTTGGAGTTAATAATAGAACATCAGCAATTATGATGTTACAGAAATAATATGTTATAGAATAATATGTAATTTAATGCTTGCGGACAGGCTTATAAAATAACAGATTATGGAGCAAAAACCAGTATATCATATAATAAAAAGTATGGTTTACCATAATAGAAAATCATTTTCTATATATGTATACTACAAAAGTTAGTTTAAAATTGAGTAAATAGGAAAGGAAAATTAATGGTAAATAAGTACAAAGAAAGATTAAAGCATTATACGATTAATCGTAAGTTAAAGGCTACTCTTGGAGTTGTAGCTCTTATAGCATGTATTATAGGTGTAATTCTTATAAGTGGTATATTAGCGGTTGCTAATAATGTAAAGGGAATATATCAGGGACCAATGAACAATGTTAATGATATAGCTAATGTTAAATATGGTCTTACTGATTTACAGAGAGCCATTAACAGACTTTTAGCTGAAGGTTCTGATAATATGGCAGATAGATATGCAAATTTTGAAAAGACAGTAGAAGAAGATGTCAATCTTGTCGTTTCAGGAGTTGATGATATGGATAAGCATTTCAAGACAGAAGCTACGAGAGCAAAGCTTTCAGAAATGCAGGCTAAGATTAACGAGGGCGAGAAAGTAAGACCTCAGGTTATGCAGCTTTTAAAGAGCGGAAAGATTGATGAAGCTTATGCACTTAATTATAATACATATCTTCCTATAGTTAACGAAATCAAGTCATTAGCAAATGATATAGAGACATTAGTATACCAGAACGGAGCAGTGTATTATACTCAGTCAGTGCGTCTTGGTAATGGACTTACAATAGCAGGTATTATACTTGTTGTTGCGTTATTATTTATTTCAACATTCTTTACAAGAACTATAACAGAAGTTCTTACAACACCAGCCAAGCAGATTGTTGAAGCGGCAGAGCAGATGTATCATGGAGATATGTCAGCAGCTAATCTTATAACATACGAATCAGAAGATGAATTCGGAGCTATGGCAAAGACACTTAAGGGAACAATGTTAAATCTCCACGCATATGTGGATGAAATATCAACAGTTTTAAGAGAAATTGCAAGTGGTGATTTAACTAAGGATTCAGATGAAATTACAGATTTCCTTGGAGATTTTGTAAGCATCAAAGAATCATTTGTATACATTTTAAAGAATTTTAATATAACATTAACTAATATTGCCAAGACATCAGAGCAGGTTGATATTGGTGCCGAGGATCTTTCAAAGGCATCAGGTGATCTTGCTAAGGGAACAACAGACCAGGCAAGTGCTGTTGAAGAACTCACAGCTACAGTTGAAACAGTAGCGGCATTAGCTAAAAAGAGTGCAGATCAGACACAGACTGCATATGATAATGTATTAGCAGTAGCAGAAAATGCAGAAGAAGAACGTAAGAAGATGGACAGCCTTACAGAAGAAATGGCTAATATTATCGAAATATCTAATAAAATCGAAGCAATTACTTCAACTATCGAGGATATCGCTTCACAGACAAGTCTTCTTGCACTTAATGCTTCAATTGAAGCTGCCAGAGCTGGTGATGCAGGACGTGGTTTCGCAGTGGTTGCAGAGCAGATTGGAAAGCTTGCAACAGACAGCCAGAAGTCAGCTGTTAATACAAGAGAACTTATTGTTAAGACTATAGAAGAGATTAATAAGGGTAACGAGATAACCGCCTCTGTTGCACAGGCATTTGAAGGAACAATTAATGAAATGCAGAAGTTTGCTGATGTAGCTAAGGAAACTAATGAGTCAGCAAGAAATCAGGCAGAAATATTATCACAGATTGAACAGGGTATCGAGCAGATATCAGGTGTTACACAGAACACAGCAGCTTCTTCACAGGAAAGCTCAGCAATCAGTGAACAGCTTGAACAGAGAGCCAGGGAGCTGGATAAGCTTATTAATAACTTTAAGCTTTATAGACCGGTTAGCAGATAATAGGACTAAAATTATATATTAATGCTTGATTGGTGGCTGTAATTGATAACAACGGACGATTGGCTGCAATCAACATAAGCAACGAAGACACATTTGCATTGAGTGTCGCTCGCAGCGGTACTAAGTCGCCAGCTAAGGCTGCCGACTAAGGACCGGCGGCTCCCCATCGTCTTCTTATGCTTATGTTGATTGCAGCCAATCGTCCGTTATTAACATCACCCCTTTGCAAGTGGCAGTGTAAATATAAACTCTGTTCCCACATCTGCAGTACTGATTACATCGATATGTTCCTCGTGTGCCTGAATTATTTCCTTGGTTATGGATAGTCCAAGTCCAGACCCTTTCTTGTCACGGCCTCTTGAGGCATCTGATTTATAAAATCTATCCCATATTTTATCAATATCTTTCTTGGCAATTCCGCTTCCAGTATCTTTAATGGATATCTGGGCTTTATCACCTTTTTCTTTGACAGTTACATATATAAAGGAGTTATCGTGGCTGAATTTGATTGCGTTATCTACAAGGTTGTATATAACCTGTTGTATTTTACCTTTGTCAGCTTTGACATTAAGTGCTGTGCCAGAGAATGTCAGGCTGAACTTAATGCCTTTCTTTTTACACGAACCCTCAAGAGTTTCTATTGTATGCTTTATTACTGAGTTAATATCAAATGTTGTAATCTCAAGGCGGACAGTCTTAGGGTCAAGTTCATTAAGTGTAAGTATATTGCTTGTAAGCTTGGTAAGTCGTTCGGTTTCAAATAATACAATATTAATGTATTTATTAATCATTTCCGGTGGTACTGTTCCGTCCTCAATGGCTTCAAGGTAGCCTTTTATTGAAGTAAGAGGCGAACGGAAGTCGTGCGAAATATTGGATAAGAACTTCTGCTGGAACCGGTCCATTTCGTTAAGTTCTTTTGCCATATAATCTAGAGAAGCCGCAAGACGTCCGATTTCATCATTGTGGTGTATCTTAATGCGGTAGGAAAGATTACCTTTTCCATATTCTTCAGTAGCCTTGGTAAGCTCATTGATAGGCTTGTGAATATGTATGAAATATAGCACCAGCATAGAAAGTGAAAGCAGCATAGCAATCACCAGTGTAAGATAGTTGGTGTTAAATGTATCATATACCCTGTCAGTTATGACAGTTTCAGGCATATTGATGACAACATAGCCTTTCATTGTGAAATTGCTGGCAATAGGAAAATATGCACTTACAACAGTTTCGTCAAATACACCATAGAAATCACCTGTCTGTGTGTGTGCACCTTTAAGCCTGCCATAATCAAAATCCTTAAGTTCATATAGATAACCATTAAAATCTGCTGTTCCAGAAAATCCAGTATCTAACATAACATCACCGAATGGGCTTACGAACATAATTCTTGTGTGGTTGAGTTCAGATACTATTTTAAGGTCAGCTTCTATGTCTGAGAGATATTCTGGCGTGAATGTATCTTTTGCAAATGTGCCGGCAATTTCGTTAGCCTGCTGGTAAAGCACTTCAGAATAATAGTCATATACTTTATTATAATCGTGCCTGAAACATATTGTTGTTACAGCTATAAATCCTACAACAGCAATTATTATATATAGAGTTATCTGTTTGGTAAGCATATTATATTTCATATTGAGTCCGTTCCTGCTTATTTAGTCACAAATTTGTAGCCAATTCCCCATACGGTTTCAATCGACCATTTATCGTGGTCTTTAATCTTTTCACGAATTCGTTTGATGTGCACATCGACAGTACGGGTATCGCCGATGTAATCATAGCCCCAGATATTGTCAAGAAGCTGTTCTCGTGTGAACACCTGATTAGGTGCAGATGCAAGGAAGTATAAAAGTTCAAGTTCTTTAGGCGGCATTTCTACAGCCTTTTTATCATAAGTAACTGAGTAATTGTCAAGATTGACAATTAAGTCAGGATACGTTACACATCTTGCATTTTCTGATGGTGCAACGGTAGTCTGTGGAAGATGATAACGTCTTAATACAGCTTTAACACGTGCGACAAGTTCTTTTGTTTCAAATGGCTTGATAATATAATCATCAGCACCAAGCTCCAGACCTAATACCTTGTCAAATGTTTCGCCCTTAGCTGAAAGCATAATTATTGGCGTATTATTATTCTTCCTGATTTCACGGCATACCTGATATCCGTCAATACCAGGAAGCATAAGGTCTAACAGAATGAGGTTAGGCTTGAATGTAGAAAGGTTATCAAGTGCACTTTCGCCGTCATATACAATCTTAGTTTCAAAACATTCTTTTGTAAGATAGAGTGAGATGAGTTCAGCTATATTCTCATCATCATCTACGATTAAAATTCGTTGTTTAGCAACCATATGTGCCTCCATATACAATATTTATAGTTAATCTTTAAATGTTACAATTGTAACACCTTCTGCACCCTCGCCAATCTGTCCAAGGCGGAATTCTTTAATATAAGGAACCCCGTGCAGATAAGAAGTTATACCAGAGCGTAGAGCACCTGTTCCCTTGCCGTGAACAATTCGTACCTGCGGAATTCTGGCAATATAGGCATCATCAAGATATTTGTCAAGAACGGCAATAGCTTCATCAACAGTGTATCCAAGAAGATTAATCTCAGAAGATACAGAAGATGATTTTGACATCTTGATTTTACCTGAGCCACCAGCACCCTTAGGCTTAGAACTTGTTTCAGCAGGATCCTTATAGCCTTTAAGTATGGCAAGATTTTTAATATCCATTTTAGTGCTTAAGCTTCCTACAAGTACAGTAACCTGGTTTTTGTTCTTATGAATCTGGGATACAGTACCTATGACGTTCATTGTAAGAACCTTAACGTGCATACCAACCTTGAATTCAGATATATCGTGAGCCTTATGCTCGCTTATGTTGTTGGCAGGTTCAATCTTTAACTTTTCCTGTCGCTTATTCATTTTCTCACGGATAGCACTGCGGTGTTTCTCAAGCTCTTTTACAGTCATACCATGCTTGTTCATAGCATTAATTGTCTTATCAGCATACTCTTTCGCATCTTTAAGTATGCGTGCAGCTTCTTCGTTAGCTTTTCTTATAATATTGTCAGTACGTTCATCAAGACGTTCAGTTTTTTTGGTAAGTTCAGACTTTAACTGGGCAATCTGTGCTTTGTACTCATTTAATTCCTCACGCTCACGTTCAATTGTAACACGGCTTTGTTCAAGATCAGTTACAAGGTCTTCAAATTTGATATCTTCAGAGTCAAGACGGCGTGAAGCATCATTAATTATATTGTCAGAAAGTCCAAGCTTTTTGGAAATGGCAAATGCATTACTCTTTCCAGGAACTCCGATAAGAAGCCTATAAGTAGGGCGGAGTGACTGTACATCAAATTCACAGCAGGCATTTTCCACGCCATCGGTTGTGAGTGCATACATTTTAATCTCGCTGTAATGTGTTGTCGCCATTGTTGTAATATTACGTCTGTGAAGGCTGTCAAGTATAGCAATTGCAAGGGCTGCACCTTCTGTAGGGTCAGTACCAGCACCAATCTCATCGAATAAAATGAGACTGTTGCTGTCAGCTTTTTTAAGAATATCGACAGTATTAGTCATATGTGAGCTGAATGTACTAAGGCTCTGTTCAATACTCTGTTCATCGCCGATATCAGCAAATATATTGTCAAATACAGCTATGTCGGAATGTTCCAGTGCTGGAATATTAAGTCCGGCCTGAGCCATAAGAGTAAGAAGTCCGACAGTCTTTAAGGATACGGTCTTACCACCGGTATTAGGTCCTGTTATGATAAGAAGGTTAAAATCTGTACCGAGATAAATGTCTATAGGCACGACAGTATGCGGCTCAATAAGAGGATGTCGTCCTTTTTTAATATTTACTATACCTTTGTTATTCATAACAGGGCGGCTGCAATTAAAATGCCTTGATAAAAGTGCTTTGGCGAATATGCAGTCAAGATTGGTAAGTATCTCATAGTCTGAAAGCAGTGAATCGGTATATTCTGCGGCTTTAGCACTTAAATCTGCAAGAATAACTTCAATCTCAGCCTGTTCCTTAAGTTCAAGCTCTCTTATATCATTGTTAAGCTTGACAACTGCGGCAGGCTCAATAAATACAGTAGAACCGGTCGATGACTGGTCATGAACCATACCAGGCATAAGTGATTTGTATTCAGCTTTAACAGGCAGACAGAAACGTCCCTGTCTTGTTGTTATCACATAATCCTGAAGATAAGTTCTTGTAGATGGTGAATTCAATATTTTATTAAGTTCAGTGTGTATGCGGTCAGCAGCTATATTTTTCTGACGTCTTATGCTGCGGAGGTTCGCACTTGCATCATCACTGATTTCATCTTCTGATATAATACATTTCTTAATTGCGTTATTAAGAAGTGTAACAGGGTCAAGCATGTCTATTAAAGGTTGTATTGAGTCAGCACGCTGTTCATAGTATCCCTTTATGCGGGCAGCACATTCTAATAACATAGATATGTTAAGAAGCTCAAGTGCATTAAGAGAGCTTCCGACTTTAAGTCTTGCAATGCTTCCCCTGATATCTTTTATCCTTGAGAAATCCACGCTTCCCTTCTGGTATACACGGGTAAGTGCATCATTAGTATAATCAAGTGCTGTATTGATTTTGTCTATGTCAGTCATAGGCTCAAGCTTATGAAGTACCTGCTTTGCACCGTCAGAGCAGGCAAAAGATACAAGACGAGATATTATTTTATTATATTCAAGTGTTGATAATGATTTATTATTCAATGTAATACTCCTGTCATTTCAAATAATAATTATTATATGTCTGCTATTAGTGATAAAAGCTGAAAATCCTCTCTTATTATATACTAAAACCGATTAAAACCATAGGATAAATTTAAGAAAGAGCCGACTTTTTAACATCTATGTCATAGTTTGTTCATAAACATAGTGTATACTTTATTTATATTGCGTAATAACCGGATAGTCAGAAGAAAAATGTACTTGTGATTTAACATATCAGATGCGTAAGCATCTGTTAATGAATAAGAATGAGGGATAATATGGAACATAAAGATACTGAGCAGAAATACGATTTATATACGGAAAAGATTGTATTAAGTCCTAAGGTTAAATATAAGAATCTTATAAGAACAATTAAGATACTTATATTGATAATAATAGCAGGAGTGGTGTATATAGCGGCTGACAAGCTTATTGTGCCGTCAGTAAAGGCGAAGTTTGATAAGAAGAAAGCAGAACAGGATAGAATTGAATTCACAAGAGATGAATATCCGGAGCCTGTTGTTGTTGAGGATGAAGAAGGACAGCCACAGATTAAGAAGGATTATGATACATTAATGCAGTCGTTAAGAACGAAGGTAGATGATGTGCAGAAGTCAGTTGTCATAATTCAGGAAAGCACGGAAGGGCTTAATTATGAGAATTATATTGAGAACAGGGAAAATGTAACATCTACGGCAGGACTTATTGTTGCCTATGTGAATTCAAGATATATTATACTTACATCAAAGAAATATACTGATAATACTGCGGATATAAGTGTTAAGGTTAATGATAATGAATATAAGGCGGTATATGTGTGCTCAGACAGTAATACAGGTATAAGTATAATAAGTGTTGATGCTGAACAGATGAGTGAGGACGACAGGACAAGCATAGAGGTATCAGTTCTTAGCAATTCATATATACTTAACAAGGGTGAGCTTGTAATTGCCGCAGGCAATATATATGGAACGGATGGGGCAGTAGATTATGGAACTATAACCAATATCAGCTCGTACAGCCTTATAGATAATAATGTAGACATATTTGAAACTAATCTTACAGCCAAAGATGAAGATTACGCATTTTTATTTAATTCGGACGGCAATGTTGTAGGAATATCTGTGCACAGTAATAAAGATGTCAAGCTTAAGTTCATAGGAATATCAGATCTTAAAGGTACTATTGAGAATATGATAAACCGTCAGGAGATTATGTATTTTGGTATTAAAGCAGAGAATGTAGACAATGAATTGGCAGATAAATACAGTCTTACAACAGGAATATATATACTTGCAGTTGAGCAGGAGTCGCCGGCATATCAGGCAGGACTTCAGACAGGAGATGTAATTGTAGAGGTAAATGGCGAGGAATGTCTTACTATGCAGAAGCTGAATGAGAAGCTGTACAGATGCCAGTCAGGACAGAGCGTTAATGTCCTTGTAAAAAGGCTTGGTAAATCAGGGTATTTTGAAGTATCTTATGATGTCAATGTGGAATACAGATAAAGCAGCTACTTGACAGTACAGAGTAGAATTAAATAGTTGAGATAAGAATATAATAAGATTAATTGAAATCAGAGAGAAATCTGATTGAATGGAGGAAGAGTATGCGTTATATAGAAACATTTAAAGACGGAGACAGAATTTCAGAGGTATACCTGTGTAAATCCAAGTCATCAGCACTTACTAAGGCTGGAAAAGAATACGAGAATGTTATACTTATAGATAAGACAGGACAGATAGATTCAAAGATATGGGACGTTAATTCAGGTGGAATATGCGATTTTGAAGTTAATGATTATGTATTTGTTAATGGACAGGTTACAAGTTATAATGGTGCATTACAGTTTAAAATAGAAAGAATTCGTGTGGCAGCAGAGGATGAGTACACACCAACAGATTATATTCCATCTTCAAGATATGATATAGAGCAGATGTATGAGGAATTATTAGGATTCGTAAGAAGTGTAGATAATCCATACATAAAGCAGCTTTTGGAAGCATTTTTCGTTGAAGATGAAGCATTTATTAAAAAGTTCAAGAATACGTCAGCAGCCAAGACAGTACATCACGGATTTATGGGTGGACTGCTTGAACACAGCCTAAGTGTTACAAGATTATGTGCAAAGATGAGTGAGAATTACGATTTCCTTAACAGGGATCTGCTTATAAGCTGTGCAATGCTTCACGATGTAGGCAAGGTAAGGGAATTAAGTGAATTTCCAAGAAATGACTACACAGATGAGGGGAATTTTATAGGACATATAGTGATTGGCTACGAAATGGTTATTGAAAAAATCAGACATATACCAGATTTTCCAGAGATATTAGCTAATGAGGTTGGCCATTGTATATTATCACATCACGGTGAGTTAGAATATGGTTCACCTAAGAAGCCGGCAATAGCAGAAGCAATAGCACTTTCTATGGCAGATAATATGGATGCAAAGCTTGAAACTTTAAGGGAATGTCTTGAAGCCAAAGACACTAATGACTGGCTTGGATTTAACAGATGGCTTGAATCCAACATAAGAAGAACAAGTTGTTAATGTGAGGAACAGTTATGGCATATAGTAAGAATGATATTGTACAGGTTACAATAGAGGATATAGGAGTAACAGGAGAAGGAATAGGCAAGATAGACGGCTATACATTATTTGTAAAAGATACAGTCATAGGTGATATAGTAGAAGTTAAGATTATGAAGGCAAAGAAGAATTACGGATATGCCAGACTTATGAATATCATAACACCGTCAAAGGACAGGGTTACACCGGAATGTAATATAGCAAGGCAGTGTGGCGGCTGTCAGTTACAGGCTATGAGTTACGCTGCACAGCTTAAGTACAAACAGAAGCTTGTCAGTGATAATTTACAGAGAATAGGTGGACTTACAGAAGGCGTAGATTATGAAATGTGTGACATTCTTGGTATGGACACGCCATTCAGATACCGCAACAAAGCACAGTATCCTGTAGGTGAGGATAAAGACGGTAATATTATTATGGGATTTTACGCAGGTCATACACATTCAATAATTCCTTGTGATGACTGCCTTTTAGGTGATGAGAACAACTCTGTAATATTAACAGCCGTCAGGCAGTGGATGAAAGATTACAGGGTAAGAGCCTATAACGAGAATATCCATAAGGGAACTTTAAGACATATACTTATAAGAACAGGATTTCATACTGATGAGATTATGGTCTGTCTTGTTACTAAGAAAATGTTAAGAAAAGAGGCGGCAGATGGACTTGTAAGAGTGATTGAGCGGCTTAATAGTGGCAGTTCATCAAGTGATAATATTTCATCAGGTAGTGATAATAATACAAGTAATAACAGTGGAAGAAAGTTAAATATAGCTTCGCTGGTTGTCAATATTAATAAAGAGGATACTAATGTAATACTTGGCAGGGAATGTGTAACTCTTTATGGAAGACCTTATATAGAAGATTACATTGGAGATATAAAGTTCCAGATATCACCGCTTTCATTCTTTCAGGTTAATCCTAAACAGACAGAAGTGCTTTATAACAAAGCATTGGAATTTGCTAATCTTACAGGCAATGAGGCAGTGTGGGATCTGTATTGTGGAATAGGAACAATCTCGTTATTTTTGGCAAAAAATGCAGGAATGGTATACGGTGTAGAGATAGTTCCACAGGCGATTGAAGATGCGAAGAATAACGCGGGGCTTAACGGAATAGATAATGCAGAGTTCTTTGTAGGAAAGGCAGAAGAAGTAGTCACAGCATTTTATGAAAGCAGGAAAGCAGATGATGGTACTGGTCACAATATGACAAGACCAGATGTTATAGTGGTAGACCCACCAAGAAAAGGCTGTGATGAGAAGCTTCTGGATACTATTGTTACAATGTCACCACAGAGAGTTGTGTATGTAAGCTGTGATTCGGCAACACTTGCAAGGGATTTAAAGGTGTTATCGGAGCGTGGATATAAGATTGTGAAAGTACAGCCGGTTGACCAGTTTGCTAATACAGTCCATGTGGAGACCGTGGTTCTGTTGACTAAAGTACATAATTGATAGTGTGAAAATGCTTGAAATATAAGGGTTTTCCGAGGATTTGGAAGTAAATCCAGGTCCTCGGATTTTCTGCGTTTTGGGAGCTGCAAAGAGGCGAAGTTTTATAGTTGAATAGACAGAAGTATTGATTTAGGGTTGGGTAGACAAAAATATTGAAATAACTTTTGCTGTATGAGTAGTATTGATTTTTCAGGATTAGTGTTTGGGTTATATGCAGCCATCTTGAAAAAAAGAAAAAATTATGTTATCATAGGCTTGTTAATAATTAACCAGCCTATGATAATAAATAACGATTAACGTTATTCGGAGGAAGCTATGATCAGAATTAAATTATCAGAAGTTTTGGGACGAAAAAAAATGACACGTAAGAAACTGTCTGAATTAACAGGTGTTCGTCCTAATACCATCGGGGATTTATATAATGAAAAAGTGCGAAAAATAGATATTGATACTTTGGACCGTATTTGTACGGTACTAGAGTGTGATATAGAAGATATATTGGAATATCAATCAAATAAAGAGGTGAACCAATAATGAATGGATTGTCTATGTTTGCGAATGTTGGAATAGCAGAAACGTATTTAAGTCGGGAGAATATCAACATTGTAGTTGCAAATGAACTTCTTCCTGAACGTGCTAAATTCTATGAACATCTTTATCCTGAATGTAATATGATTTGTGGTGATATTACAACGGATGAAATATATAAACGAGTTATTACAGCTTCGAAGGAACAAAATGTTGAGTTTATTATTGCAACTCCACCTTGCCAAGGTATGAGCATTGCAGGTAAAAGTGACCCTGACGATCCCAGAAATTATCTAGTTACATATGCTGCAAATGCAATCAAAGATTTAAAACCGAAGTTTGTTTTAATGGAAAATGTATTTATGCAACTAAAGACGCATATTCCGTATAAAGGACAAAAGATTTTGATTCCAGATTATTTAGATTTAATGTTTGGAAATGAATACTATATTGAAAAGCAAGTAATTGATACAAAGTTTTATGGTGTACCACAGCAACGCAAAAGAGCCATCATACTAATGTCAAGAAAAGATGCAGGTGTTCATTGGAATTTTCCACCGAAGGATAATCACATTATTACACTAGAGGAGACCATTGGTGATTTACCTTCGCTAGATCCATTTGTTAAAGAGAAAGAATACAGAGATGTTTTTCCTGAGTATGAAGAAAAACTAAAGAGAGGCCTAGCAGTTTCAAAATGGCATTTTCCGAAAGATCATGTTTGGCGTAATGTTGAGGCAATGATGCATACTCCAACTGGTTGCAGTGCAAGACAAAATGAAGTGTATTTTCCTAAGAAAAAGGACGGGACTATGGTAGGAGGAGCGCCTAGAACTTACATGAGAATGGACTGGGATAAACCAGCCCCTACCATAACTAGCTATAATCATACGATTTCTTCATTTCAAAATGTTCATCCAGGAAGACTTCTTCCAGATGGAACGTATTCAGATGCACGTGTTTTAACAATATTTGAAATGATTAGAATTATGAGTTTGCCAGATGATTGGAATATCCCGGATTGGGCCTCAACGCAACTTATAAGGACAGTTATTGGAGAAGGAGTTCCGCCTGAAGCTGTAAGGCGAATTGTAAAAGAATTGAAAATAAAGGAGTGACGTTATGAATGCCCTTTCGTTGTTTGCTAATGTTGGTGTCGCAGAAACCTATTTGTCTGAGATAGGATTGAATGTTGTTGTTGCTAATGAGTTAGAATCAGATCGAGCTCGATTTTATAGTCACCTTTATCCAAAGTGTGACATAGTATGTGGAGATATTACCGATACAGAGGTATTTGAAACAATAATAGATAAAGCAGACAAAAAACATGTGGAATTTATCATTGCGACTCCACCTTGTCAAGGAATGAGTATAGCTGGACATAATAGTCCCTATGATGAAAGAAATAGTTTGATTAAGTATGCGGTGGATGCTATTGAAAGATTAAAGCCTAAATATGTATTTATGGAAAATGTGCCACAACAATTAGATACACCGATTCATTATCATGGCGAGGAGATGCTGATTCCTCAATATCTTGAGATTAGATTGGGGAATCAATATCGATTTAATAAAGAAAAAATAACTAACACAATGTATTATGGTGTTCCTCAAATGAGGAGAAGGTGCGTTACGTTATTAGTAAGAAAAGATATAGATTTGATTTGGGAATTTCCAGAACCTGAAAAAGAAATTGTGACTTTAGATAAGGCTTTTGAAGGAATTCCTGATTTGTGGCCAGAGATTCAAGAAAAAGAATATAGGGATGTACTTCCTAAAAACACAGAAGAGGCATTGACATTTCATAAATGGCATAAACCACCAAAGCACGTATGGAGAAATGTCGAGTGTATGCTTCATACACCGGCAGGGAATACAGCTTTTGACAATCCATTTTACTATCCTAAGAAAAAGAACGGAGATAGGGTTAAAGGGTATGATACAACATATCATAGATTGTTTTGGGACAAACCTGCGGCAACGGTTACTAAATGGAATGGTATTATGGGTTCTCAGAATAATGTTCATCCTGGACATGAGTGGAAAAAAGATAAGAACGGGGACATGATGTACACCAATCCGAGAGTGTTGACTATTTATGAGCTATTAATAGTTTCTTCATTGCCTACAGATTGGGACATCCCGGATTGGGCAAATAATCAGCTTATTCGATTTGTAATCGGAGAAGGTGTGCCACCGCTGATGGTTAAAAAAATAATTGAACCAGTTATGGTTCATGAAAGGAGTTAACTATGGCTGGAAATAAGGATAAAATTCAGTTACCTACAAATACCACAGATATATCAACCTTGGTGCGTTACTTAAAAGGAATTAAGGAGGCAGAACCACTTAATAATAATACTGCTCAAAGTGTGTATCAAGCTGTTAAAGCCACTGGAAGAAAGCAAAGTTCATATACGGCTAAAGTGGCAGAGGCAGGTGGAAAAATACCTGCAAGAGATACTCATACGACGGGAACTTTAGCAACTTATGGTCTTATTAGATATGTTGATAATAATAGACCTGCTAATTTTGTTGTTTCTGATTTGGGTTGTGAATTGATTTCATTATATGATGATGCGGGAAAACCAATTACTAATGAAACGGGAGTGCAACTCTATTCAAATGGTAAATATACAGTAATGCTTTTGAGAGTTTTTTCAGCATGGCATGAGACCGGAAAAGGACGAAACATTCACCCTGGTAAGATTATGCTTCAGCTTATGAGTGATCCTGACTTGGATTATTATATTACAGAACATGACGTAGCATATTTTACTTCGAATTCTGAGTTCATGTTTGATTCACAATATGAAGAGATTAAAAAATCTATTCTGGAATTCCGTTCAAAATATGATGGTGTGTATGGTCTTACAAGTAAGCCATGTAAGGCTGAAATATTTATGCCGACTTTTGTACGAAACTGGGGTATTTTTGAGAAAAAGGAAATATTTGATATCTCTCCAGATGATGCCAATCCTGGTCGATTTGTTTTGACTCTTAAAAATGCAGGAAATATAACTGAAGACGAGATGGATATCACGGATGATGGCGAGGAAAATTCTACTGATAATATTTCTGATTATGAATCAATAACTGTGAATAGCACAGTGGATACTGATCCTGAGGGGTTAGGTAAATCAATAGACCCAGATAAATTATATAAAAATTTAACTCATTATGTTTTAGCTAACGGTTCAGATGTTTATTGCGATATGGTTTTCAGAAATGACGGAAACCTTGATTGGATTTATGTTGCTGGAAATGAGTTAAATAAAACAGAATCAAGTTCATATGAAGAGAACAACGAACAATTTGATGAAGTTGATTTAGAATCAATTAGATTGTCTACGGGGTGCAATGTGCTTCTCTATGGTGTTCCGGGGTCAGGTAAAAGTTGGACTATTGAGCATGAGTATTGTAAACCAGGTACCCAAGTTGAAAGACTTGTTTTCCATCCTGACTATACTTATTCAGATTTTATTGGACAGATTCTCCCTGCGGTTGCAGAAGATGGACAGGTAAGCTATAAGTTCACGCCGGGTCCATTTACGAATATTCTTCGGGAAGCATATAATAATCCAAAAAGGAATATGTGCTTATCATTGAAGAAATCAACCGTGGTAATGCTCCGGCTATCTTCGGTGAGGTATTCCAGTTGCTTGATCGTAAAGTTGAAATCCGTGATATAGATGATGATGGTTTCCCTATTGGGACAAGTGAGTATGGCATTACAAATATGAATATTGCAAAAGAGATGTACGGCAAGGATGTGAAGAATGAAAAAGTTCGTATACCATCAAACCTTTCTATCATTGGCACGATGAATACATCTGACCAAAATGTATTTACATTGGATACAGCTTTTCAGCGTAGATGGGATATGCGTCTTATTGAGAATGATTTTGCTAATGTTGACCCAACACTTGCGGATGCAGAAATTCTTGATACTACGGTTACGTGGAGAAACTTTTGTGTAGAAATCAATAAGATTGTTGTAGGCAACAGTGCTAGAATGACATATGCAGAAGATAAGAGACTTGGAGCATACTTTGTTCATCTTCGTGACCTTAAGTTCAATGATGCGATGGGTGATTTAAAAGTATACGATGCACTTCGCAAAAAGGAAAGTAATGGTACTCTTACAGATGATGAGAAAACACAGATTGCTATTATCCGTGATGCTATAAGACAGAACAGAAAGTTCCCTGAAAAGGTCATCAAGTATTTGTGGGATGATGCATTCAAGTTTAACCGTGAAGTAATCTTTGAAGTTACAGAATACCAGAGCCTTGAGCAGGTAATACGTGCATTTATGTATGCCCAGGGATTAGATAGATTTAAGGTTTTCAAAGACAATGTGAAGGATGCCTTTACAGGAGAAGACGAAGAGTAAGGTGGTGATGATAGATGGATTTAGGCTCAGCTTTAAATTCAATCATGGAATATGATATCAAAAAGCACTGCCATATCAACACAAATGAAGATGGTGACCGTTTTGTAGGTATCAAAGCAGATTCAGATAATGCTATGGTCTATTTCCCTATCGGATATGAACTGCCAGAAACCGATGCCGAGATCAGAACTGATATTAAGCACTTAATACAAGTACTGTCTGAGTTTACAACAAAGGATGACCGTTTACTTACTATCAATAAGTTTGCGGCACCGCAGACAGTTGATTTTCCAATCAACGCATATAAAAGCGTCATCGAATATTATTTTTCCATCGGTGGTACATATTATGTTGAGAAGGAACAGGTGTATATCACGGCTCCAACCGGAAAGCAGGACTGGGCAAGAACTGCAAGAAAGCAGATGCCACTTGTTCAGAGTAGAAACGGTGTGAGTTCTTTTGTATTTACACAGTTCGAGGTTCTCTCATCAACACCGAATGACACAAAGGAAATAACTCAGATTAATAGATTCTGTGTTTATGAGGCATTCAAGAGACTTGGATGGTTGTATGTTCCATATATGCCGGAAGAACCAGGACCACACCCGGATGTGAAAACTTCAATCAGAATTGTTCAGAGCAAACTTGCTACTACTAATGATGATAAGAAGAAATCTTTATTCCGAGGTATGAAGGATATGCTTGAGTACATGGATGAGCAGACTTCTGATAAGCAGTTCTACTTTGGCACCGATGATTTTGACCGTGTGTGGGAGAAACTAATCGATAGAGCCTTTGGAGAAAAAGACAAAGAGAAATATTTTCCTCGTTCAAGGTGGTTGCTCGATTATGGCAAGTATAAAGAGAAGAGACCTTTGATGCCAGATACTATCATGATTTACAATGGTAAGTATTATATTCTTGATGCCAAATGTTATAAGTATGGTTGGACAGGCATTCCAGCTCATCTGCCTAACGGTTCATCAATCAATAAGCAGATTACATACGGTGAGTATCTGGAAAAATATAAAGGTGTAGATGCTAACTCATTATTCAATGCCTTTATCATGCCATACAATATGGCAAAGAACCATTTCAAGCTGACATCAGTTGTTGGCAATATTGGAGAGGCAGTTGGTGACTGGAGATACAACAAGAAATACTATGAACGAATCCAAGGAATTGTTATGGATACAAGGTATCTGATGTATCATTATTCTGGTAAACCGATAAAGGAAAAAGTTGCTCTTGCAGAATGTATAGAGGCAGTTCTGGGAAGAGATGAAATTAAATCTACAGGAGAGGCTCCTATTAGTAAACCTGTATCTTATGTAGGTATTAAGTCTGTTGATTCTATGGTTGCAGAAGATAGTGGTTCCTACAATTTTGATTAAATATAAAAATAGCATAATATTATAAAACCTCTGTTTGCAGATGATTGCAGACAGAGGTTCTTTTCTTATAATCCTTCTTTTTCTCTTTTTCGTTTTCTGTAACGGTCTTGAGTGACTCTGTTGCAGCACTCCTGACTGCAGAAACGATTTCTTGTTGAAGTGGTCTTTACAAGGAAGTAGCAACCACATCTAGGATTGTCACAAGGACGATACAATTCGAGGTCTGGTTTCAAATAGAATATGGAGAAGTAAGCTGCACAAAGAAGTGAATCTACTTTCCATGATGGGGTCATTGTTTCCGAATTATAAACAGGATGGATACCATCGAGGTTAGCATTAATCTCTTCTCCGATTATATATTTTGCAATTTCAATCAGTGCTGTTTTCATTTCATCAGAGAACTCCCTGGAACTATTACCATTCATTTCATAAAGAAAATGGAAGAGGAAGTCAGAGATTTTCTTGGTCATATCTCGTTTTTCATAATTAACAAACATCGAAGTGATATTTTGATAGAATCCATTCTGATATCCAGGAACAGAAGCATAGCCCCCAATAATATTATTGTAATCCTGGATGTTAAGAGCATAAGAACTGTATATGCAATCGGTGATGCTATAGGTGTTTCCTTCAAATGCTTCTTGTTGTCTGCTGTAAGATAACTGAACAGGCGGGTTTATAAGTGTATCTACATATTTATGATGGCAGCTGGAGTAGGCATTTTTCATAGAGTCGGTTTTTATTGTAAGATCCTCAGAGAACAATAAAGAAATTGTTAGGTCACAAATCTTCTTGTAATTCTTCCTGATCTCATTGGCAGCAGTCATTAGCTCTACGGTCATTTTTAATCGGTTGATTATTCCGTATAAAGATATCTCATCAAATACTTCATAGGTATCTGCACAAACTGGAAATAGGAAACCATTATCTCTCATAAATGATACGAGTTCCTTGGTGGGCTTATTTGCAAGAGACATCAGAGTGCCGAGAATGTTTTTTTCTTTGATTGTCCCGTTGGGTGCAATACGAACCAAGCCATCTTTAGCTGCGTAGCCAAAGAGAATAGGGTGTTCCGGCATTGCTTGTAGCTTGAATTTGCTGATAGGTTCTGCTCCCGGAGCAATGTGTTCTATATCTTCAACGCAGTCGCAACTACAACTTTCGAACTTAAATAAAATATTTTCAAAAAAATTTTCTTTGATTTGGGGCATTTTTGGCTCCTTTCTGTGGTCATAAAGCCATGGCATATGTCATAGCTTTATTTTTTTGCCTAAAAATAGTGATGGCAAATTATATGGAATGTACTAATTATACTCTCTAATTACTCGAAATACAACTAATTATCAGTTACTAAAAAATAAAAGTTATGTGAAAACTTGCTATCTTCAATTACTTTTTGCCGTTGATTATACTTATTACAGAGTTAAATGATAACTCAGATGTGATCCAAGTTAACGAAATCAAGAATCGTTATATAAGCTGAGAACATCACTCAGTAATTATTATCACAAGGCCTGATTAGCTATAAGGGCATTGGGATACAGATATTGGCATCAATCACAGGACAACCTGTGAAAGGTGCGATAGAGGTACCCTTATTTCCTTATGCCCTTTTTCAGGTTTCATGGGTCGGTACTTCTACAAGCACCGGCCCTTATTTGTTCCCATTGCCCTTCTGCAAGAACTAGGCAGAAAGGCAGGAACTTTATGAAAATCAAGATTCGTTATGAGAACGAGTACCAGACCCTTGAGGTCGAAAACATGGAATTGGAGAGATGGCTTAATATCTCCATTTCAGAAGATGAGAGTCAGGAAGACTACGAAAAGAGAATCCAGGATGTAATCGAGGAAAGATTCAACAGACCCGACTACAACAGCTGGCACAAGCATGACCGTCATACCGGCAATGCTTATATGAAGAGCAAAGACGGAACAGTTGAGGTCAACACTGAAGAAGCAATCATGTACAGTGCAATCGACCAGTCTATCTTCACAAGAGATATTGATGAACTGGTAGAGAGAATCGATCATGAATGGCAGTACGAACACTACTGTTCTTATTTAAGAGAAATTCTAAAGCCGGATGCAGCAGACATGGTTATTGCAATCGTGCTTGATGGCATGACCGTTGGTGAGTATGCGGCATCAATCGGAGAGGATGCCAACAATGACAGTCATCGTTACAGAAGAGCAATCAACAAATTAAAAAAAGTTTTTTCAAAAATGTCCTTTTAACCCTTCTCCCAAGGCTACCAGGAGGAGGGTGACACCTCCGAGAAATTAATTTAAGGAGGTAATTCGTATGGAATTACAAGTATTTAACAGCACAGAGTTTGGCTCTGTAAGAACAACAACTGTAAACGGTGAGGTTATGTTTGTCGGCAAGGATGTAGCAGACATTCTCGGGTACCAGAACGGTAGTCGAGATATCAACCGCCATGTAGATGAAGAGGACAGACACAAGGTCATGCTTTTTGATGGTAACCAGGATAAGGAAACAATCATCATCAATGAGTCTGGACTTTACAGCCTTATCCTTTCAAGCAAGATGCCGAATGCGAAGAAGTTCAAGCACTGGGTTACATCAGAAGTTCTTCCGGCTATCCGTAAGCATGGAATGTATGCCATCGATGAGATTCTCAATAATCCCGATCTTGCGATTGCAGCACTCACACAGCTTAAGGAGGAACGTGAGAGAAGAAAGCAGCTTGAATGTCTGGCATTGGTTCAGCGTCATCAGATTGCAGAACTCCAGCCAAAGGCAAGTTACTATGACCTTATTTTACAGAACAAGAACACAGTTCCTATTACACAGATTGCAAAGGACTATGGCATGAGTGGTCGCAAGTTCAATGAACTTCTTCACGAACTTGGGGTTCAGTACAAGTTCAGAAAGACCTGGCTTTTATATCAGCACTATGCAGAGTGTGGATACACACAGTCCCGTACCTATGCAATCGATGAGAGCAGAAGTGTGATGCATACTTACTGGACTCAGAAGGGCAGACTTTTCCTTTATGACCTTTTGAAGAGTGAAGGCATCTTACCAGTTATCGAACATGAGGATTAAGAGATATTGGTGTTGATAAGTTTAATCACGAAGGGTACTTTGACCCGACCACATATGAGGTTCTTGCCAACATCCACCGTGAGGAAATGGCAGCTGATAAAAAGGCTGCCTATCTTCCTTTGGTGTATGTGTGCAGTCCATATGCGGGAGATGTTGAAACCAATGTAAAGAATGCAAAACGTTACAGCAGATTCGCTGTTGATGAAAATGCTATCCCGGTAACACCTCATCTTTTATATCCACAGTTTGTGGATGACGGTAATGAAGCTGAAAGAGAGATGGCTATGCATTTCAATTATGTACTTCTTGGCAAATGCACAGAGGTCTGGGTTTTCGGTGGTGTGATAAGCTGAGGCATGGCTCGTGAGATTGGTGTTGCCAAGAAAAGAAGAATGAAGATCAGATGGTTTACCCAGGATTTGAAGGAGGTCGGAGAATATGATTGATTTTACTGTTTATTCAGCAGACTGTGTCGGCAACAGCGGTAACTGTCTGTACCCTAACAAGAATGTTGTAACAGATAAAGAATCCTTTATCGCAGCAACGAAGATGGATCATGTAACGGCAAAGTACAAAGGAAACTATCGCAGTAAGGATAACTTTGAATCTTCCAACTGTATCCCTCTTGACTGTGATAATGACCATTCAGAGAACCCGGAAGACTGGCTTACTCCTTTTGATATTGCACTTTCAATCCCGGGAGTAGTATTCGCTGCATCGTACAGCAGACATCACAACCTTCCAAAAGGTGACAAATCGGCAAGGCCGAGATTCCATGTGTTCTTTCCGATACCAAAGGTAACGGACGGAGAAGAGTATGCAGCCATGAAACGAAAGATTGCTGATGCTTTCCCTTATTACGATACCAACGCATTAGACTCTGCAAGATTCCTTTATGGCAATGATTCTGACGAAGTGGAGTTTTATGAAGGTGATAAAACCATCCTTGATTATCTGGAAGAGGACGATTTTGCAGATTTCGATGCAAGGCGGCAGCATCTAACATAGCTTCAGCACCAACAGGACTTCTTATTCCACCTACATCGGCATTCATTGTATATTCAACAGTTGCAGGTGGTGTATCTATATCGACATTGTTTATGGCAGGCTATGTACCTGGAATATTGATGGGTGTTGTATGTATGATAGTCGCCTTCATTGGTGCAAAGAAGTTAGGCATAAAGGCTGTTGGAAGAGATAAGTCAGTAAGTATTTTAAAGATATTTGTTGATGCTATCCCATCATTACTTCTTATAATAATTGTTATTGGTGGTATTGTATCAGGTATATTTACAGCAACAGAAGGTGCTGGTATTGCAGTTCTGTATTGCCTCATACTTTCTATCATATATAAGAGCATGAATTTTAAGACATTTGTAGAAATACTTAAGAAATCAGCTAAGGTGTCAGGAGTAATTCTTTTCCTTATATCAGCATCATCAGCTATGTCATTCGTTATGGCTTATTCTGGAATACCAGCAGCCATAAGTAACGGATTATTAAGTATTTCAACTAATAAGGTTGTAATATTCTTATTAATGAATATTATACTTCTGGTTGTTGGTATGTTTATGGATATTACACCAGCTATACTTATATTTACACCTATCTTCCTTCCTATCGCACAGAGCTTTGGAATGACAGATATCCAGTTTGGTGTAATGCTTATATTCAATATGTGTCTTGGTAATATTACACCACCTGTTGGTTCTGTATTATTCGTAGGCTGTGGTATTGAAAATGTATCAATCGAGAAAGTAACACCTAAGCTTATACCTTATTTTATTGGTTTAATTATATTACTTATGCTTATTACATTTATTCCAGAGCTGTCACTTGGAGTACCAAAGCTTATGGGATTGATTTAGTATAAAATAACAAGACTTTTTTCCTAATATTATATAAAACAGACATCCGGCCAGGTCGCTTGATAGGACCTGGTCGGATGTTTTGTTAGCTATCTTAGAATTCTGTTTTATTATTTATTTTGTGTTATAATAAGTTTTATATTTTTATATTTTTGGATTTTTAGATTTTTGTTGAAGCTTTGTCTGTTACAGGGTGCAGGAAAAGACAATTTTAAATGGGCATACAGACGGCTGACAACACAATAGAAATAAATAACGAATGTAAGAAAAGGAATTAACAGAATGTTATATATAATGAGATATGGGAAAACAGACTGGAATGTACAGCATAAGCTGCAGGGAAGAATAGATATACCAAATAATGAAAAATATATGAAAAATGTACAAAATACATATGTGAAACTATTCTTATATGCTACAATATAATAACAAGATGTGTTAATAACTATACAACAACTTTTAGTGGGTAAGAATGGAGAGAAGTATGAATATATCGTTTTTTTTACAACCAAAGTGCAAGGTAGCATATATTTACAATGATGACACAATAAGACAGGGATTACAGAAGATGAATTATTATGGCTATTCTGCAATTCCTGTTCTTGATGAGAATGAGCATTATGTTGGGACAATCACGGAAGGTGATTTCCTTTGGCATATATGCAGAATTAAACAGAATAACGCGATGGAAGTTGATATAAAGGAATTAGAAAAGCAGAGAGTTAACGAGCTTTATTTCAGACGTAATTATCCAAGTGTTAATGTGGATACATCGATGGAAGCATTGATTGAAAGAATATCTAATCAGAATTTTGTTCCAGTTGTAGACGACAGAGGTGTATTTATAGGAATTATAACAAGAAAAGATGTAATTACATATTTGTCTACCAAGAAGAAAGAGCAAGTGTTTCAGAAGATTTCTTAGATGTTAGGCTGAGTAGATTAATTAAGTAATGATATTTATGGTGGTATATAATATTCTATATTAGAATGTGATGATTTTTAATAGTAGTATTATTAAAATATTAATTTTAATAGTGTGTAATTATAATCTTATAGTGTGTAATTGCAACAAGGAAATGTCAACATTAACTATAATTGGGTTGACATTAACAAGCTGAGTAACTATACTTATGCGTATGCACGGGGGTTAAAGGATAAGGCTGCTTATTGATAGAATTATTCATTTTACCAGAGTTAGTATTAATTCAATTAGTGTGCAGGAACGGAGTAAAGTATGGGCGTTATGCAGAATGTTACAGAAAATATTAATGTTGGGAAATTATTAGATAATTGGGACGAAACACACGAATTAACCAAAGATGAGGCACTTGCAATTCTTAATTGTGATGATGTATGTCTTGACAAGCTTATTGAAACAGCGTATGCGTTAAGACTTAAATATAAAGGAAAGAAAGTAAGCATACAGCTTCTTACTAATGTCAGAAGTGGTAACTGTTCACAGAATTGTGCTTACTGTGCCCAGTCGTGTGAGTCCCAGGCTCAGATAGAGAAATATAAAAGAGTATCAGACGAGAAGTTGTATGGAGATAATGACCTTGTAGATAATAAACATCTTGCGAGACATTGTATTGGACTTAGCGGTATAAGCTTTACAGATGCTGAGATAGAAGATTTAGCCGGACGTATAAGAAAGATGAAGAAGAATGATACCCAGATATGCTGTTCTATTGGATTTCTTACAGAAAAGCAGGCTTTAATGCTTAAGGAAGCAGGACTTAACAGAATTAACCATAACCTTAACAGCAGCCGTAGATTTTATCCCAATATATGCACAACACATACATATGACCAGAGAATTAATAATATAAGAATGTTAAAAAGAATAGGTTTTGAGATGTGCTGTGGCGGTATTATCGGGATGGGCGAGAGCAGGGAAGATGTTGTAGATATGCTTATGGACGTAAAGGAAATCAATCCAGAGTCAGTGCCAATTAATTTTCTTCTTCCAATAAAGGGAACAAGGCTTGCAGACAGAGATATATCAGGACTTACACCACAGTATTGTCTTAAGGTGTTATGCCTTGCAAGATTATTAGTTCCTAAGTCAGACATAAGATGTGCGGCTGGACGTGAAGTATACTTTAAGGGAATTGAGCCAACATTATTTAAAGTTGTAGATTCAATATTTGCTTCTGGTTATTTAACAGCAGATGGACAGGGAATAGATGATACTATTAAGATGATAGAAAATGCAGGATTTACGGGTGAGATAGAGAGTAAAGACTGTTAATAGACTTATAGGACAAGATATGTTGATAGAACAGCCGCCAGCCTTTGAAATTAAATGGTTGACGGCTGTTTAATCTTTTTAATTAAATACATCATTGAAATAGGGCATATTATTTTGCCCATTAATTATTACTGTTTGTTAGTTCTATCAAGTGCAGTAATTGTCTTAGTGGCTGTGTTGAGTGCTTTCGTAATTGCACTGCTGGCTTCGCCCATACCTTTGGCAAGCTTCTGTACTTCTTCAGCAACTACAGCAAAGCCTTTTCCAGCATCACCGGCTCTTGCAGCTTCAATGGAAGCATTAAGTGCAAGTATATTCTGTCGTTTGCTGAATCCGTCTATTAATTTGACCTTGTCATTGGCTGTAGCAAGCTGGCTTGCGGCGGCACTAATTCCTGTTGTAAGTTCATTTAGAATAGTTGAGTTCTGGCGGGCAGTGTAGCTTGCACGGACAAACATATTGATAACATCGCCCAGCAGATTGGCAGAAGCGTCAATCTCCTCTTTAGTACGCACGTTTACTTTTTGCAGAGCCTTGATGTACTTATCTTCATTAATTCCAAGTTCACGTGCTGTTGCCCTGAACCTTTCTTCGTCTGGGTTCTCAGGAAGAACCTGTCCGCCGATAATACTTCCAAGAACAGTTCCATCATCAAGAGTAATAGGAATACCGAAATCAACTAATCCTGCATGACAAGGATAAACGCCATTACCATCACGGTCACACTGCTCACATCTCTTGCGGCCTTCAGTACTTCCTCTGGTAAGATCGATGCAGAATTCAGTGAAATTATAACATTCGCTTATGTACTTGCCGTCTGCACCTACAGCAACAGTTGCCAGCCCGGTACTCTTTGCCCAGTTAGACATAATCTCTTCAAATTTGACCATATCACAAAAATCCTGAATCCTCATAATTAAATCCTCCAATTAAGGTTTTTATATTTTTTATATTATACTATATTGTCGGTATATTTACATTATATATTAATCGCAAATTCAAAGAAAAATAAAAAAATTGCCATATGATTTATTGTCAAAAATATAGAATATTATAAGTTTATTTGATTATGAAATTAAACAAATTTAATTACTGGGGTATATATTTTAAACAATTAGCCATAATATTTACAGAATATAAGCTCATATTCCGAAATAGACCTATTTGGGTCAATCGTAACTATCATAAAATCTTTAGTAATAGCATAGCTAAGAGGTTAAGGTAAATGAACAATACCCGTTACGAAGATTTTTGCAATAGAATGAGAGTATATAGAAAAAGACTTGGCTATAATCAGGCAGATATCGGAAAAGAGCTGGGAATATCACAGAATGACTATTCTAAAAGAGAAAATGGACTGATAATGATTTCGTATGATAATTTAAAAAAATTGCAGGAAATTGGAATGGACATTGATGAGCTGGTTTCGGGAAAGAGAGACGATATTGATACTAAAGATTTGGACGAGCTTATAAGTGACTGTGAAAGTGAAGAACTTAAAGATATGACTATGCGTATGGTTGCTGAATGTATAAAATATTATCGTGTTAATGACACTAAGAATAAAGACAATGATACGCAGAATGATAGAATGTTTGATTTTATGTTGAAGCAGTGGGATGATTTTTCAATGCTTGAATATGTAAGGCACGAAACGCATTATTCACAGGAGGTTATGTCTGAAAAGCTGGGACTGACAAGAAAGAAGTACAGAAAATACGAAAAAGAGATTATGTATCCTGATGCAGATACTCTTGTTCAGATGTATAATTTGTACAAATGCAGACCATCAATGTATCTTAATATGTATGACAGAAGATATTACGTTATGCAGAACGTATGGATGGAGTTGGATGATAACCAGCGTGACAGAATATTAAGAATGGTCAAGGCGATAAAGAATATAATATAGAAAAAGGAGTACCTGTAAATGCAAGACACAAACAATGTTAAGCATTTGCGGGTACATTTTTTATGTAAAGGAGCTTCTAATAGAATTTCCTATTATATAAAAGGCACAATAAAATATCATACAAAATAATATTGTTGCAGCTTTACAGAGTATGATAAAATATATTGTGCATTGTACATTTATTTTATAATAAACAGATGATAATCAATGTGTGGTGGTTACAATTTCATTTGTTATAATGTAAATTTATGTGTAATAATAATCAGAGTAAGTAGAAAGAAAAAATATGAGAACAGTACAGCAATATTATGATGACAATAGAGATAAAATCCTTTTTGATGTAAGAGCATTAGAGGAGTATGAGAAAGAGACCATAGAAGCTTCCATACATTATTACTGGGAAGATATGATAAAAGTTCTTGAAGATAATAAGGAAGAATTTGAGGCAAAGTATTCAAAGGATACACCAATATATATTCTTTGCTACACTGGACAGAAAAGTGAAGAAATAGAAGATATACTTGATGAGATGGGCTATGAAGCTTACAGCCTTGATGGTGGATTTGTCGCATATCTAAGATGGAAGTTTAATAAATATCTTGAGCAGGATAAAGAAAGCGGCAATAATACTTCAGAAGAAAATGTTAAAGAGATTGAGCGGAGCATAGTAAAGAAGTTCCGCAAGCCAATATGGAGAAAGTTCACACAGGCTCTTAATGAATATGATCTTATTCAGGACGGCGATAAGATAGCTGTCTGCATATCAGGCGGTAAAGATTCAATGCTTATGGCGAAGCTTTTTCAGGAGTTGAAACGTCACGGAAAGAATAATTTTGAACTTGTATTCTTAGTTATGAATCCGGGTTATAACGACCTTAACTACAATGTAATACTTAACAATGCAAAGATATTAGATATTCCAATTACAGTATTTAAGACAGAGATATTTGATACTGTAGTAGATATTACAGAGTCGCCTTGTTATTTGTGTGCAAGAATGAGGAGAGGATATCTTTACAGCAAGGCAAAGGAACTTGGTTGTAATAAGATTGCTCTTGGACATCATTATGATGATGTGATAGAAACAATTCTTATGGGTATGCTTTATGGTGCACAGGTTCAGACAATGATGCCTAAGCTTCATAGTACGAATTTTGAGGGAATGGAGCTTATAAGACCTATGTATCTTATAAGAGAAGCTGATATTATTCACTGGAAAGAATATAATAATCTTGAGTTCATACAGTGTGCCTGTCGATTTACAGAGGGATGTGCTTCCTGTGGTGGTACAGGAAAAGGTTCTAAGAGGGCAGAGATTAAGCAGCTTATAAAAGATCTGACCAAGGTAAGTCCGTATATAGAAAAGAACATATTCAGAAGTGTAGAAAATGTTAATATTGATACGGTAATTGCTTACAAGAAGAAGGGGCAGCGACACAGCTTTTTAGATGAATATGATATAACAGATGATAAGTATGCTGGTAACGCAGAGGTTGATAATTCAGAGAATATATCTAAAGAATTGAATGAATCAGACATAAACTCAAGCGGACAGTTAAGTGAATATCACACTGATGAAACAATTGAATTAGGTAAAACAGGTAGTACTCAAACAATGCCATTGAATAAATCGGACATCAATAAAGATGATATAAGTGAGAACACTTTAGCTAAATATGAAAAGTTAAAGTCAATTATTAAGGACTGTGGTAAAATAGCAATCGCATTTTCTGGCGGGGTTGACTCGACATTTTTAACCAAAGTTGCAAAAGATGTATTAGGAGAAAATGCTGTTGCAGTTACGATAAGTTCAATTCTTGTTACAGATGATGAACTTAAAGAAGCTGATGATTTCTGCAAGGCTGAGAATATAGAACATCTTATATATAATGCAGATGTATTATCGATTCCGGGCTTTGAGAATAATCCACCAGACAGATGTTACATTTGTAAGAAAGCGATATTTACTAATGTGCAGAATCTTGTAGGTGAGAGAGGCATTAGTGTAATTGCAGAGGGAACAAATGTTGATGATGACGGTGATTACAGACCTGGTATTAGAGCCATAAAGGAACTAGGAGTAAGAAGTCCTTTAAAAGAGGCAGGTCTTACCAAGGCTGAAATCAGGGAATTATCTTGTATGTTAGGCTTAAAGACGTGGAATAAACCATCGTGTGCGTGCCTTGCTTCAAGATTTGCGTATGGTGAGGTTATTAATAAAGACAAGCTTGATATGATTTACAGTGCAGAATGTTATATAAGAAGTCTGGGATTTGAGCAGTTCAGGGTAAGATTACAGGATGGAATTGCAAGAATTGAATTAAGACCAGCAGATATACAGAAGTTTATTGAAAACGGAATAAAGGATAAAGTATCAGAGAAGCTTCACGCACTTGGATTTAAGTATGTATCCCTTGATTTGGATGGTTACAGGCTTGGAAGTATGAATGAAGTATTGAACAGACAGGAAAGAGGTAACAATGGCGGTAGCTCATTATAATTGTGATTATTGCAATAATATGGTATATGATGAAGAAACGGAGCAGTTCGTGTGTGATGTAGATATGGACGAGGATGATTATGCAAGGCTTCTTACATCTGAGTATAAAGAATGTCCATATTATCAGAGCAATGATGAATACAAGATTGTAAGACATCAGATGTAGTTTTATAGAAAATGTAATTAATAGTGGCAGATATTTCGATATATTTATTAGAAAGATATGCCTGGAAGGAAGTGAGTGAATGGATGATAAGAGATACGCTGTACTTATCGACTCAGATAATATTTCATCAAAATATATTTCGGACATTCTTGATGAAATGACAAAGTATGGCGTAATAACTTATAAAAGAATATATGGCGACTGGACAAGTACACAGGCAAGCAAATGGAAGAAAGAGCTTATGGAGAACTCTATAACACCTATACAGCAGTTTTGTAATACAGTAGGCAAGAATGCAACAGACTCAACGCTTATAATTGATGCTATGGATATTCTTTATACGAATAATGTTGACGGCTTCTGTATCGTATCTTCTGATGGCGATTTTACAAGGCTTGCAAGCAGGCTTAGAGAGTCGGGAATGGACGTTATCGGTATGGGTGAGAGCAAGACACCACGTTCATTCAGGGCCGCTTGTTCGGTATTTACAGACCTTGAGCTTCTTCGTGAACAGGCACACGAAGATGAGCCAGATAGTAAGCCGGTTAAGAAGACAGAAAGAAGCAATATTATTAAGCAGTCTAAGATAGAAAATGCAATTATTGAGATTATTCAGGAGAACGACAATAAAGGTAAGCAGACAGGGCTTGGAGAGCTTGGAAGCCGTTTACAGAAGAAATATTCTGATTTCGATGTAAGAAATTACGGTTACAGTTCATTGTCTACATTTCTTGAGGAAATGGAAAGTCTTGAATTAAAGAAGTTCAATAACACGGTTCTTGTCAGACTTAAGGAAGACAAGAATATGAAAGAGCAGGTTATGGAGTATGCAGTGAATTATGTAAAGAGTTCAGAAAATGCAGTGGAACTTGGAGCATTAGGACAGAAAATCCATATGAATTATCCTAACTTTAAGGTTAAGGAGTATGGTTATTCTACACTTAGCAAATTTATTGCAGGCATAAAATGTTTAAAAATAACAGCAACAGATGAAAACCGTAGAATGGTTTCAATAAAATAAACTAAAGTTAGTCATAAAGACAGGAAAGGAATATTATGAATAAAATAGCAAGTTTTACAGTTAATCACTTGGATTTACTTACAGGAGCATATGTATCAAGAAAAGATTATCAGGGAGATGTAGTTCTTACAACATTTGATTTAAGATTTACAAGACCTAATGTAGAAGCACCTATGGATACAGCAGGTATTCATACAATAGAACACCTTGTAGCAACATTTTTAAGGAACCATAAGGTATGGGCAGACAAGACTATATATTTTGGACCAATGGGCTGCCGTACAGGATTTTATGTAATATTTGCAGGTGATCTTGAGTCAGAGGATATAATTGATGTGTTAAGGGAAGCCGCTGATTTCGTACTGGATTATGAGGGTGAGATACCAGGATATTCACCAAGGGACTGCGGTAATTACCTTGATAATAACCTTACACTTGCAAAGATATATATGAAGAAATATAAGGAAGAAGTTCTTGATAACCCAGTACCAGAAAGACTTCATTACCCACAGTAAAATAGATGGGAGCTTCTAAATTACAGCAAAAACAGAAGAAAATGATTGAAGGGAACCTGTTTTGATGGGAAATATGGATATACAGATTATAAAATCAAGACGCAGAACAGTTTCAATAGAAGTTCATACAGATGGAAGTGTTATATTAAGAGCACCTAACAGGATAACGAAGAAGGAGCTTGATATATTTATTGACAAGCATATGTCTTGGATTGAGAGCAAACAGCAGTTGATGAAGGAAAGAAAAGAAGAAAAAATTCCTACCAATGCAAAGGCTTTTGATATGTTAACACCTAAGGAACGTGCCGTAATAAGGGGCACATTTATAAGAAAAGTAGAATATTACAGTAAGATTATGAATGTGACTGTTGGAAGGGTTACAATACGCAATCAGAAGACACGCTGGGGAAGCTGTAGTTCCAAGGGAAATGTTAATTTTAATTACAATTTGTATTATATGCCTGAAGAATTGTTGGATTATGTAGTGGTGCATGAGCTTTCGCATAGAAAATATATGAATCATTCGCAATCATTCTGGTGTGAAGTTGAAAAGTACTGCCCAGAATATAAGTTATGCCGCAGGAGGTTGAAAGACTACACACTTTCAATATAATAATTGGGGCGGGGCATTAATTAAAATGTCTTATTATGCAGCATAAACGTATTTTTGAGCATATCCCTTAAATTATAATAATCTGATTATTAGTAGGAGGTAATAAAACTATGAAAATTCCATTTAAAGTAGATTTGACAGGCAAGACTGCAATTGTAACAGGGGGAAGTGGAACACTATGTTCAGCAATGGCGTATGGACTTGCTGTAAGCGGTGCGAAGGTTGCAATAATCGGACGTAATAAGGATAAGCTTAATAATGTCACAGATGAGCTTATTAACAATGCTAAGACAGAATACAGCAAAGACATTGTTGTTAAGGGGTATAGCTGTAATGTAATTGATAAGGAAGAACTTAATAAAACTTATGAAATAATTAAGAGTGAGCTTGGAAGCTGTGATATTCTTATCAATGGAGCTGGCGGCAATCAGCCGGGTGCTATTACATCAATAGAGATGTTAAAGAAAGAAAAAGGAGAAAATGATTACTCTTTCTGGAATCTTGATGAGGATAATATAAGAGATGTTATGGATCTTAATTATATGGGAACACTTCTTCCGATACAGGTATTTACTAAGGATATGGTTGAAAAGAGAAGCGGAAGCATTATTAATATAGCATCTGTTACATCAATTTTACCACTTACAAAGGTAATGGCTTACGGCAATGCCAAGAGTGCAATACTTAACCTTACACAGTGGCTGGCAGTCCATTTTGGAGAAAGCGGAATAAGATGTAATGCAATCGCACCGGGATTTTATGCGGCTGAACAAAATCACGCATTATTATTTAATGAAGATGGTACATACACTGACAGAGCAAGAAAGATAGTTGCAGGAACTCCAATGGGAAGATTTGGTAATCCAGAGGAACTTATCGGAGCGGCATTATTCCTTGCAAGTGATGATGCGGCTGGATTTGTAAATGGTATTGTGTTGCCAGTAGACGGCGGCTATAGTGCGTACAGTGGCGTTTAATAAATAATTTTAATAATTATCAGATATAAAGGTATATATGTTGATATAAAATGCCGATATTCTAAATATAATAAAAGTTAAATGGTACAAAAGTATTATATGAGGAGGATAATGGTATGAAATTAGGAGAGGCAATACCAAATTATCAGGCATATCGCAATGAATTACAGGATAAGAAGACCAGCATATATAAGCAATATAAAAAAACAAAGGAAAAGGCTGAGCGTACCAATGATGAAGAATGGATACAAAAGGCAGCAGAGCTTGAGCTTTCATATAAGGAAGCAACTGATGATTTTGACAAGTATGAGAATGTTCTTAACTCGCTTAGGGAGCAGTGGTGTGCAGCAGCAAATACAGAAAACGACAAAGCACTTGCTGACCCTGAGACAGGACTTGGTGCAACAATCGGCAAGATAATGACGACAATTGCAAGAATGTGTGCCGGTGATAAAGTTCCATATACCGATGAAAAGAAGGTTATGGAATATGACGATAAAATGTATGCAAGAGCCAAGCAGGCACAGATGATTATGGCATCAATGAAGAAAAAGCAGAAGGAATACGATTCACTCTGGGATAAAGAGGGGGGAGAGTATGACCCTGAGGGTGTAGCTGATAATACAGAAGCACAGGGAGAGCTGCCAGATATCCCATCATCGGACGGAGACAGTACGGATACAGGTGAAGCAGTATCAGATAGTGAATAATTAATAAAATGGAGTGTCATATGAAACATAATCGATACTTTATGCAGGTATTAACAGTATATCAGTTATCTGCGTATTGTATGAATTGTTTCCTGTGACACTCCATTTTTGTCTTATAAGTCTATAATCCTTTATTATTAAGATAAATACATATTATAAAGCAAGTACTTATTAATAATTAAATATGTTATAAATTAAACATATATATTAAAATAAGTACTTGCTTATTAAGTATTAAATATGCAGTTGATATTAATTAAATTAAGATTAATTAAACTTCAAATAAAAGATCACCATAGCTTGGGAATGGCCAGAATTCCTTATCAACGATCATTTCAAGCTTATCAGCAGGAGCTCTTAATTCGTCCATAGTTGTCTTAACTTCATCTCTGAAGTACTTAGCCTGTTCTGTAATGTCAGTAACATCAGCAGCCTTAGCTGTAACATCAATAAGCTTAGTATAAGCAGCCTTCATATCCTTTAAGTAACCAGAAACTTCTGCAAGTAAATCAGCCTGAACAGAAGCATCAGCACCAGCTTCCTTAACAGTAAGAACTGAGTTAGCAAGCTCTGTTGTGTAAGAAATAACTGAAGGAATAATCTGCTTTCCAGCCATATCAATCATTGTCTTAGCTTCAATGTTTATAGCCTTTGCATAAGCTTCATACTTAATCTCAGCTCTTGACTTTAATTCAGCCTCTGTAAATACACCAAAGCTTTCAAAAAGCTTAACGGCCTTAGGAGTAGTAAGGGCAGGAATAGCATCAACCATAGATTTAATATTTGGAAGACCTCTTCTTTCAGCTTCTTCTACCCATGCATCTGAGTAACCATTACCATTAAATACGATTCTATGATGGTCAGTAAAGAGTTTCTTGATAAGATCATGAACAGCCATATCGAAGTTTTCTACTCCATCAAGCTGGTCAGCAATTTCCTTAAAGCTTTCTGCAACGATTGTGTTAAGAACTACGTTAGCAGGAGCAATTGAATCTGATGAACCTACCATACGGAATTCAAACTTATTACCAGTAAATGCAAATGGTGAAGTTCTGTTTCTATCAGTAGCATCCTTGTTAAGGTCAGGAAGTGTAGAAGCACCTGTCTTTAACTTACCCTTCTGGATAGAGCTTGTAGCATCACCCTTATCAATAAGCTGCATAACAACATCCTCAAGCTGCTCACCAAGGAACATAGAGATAATAGCTGGAGGTGCCTCATTAGCGCCAAGTCTGTGGTCATTACCAACGTCAGAAGCAGATTCTCTTAAAAGATCAGCGTGTGTATCAACAGCCTTCATAACAGCACCGAGTACAAGTAAGAACTGGATATTTTCGTGAGGTGTCTTGCCAGGTTCAAGAAGGTTGATACCATCATCAGTTGTGATTGACCAGTTGTTGTGCTTACCAGAACCATTAACTCCGGCAAATGGCTTCTCGTGAAGAAGGCATACAAGACCATGTCTGTAAGCAACTTTCTTCATAACCTCCATCATAAGCTGGTTGTTATCAGTAGCAATATTGCACTGTGCATATATAGGAGCTAATTCATGCTGTGCTGGAGCAACTTCATTATGCTGAGTCTTGGCAGATACGCCGAGCTTCCATAATTCTTCGTTGATATCCTTCATAAATGCAGCAATTCTTTCACGGATAGAACCGAAGTAGTGATCATCAAGTTCCTGTCCCTTTGGTGGCATAGCACCGAATAATGTACGTCCAGAGAAGATAAGATCCTTTCTCTGAAGATATTTTTCTCTATCTACTATAAAGTATTCCTGTTCAGCACCAACAGAAGGAGTAACCTTCTTAGATGTTGTGTTACCAAATAATTTTAATATTCTTAAAGCCTGCTCGTTAACAGCATCCATTGAACGAAGAAGAGGTGTCTTCTGATCAAGAGCTTCTCCTGTATAAGAACAGAAAGCAGTAGGGATACAAAGTGTTGCACCCTGTGCACCTTCACGAACGAAGGCTGGTGATGTGCAATCCCATGCTGTATATCCTCTTGCCTCGAATGTAGCACGAAGACCACCTGAAGGGAATGATGAAGCATCTGGCTCGCCCTTTATTAATTCTTTACCAGAGAATTCCATAAGAACCTTTCCGTTTTCATTAGGTGCTGAAATAAATGAATCATGCTTTTCAGCAGTAGTTCCTGTCAAAGGCTGGAACCAGTGTGTGTAATGAGTTGCGCCTTTTTCGATAGCCCAATTCTTCATTGCATTAGCTATAACATCAGCATCGGTAATATTTAATTCCTGTACACCTGCTATTGCTAACTTAAGATTTTTGTATACGTTTTTTGGTAAACGTTCTTTCATAACTGTGTCGTTGAACACGTTCTCGCCGAAGATGTCAGCTACATTGAATTTTTCGCTCATAACTTTTTCATCCTTCCTTTTCATAGATTATTATTCTATTAGTAAAACTAAAAAAGGCGTACACATATACATTATTAAGATGTATAATATGAACGCCTTTGTTCTACCTTATTTGATTAGCGACAACTACCTGTCGTCTTTAATTAAAATAACTCAAAATTAATAATAATGCAAGTTCTTTTTTAAAAAATATTAAAAAAATTAAAATTATTAATTATCTAAGTCAATTTCAAGTAAATTCTACTCTAATGAGGCTTCTCCAATATACATTCCGTGTACGATAAAGCGTTTCTCACCGTTATCAGTACAAGTAGAAAGAGTAACTACCTGACTTGCTGATGAAATATCAACCCCTGTATCATACAAAGATTTGGCTTTCATATCTGCTGCATAACTTTGCATAGAAGCAAGAGAAGGGAAGTTAAAGGTATATGTATCACTTACAGCTTCACTTATGTAGCAGCTAAAGATTTTATATTGTTTAATGACATTACCAGTGTATATATAGAATACATTGTTGCCAGAACCATTATAGAACGATGAATTCTCATAACTTTTAAGCTTGCCAAACATCGCACCATTTCGCATATTGTGTCCGTATATAATCACATGGTTTGAAGAAAGTCCGCTATTAATGCGGGAATCTTCAAACAGACAGCCATTAGCACTGGATTGCTTGTCAAATGTATGTGTAAGGTAATAATCATTATCATTACCCTGAACCATTGGAAGCCTGCATCCAATAGATGGAATGTATATATATCCAAGTCCATCAGAATTAATATTAAGAAGTGCCTGATGGTTATACTTAAATGGAACTTCAACTTCCTCTTCCTCATCACCGATAATTACATTAGTGTGGGAATCTTCATCAAGAACATTCTGTTCAATGTCATTATATATTACATCAGCCTTGTGATATGCAAGGAATATGTTGATAAGATTGTATGCGGCAAATATAAAGACAGCAACTGATATTAAAAGAATAATACGTCTTATTATATTAGAACGCTTTTTATCTTTCTCCTGTCTGTCAAATACTGCATCAGCATCATTCTCATCATATGGAGAATTACTGTCTGAATAATCCATATCCTCATCTATAAAATCATCAACATCATCATTCAGAATATCATCAGGATCTTCTAATTCATAATCGGGCATATCATCTGATTTAGTTATATTTCTACGAGATGATTGTTCTGGATCATCATTCAATAAATCATCATTATTGTTAGTTGTATTCATAGTATTATAGTCCTTGTGTGTTGTGTGTAATGCTAATTATGCCTTTCCAGCTGAACCGAATAAGTTAATCTTTTCGCGAACAGTCTCTTTAATAGCTTCACTACCAGGAGCAAGGAGCTTTCTTGGGTCAAATCCCTTTCCCTCAAGGTCTTTGCCTTCTTCAATATATTTTCTTGTTGCAGCAGCAAATGCAAGCTGGCATTCTGTATTAACATTAATCTTAGCAACACCTAAAGAGATAGCTTTCTTAATCATATCTTCAGGAATACCTGTACCACCATGTAATACTAATGGCATATTGCCAACCTTTTCTTTAACAGCGGCAAGTGTTTCAAAGCTAAGACCTGGCCAGTTAGCAGGATATTTACCGTGGATATTACCGATACCAGCAGCAAGCATTGTTACACCGAGGTCAGCAATTGATTTACATTCATTAGGGTCAGCACACTCACCCATACCGATAACGCCGTCTTCTTCACCACCGATTGAACCAACTTCTGCTTCAAGTGAAAGACCCTTCTCTTTGCAGATTTTAACAAGTTCTTTAGTCTTTTCAATATTCTCTTCAATTGGATAGTGGGAACCATCAAACATAATTGATGAAAATCCTGCATCAATGCAGTCATAACAAGCTTCATATGTTCCATGGTCAAGGTGAAGTGCAACAGGAACAGTAATCTTAAGATCATCTATCATTGAACTTACCATACTTGCTACGGTCTTAAATCCTGTCATATATTTACCAGCACCACACGATACACCGAGGATAACTGGTGAGTTCATCTCCTGAGCTGTAAGAAGAATCGCTTTAGTCCACTCAAGATTATTGATATTGAACTGCCCAACAGCATATTTGCCATCTCTGGCTTTTTCTAACATTTCTTTTGCTGAAACTAACATAAATATTAACCTCCTACTATGTAATATGGACATAGCTTTGCTTAATGCCCACTCTTATTATTCATTATACATTAAAGCTAATAAAATGCAAAGAAAATAGTGTCAAATAGTGCGAATTTGAAAAATAAAATCAATATATTTAAGTTGTTATTGATACTAAAAAGAAGTATAATCTAAAAAAGGAATACAGAACCCGAAAGGAGAAAGAAATTTATGGGGAAATTTATTTATTTAGCCAATATTATAGCCGCAGATGTGGATTTTTATAATATTGAGGGTAACAGGGGAGATTCATATCTTCCATTTATAGGTTTTATGATGTTTGTAGTAGGTGCTGTTGTAGCGTTTATGGGTTTTTCAAAGTACATAACAGCCAAGAAGAATTTTAACCTGTTCTATGATTTAAGGGACAGCGTTAAGGTTGATAAAGCCACTAATGAGAAGAACAAGAAAACTGGAATCATTATGATAGCTGCAGGAATAATTGTTCTTATTGTTTCATTCTTTGTAATATAGAAGACTAATAATAAGAGATTAATGCAAAAGATTAATTAGAAGATTAAGTATATAAAGATAAGGTTCTTATTCCTTGATATTTATGAGAATGAACTCTTTCGTATTAGTTAGTGATGATATCAATAATCACAATACGTAAAATGCCACCCCGTTAAGGGTGGCATCGAAAGAGGGAGGAGAGTTGTACATTATGATTAACAACTCATATTTATGAAGAACTATAAAAGTCAATAAGCTTTATTAATATATATCAGATTGTCTGATATATTTTCTATATTTAAAAGTATATTGATTAAAAGTGAAGAAAGAATGTTCATAATGTTAAAACTTATTGAATGCAATATGAACAAATTATGAACATATATAATATTACATAAATTAATGGAGGTAAGATATGCCAATTATATACAAGTGTCCTAATTGTGGAGCGGCAATGGAATTCTCAAGTGAATTGCAGAAGCTTGAATGTAAGAGGTGTGGTACAAGTATAGATGTTAAGACATATGAAGATGAATATGCTTCTTTAATGGAAGAAGTAAGTGGAAGTACATCAGATAATAGTGATTATGGATTTAATAACAGTGAACAGGATAATGATGCAGATAACAATAATATGAAGATATATCATTGTCAGAGCTGTGGAGCAGAACTTGTTGCAGATGAATATACATCAGCTACATTTTGTTCATATTGTGGTAATCCGACATTGGTTGAGGACAGACTTAAAGGAAGCTTCAGGCCAAGGTCAATAATTCCATTTAAGATTAACAAAGATCAGGCAGTAGATATATATAAGAAATGGCTGAAAAAAGGAATGCTTACACCAAAGGAATTATCAAGAAAAAGTACAATTGAGAAGATTAGTGGTGTGTATGTCCCATTCTGGCTGTATGATTATTCAGCAAGAACTATGATGAGTGCCAATGCTAATAAGGTAAGAACGACAAGACGTGGCGATACAGAATATACATATACAGACCATTTTGATGTGTATAGAGATGTATCAGCAGAATTTCAGAGAATTCCGGCCGATGCTTCAGAGAAAATGCCAGATGAACAGATGGATATGTTAGAGCCTTATAATTACAGCGAGATTACAGATTTTGCAATGCCATACTTATCTGGTTATCTTTCAGAAAAATATAATTATACAGCTGATGAAATACAGAGTCGTGCCAAGAAGAGAGCAGACTCATACATAACACAGATTGCAAGGGATTCAATTACTGGTTATTCAAGTGTCATAGTAAGGAATAACAGCATAAGTATGAATGGTAGGGGCAGCGAATATGCACTTTTGCCAGTGTGGATGCTCAATTTCAGATACAATAATAAGGAATTCCATTTTTATCTTAATGGACAGACTGGTAAAATAGTGGCAGACAGACCTATAAGTGCAGGAAAAGCCGTTACATATGGTATTGGAATTTTTGTGCTTACACTTATTATTACAATGATAGGAGGGCTGTTGTTTATATGATGTGTGTAGATTTAAAAAGACATTTTAACTGGTTAAAAGTGGCTGTAATGGCAGTATTAGCTGTTATGGTTATGATGTTTGTATTAACAGGAACACAGAGCGCGTATGCGGGTACAGATAATAAGACCTATGTAATAGATGATGCTGGAATTCTGACAAGTGAGGAAGAACAGAAGCTTACAGATATGTGCAGGAAGGCATCTAAGAACTGTCAGCTTGATATTGTTATCATAACTATGAACAAGAATTTAGATTATAGTCCTATGGATAATTATCTTCGTTCAATACTTGAAGAACAGTATGGTTATGAGGAAACAGGAACTGACTGCGAGGCTGTTGTATATGGAATAGATATGACTTCAAGAGCAGACAGAATTGTAACATCAGGAAGAGCAAGGAGCAGCATTTCACAGTCAAGTCTGGATTCAATCAGGGAAAGTGCGGAGGATAAGCTTGCTGAAGGCGATTATTATGCAGGCTGTAAGAAATACATAAACGGAATTGAGAGAAAGCTTAATGTAAATATGTTATCAAGACTTACATATTATATGCCAGTTAAGATTTTAATCTCACTTGTGGCAGCAGTTATTGCAGTATTGGCAATGATGAGCAGTGCCAGGTCAAAGATGACAGTGAACAGTACAGAATATACTAAGAACCACGGATATAAGATGAATGACAGAAGAGATGTATTTATCAATACAACAATTACTAAAAGACATATTGAAAAGAGCAGTTCAAGTGGTGGAAGCTCTGGCGGCGGTAACTCTGGAAGTTCAGGCGGACACTTCTAAGAAGATATATATTTAAAAATTGTATAAGACCTATAGGATAAAATAAGGTTATGTAAATTTTTTATATAGGTCGGATTTTAAAATAAGCCCGGTATGATTAAAGCAATCATATTTATGATTGTGATTAAGCATACCGGGCTTTTATTATACTATTAGAGTGTTTCTGGTTCAGCGTAATCTACACCAAAAGTATCAACAGTAACAGTCTTCATAACCTGAGGAGTTCTAGGTCTGTCACTCCAGTCAGTATCAATTGAAGCAATGCTGTCTAATACATCTTCACCTTCAACAAGTTTACCAAAAGCGGCATACTGACCGTCAAGGTGAGGTGCATCAGCGTGCATAATAAAGAACTGGGAACCTGCTGAATCCGGGTGCTGTGCACGTGCCATAGAAAGGACACCTCTTGAGTGCTTAAGATTATTTTCAACACCATTGTAGTTGAATTCACCCTTGATTGAGTATCCAGGACCACCCATGCCTGAGCCTTCTGGGTCGCCGCCCTGAATCATAAATCCAGCGATAACTCTGTGGAAAATAAGTCCGTCATAGAAACCTTTCTTAACAAGACTTATAAAATTGTTTACTGTATTAGGTGCAACGTCTGGATAAAGTTCTGCTTTCATAACGTCGCCATTTTCCATTGTAAATGTTACAATAGGGTTCTGATTAGACATAATTAACCTCCAAAATAATGTGTAATGTGTGGGATAATTACAAGACGAAAGCAAATATGACTAACGGACGTTGTGAGATAAAAATATATTACTGCTGGGCACGCTTGCGCTACTTGAAACCGTAGCGGTACTAAGCGGCTAAAGGATAGCCGCTTAGTGCCGACGGTTTCAAAAGTACCCAGCTTGTAATGTATTTTTATTTCACAGCTGGTTAGCAATAGTGGTCGTTTTGTAATTATCTGTGATAATATTATGTATTGTAATGGGGATTATTGTAAAAGTCAATTGGGAGGATTATACGTGAGTTATGGAAAGAGTGTATATATTTGATTGTGACAGGATTATAGGTGATGAGGAAAAACGGACTATTATAGAGAATATGGAAGGAAAGGCTGAGGTTATTTTTGATAATTCTGAGGGGTATGACAGGGATACGGATATAGTTATAAGTACACGTTGTGTGGGGAATAGAGATGTGGCTGGTATGGAAGTTATTATAAGGGAAGATATTGGAGTTGGGTGTGATTATGTGGGAACTGCACCTTATGTGATATATGAACCAGAGGAGATAGATTATTATTACTGTCAGAAGGTGTATGCAAGAAAGAAGGGGCTTCCAGCATTTATTCTTGAAACAGAGAGGTTTATTGTGAGGGAAGAAAGTCTTGATGACCTTGATGAATTGTACGAATTGTATGACACACTTGCAGATTGTGAGTTTATAGAACCTTTGTATGAATTAGAGAAGGAAAAAGAATTTGTAAGAAATTACATTAATAATATGTATAGATTCTTTGAGTACGGAATGTGGCTGGTATATTCTAAAGATACAGGCAGGCTTGTTGGACGTATGGGAATTGAGAATAGAAGCATTGATGGGGAAAATGTTCAGGAAATAGGTTATCTTACAGGAAAGCCTTATCAGAATATGGGGATAGCATACGAAGTATGCAGTGCAATTATGGAATATGCTAAGGAAGAATTAGGCATAGATAAATTATATTCCTGCATAGATAAGAATAATAAACCGTCAATATCGCTTATACACAAGCTTGGCTTTAAAGTGTATGCACAGGACATTGACGGTATGAATATTTATATATGTGATTTTAATTAGTTGTTACTATCATCTGACTGATTATCATTTAAAGTAACAGCAGTGTTGTCAACATTGTCATCAATGGCTTTATGTTGTTTAGCCGTTTCTATTTTTTCAGCTTTTTCTTTTTCAGCTTCTCTGGCCCGCTCATCATTAGTGTTCTCTAATGACTTAAATATTCTTGTGAATATGAATGAGTCAACATAAATAATAAGCGGTATAGTTACTATAAATGCAGTAAAATACTTTAAAGAAAAGAGGATAAGTCCGTATGTTGCAATCATCATGATAAATGTCTGTGGCAGGTGATGAACGCATAATATAAGTGAATTCTTAACAATTGTAATTGCTTTATCATCATATCTTGAAAGCACTGCAAATGAATATAAAAGAACACCAGCCCATACAAGAGCACAGCCTGCGATAGCATACATAAAAATAGTACCAGCCATTGAACCAGATGAGAATGCCCAGTAGGCACAGGCCCTTATATCAAAGAATAAAAGTAGTCCGATAACTCCCATGATAAGTTCGACCAATAATCCCTGGACAAAATTAGTCTTAAAAGACTTCCAGAAATCTTTAAACACATAATTTTCTTCATCTTTAACAAGCTTCATTCCAGCATAAAATGCAGCTGTAAGTGAAGCACCTATTGTGATAACAGGGATACAGAATATAACTGTTATTAATCCAAGTATAAGGAAATCACCAGCTTTCGTGAGTCCCCTGAAAAATTTACCATCTAATCCAAAACCACGCATAATATATCTCCATTCTACATTCATAATGAAAGTGACTAAATCAGATTATACTTATATATGTAACAAAAAGCAAAGAATTTTTAATGTATATTTCTTAAATGTTTATAAAAGCTGTTTTTTTAAGCGTTAAGGTATGATAAACTAACAAATGTTGATTAATTAAAGAGTAATTAATAAAAAGCAAAGCCACAGTGTTTCTGGCTGTTTAATGAAATGTAATGTATTAGGAGGCTATATGGCAGAAGGTAATTCTATTAAAGATGAGGTGAAAGAACAGCGTAAGAAGTTCTTAACACTTACGTTTACAGGCAAGCTGCAATATATATGGGAATATTACAGAATTCCAATTGCGGCGGTTATAGCTGTTGTTCTTGTGGTATTGTCATTTATAAATGCTTACAGAAGAAATAATTATGAGACATTATGTGATATTGCAGTATGTGATGGCAAGATTACAGGATACGATACAGATGATGATGTATTGACAACTGGTTTTACAAAATATCTTGGTATAGATGGAAAGAAGCAGCGCGTTCACATAGATTACAGTTATACGCTTGAAGAAAAGCTTTTTGACCAGGATCCACAGATAAGCAATGAGAAGATATATGTTTTGTCGCAGACTAATAACCTTGATGGGTATATGTCAGAATATGAAAATATAGACCACTTCTGCTTTGATACGAGCTGCTTCTTCTATGATTTAACAGAACTTTTTACAGATGAAGAAATGGAGCAATTATCAGATTATATAATATACCATACACAAAGAGATGGTGAAACCCGTGCAGTAGCAGTAGATTTATCTGATGCACCAAGAATACAGGATACAGACCTTACAATGGAAAGACCTTGCTATGGAATTGTTCAGTCAGCAAGAAATCCGGAAAATGCAGCTGATTTTATCAGATATGTATTTGATATGGAAAGAAAATAAAAATGTAATATTATGAAATGATATATGGAAGGCTTGATATATGAGCCTTCCATTATTTATATATGGAGGGAATAAAGCTTGAATAATAAAGATGGAGAATTAACAGAGGAAGAGTACAGGGAAGTTATAAAATATGGCGGAGGTATGCTGATTAATATAATTATAGGGGTGGTAGCTGCTGTTGCTATTGCAGTGTATATGGGAATGTTAAAAAAAGGAGTGGTATTTTTGATGTTATTATTGCCATTAAGACAATATTGTGGCGGATATCATATGAAAAATCATAATAAATGTATTGTGGCATCAATAATAATATATTTTCTACAGTTAATGTTAATAAAAAATTTGAAAGTTACCATTAGTGTGCAAATTGTTATGCTAATTTTTGCTTTGGTAATTATTTTAATGTTGGCACCTGTCGATAATATAAATAATAAAATGAATTATGAAGAAAAGAACTATTTAAAGAAGAAAATAAGAGTTATTTTAATAATAGAGTTATTTTTATATGCTATTTTTATTGTATTATCAAAAACGGACTACGGATTAATTGTAGTTTTGTGTATTGCTATAGTAGCGGGATTGCTTATATTAGGGAATATAAGTAATAGGATACAGGAAAGAGGGGAGAAATATGATATACAGGATAGGGATATGTGACGATGAACAGTTGACGTGTTCAGAATTGGAGAATTACATTAATGAAATTTTTGAATGTAAAGATGATGAAGCTGAAATATATGTGTGGAACTCAGGTGAAGCGTTGAAAAAGGATATATCTAATGGGGTGAAGATTGATATTTTGTTTCTTGATATAGAGCTTTTGGACAGCAATGGCATTGAACTTGGTAAATATATAAGAAATTATATGAAAAATATGTCAATGAATATTGTATACATATCGTCAATGACAGAATATGCTATGGAATTATTCAAGATACATCCATATGATTTTGTGGTAAAGCCATTTGATAAGAATGAAATTGAGAACTTAATAGATGAAATGTGTGGATATTATAAGCAGGATAACAAGCATTTTAAGTATTGTGTGTATGGAAAGACCAATATGGTTATGATGATGGATATTAAGTATTTTGAGAGCAGGGGACGGCATATAATTATCAATCTTGTGGATAATCAGTCAATACAATATGTGGGACAATTAAAAAATGAAATAAAAAAGCTGCCATTAAATTTTGTGGAAATTGGCAAATCTTATATTATAAATTTAAAGCATATGAGGGAATGTCACGTCAGTTATGTGGTTATGGATGATGGAAAAGAGCTGGGGATAAGCAGGGCATACCGCAATTATTTTAATGAGAAAATATTAGAATATAATAGCTGATTAATAGAATAAAGCGTGAATATATTTTAGTGAGTTAGAGGGATAAATTATGACATACAATTATATAATATCAGTTTTTGTGGAATTAGTAAGGACAATACTTATTGTACAGTATTTTCAAGTGTTTTTTGATAAGAATAATAGTCTGTGCAAATATCTGGTTAGTGGATTTATGTTTGTTGCAACAGTGCTGGTTTATATTACGTTTAATAACGTAATACTAAATATGATAATAACATTTGTGACAATATTTGCTATTGCCAATGTATATAGCGGTTCTCTAAAAAAGAAATTCTTATTATCGTGTATGAACTTTGGAATATGCTGTGCAATAGACATAATATGTTCTTTTATATTGGGAGTTACGGTAGAAAACAGAAATAACGAAGTTATAGGTATGATTATGTCTTTGTTGATATTTTATGTAGTTATATTGATTATAAAGAAAATATATAATGGCAGAATACAGGATGAATTCGCAGGAAAATGGTATTTTCTGCTTATAATTTCAGCTATGAGTATTGCTTCTGAATATATTTTATCAATTGATAAGGGGATAGCATATATAACGGTAATAGAGATTAGTTTTATAATTTTATTGATAAATGTCATTTTGTATTTCTTCTACCTTTCTATGATAGAACAGTATTCATTACAGCAGGAAATGGAAGCATTAAAGAAGCAAATGGATGTGCATGAGCTGAGAATGCAGAACAATATACAGAATGAACGAAATATAAGAGCGATTAAACACGATATGAAGCATCACATAAGGGAGCTTACATATCTTGTGACGGATAATAATTATGCAGAGGTGAAAAAATATCTTAATTCTTTGGAAAATGATGTGTACGATAATACATCATATATCAATTCTGGAAATCAGATAATGGACGGAATAATTAATTATTATATATGTAAATTCAAAGAAAATAAAATCCAATATGAAACAAAGATTGTTGTGCCGGATAAGCTGGATATAAGTTCATATGATTTGAATATTATATTGGGAAATCTTCTGGATAATTCAGTCCAAAGCACGATTTTAACGCAAGCACCAAGCATAAATATACGAATTGAATATAAGATGGGAATATTATACATATATGTTAGTAATTCGTGCTTAGAAAATTCAGTAACCTATAAAAATAATAAAATTATCAGCACCAAGGGAAGTAATCACGGATATGGCATAAGTAATATTGATAAAATTGTAAAGAAATATAATGGAACTTATAAAATAGACTGTGTTAATAATGAGTTTAAAAGCAGCATTTTAATACATTTATGTAGCTAATATGTGCAAATTATGTCGAATTATCTACCAAAAATATCGTTGTCCTAAATAAAGGCATATAAAGTGTTATAATCCAGCTTGTGAACAAGATAAAATGACAAAGTCAGTTAAAAAACTTAGAAAAATGTAGGAGGAAGTTCAATGGCAGTAGGTGGAATAGGCAGTTTTAGTGCATTGACTAGTTACAGTGGGGTTAATAGCAGTAAAGCTAATAGTGAGCTGGAATTTGATAAAATCTACCAGCAGAAAACAGATAGTGTAGAGATAAATTCAACGGCAGGAAACAATGACATAATGACAATATATGAAATGTTGTGTTCAGAATTTCCAGAAGCTAATTACATATTGGAAGATAGAAGTGATGAAAAAAATCTATTTTTTAATAATGTTGATACACGAATAGGAAAAGACTTTGGAAATCCGAGTAAAAAGAATGTATTTATAGATGTGAGTGTAATTAAGAAAATACAAGAAGACCCGTCTTATTATTTAGAAGCCAAGTTGGATTTGCAACAAATAATTGAACATTATGATGAGGCACGAACCCACGGTGGTTCAGATTTGCCATATACTACTGGTGAGCTTGATTATGAAAATGGTAGAATACAAGCTGGATGGAGGTATGATAGTAAGTGTTGTCAGGAAGCTGTGGCAAAAGAAGTTAAAAAGCTGGAGAGTCCTAAATTATCAGATGCAATCAATTATGACTATATTAAAGATAAGATGGACACAATGCTGGACGATTTTATGGATAAAGTAACGGAAGGCATAGTAGGGAATGATAAAGAAGGAAAGTGAATAGTGAACTTTCGAGATTATGAAAAAAGTTTGTAAATTCAAACTTCTATAATAAATAAGAGCTGGAGGTATGCTTCCAGCTCTTATTTATTATAGTCAGGACAGTCCTAAAGAGCATCTTCTCCACGTTCGCCAGTACGAATACGAATGGCATCAGTTACTTCATAGACGAAGATTTTGCCATCGCCATATACACCAGTGTTGATTTCTTCGATAATCTGGTCAATGATTTGTTCGTAGGTTTCATCAGATACAATAGATTCAACCTTTACTTTAGGCAGCAGGTTGCCGCCGAAGTCAACGCCGTTGTATACCTGCTTATGTCCTTTCTGGCTTCCGTAACCCATTATATTAGTAATCATAAGCCCGTGAGCGTTGTTATTGTTAAGAATTACCTTTAAATCGTCAAGTCTTTCTGGACGTATAATTATTTCGAGTTTTTTCATAATTAAGCCTCATTTCTGCGCACGCTTCTAGTGCATAGTGAATTTGTTAAAAATGCATTATTAATATTCATAAAATTAATCTTCATAAAGCTGTTTGCTTGAGCTGTAAACTGTGAAGCAGTAGTATAAAGCACATATTCCAACGAGAGCTTCAACAAGTATTGAATATAAAGAAATTGTTGAACCAAATATCATAAAATGTGCAAATACAGCAGCCGATAAAATAAGCCAGGTAATTTGATAATTACGTGTTACAGCAGATTTCTCCTGAATATTAGATTCCATAATAAGTGCTTCTGTAAAATAATAAGTAAAATAGATTGCAAATATTACAGTTATTCCAAGTGAAATAGTAAGCATTGAGCCAGCAGCTTCCTGCCAGTCAATAAAGTTGATGACCTGTGCGATGACAGAAGCAATAAAGCCGACAATAGCAACAATGCCGGATTTCTTGAATCTTGAGTTACGGTTAATCATTGGAAGTACGCCAATTATAATTAAGAGAAAACCAACGCAGTCATTAGTTACATCAATATTAATATGACCAAATGTTACGTTGAAACGCATAGAAATAATTAATATTCCTACAAGAATTAAAATAATATTTTTTTTGTTCATATTCTGTGTCTTTAAGGAAAAGACATCTCCTTTCGATATAGTCTTTCAATACAATATAATATTTTAGGTAGATTATTTCAATAAAAATTGTATTAAATAACAGATAATGGAAAGCTTGGCAAAGTAAGCTTTCCGTTATTATCAAAAATTGGTTGTTGATATGACACTAAACTGTACTATCTAATGGTATGTAATATAGCAGGAAATATACTATCTTATATACTATAAGTATAGTATGATATACAATAAGCTATATGTCAAATAAAAAAGAAAAGTTAATTTTAGGGGGATTTTACAGAGGTTTAACACATAATTTATATGGGGAATAGTTGTTTATTATAAATGTGTGTGCTAGAATGTCAGATAATTATCATAAGCCCTATGTGCTTTAGAAATGGAGATGTGTATGTTAGATTGGAATACTCCAAAGCTTAGTGATAAAGAATGGATAGAAAAGTGCGTAAAAGAGTCACAATATATAGGGAGTGACGCGGCATTTGCCAATATATACCTGTTAAGAAGCAAATATAATATAAAGGTGACATATTATAAGGATTTACTCATAAGATATTATGAGGGGCTTGGCAATAGAAAAGGGTATACCTTTCCATTGGGAAGAAAAGATGTGTTATCCGCGCTTTATGCAATAGAGCAGGACGCTAAGGAAATGAACAGACCATTGGAGTTCTGTTTTGTGACAGAGGAACAGAAAGAAATATTAGAGAATACATTTGCAGGCAGGACAGAGAGTTCATCAGATGCAGGCGATTACGATTATATATATGGACAGCCAGAACTTTCACTGCTTAGTGGAAGAACATATCATAAGAAGAAGAACCACGTTTCAAAATTTAAAAGGACATATGAGGATTATATGTTCTGTGAAATAGGAAATGGTAATCTTGATGATGTTATGCTTATAGAAGATGAGTGGTATTATGACCGCTTACAGCAGGACGACACTTCTGCAATGAAGGAATATGAGGCAATAAGGGAAGCAGTTGATAATTTTGAAGAATTGTCGCTTTCTGGTGGAATTATTTATGCGAATAATGTTCCTGTGGCTATGACAATAGCATCATATATTAATGATGCTGCGGTCGATATACATTTTGAGAAGGCAGTCGGGGAATATGCTGTTAATGGTGGATTTGCCGCGATTAACCAGATGTATGCTTCAACGCTTAAAGATGTTAAATATATTAACAGGGAAGAAGATATTAACATACCAGGTTTAAGAAAGGCGAAGGAGTCATATCATCCTAAGTTTATGCTTAAAAAATATGGTATGAGAGTGAAATAAAATGCGTGTAGAATAATATATGCGTAAGAATAAGGAGTAATATACAATATGCTGTCAAAGGTATTATCAAAAGAAACTTGTGCAAAATGCCGTTTTTGCTGTTCGTTTAGAAGGTGCAGTCTTTGGGAAACACCTTTATTTCCTAAAAATGAGTGTGAAAAATTATCAAAGGATAATGAATATGGTGTCAAATCAGATTTTCAGATGCAGGGAGAGTATGGGCAGATGAAGCTTTTACACAAATATTGTACACAGGATAGTGAGGAAGAAGCAGCTTGTGATTACCTTGATGAACATAAGGGATGTATTCTTTCACAAGAGGACAAACCATTTGATTGTAAGATATGGCCTCTTAGAATAATGAGAAAAGGCGACAGGCTTGTAATAGCACTTACACCAACTTGTCCTTCGATAGGAAGAGAGCCGTCAGAGGAGTTAAAAGAGCTTGTGAATAACGGCTTAGGTGAGGTTATATATAATTATGCAAAGGAAAATCCATTTATTATTAAAGAATATAAAGAGGGATTTCCTATAATCATGGGTTAACAAAGTATAAAGCTTGCCCGATATATCAATCGTATGTAGTAAAAAATGATTAGGAAAGGGGTCTGGTTATGACTGTTATAGGAGCAGGAAGTTATAGTATTAAAAGTGTTAATTATAATAATGACATAACTGTTATAAAAGATAATCAGGATACAGACACTAATGTTTCGTCATCCGGCATTAATTCAAAGCTTGATAATGCAGAAGCTGCCAGTGATAAGTCTGTAGATGATGTATATGCAGATGACGAACAGGTTAAGGAAGCTGATAAAACACCAAGACATTCTGATCCTAAGAATTTTACATTTGACTTCAAGAAAGGGAATGAATTCAATCTTGAGGGTGCGACTAGGGATTATGAAGATATTAATGTTAGTAAAGCGCTTACAGATATGAAGAAAGATGAAGTTCTTGAACAATATAAGTTCTTTGTAGATTCTCCAAATCTTGGAACTGACACAGATGGAACGGTACGGATTGTAAGGCGTTAAAGGCGGTATTATATGCTTTTTAAGGCACTTAATTTAATCACAGATAAAAAAATTCAAAATTTTTAAAAAAATTCAAAAAAACACTTGCATTTTGTAAAATGATAGTATATAATTCATTTTGTTGTCACGACAATGGGCTTTCGCCAAGTGGTAAGGCACTGGATTCTGATTCCAGCATTTCGGGGGTTCGAATCCCTCAAGCCCAGCTTGTACCCTCGCATTTATTGCGAGGGTTTTTTGTTTAACAGGAAATTCCTATAGAAATTTTTATTGAATATACTTTCGGGCAGGTTTGCACTGCGGCTGCCCGAAAAGTATTCATCGTGGGTTATAATAATTAAAGGAGGCAGTTATGATACAATTGGGTAAAACGCAATGTCTTAATATAATAAAGAAGACTGATTTCGGTGTATATCTTGGGACAGAAGATGATAAGGTGCTTCTTCCAAAGAAGCAGGTGCCTGAAGATATAGAGATAGGAGATGCACTTACGGTATTTGTATACAGGGATTCAAGCGACAGGCTTATAGCTACAACTAACACACCTAAGATTGAGTTAGGCGGACTTGCAAGACTTAAAGTATCAGAGGTAAGCAGTATAGGTGCATTTCTTGACTGGGGACTTGAGAAGAATTTACTGCTTCCTTACAGGGAACAGACAACACACGTTAATACGGGTGATGAATACCTTGTAGCTTTATATATAGACAGGAGCAACAGACTTGCCGCAACAATGAAGGTAAGCAGATATCTTCAGACTACAGATAAGTATGTAAAGGATAGTGCTGTATCAGGAACTGTTATTGGAATTAAGCCAGAACACGGAATATATGTGGCTATTGATGATAAATACTACGGATTTATAACAAGAAATGAAATGTCAGATGATATCAAAATCGGAGATGTAGTCCACGGAAGAGTTATAAAGGTAAGGGAAGATAATAAAATAACAATAAGTATACATCAGAAAGCTTATATACAGATGGACGAAGATTCAACACTTATCTATAATAAGATAGTTGAACTTGGCGGAAGCCTTGGATTTACAGATAAGGCAGACCCGGAGGTTATAAAGAAGTATTTTAATATGAGCAAGAATGCTTTTAAGAGAGCAGTAGGAAGACTTTTAAAGCAGGAAAAGGTTGTTATTACAGAGAATTCAATAGTTTTAAAATAATAATTGTTCTAAAATGAAAATAATAATAGTTCTAAAACAATATTTCTTGAATAAAGATAACTATTGTTATACAATTTAACCTGATGTGAATGATATATGTGTAATTTCAGATTGGATATGCACAGTTACACATCAACTTATATATATGCGAAGGCATTAGAAGGAGGATAATATGCAGAAAGTTATTAGTACAGACAAAGCTCCAAGTGCAATTGGACCATACTCACAGGCTATTGAGATTAATGGAATGGTGTATACATCAGGTGTTATTCCGGTTATTCCAGCAACAGGAGAAATTGCTGAGGGCGGAGTAGAGGCTCAGGCAGAACAGGCTTTTAAAAATCTTTGCAATCTTGTAGAAGAGTCAGGTTCAAAGGTTGAGAATATTGTAAAGACAACAGTATTTATTAAAGAAATGAATGATTTTGGAAAGATTAATGAAATTTATAAGAAGTACTTCAAAGAACCATTTCCAGCTCGTTCTTGTGTAGAAGTTGCAAGACTTCCTAAAGATGTATTACTTGAAGTGGAAGCTATCGCATGGAAGTAAAAAAGATTAATTGTTTTATGCCGGTATTGATTGTTTCGTATGTATTTCTTTCATCATTAGTATCATTGCTGATGGTTGTGGCAATTAATCAGCTGGGTATTCATATACCAGGCTGGGTGTCTTATGTTATCAGCGAGACAGTCATTATTGTAATAGGGCTTATATATATTGCTGTTATGGGAATAAGCATAAAGCGAGATATGCAATATCATATAATTGCATTTAAAGATGTAATTGTTTCTGTACTTGCGGGTTATATGATGATACCTATGGTGCTGTTTATTAACAACGTTTCAATGTTTTTTTCAAAGAATTATCTTGAGGCGGCATCACAGACGTTGCTAACATATCCATTTGTGGTACAGATTATACTTATGGCAGTTATACCAGCATTTGTTGAAGAATTCATATTCAGAGGCCTGTTTTATGGAACATATAGAAAATGCGGAGTATTAAAGGGAGCTCTTATGAGTGGCCTTGTGTTTGGGCTATTCCACCTTAATATTAACCAGTTCTGTTATGCGTTTGTCATTGGCGTTGTATTTGCGTTTATGGTAGAGGCTACAGGTTCTATATGGTCATCAGTGCTTGCACATTTTGCGATTAATACTTATTCAATTACAATTATACAGCTTCTTAAGATTACAGGTACTTATGATACAATGCAGGAAGCGGCTGGTGAAACGGTAGTACAGAGTTCGTCAATTTCTATGTTACTGACACTTGCTATGCTTCTTGGAGTATCGATTGGATTTATGTCGCTTGTGTATCTGTGCATTAAGAAAATGGCACAGCATAATGGAAGATGGGAATATATCGTTAATGATGTGAAATCTTTCAGAGTGCAAGAAAATGCTGCGTCAGAACAGTCAGTTCCGCAGCAGAGGATTATGACAGTTCCGGCAATCATTACAGTTATTGCAGTTGTTATATATATGATTGTAAGTGAAATATTTTAATTGGGAAATTCAATGAGTTAAGATAATTAATAATGAGCATAATTCGTATGCAGAATAATACGCCGTCAGTTATCGATAAAGATAATTGACGGCGTATTATTGGTTTAATGTATCAGATAAAAGGAGTAAGAAATATTCTGTTATATACGAATATCAATATTCTGTCCTAATTCAGGATTAACAGATGCTTCCATCATCTTAGTAAGACTATCTCCGGATGTCTCAAGAGTGTCAAGAGATTGTCTGAGCACAGCAACCTGAACATCATTCACTACATTAATTGTACTTAAGTTAGTAGATAATCCAGCTATGTCCATATATAAATCCTCTCTTCTTTGGAATAATTAATAGATTAATATAATTATAAGCACATAACAGCCATAATGCAAGGGTAAATAGCTGAATATATATAAAGATACTGCAAAAAATAGTAACAGGACAATAAGCAGGGAGGCTGGATAATAAAGATAATAAGACATAGACCAGGAAATATGGATAATGATAATAAAAGAGAATGTTAAAAATATTTATTTAAAATGGATATATATAATCACAGGAACATTTCTTATGGCAATTGCATATAAAAGCATATATGATTCTGCTGGAATGGTTACAGGCGGAATATCAGGAATAAGTATCATAATAAGAAGATTGTCATTAATTGCAAAGGAAAGCTGGAAGTCGGGGTGGCTTCCACAATCTGGCATACCGATATGGTTAACTAATATTATGCTTGATATTCCTTTATTCATATGGGCATACTGCAAAAAAGGCATAGATTATATTAAAGATACGCTTGCTGCTGATGCACTGCTTACATTTTTTATGGCAGTACTTCCAGCAGATACAAGAGTAGATGTAAGTTATTTAAAGACTGCCATAATTGGAGGCATAATGGCAGGTGTTGGTATTGGAATGGTATTAAGGACTGAGATTACGACGGGGGGAACGGATCTGCTGGCGGGTCTGATTGTTGAAAGAAGCAGATATTTAAGTGTGGTTGTAATTATGAATATAATTGATGCTCTTATAATAATAGCAGGGGCGTTTGTATTTGGAATAAGGGTTACGATGTATGCAATTCTGGCGATTGTTATAACAACTTTTATAGCTGAATTTATTATAAGATGGCATATGAAAGTCAAGAGTTTTGGTGATGTTAGTGAAGATTGATTGAGTAAATTTGTGCAAAATACACATCAATTTAATAATTATGGTAAAAGTGATAAAAAAGCAACTGCGATATTTGGCTAATTACCATATAGCCAAGGACAGGCGTTTAGTGTAGAATAAGCAGTATCAGAAAGCGTGCATACGCTTTTTATATTTTAGGAGGAAAGTTTTCAATGGCAAGTTTATCACTTAAAAATGTTTGTAAAGTATATCCTAACGGCTTTGTAGCTGTTAAAGATTTCAACCTTGAAATCGCAGATCAGGAATTTATTATCTTCGTAGGACCATCTGGTTGTGGTAAGTCTACAACTCTTCGTATGATCGCTGGTCTTGAAGAAATCAGTTCTGGTGAATTATGGATCGGAGACAAGCTCGTTAATGATGTAGAGCCTAAGGATAGAGATATCGCTATGGTATTCCAGAATTATGCGTTATATCCACATATGTCAGTATATGACAATATGGCATTTGGTCTTAAGTTAAGAAAGGTACCTAAGGATGAAATAGATAAGTCAGTTCATGAAGCTGCTAAGATTCTTGATATCGAGCACTTACTTGATCGTAAGCCAAAGGCTCTTTCAGGTGGTCAGAGACAGAGAGTTGCTATGGGACGTGCTATCGTTCGTAGCCCTAAGGTATTCCTTATGGATGAGCCTCTTTCAAATCTTGATGCTAAGTTAAGAGTTCAGATGCGTGTTGAGATTTCTAAGCTTCATAAGAGATTACAGACAACAATCATCTACGTTACACATGACCAGACAGAGGCTATGACACTTGGTACAAGAATCGTAGTTCTTAAGGATGGTATTATACAGCAGGTAGATACACCTCAGAACCTTTACAATACACCTAACAACATTTTCGTTGCTGGTTTCATTGGTTCACCTCAGATGAATCTTATCGATGCTACAGTAGCTCAGGAAGGTTCACAGGCAGTTCTTAAGATGAGCGAAGAAGTTGTTATCAAACTTCCAGCTGAAAAGAGCAAGAAGCTTATCGATGAAGGTTATGTTGGAAAGACAGTTGTAGTTGGTATCCGTCCAGAAGACGTTAAAGATGATCCAGAATTTATCGCTGCTCATCAGGATACTAAGTTTAAGTCAACAATCAGAGTATATGAATTACTTGGTGCTGAAGTTAACCTTCACTATGAAATCGGTGATGTTACATGTACAGCTAAGGTTAATCCTAGAACAACAGCTCGTCCAGGTGATGAAGTTGAATTCGCTATGGATGTTACAAGACTTCATGTATTTGACAAGGAAACAGAAATGGTAATTACTCACTAATTACTATACATAATTAGATATTTGTATTATTTAAATATAATTATTTTATAAAATTTAGAGGAAGTGTATAATTTCTATACATTTCCTCTTTTTTTTTTTGTCATTTTGCTTTACAATGATATAGTAAATGTCAAAAAGATGCGAAGGAATGGAGTATAATATGATTTCAAATCAGATTTTACAGACAACCGTTGATGGGTTAAAAGAAATATCACGAGTTGATTTATGTGTTATTGATGCAGAGGGCAAGGTTGTAGCTAAGACATTTGATAATGTTGCTGAATGTACAGCAGATGCACTTGTATTTATAGATTCACCAGCAGATAGTCAGGTGGTTAATGGATATCAGTTCTTTAAGGTTGTTGAAGATGGCAATCTTGAGTATATAATATTGGCTAAGGGAACAACTGATGATGTATTTATGTTAGGAAAGCTTGCAGCATTTCAGATACAGAATCTTTTAGTTGCTTATAAGGAAAGATTTGATAAGGATAACTTTATTAAAAATCTTCTTCTTGATAATCTTCTAAGGGTTGATATGTATACAAGAGCTGAGAAGCTTCATATTGATACGGATGTAAAGAGAGTTGTATATATTATTGAGACTAAGCACGAGAAAGATACTAATGCATTAGAGACAATAAGAACTTTATTTGCTTCAAGAACAAGGGATTTTATCACAGCAGTTGACGAGAAGAGTATAATACTTGTCAGAGAGGTTAAGAGTAATGAAACTTACGAAGACCTTGATAAGACAGCAGAAGTTATTATAGATATGTTAAATACAGAGGCTATGAGTTCTGCACATATTGCTTATGGTACTATTGTTAATGATATAAGAGAAGTATCACGTTCTTACAAGGAAGCTAATATGGCTCTTGATGTAGGCAAGATATTCTATAGTGACAAGAATGTTGTTGCATATAACAGACTTGGTATTGGACGTTTAATATATCAGCTTCCACTTCCACTTTGTCAGATGTTCATAAGAGAGATATTTGACGGAAAGTCACCTGATGATTTAGATGAGGAGACATTATCAACAATTAACAAGTTCTTTGATAACAGCCTTAATGTATCAGAGACATCAAGACAGTTATATATCCACAGAAATACTCTTGTATACAGACTTGATAAACTTCAGAAGACTACAGGTCTTGATTTGAGAGTGTTTGACGATGCCATAACATTTAAGATTGCACTTATGGTAGTTAAATATATGAAATATATGGAAAGTAAAGATACATACTAATTTGGAGGAATATTAATAATGATTATAATGGAAGATGTTACCAAAACGTATACATCTGGAGTTCCTGCTTTGAACGGAATTAATCTTCACGTTCAGAAAGGAGAATTCGTATTTATAGTAGGTAAGAGTGGTTCAGGTAAGTCAACTCTTATAAAGCTTCTTCTTAAGGAACTTGACCCAACATCGGGTAAGATATACGTTAATAAAAAGTACCTTAATAAACTTACAAGAAAGAAGTTACCATATCTTAGAAGAGATATTGGTGTTGTATTCCAGGATTTCAGACTTTTACCAGATCGTAATATATACGATAATATTGCATTTGCACAGAAAGTTGTCGAAGCTCCTAATAAGAAGATTAAGAGCAGGGTTCTTGCTATGCTTTCAATGGTAGGACTTCTTGATAAGTATAAGTCATTTCCTAATGAGTTATCAGGTGGTGAACAGCAGAGAGTTGCCATAGCCAGAGCACTGGTTAATAAGCCAGCTATATTATTGTGCGATGAGCCTACAGGTAACCTTGACCCAGCTAACTCTAACGAGATTATGAAGATATTAGATCAGGTTAACAAGCAGGGAACAACAGTACTTGTTGTTACTCATAATATGGAGATAGTTCAGCAGATGAAGAAGAGAACTATTACTATGAGCGAAGGCAAGATTATCAGTGATTTGGAAAAAGGTGGTTATTTCTATGAAGATTAGATCGTTATTTTATCATATTAAAGACGGATTAAAGAACATCTATCGTAATAGATTGTTCTCTCTTGCGTCTATAGCAACAATTACAGCGTGTATATTTCTTTTCGGTGTATTCTATGCACTTGTATCCAATTTTCAGTATATGATTCATAAGGCTGAGAATGAAGTATGCGTAACAGTATTTTTCGATGAAGGACTTACAGACGCAGATATTAAGAAGCTTGGCGATACGATAAGCCAGCGTAATGAAGTGTCAAGAATTCATTATACATCAGCTGATGAAGCGTGGGAGAATTACAAGGCTGAGTATTTTAAAGATTACCCCGAACTTGCAGAAGGTTTCAAGGATGATAATCCTCTTGCTAATTCTTCATCATATGAGATATATCTTAATGAAGCTTCAAGTCAGGCTACACTTGTAACATACCTTGAAAATCTTGATGGCATAAGACAGGTTAACCGTTCAGAGGCAACAGCAAGTGGACTTGCCAGTGCCGCAAGACTTGTTAGTTACATAACAATAGCAATTATAGTTATTCTTCTTGCAGTATCTATATTCCTTATTACTAACACAATTGTAATAGGTATTACTGTCCGTAAAGAAGAGATTTCTATTATGAAGTATATAGGTGCTACAGATGCATTTGTTAATGCACCATTCTTCGTAGAAGGTATTGTAATTGGACTTGTTGGTTCAATTATTCCAATAGTTATTCTTAGATTTGTATATGAGAATATTATTAATTTTGTTATGAATAAGTTCTCGATACTTCAGAATATTCTTGCATTTATGCCGGTTAATGATGTATTCAGAATACTGGTTCCAGTAGGAATTCTTCTTGGTATCGGAATAGGTGCATTAGGAAGCTTCTTTGCTGTAAGAAAGCACGCTAATGTATAGCAGATAATATTAGCCAGACATAGGACTGCTGCATTGAATTATATGATTATGTATTATATATGAAGATTATATTATGTGATTGTATATGATATGTGGAAGTCCTATTTAAAAATAAAAATGGTATCCGACAGTATAGATTGTTATGCTATTGTTAAGCGGCTGTTTGTATGCATTTTATAAATGGTCTGGCTGAATGGAGGAGTTGTATGAGGAGAGCATTAGCAAAAAGGCTTATTCCATTGTTGATGGTACTTGTGCTTGTAATACCATATTTTGCAGTGTCATATTATGATGTATATGGAAATGATAAGCAGAATCTCAATGATGCTAACAGCAAGAAAAAAGATTTGCAGAGCCAGTATGAACAGACAGAGAAAATAATTGAAGACTTAAAGGCACAGAACGATGATATGATAGCTTATATTGCCCAGCTTGATGCACAGATGTCCAGCGTTGATGGCGAGCTTAATGAGGTTAATGAGCAGGTTGAGCAGATAGAGACTGAGATAGCGGATACAGAAGAAAAGCTTGCACAGGCAGAGATAGAGGCAGAAGAACAGTATAGTTCAATGAAGCTTAGAATTCAGTTTATGTATGAACATAATGATGAAACATATTTTGCATTGCTTATGAATTCCCAGAGTATGGGTGATATGCTTAATAAGGCAGAATATATTACAAAAATCTCACAGTATGACAGGGAAATGCTTGAAAAATATAATGCTACTGTTACTTATATAACTGTCGCCAAAGCACAGTTAGAAACAGACAGGGAGACACTTGTAACCAAGCAGGAGGAGCTTGAAGATAAGAGAGCTTCACTTTCACTGCTTGAGTCAACCAAGAAAAGTGAAATGGCTTCATTGCAGAAGAATAAGCAGCAGCAGGAGGATTATAAAGCTAAGATAGAAGCTGATATAAAGGCTCAGGACGAATATATTGCTAAGATAGAGGCAGAGATTAAGGCCAAGGAGAATAGTGGAAGTGCCAATGTTGTAAAATATGATGGTGGAAAGTTCAAGTGGCCTACAGAGTCAACAAGGATAACCTCACCTTATGGTGATACAGAGGGCAGAAGTTCTCCGCATAAGGGAATTGATATCGGTGCACTTAACAGAGGCGTTGCGGGTGATGCTATATATGCGGCGTATGATGGTGACGTGGTAATTGCGACATTTAGTTCATCAGCGGGGAATTATATTATGATTAATCACGGTGGTGGATTGTATACAAGATATCTGCATGCTTCAAAGCTTCTTGTCAGTGCAGGAACACATGTAACTAAGGGACAGAAGATAGCACTTATGGGAACAACTGGTGATTCTGACGGAGTTCATCTACATTTTGATGTAAGATATAACGGAAGTTATGTTTCACCTTGGAACTACTTAAGCAAATAAATATTAATAAATGCAGAGGCATATAGGTATGGACAATCAAAATAACAACATTTATTCAAATGATAATGTCAATAGTGACGATTTTAATGCTGGTGATAATATCAATGCAAGTAATAATGTTAATGCAGATAATGACAACAATGCCAGTAACAGAATTAATAATAGTGCTTCGGATAATCGTGGAAATATTGGTGATTTGTATGGAATGAATGATTTAAGAAGAAATGCACAGCCGCCAAGAAAGAAGAAATCACAAGGCTTTGCAAGTGGAATGATTATCGGTGCTGTATCAGCATTTATGGCTGTTATACTTCTAATATTAAGTGTGGCAGCAGTGTGTATAGCTAAAGGCTACATTCATATAGGTGTTAATGGAGATGTATATATACAATCTGATGCAGTCACAGATTCAGACGGAATTGGAAGTGAGGTAGAAGGCAAGCTTAATGCAATTGATTCTGTGCTTGAATCCTTTTATTTTGGTGATGTAGATGATGAAACCGCCAAAGATAACATTTACAAGGCGTATCTTAGTTCATATGGTGACAAGTATACCATGTATTATACAGCGGATGAATATAAAGCCTTAAAGGAGTCAACAAATGGCAAGTTCTATGGCATAGGAGCAGTCTGCCAGCTTAGCGGTGAAGGTGGTGTTCTTCTTGTAGATGTATATGATAATGGGGCAGGTTATCAGGCTGGACTCAGGAGTGGCGACAGGGTTGTAAATGTTGATGGCAGGGACATAACAGGTATGGAGCTTTCATCAGCCGTTGCACTTATTAAAGGCGACAAGGGTACATCTGTCACGCTGGAGGTCATTCGTGGAACTGAGCGACTGACATTTTCTGCGGTAAGAGATGCTGTTGAAGCAAAGACAGTGTCATATACACTTCTTGATAATAATATAGGTTATCTTTCGATATCACAGTTTGAGGAGGTAACAACAAAGCAGTTCAAGGCGGCTGTTGAAGATTTGCAGTCACAGGGTATGAAAGGACTTGTAATTGATATAAGAAACAATCCAGGCGGATTGCTTGATACGGTTGTAGGTATGCTTAAATATATGCTTCCTGACGGACTTATTGTGTATACAGAGGATAAGCAGGGCAATAGAAAAGAGTATAAAGGTCAGGATAATGATGAGTTCAATCTGCCACTGGCAGTCATTGTAAATGGCAATAGTGCCAGTGCCTCAGAGATATTTGCAGGTGCTATACAGGATTATGGCAAAGGAACGATAATTGGAACCCAGACATATGGCAAAGGAATTGTGCAGACAGTTAAACCACTTACAGATGGAAGTGCAATAAAGTTCACAATTGCCAAGTATTTTACACCAAAGGGTCAGGATATACACGGAAAAGGTGTTACTCCAGATATGGTAGTGGAATATGACACTGATGCAGATGTTGACACCCAGCTTGATGCGGCAATTAAGAATGTGGAAGCACAGATTAATTAAATATATGCAAATGGAAAATATATAAATTACAGTAAGCCTGATGGCTGATATGCAGATTGGCAGTTAGTTGAAATCTGTTGTGTATCAGCAGTCAGGTGATTTTTGTTATAAAATAAAACAAATGTTCTGTTTTAATAGACAAAGGCATTTATTTGTAGTAAAATCAATATATAAGGTAAATACTATTAAATAATATTGTTGTTGACTATTTTACTATAGATTAACGAAGGGAGAATTGTTATGGAATTCAAGTTACACGCTCCTTATAAACCGACAGGAGATCAGCCCCGTGCAATAGAGAAGCTTGTGCAGGGATTTGAAGAGGGTAATCAGTTCGAGACACTTGTCGGTGTTACAGGCTCTGGTAAGACATTTACTATGGCGAACATAATACAGCATGTGCAGAAGCCAACACTTATTATCAGTCATAATAAGACATTGGCGGCACAGTTATATAGCGAGATGAAAGAATTCTTTCCTGAGAATGCAGTAGAGTACTTTGTCTCCTATTATGATTATTATCAGCCAGAGGCTTATGTGCCACAGAGCGATACTTATATAGCCAAGGATTCTTCGATTAATGACGAGATAGATAAGTTAAGACATTCAGCAACAGCGGCACTGTCTGAAAGAAATGATGTAATCATAGTTGCTTCAGTTTCATGTATATATGGATTAGGTGCACCTATTGATTATAAGAACATGGTTATATCACTTCGTCCAGGTATGGAGAAAGACAGGGATGAAATGATAAGAAAGCTTATAGATATACAGTATATGCGCAATGACCAGGATTTTAAGCGAGGAACATTCAGGGTAAGGGGAGATGTTGTAGAGATATATCCGTCAGCTTCCAGTGGAGATGCTGTGAGAGTCGAGTTCTTTGGTGATGAGATAGACAGGATAAGCGAGATTGATTCGCTTACCGGTGAGGTTAAATGTAACCTTGACCACGTTGCTATATTCCCTAATTCACATTATGTTGTTGAAAAAGAGAAGATGGAAAAGGCAATTGAGAATATAAAGAAAGAACTTGCAGAGAGAATAGAGTATTTTAAGAGTGAGGATAAGCTTCTTGAGGCACAGAGAATAGAAGAACGAACGAACTTTGATATAGAGATGATGCAGGAAACAGGCTTCTGTTCAGGTATTGAGAATTATTCAAGACATTTAGCAGGGCTTCCGGCAGGGTGTCCACCATATACGCTTATGGACTATTTTCCAGATGATTTTATGATTATTGTCGATGAGTCACATATTACTATTCCACAGATAAGGGGAATGTATGCAGGCGATCAGGCAAGAAAGACGACACTTGTAGACTATGGCTTCAGGCTTCCTTCAGCGAAGGATAACAGACCGCTTAATTTTCAGGAGTTTGAGAGCAAGATATCACAGATGCTTTTTGTATCTGCTACGCCTAGCAGGTATGAGGAAGAACACGAACTTATGAGGGCAGAGCAGATTATAAGGCCTACAGGACTTCTTGATCCAGAGATAACAGTTAGACCAATAGAGGGTCAGATAGATGATCTTATAAGTGAGATTAATAAGGAAGTTGAGAAAAAGAATAAGATACTTGTAACTACACTTACCAAGCGTATGGCAGAGGATCTCACAGATTATCTTAAGGAAGTCGGCATAAGAGTTAAGTATCTTCATGCGGATATTGATACACTAGAGCGACAGAAGATTATAAGGGATATGCGACTTGACGGATTCGATGTGCTTGTTGGTATCAATCTGCTTAGAGAGGGACTTGATATTCCAGAGATAAGTCTTGTGGCTATTCTTGATGCTGATAAAGAGGGCTTCTTAAGAACAGAGACTTCACTTATCCAGACGATAGGACGAGCTGCCAGAAATGCAGAGGGACACGTTATTATGTATGCAGATACTATAACAGAGTCTATGGAAAAGGCTATATCTGAGACGGAAAGACGTAGAAAGATACAGCAGGAGTACAATGAGGTACACGGAATAACCCCTCAGACTATAAAGAAGGCAGTAAGAGATCTTATAAGTATATCTAAGGCAGCAGAAGCAGATAATTCAAATGGAAGGCTTGATTTAGATTATGAATCTATGAGCATTAAAGATCTTGAAAAGGTTAAGAAGCAGATTGAGAAAAATATGCGTAAGGCTGCAGCAGAGCTTGACTTTGAACAGGCGGCTATGCTTCGAGATAAGATGATCGAGATTAATAAGTATATTTATGAGGATAAGAAGTCAGGCAGATAGAATTAATAGCTATTATACCAGGTGAGGCTATAAGTTCAAAAGCAATATTACGCAGTCAGAATTATAAAAAGCAGTTGCTGATTACAGAAAAAGCTTTATGTACCTGAGACGATTAAGGATTAAGAAAGAAGAAATAACGGAGAAAATAGAATATGGAAAAAGGCGATTACAGGAATTATATAAGAATAAGAGGTGCAAGTGAGCATAATCTTAAAAATATTGATGTAGATATACCAAGGGACAGTCTTGTAGTACTTACAGGTCTGTCTGGTTCTGGTAAGTCAAGCCTTGCCTTTGATACTATATATGCAGAAGGCCAGAGAAGATATATGGAGTCATTATCTTCATATGCAAGGCAATTCTTAGGACAGATGGAAAAGCCGGCGGTAGAGAGCATAGAAGGACTTTCACCAGCTATTTCCATAGACCAGAAGTCAACTAACAGAAATCCACGTTCAACAGTTGGAACTGTTACAGAGATATATGATTATTTCAGATTATTATATGCAAGAATAGGTACACCACATTGTCCAAAGTGTGGCAAAGTAATCAACAAGCAGACTGTAGACCAGATGGTTGATACTATTATGGAGCTTCCAGAAAGAACAAAGATACAGATATTAGCTCCAGTTGTAAGAGGAAGAAAAGGTGAACATAAGAAGCTTTTTGAACAGGCTAAAAAGAGTGGTTATGTAAGAGTTATTGCTGATGGCAATATGTATGAGCTTACAGATGAGATAAATCTTGATAAGAACAAGAAGCATAATATAGAAATTGTTGTTGACCGTCTTGTAGTTAAAGATGGAATTAACAAAAGACTTACAGACTCAATAGAAACAGCACTTAAGCTTGCAGAGGGACTTATGACAGTTGATGTTATAGATGGTGAGCCGATTAACTTTTCACAGAGCTTTTCGTGTCCGGATTGTGGCATAAGCATAGATGAGATAGAGCCAAGAAGCTTTTCGTTCAACAATCCATTTGGTGCGTGTCCTGATTGTTACGGACTTGGTTATACAATGAATTTTGATGCAGAGCTTCTTATACCAGATGATTCATTAAGCATCGATGAGGGAGCTATAGTTGGTATGGGATGGCAGTCTGTAAAGGATGAGGGCAGCTTTTCAAGGGCTATTATGAGTGCACTTGCAAAGGAATATAACTTCAGTTTATCAACACCATTTAAGGATTATCCAGATGATATTAAGGATATGATTATAAATGGTACTAAAGGCAGAAGTGTTAAAGTGCATTACAAAGGCCAGAGAGGCGTTGGAGAATACGATATAGCATTTGAAGGCCTTATCCATAATATGGAGAAAAGATATAGGGAAACTTACTCAGACAGTGCAAAGCAGCAGTATGAGGAATTCATGCGCATAAGACCTTGTAAGTCCTGCCACGGACAGAGATTAAAGCCATCATCTCTTGCTGTTACGATAGCAGATAAGAATATATATCAGATTACAGATATGTCTATTGTTAAGTTAAAGAAGTTCTTAGATGAGCTTGAGCTTACAGACAGACAGAAGTTTATCGGTGCAGAGATACTTAAGGAGATTAAGGCAAGAATACAGTTTCTTATGGATGTAGGACTTGATTATCTTTCATTATCAAGAGCTACAGGTACGCTTTCAGGAGGAGAGGCACAGAGAATAAGACTTGCGACACAGATAGGTTCAGGACTTGTTGGTGTGGCTTATATACTTGATGAGCCAAGTATCGGACTTCATCAGAGAGATAACGACAAGCTGCTTGGGACACTTATACATTTGCGTGACCTTGGTAACTCAGTTATTGTGGTTGAACACGATGAAGATACTATGCGTGCCGCAGATTATATTGTTGATATAGGACCGGGTGCCGGACGTAATGGAGGAGAAGTCGTTGCGACAGGAACAGCAGCTGATATTATGGCATGCAAGGATTCGCTTACAGGTGCATATCTTAGCGGAAGAATCAAGATTCCAGTGCCGGCGAAGAGAAGAAAGCCGACAGGCTGGATAACTGTTAAGGGTGCAAGGGAGAATAATCTTAAAAATATTGATGTTGATATACCACTTGGAGTATTTACATGTGTAACAGGTGTATCGGGTTCAGGAAAGAGTTCCCTAGTGAATGAAATTCTGTATAAGCACCTTGCTAAGTCTTTAAACCGTGCAAGATGTATCGCTGGTGACCATGATGATATTACAGGAATCGAGCAGCTTGATAAGGTTATAGATATTGACCAGTCGCCAATAGGAAGAACTCCACGTTCTAATCCTGCGACATATACGGGTGTATTTGATTTGATAAGGGATCTTTTTGCTTCAACAACAGATGCTAAGGAAAGAGGTTATAACAAAGGACGTTTCAGCTTTAATGTAAAGGGGGGACGTTGTGAGGCTTGTTCCGGAGATGGTATTATCAAGATAGAAATGCATTTCCTGCCTGATGTATATGTTCCTTGTGAAGTGTGTGACGGAAAGCGTTATAACAGGGAAACACTTGAAGTTAAGTATAAGGGAAAGAGCATATATGATGTGCTTGATATGACAGTTGAGGATGCAGTTGATTTCTTTGAAAATGTGCCATCAGTCAGAAGAAAAATAGAAACTCTTAATGACGTTGGACTTTCATATATTAAGTTAGGACAGCCATCTACAGAGCTTTCAGGTGGAGAGGCACAGAGAATAAAGCTTGCTACAGAGCTTTCTAAAAGAAGTACAGGAAAGACTATATATATTCTTGATGAACCTACAACAGGACTTCATTTTGCCGATGTCCACAAGCTTGTTGATATACTTCATAAGCTTGCAGAGGGCGGTAACACTGTTGTTGTTATTGAGCATAATCTTGATGTTATCAAAACAGCCGATTATATTATAGATATGGGACCAGAAGGCGGCGACAGAGGTGGTACAGTTATTGCAAAGGGTACACCAGAAGAGGTTGCCAAGGTTAAGAAGTCTTATACGGGACAGTATGTTAAGAAGTATTTATAAGGATGGTGCAGATGACGGCATTGTGGATGAAAGTTCAATGATAGAAGATGTTTAAAATATCTAAATTGGCAAATTTGAAAATTGCAGGTGCTGGTCAGTGTTATAAATTATAAAAACATATCTTTTATAGTTATTTTGAATAATATAAAGTGTAAAAATACGACATTTGATTGCTAGGAGAAGAAAAATGGTATCAGGCATTATATTTGATATGGATGGTATTCTTATAGATTCAGAAAGACAGTCTAATGAGGGCTGGCTATGGGCGGCAGGGCAGCTTGGAGTGGATATGCCCATGTGGCTTATAGACAGCTTTAAGGGTGCTCCGGCAGAGCTTTGCTGCAAGTTCTTTGATGATTATTACAAGGGTGTGATAGATTATTGGGAAGCGAAGGAGCTTAGAACACAGCATGTATACAAGATAAGGGAAACAGAAGGTATTCCTGTTAAAAATGGCGTAAAGGACATATTTGAATATATAAGAAATAATGGATTAAAGTGTGCAGTTGCTACATCAACAAGGCGTGAAAGTGCTGAGAAAACACTTCATGAAATAGGAGTGTGGGATTATCTTGATGCAGTTGTATATGGAGATGAAGTCGAACATGGAAAGCCAGAACCAGATATATTCCTTCGTGCGGCTAAGGCAATAGGCGTAAATCCGTCAGAGGCAGTAGTAGTTGAGGACAGCATTAATGGCATTAAGGCTGGATATGCGGCAGATATGAGAGTTGTTCATATTCCTGATACAATAGCAATAGATGATGATATCAGGAAGCTTACATATATGGTATGTGCTGACCTTAATGGACTTATTGATGTTGTGGAAAGTATTAACAAACCAGTTATTAACAGGAAAAATGTTATCAATGCATTTGCAGAGTATGTAAGAAATTATGACCCATCAGATGAAAAGATAAAGCTTAAGATAGATCATACCTACAGAGTAGCAGGACTGTGTCAAAGAATTGCAGAATCATTAGGCTTAAGTGAACCAGATGTAGATATTGCATGGCTTCTTGGAATGTTACACGATATAGGAAGATTTGAGCAGATAAGGCGTTTCGGTACATTTAATGATGTCCAGTCAGTAGACCACGCAGAATTCGGGGCAGACCTACTGTTTAAGGAAGGTCTTATAAGGAAGTTTGCAGAAGGGTATTATGAAGAATGTGAGCTTGCACAATCGGATAATCAGTCTGATTATTGTCAGGAAGAACGGAAAACTAAAGAATTCTTAGTTAATAATGATGCAACGGCTGTCGATGATGAGCAGATAATAAAAAACAATGAGTACCACAATAAAGATACAGGACTTCTTGAAATGGCAATAAGACAGCATAATAAGTATCGTGTAAAAGAAGACCTCACCGAAAGACAGCGTATGTTTTGTGATATACTGCGTGATGCAGATAAGGTTGACATATTTAAGGTAAATGCAGATATTCCTATGGAGATTATATATGATGTAACAACAGAGGAACTTAAGAATGGAATCATAACCAAAGAGGTACTTGAGAGTTTTTATAAGAAGGAAACAGTACTTAAAAGTGTAAGAAGGAGTGCAGTTGACCATATAGTAGGGCATATATCACTGCTTTTTGAACTTGTGTATAAAGAAAGTTATAGACAGGCCAAGGAACAAGGTTATGTATATAAACTGCTGGATTTTAAGTCTGATGTACCTGAGGTTAATGCAGAATTTGACAATATGAGGAAATATGTAGACGAGTTCCTTATGGAAATATAAAGCTGTATAAATCTGAAATTAAGCGGTATAAGCATACAACAGATTAATAATAGGAGGTTGTGTTGTATGGGATTGTAATAAAGATTGAAGAATATGCTTGTCATTATACCGCTTGTTTACTATAATAAATGTATATATGAGTTGTAGATGTGTTATATATACTGATATATACTTTGAAAGTAATAGGAGAAAATATAAGACAATAAAAGCAGTAAATTGCTATACATAAATTGTTATGTAAAATATCCAATTAATATATGTGTGTTATATGTATATATTATAATATTATATATGTATATGTATATGTATATGTATATGTATATGTATATGTATATGTATATATTATATATGCGTATGTTATATATGTGTATATTATGATACCAGGGGCAAAAGGTCTAAACCCACATGAGCTCGCTTATAGGTGGGTGAAAGACCTTGTGACCCACTCCATGATATGAGCATAAAAGTGGGATGATAATCCCACGATATGCGAATATTGGGTAGGATTGTGGGAGTGTATAGCACGGAACAATCCGTAGGTATCAAAGTCGGGGGTTTTTGACCCCTACATCATGTTATTTATATATGCATATTGTGTCTGGATATTTTTTATGATTGGCTGATTAAAGTATAGAAATGCATATAAAATATATCTTCAACGCAAACTTATGATTAGGAAAGGGACAATATGAATCAGGAAAAGGTTATAGTTATTGACTTTGGCGGACAGTACAACCAGTTAGTTGCACGTCGTGTCCGTGAATGTAACGTATATTGTGAGATATATTCTTACAAAACACCTCTTGAGCAGATTAAGGCGATGAACCCTAAAGGAATTATCCTTACAGGTGGTCCGAATAGCTGCTATGAAGAAGGTTCACCTACTTGTACTAAAGAGCTTTTTGAACTTGGTGTTCCAGTACTTGGATTATGTTATGGTGCTCAGCTTATGCAGCACGTTCTTGGCGGCAAGGTTGAGAAAGCTCCAGTAAGAGAGTATGGAAAGACAGAGACATTTGTTGATAAGAGCAGTGCTTTATTTGGAGATGTTTCAGAAAAGACTATCGTGTGGATGAGCCATTTTGACTACATTTCACAGGTTGCTCCAGGATTTAAGATAATTGCACATACAGCAGACTGTCCAGTGGCAGCAGCAGAGTGTTCAGAAAAGAACCTCTATGCAATACAGTTCCATCCAGAAGTTCTTCATACACAGGAAGGTACAAAGATGCTTCACAACTTTGTGCGTGGAGTATGCGGATGTGCTGGAACCTGGAAAATGGATGCATTTGTAGAGAATACTATTAAGGAAATACGTGAAAAGGTTGGCAATGGTAAGGTATTACTTGCACTTTCTGGTGGAGTTGATTCATCAGTGGCTGCAGGTCTTCTTTCAAGAGCTATTGGAAAGCAGCTTACATGCGTATTCGTAGACCATGGTCTTCTTCGTAAGAACGAGGGCGATGAGGTTGAAAGTGTATTCGGTCCAGAAGGACAGTTTGACCTTAACTTTATAAGGGTAAATGCACAGGAAAGATATTACTCTAAGCTTGCAGGTGTTACTGAACCAGAAGCTAAGAGAAAGATAATCGGTGAAGAGTTCATTCGTGTGTTTGAGGAAGAAGCCAAGAAGATTGGTGCAGTTGACTTCCTTGCACAGGGAACTATATATCCAGACGTTGTAGAGAGTGGACTTGGCGGTGAATCAGCGGTAATCAAGTCACATCACAATGTAGGTGGTCTTCCGGATTTCGTTGATTTCAAGGAGATTATTGAGCCACTCCGTGATTTATTCAAGGATGAAGTACGTAAGGCTGGTCTTGAACTTGGCATACCAGAACATCTTGTGTTCCGTCAGCCATTCCCAGGTCCAGGACTTGGAATAAGAATTATCGGCGAAGTAACAGGCGACAAGGTTCGTATCGTACAGGATGCCGATTACATCTACCGTGAAGAAGTAGACAAGGCAGTAGAAGCCTACAAAAAAGAAAATGGCAAGGCACCAGCCTGGATGCCAAACCAGTACTTTGCAGCCCTCACTAATATGCGTTCAGTTGGTGTTATGGGTGATGAAAGAACTTATGACTACGCAGTTGCACTTCGTGCAGTCAATACAATTGACTTTATGACAGCCGAAAGTGCCGAGATACCATTTGAGGTACTCCAGACAGTTATGAGTAGAATTATAAACGAGGTGCGTGGGGTTAATAGGGTATTCTATGACCTGACTAGTAAGCCACCGGGAACGATTGAGTTTGAGTAAAAAGATAAATCCCTACAAAGCCTGTATTTATGGGCTTTGTAGGGATTTTTTAAATGGTAATGGGTACGATTTGGGTACAAAATATTTATTTACGTTTAGATACAGTAGTTTTATTGCCTAATTTTGAAATCGCATTTGCACATATTTCTGTTAAAGGCTCTCCGATTGCTGCTTTATAGTTAAAACCTAATAATTGCATTGTTTTTAGTGTGTCAACACTAATTAATTCTTTGATTTGTTCATAACTTTCAACTTGAGATTTGACCTTCGCAATTTCATCTTCTCCCTTTGGAAGGGCACTTGCGATTTGTATAGATTTAATAATTTCAAGTATATTTGAAACGGTATTATGTAAGTGTTGAATATCCTCGTCACTAATAACAACTTTTTCAAGTTCTGACTTGTAAGACTGTGCAATACGTATTGCTTCGTCACGTTCCAAAAGTAGTTCACTCACAATTTCGTCATAAGTATTACGAACTTTATCAGTATTCTTTTCATCTCTGATAGCTTTGATTTTTGTTGAGACTGCGGTGGCAGTTCCCTTTACTGCTAATTCTGCAAGAGATGCTCCTAAAGCGACCAATTCAGTAGTGTATATAGTATCCATATGTGTATCCTCCTTTTAATCATGTTTGTGCGCATTATATAAAAACATAAATTCATCTGCAAATTTTTTAACAAAATCTTTATCCAGTGCAGTAGCTAATGTTTCATTGTTACTCATTGCATTTCTACTCCAATTGTATGAGCCATGCATAACATATTCAAGATCAATAATACAGAATTTATCATGCATCCTGTTCCGGGAGTTTTCACCCCATTGAGGAATTTTTACTACTTCAAAATTATCACATAAGTTTTTCAGTAATCGACTGTTAGAAGGTTCATCGGAAGTAAGAATTCGTATTTGAATACCATTGTTCCTTTTTTGGAGTAATTCATTGTAAATATCATCGTCTGTAATCCAAGCAACTGCACACCAAATCAAATATTTTGCATTGCAGATTCCTTGTATAATGGTGTCTTTAATCTCTGAAAAAATGCATTATGTTCCTTATAATTATCGATATCTAAATCAATAGGTTTAGGTTTTATATTTAATTGATTAAAATCATAATCATCTGTTTCGATATATACCATAGATGCAATATCTAGTAAGTTTTATTGCAAATTCCTTGCTTCTTTTAAAAGGGGAATAGGAACTCTAAGATCGATATTCTCCCAGCATTGCCAAGACCTTGTGGCAAAGGAACTTGTTTTATCAAAGTATATAACAGAATTACGAAGAATAGTTAGCATCTCTTCCTTTTTTCGTAATCATCATATTTAATGGTTTCAATCATCGTTTTTAAAAATTGATCTTCGGTCATTGTCATAATCCTTTCTTTATGAATATTAAGGGTGAGTCAAGCATACATATTTTACCCATTATGATTCAATCCCATCTTATCCATAACCTCATCATGTGCCTTCTGAATTTTAAGCCGTTCCTGCCATGCTTCTGATTCCGGATAAATATCCATCCAAAGATTAAAGTCAGCTTCCGCTTTCAGCAGAGCCTCCCCACGTTTCTTAACATCCTTTATTTCATTGCATTTCTCAACTTCTTCCATATATTCTTCATATCGGTCTAACCATGATCTCATCAAAGACAATGTTCCAAAGCTGATTCCAACCATATCATTTCCATCTTTATCTTGGTATTCAAAGAGTTGTCCATCATATTGTCGGAATATCTGAAAAAGTCGGTGTATAGCTTTTATACCATCAAAGTCTGAATTTGCAAGTACTTCAGGGTTGACCGCAAGTGCCTCTGCTATTTTTTCAAGGGAAGGTGGTTTAGGGTTCCTTCTGCCACTTTCGTAAGCGCGAATATAGGCTTCGCTTGCACCAACCATTTCTCCTAATTGTCTTTGAGTTAGGTGACGTTCCTGACGGATGTGCCTTATATTTTCACCAACTGTCATTGTGATTTCCTCCCGCTTTAAAGCTATGGATGTTTCAACATCATATATAGCATACCATACAAGATAAAAAAATAAAAGAAAAAAGATATTGACACGAAACAAAATGACACTATACAGAAACAAAGAAAGGAAAGAACACTATGAACGAAAAAATTTACTACAGTGCAGAAGACATTGCAAAGATGCTCGGTGTGAGCATGGGAAAATCTTACAAGATTTTACGAGAAATGAATAAGGAACTTGCTGAAAAGGCTTCCTTACAATCGCAGGTAAAATTCCGGTGGAGTATTTTCGTGAAAAATGGTATGGCGGAGCCAAGGAGGTGAGTGCATGAGCTGCAGTGCAAAACGAGATCCAAATGGAACGTGGCATATCCAGTACCGGTGGACAGACTGGACGGGAACCAAGAAAAAATCCCAGAAGCGAGGATTTAAAACAAAGAAGGAAGCAGAGGAATGGTATGCGCATTTCATATTGCAGCAAACTTCTGATCCGACCATGACCTTGAATGATTTCTGGGAGATCTATAAGGAAGACATGGAGAAACGATTGCGGAAAACCACCATGAAGCAGAAAGAATATGTGATGAAAGACAAGGTGCTTCCGTATTTTGGAAATACACCTATCAATGCAATCACAGCTCCTATGATACGAAAGTGGCAAGGCGAAATGATTGATAAAGGATTTAAGCCTACCTATCTGAAAACAATCAATAATCAGCTTAGTTCCATTCTCAACTATGCGGTACGATTCTATGAATTACGTTCCAATCCATGCCACAAAGCAGGCAGTATGGGAAAAGTAAAGCGGATGAACGTCCCTACTGGACGCTGGAAGAATTTCAGAAATTTTCAGACGCAATCATGGATAAAAGAGATTCATGGATGGCATTTCAGATATTGTTCTGGACAGGTATGCGTATTGGAGAATTACTTGCTTTGCAGGTGAAAGATGTAAATTTCGAGGATGGAACTATCCGGGTGGATGAATCGCTTACAAGTGTAGTGGTATAGTAAATTTGTAACACCTTGTTCGAAGAATATATTATAATATTACTCAAATAAGGAGGACATCATTATGTCAGTACGTTACAGCGAAGACTTCAAAAAAGAAGTAGTTAAAGCCTATATGGCAGGCGACAAATCAATACCTCAGCTGGCTGTTGAATTTAATGTTGCCAAGAGTTCCGTTAGCAAATGGGTTAACGAATACAAGGAAGAATGCCTCTATACCACCAGTACAACCACAGAATCTAATGATGCAAAGGAAATCAGAAGATTAAATCAGCTCCTGAATGAAAAGGACAAGGAAATTGCTTTCTTAAAAAAAGCAGCGGCATTCTTTGCGAAAGAAATCGATTAGTGGTATATCGATTTATCGACGATAATAAAAATATAGTTGGTTTAAGATGGCTGTGTAATAAATTTGAAATCAGCCCTAATTGTTATTACAACTACAAAAAGGAGGCAAAGCGGAAATATCATAAACGCTTAGCACATATCTTTGAGCTTATAAAGTACGTTTATTACAACAATAATTGTGTTATAGGCTATAGAGCTATGCGCATTTTTATCAAGCGCTATGGATATGAAGTAAGCAATACCACTATGCATAAATACATGAATAAGGAATTGAATTTATGTGCTGTAATTATGCACTCCAAGCCAGGCTATAAGACTGGCAAAAAGAATAAGATATTTGACAATCTCTTAAACCAGAATTTTACTGTAGACCGCAAAAACAAGGTATGGTGTACTGATTTTACATACATGCGCCAACCAAATGGGAAATTTAGATATAATTGTTCAATTATTGATTTGTACGACAGGTCAGCTGTTGCTTCATTAAACAGTGATTATATCAACACTGATTTGGCAATAAACACTTTGAAAACAGCCCTGAAAAAAGAAAACTACTCTAAAGTGATTCTGCACTCAGACCAGGGAGTACAATTTACCTCATTGGATTTCGTAAATTTCTGTAAAGCCAATAATATAACACAAAGCATGAGTAAGGCTGGCTGCCCTTATGATAATGCTCCCATGGAAAGATTTTATAATACCTTTAAAAGCAACTTTTACAACGTATCTTCATTCCCAAATGTAGAGATGATGGACGAGCTCACCATGAAATATATAAACTGGTACAATTATGTTCGTCCACATTCGTACAATAATTATTTAACACCAATGGAGGCTCGTTACAGGTAGGTATTTATCGAACAAAGTGTTACAAAAAAGCTTGACCAGTACAATCTGGGAGCCGAGGAGGATGCCTACACCAGAGAAATTATGCAGCTTCTTATGCTGGCTGCGATACATAGGGGATATGAGCCGAGATGCAAGTACGAAATCATGGTGTGTCTGGTGGGAGGACAGGGCGCAGGAAAATCTACATTTTTTCGATTCCTTGCAATCAAGGATGAATGGTTCTCGGATGATCTGAAACGCATGGATGATGATAATGTGTACCGGAAAATGCAGGGGCATTGGATTATCGAAATGTCAGAGATGATGGCTACTGTGAATGCCAAAAGCATTGAGGATATTAAGTCATTTATCAGCAGACAGAAAGAAACTTATAAAATCCCTTATGAAACGCATCCAGAGGACAGACCGAGACAATGCGTGTTTGTCGGTACTTCTAACAGCATGGATTTTTTACCATTAGACAGGACTGGCAACCGTAGATTTGCACCGATACTGGTACACCCGGACAGAGTGGAGAAGCATATTCTTGAGGACGAGAAAGAGGCAAGGAATTATATCATTCAGGCATGGGCGGAGGCAATGGAGCTGTATCGAAGCGGTCAGCATGAATTGAAATTATCCAAAGATACGGAAAATTATCTGTGCCAGATGCAGAAAGAGTTTATGCCGGAGGATGCGAAAGTCGGAATTATCCAGTTGTGGTTGGATGAATTGTCACAGGATTATGTATGCAGCACCATGATATACAAAGAAGCATTTGACCATGAATACGATACGCCGAAGGACTGGGAATTAAAGGAAATCAATAATGTCATGAACAACAGTATTTCCGGTTGGGAGAAAATATCATCCCACAGATTTGCGGAATATGGCATACAAAGAGGATGGCGCAGGATAGCAGATAAAGAAGAATTTCATAAATTGCCGGAACATGCAGAAACGCCATTTGATAAAAAATAAGTTTTTTGATCCCCGTTTACAAATTCTGTTTACCGCCTGTGTATGCGAGATAGTAAACACTATGGTTTACGGAAAATCCAGTAAATACGCAAGGTATAGCAGTTGTAAACAATGTAAACGGAAAAAACAGCAAAAGAGTATTGTAATAACAAATGTAAACAACAGGAGGAAAAATAGATGCAGAAATTCAATTATCAGAAAAGCAACAAAGCAGCAGGAAAAATTTATATAGGTCTGGATCATGGTTATGGAAATATCAAGACGGCGCACCAGGTATTTCAGACTGGGATAGAGTGTTATGACGAGGAGCCGATTGTCAGTACTAATTATGTAAAGTATAGGGATAAATATTACGTGATTGGTGAGAGCCATCTGGTATATCAGGGCAATAAAACGGAATCGGATGATTTCTATATTCTGACACTTGCAGGACTGGCAGAGGAAATGAAGTACAGAGGATTGCATGAGGCAGATGTGGTGCTTGCAGTGGGATTACCGCTTGCATGGGTAAAGACGCAGGCTGCGGAATGGAGAAATTATCTCATGCGTGAAAAGGAGCTGGATTTCTCATTTCGCAAGGAACGATACAAAGTCCATTTATGCGGCTTGGAAATCTTTCCGCAGGGACTTGCAGCAGTTCATAATCAAGGCTCTATGCCGGGCATGAATATGTTGGTTGATATAGGAAATGGTACTATGAGTATTTTGGAAATTCATGATGGCAGACCTATGGAAAACAGTATAAGCACAGAAGTGTTCGGAGTACATCAGTGTATGGAAAAGATACAAAAAGAAGTATCAAAACACAGTGGTGTGGAGGTGCCGGAGATGCTCATTGAACCGCTTTTGAGGAATGGAATCGGGGACAGGACAGATGCAGTAGCTATGACGACCAAGCGGATTGCGGAAAACTATACAGCGGAAATCATGAAGAAACTCATAGCGCATGGATATCGGGAAGAATTGGTACACCTTTATATCATTGGTGGTGGAGGCTGTCTTTTACAAAATTTCTCTGACTTGACAGCCAAACCGGAAGTAACCGTAATCACAGATATATGTGCTAATGCAAAAGGGTATGAGGCACTTGCCATGATGAAACAGAGAATGAGAGGATGATTCAGATGCGGAAGGAATACCGCTCAAGTAACGTGCGCTTCTGTATGGATGATGAAAATCAGCGTAGAACATGGGAATATTTGCAGAGTATTACAAGAAAAGAAGGCTCTTACGGGAAAATACTTTCAGACGCATTTGTTCAGGTATTGGATGGAAACCATGCAATAGAACAAGAAGCATTGCAACAAAACCTTTCAGAGTGTGTAACGGAGAAGATGCTTTCCATGCAGTTATCAACGCTAAAGAGAGAGCTGCTAGAGGAAATGGAAAGTATATATGGAAATGCCATACCTGCTGCTTCACGGACCGGAGATCATAGAGATGAGATGGAACAGGAAGCAGCAGGAGTGCCAGAGACAGATATGTCGAATGCAATGATGACGATGGCACTTGCAATGGGTGACTGGGTACCGGAATAGACATATCCGGTACCGTCAGCCGAAGCGAACGCTGGAAGGGGATTATCTGACGGAGTGAGCAATCTGCCATGTATTTTATGGCAGATATGCCAGCCATAAGGCTGGCAAGAGCCTCGCAGAGCCCTCGGAGAGCGACTTATGTTTTGATGCCTGCGTCAAAACTAATAAGGATTTACTTTTGACAAAAGTAACAAAATGCTGTGCGCAAGGTGAAAGCAAGCGGCGCTTAGCGACATTTGCTTTCACTGGCACAGCAGCGATAAATGCGGAGCATTTAGAGCATTACTAGAAGAAAGAAGGTAAAAAGACTGGGAGCAAAAACAATTTCTTTTCCAAAGGGAAAGGGACATCTGACACATAATAACCGAGAGTTTATCAGTAATAATGTGGTACCCGAAAGGACAGCTTGGAACCGAATTTATATACAGGAATCTTTGGAACAGGCGTATGAGAAATGCTTTGGGCAGGCACTTATGGAGTATAATGCAGGACAAAAGCGTAAGGATCGTAGAAAGGAAAATTATCTGAAAGAAATAGAGAATTCCGGTAATAAAGAAAAGACATTCTACGAGAATATCGTTCAGATAGGCAAAAAGGATGACACTCCTGTGGTGGGTGCAGATGGAAAGCTTACTGAGGAGGCAAAGGCAGCTATTGAAATATTGGAGCAGTATGCAAAAACGTTTCAAGAGCGTAATCCCAATTTGTATCTGTTTAATTGTGTTATGCACTTGGATGAAGCAACGCCATACTTGCACATTGATTATATTCCGGTTGCGAATGGCTATAAAACAGGCATGAAAACACGCAATAGTCTGACTAAGGCATTGCAGCAAATGGGATTTGCAAAGGCGGTCAGCAAAAAGGAAAATGAAACAGTTGCATGGCAACAGAGGGAGCGAGCTTATCTGACGGAACTTTGTCAGGAGAAAGGGATTGATGTCGAGGTGTTGGGCGTACAGAGAGATAACCTTACCCTGCCGGAGTATAAAGCTGCGATGCAGAAAGTGGAAAAGTTGGAACATCAAGCTGTGAAAATAGAAGAAAATAATCAAAGGCTGGCAGAACAGGCAGAGAAACTTGCCGATCAGATCGCAAAGTTAGATGAGAAGGAAAAAGATAACAAGGAAGTGCTGAAAAAACATGATTTGAGAGCAGATACCCTAAAGACTATTGCTAAAGAAACAGAGAAAGATACCAAGAAATTGAAAAGTGCAGCAGTTCCAGTAAGCAATATTTTTGGCAGTGAAGAATATGTCAAGGTAAAGAAAAGCGACTGGGAAAAAATCATAGATGCTTTCGGTAGAGCTGTATCCAGAAATAAGTTGTTGGAGAAATACGAAAAGAAGATTGTTGCACTAGAGAAAAAAGTATCAGATGTGAGTGGACTATTGGATAAAATGAAGCAGTTTATTTCCAACAGAGGATTGGGCGAAGCCTTTGCAGAATTTGTGAAGTCATTAGAGCCTAAGACAATGAAAGAACGCTTGACAGAAAAGCAGAAGGTTGTGAAAGAGCAAACACAACAAAAATCTATGCATACACAGGAACATGGCACATCGAGAAAACACAATATCAGTACCGAATTGTAATTCGTGGAAAGAGAGGTTGTTTATGAATATTACATACGAAAAAAATGGAGATTATTTGATACCAAACTTAATTTCTGATCCAGAGCCGGAAGGGGAATTGAGAAAGTTTGGACTTATGAGAAGACATTATCTGAAAGAGCATCGGAGCGGTATCTATCAGGCGATGCTATTAAGTGGAAAACTAAAGGAACGTTTGCTTATGATGCAGGAACAGGCAGAGACGCAGTTTGATTTGCTTGTAAAGCAAATGGCAGAACAAGAGGGCGTGACTGAACATCTGAAAGAGAAAAATCAGATGCTTTGGGTGCAGAGGATGAATAATATTCGAGAGAGAGCGGAGGAGATTGTGAGAGCAACGTTATTACAATGATGATTACACACTACAACAGAAGGCTGATTTTATCGAATCAGCTTTCTGTTGGTTATATACCAATATGCATGCAAATACTAGACCTAAGTAGGAGAAATTGGCAGATGGGAGGCAAAAATACATGGAAGATATAAATATTTATGGATATATGCGAGTGTCATCTAAGGAACAAAATGAGGATAGACAGAAAATCGCATTAACGGAGATGGGAGTACCTGAGAATAACATTTATATGGATAAACAGTCGGGTAAGGATTTTGAGAGAACACAATATAAGCGGTTATTGCGAAAATTAAATGAAAACAGTGTGCTGTATATCAAGTCGATTGACCGCTTAGGCAGGAATTACGGGGAATTGAATGAGCAGTGGCGCATTATTACAAAAGAGAAGAAAGCAGATATTGTTGTCATAGATATGCCGCTGTTAGATACCCGCAGAGAAAAGAATTTGCTTGGAACATTTATCAGTGATGTCGTTCTGGCATTGCTTAGCTATGTTGCAGAAAATGAACGCACCAATATCAAGCAAAGACAGGCGGAGGGAATTGCAGCAGCGAAAGCAAGGGGTGTAAAGTTCGGCAGACCACCATTACCAATCCCACAAAACTTTTATCAGATGCACAAAGACTGGCGGGCAGGGAAAATCACAATAGAAGAAGCTGCTAAGGCTTGTAATATGTGCCCTAAGACGTTTTACAGCAAGGCAGTAAAATATGAAAAATCCAGTTAAATAGTTCATGCGTTCTAACTGAAATGGTATACATTTCCAGTAATCGTATACATAAAACCATTCTTACATATTGTATCACGAAATCAGTCGAAATTCAGTAATTTTCTGTCAAAACTTCGTGAAATTTCACAGTTACAAATCCAAATTTTTCTCATGAAAAAAAGTATACATTTTTTCCAAGCTGGCTATCAAGGATAGCCGGCTTTAGAAATGAGGATAAAAATGGATAAGTTGATTGATCTGAATGCTTATCCGGTCAGTAAAAATCTTAAAGCATTGCTGAAGGATAAGACAACAAAGAAAAATATTATATTTGCTACATCGGTATATAGTTCCAAAGGCATTCCAATCAAGGAAACTGAGCAGATGACAGAAGAAGTCTTAAAGGGATTTACACAGTATGAGATACAGCCGAGGGTGTTAAAGAACAGGGAACAACAGCAGGAACGCACCAGAGCGAAAGCAGAGGTGTTCACGCCATCATGGATTTGCAACAAAATGAATAACCACTGTGATGAGGAGTGGTTTGGAAGAAAAAATGTTTTTAATGTTGAACGTAATCAGGAGTGGCAGGTGAACACAGAAAAAGTAGAGTTTGATACAGAAGATGGTTGGAAAAAATATGTCGATTCCAAAAGGCTTGAAATTACCTGTGGCGAAGCTCCATATATTGTGTCACGCTATGATGCAGCTACCGGAGAACTGCTTGAGATTAAGCAACGGATAGGAATTTTGGACAGAAAACTGCGTGTGGTAAATGAAAATACAGCCAATGAAAAAGAATGGTTCAAGTGGGTGCTTCGAGCATATCAGAGTGTGTACGGTTATGAATTTCAGGGAGACAGCCTTCTGATTGCAAGAATCAATTTACTCATAACTTTTGTGGATTATATGCAGGACAGGTGGGACAGAACTCCAACAGATGCAGAAATGCGAAAGATTGTAAATGTTATTGTCTGGAACCTGTGGCAGATGGATGGAATATCCGGGACAGTTCCTTTCGGAATGCCCAAAGAGGAATATCATCAATTCAGTTTATTTGATTTTGGGGTAGCAGATGAGCTGGAAAAACAGGATATAGAAGAACCGGAAGAAGTATACTGCCGGATATATGACTGGCGCAGCGATAAGTCGTTGATGTACAAAAGCATGAAGGAAGGTAGATGAGATGAAATTTGATTTTGCGATTGGGAATCCACCATATCAGGAGGAGACTGAAAATAATGGTAGACAAAGTCCGGTGTATAATAAATTCATGGATGAAGCGTATAAGATTGCAAGTTGTGTAGAACTGATAACGCCAGCAAGATTTTTGTTTAATGCTGGTCAGACACCAAAATCGTGGAATGAGAAGATGCTGAATGATAAGCACTTTAAGGTATTGCAGTATGAACCTAATGCGTCAAAAGTATTTTCAAACACTGAAATAAAAGGTGGGGTAGCAATTACAATAAGAGATGAAATGAAATCTCCAGGAGCTATAAAAGTGTTTACCTCACATCCTGAATTAAACCATATTGTAAAGCGTATAGTTTCATATGATGGAAATTCTGAGTATTTGGATAGTATTATTTCTTCTAGAGGTTGTTATAGAACAACGGAGTTATTTTTTGAAGATTTTCCCTATGCTTCAGATAGACTAGGTGCTGGAACAGGAAATATGATTGCATCTAATTTCTTTGAAAGAATACCAGAAGTATATAAAACTGAGATTCAAAATAATAAAGAATATATTGGAATTTTAAGCAGAGTAAATAATAGAAGAACTGTATGTTTTATGAAAAGAAGCTATGTTAAAGATAATAATTTCATTGATAGATATAATGTGGCATTTCCAAAGTCAAATGGAAACGGGGTATTTGGAGAAGCACTAACAGCAACAGAAATAGTTGCACCTAATGAAGGTGCGACAGATACATTTATCAATATAGGTGCATTTGATACATTGTATGAAGCAGAAGCAATGACAAAATACATAAAAACAAAATTTTTGAGAGCTTTATTAGGTGTAAAAAAGGTTACGCAGGATAATCCTAAAGGAGTTTGGAATATGGTACCGATCCAAGACTTCACCGAAAAATCCGACATTGACTGGTCTGTCTCCATAGCAAACATAGACAAACAGCTTTATAAAAAATACGGACTTTCTGAGGAAGAAATCTCATTTATTGAAAATAATGTAAAGGAGATGGAATAGCATGAATAAGCCCAATATTCAGACAACGAAACAGGTAGTTCCAATGCTTTATGGCTATTCCACTCCGGAAGTGGTTCGTCATAATGGTTGGACGAAGATAGGATACACAGAGCAAGATGTAGAAACTCGTATCAATCAGCAGACACATACTGCCGACATTAAGTGGAAGCTCGAATGGAAAGGAAATGCCACTTTTGATGATGGTTCAGGAGAGACATTTATAGATAAGGACTTTCATGCTTATTTGCGGAAATCCGGTATAGAGCAGGAAAAGGGAAAAAATAATGAATGGTTTCATGTAGATGGTGTTACATCAAAGCAAATGTTTCGTGATTTCAGGGAAGATCATGGTATTTTAAAGACAACAGATACGGTTATTCCATATAAACTGCGTGATGAGCAACAGAGTGCAGTTGCAATGACTGTCAATTATCTTGCATCTCATGAAAATGGCGAATTCCTGTGGAATGCTAAGCCGAGATTTGGAAAGACATTATCAGTTTATGATTTTGTGCAGAAAACTGGGGCAGAAAAAGTGCTGATTGTAACAAATCGACCAGCGATTGCAAATTCGTGGTTTTCTGATTATTCAAAATTTTGGGGTAGTGAATCGGGGTATTTTTTTATAAGCGAAGTTGACGCACTGAAAGGAAAAAGAGGTGTGTTGACAAGAGAAGAATATACACATTTTCTCTTAGGTGAAGATAGTGGCAATGTAAAATGTATCGAATTTGTATCCTTGCAAGATATGAAAGGTTCTATTTATTTTGGCGGTCAGTATGATAAATTAGGCGAGGTTGCAAAGATGGAGTGGGATATTCTTGTCATTGACGAAGCACATGAGGGTGTGGATACCTACAAAACAGATGTTGCATTTGATCGTATTAAGCGTAAATTTACGTTGCATCTGTCAGGTACACCGTTTAAAGCACTTGCCAATAATAAATTTGCTGATGATGCTATCTATAACTGGACTTATGCAGATGAACAGAAGAAGAAACGTGACTGGGACACTTCTTCGGAGGAAGAAAATCCGTATGCAACACTACCGCAGCTTAATCTCTACACTTATCAGATGTCGGAGATCATTAAAGATGAGTTACAGCAGGGAATAGAGATTGACGGCGAAACGGAAGAATATGCTTTTGACTTAAATGAGTTTTTTGCGGTTACCAATGGGAAATTTAATCACGAATCTTCTGTGGATAAATTCTTAGATGCTATGACCAGGCAGACAAAATTTCCATTTGCTACGAAAGAACTGCGAGATGAATTAAAGCACACCTTCTGGTTGCTCGATAGGGTAGATAGTGCAAAGGCGCTGGCAAAGAAGTTAAAAGAGCATCCGGTATTTAAGGAGTATGAGGTTGTTCTTGCAGCAGGTGATGGAAAACTGGATGATGATGATGAAACCATGAAATCTTATGATAAAGTGGTTGCTGCCATTGCCAAGCATGAAAAGACCATTACATTGTCCGTAGGACAGCTTACGACAGGAATTACCATTCCGGAATGGACAGCAGTGCTGATGCTTAGTAATATGCGTTCTCCGGCACTTTATATGCAGGCGGCATTCCGAGCACAGAATCCTTGCCTGTTCAAAGTTGGGACATCATTCCAGAGAAAAGAAAATGCGTATGTATTTGACTTTGACCCGGCAAGAACACTTACCATATTTGAGCAATTTGCCAATAATTTGAATCCTAGTACGGCTAAAGATGGTGGTACCGCAGAAGAACGCAAGGAGAATGTAAAAGAATTGCTCAATTTCTTCCCAGTGATTGGTGAGGACGAACAGGGGGAGCTGGTAGAACTGGATGCGGAAAAGGTATTGACAATTCCAAGGAAAATCCGTTCTGTTGAAGTTGTAAAACGTGGATTTATGAGTAACTTTCTGTTTCAGAACATCAGCAATATCTTTGGGGCACCGAAGGAAGTCATTGATATTATCACAAAATTTGAAGCGATAGAAGAACCAAAGAATAAGATAAATCTGACGGAGGAAGTACAGAAAGATTTATCACTGGATAAAAATGGAGAAGTATCATTAAGTGATGAATTTGTGATTGGAAGAACTCAGGATGTTTTTGGAAATAAAATCTATGATGTAACTTCTCAAGTACAGGAAACAATGACGCAAATGGAACAGACTTCGGACAAAGCACAAAAAGCGATTGACAAACTGAAAGAGGTGGTAAAGCAGAGTGCAGTCAAGGCAGTTGTGGATACTGCGAAGTCAACATATGGCTCTGATATGAAAGCAGCAGATAAAAGACAGATTGAATCAAAACTGAACCGTGAAGCTGACCGGATGATTCATAAATTACATACCAATTATGAGATTGAGCGAAATGTCATAGAAAATCAGCGTGTTGCAGAGCAGCAAGCAAGGTATGAAACTGGAAAAACATCAGAACAGATTGATAAAGAATTTGAGCAGAAACAGAAGAAAGCTATGGAGAAATTTAATGAAGAATTGACAAGCGCTATTTCTGATTTTGCAAAAGAATCTACAAAAGAGACAGTCAAGATAGTCGAAACAAAGAAAAAGGAACGGGAAAAAGAAACAATCGAGGATAGTGTTAGAGATCACTTGCGTGGCTTTTCTAGGACAATTCCGTCATTCTTAATGGCATATGGAGATAATACAGTGACGCTGGCAACTTTTGATACCATCATTCCGGATAAAGTATTTCTGGAAGTGACAAGTATCACATTGGATCAATTCAAATTTCTCCGTGATGGCGGTGATTATGTGGAGGAAGAAACCGGACAGACCAAGCACTTTGAAGGACAGCTATTCGATTCGGTGGTATTTGATGATTCAGTAAAAGAATTTCTTGCCTTAAAGAAAAAGCTTGCCGATTATTTTGATGAAAAGAGTGTAGAGGACATATTTGATTATATTCCACCACAAAAAACCAATCAGATATTTACACCAAAGACAATGGTTAAGAAAATGGTGGACATGCTGGAGCAAGAGAACCCCGGATGTTTTGACATGCCGGATAAGACATTTATTGATCTGTATATGAAATCCGGTCTGTATATTACAGAGATCGTAAAGCGTCTGTACCAGAGTGACGAAATGAAAAAGCAATTCCCGGACAATAAGGAACGTCTGAAGCATATCTTTGAAAAACAGGTGTATGGACTTGCACCGACGGAAATCATATATAAGATAGCAACAAGTTACATATTGGGCTTTGATGAGGAAACGAAAGATATCAAGCATAATTTCAGACAGTTAGATGCTTTGCCTTACGCAAAAGATGGAACGTTGGAAGAGGTGCTAGAAGAACTGTATTCTGAGCAGTAGTAGATGAGAGGATGCACCCGGGAACGGGTGCATTTTTGAAATTAAGCAGTGAAATGATTAAAAGTTAAATACAGAGTATATTATATAGCAGGTTGTCTATTCGTTACCTGCATTATTTTTATTATTATGGATACTTACCTTTGTCGAAGAATTCCTGTCAATGATTTTTTATGCTTAAAATGAAAATTATTTCATATACTTATATAAAAAAGTAGAAAGGCAATGTTTAAGATGACGAATTTGCAAGAAAAAAGCAAAAAGGATTGACAAAACATTAAAGGTGAATTAATATGAACTTATATCAAGCGAAAGAGGTGACGAAGATGCTACTAGAGTTTAAATGTTCAAATCATAGATCAATTAAAGAAAAAGTAAGTTTTTCTATGATTGCTGGGAGCGATAATACGTCTGAAGAGCTTTTAAAGAAATTTGGTAATTTTAGAATTTTACGTTCTGCAGTTATATATGGTGCAAACGGATCTGGAAAAAGTAATTTTATTAGTGCTTTGTCATTTATGAAAGATTTGGTTAGCAATAGTATTAATCATCAACCTGGACAAGGTGTATTTCAGGCACGTCATAAATTAAGTGCAGAAGAGACGCCAAGTGAATATAGTATTCAATTTGTAAGAAATGATATCAGATATGCGTATGGATTTTCAGTGAAACAAAATTTGATACAAGATGAGTATTTGTATTATTTTCCAAGGGGAAGACAAGTGAAAGTTTTTGAACGTAATGGATTAGATGTCAGACCTGGAGATAGATACAAGGGAGTATTTGATGTAAGCATTAGTATATTGAAGGATAATAGGTTATTTTTGTCTTGTGCTGCTAATTATAGTAACATAAAAGAAATTGAAGAAGCTTTTATGTTTTTTAATACAGATATAGTGGTATATAATCCGGAAATTAATAACTGGACAGAGTACTCGATTGAGTTAATGCAGAATAACGATATGATAAAAAGAGTATTTGTAGATATGCTACGAGCATTAGGAACCGGAGCCAAAGATGTAAAAGTAAAACTTGAAAAAATAAAATTGACGGATTTACCTCAAGAGTTACAACTACCTGACGCATTGAAAAGTTTGCTAGGGGCTCAAGAGGGCAATCGAATAGAAGCAAAAGTTATATATGATCAATTTGAAGTCGATTTGATGACTGAAGAATCAACTGGAGTAAAGCGCTTATTTCAAATGATTTGCCCAATTATTGATATTTTGAATAAGGGGAAAATACTTATATGTGATGAATTGGAATCTAGCTTACATGAGGCAGTAATTTTCCAAATTGTACAATTATTTCAATATTATCAGAAAGATAAATTTGCACAATTAATTTTTTCAACACATGACACAAGTTTGTTAGATACAGATTTATTTAGAAGAGATCAAGTATGGTTTACACAATTAAATAAGGAACGTGCAACAGATTTGTATTCTCTTGTTGAAATTAAAAACGTACGTAAGTCTGAAAATTTGGAAAAAGGATATGTTTCAGGAAAATATGGTGCGATACCTATGCTTAATAAAAAATTTTTTCATGAATTAGAAGAAAATATTTTAGGGTAGGAGGGTACTGTATGGATGAAAGAAATCTTGATCTAGTGGTAAGGAATGAAAATACACGAGATAAATTTCAGACAGAAGTTGTTAGATTTGAGTTGGATCAAATACTACAACATTTTGTAGAGGCTATACAAACCATAAATGCACAATTTGATGTAGTGGATGAATTGATTGAATCTGGAAAGGTTATCGAAGGGGAGAATATTTGGCGTGCACAGATTATATTTCTGGCAAGTGCACTGGATTTTTATATGCATGAGTTGACAAAATATGGTTTGTGCGAAATATACAATGAAAATTGGAATCATACAGACAAGTATGAGAATCTTCAAGTGAATATGAAAGCTATAGAGATTGCATTAAAATCTGGTGAGGATATAGATTGGTTCCTTGAATACATAAATAATTATTATCGTGCGATTACAATGGTTTCATATGAGTCCGTGAAAGATCAACTCAATTTATTGGGAATCTGTTTAGCATCTGTTGCAGATGGAGCCTTCTATCAAAGAGGGGAAACAGAAAATACAAAAGCTAGATTTAAAAGACGTCTGAATGAGTTATTCAGTAGGAGAAATATCATTGCACATCAGTCGGATAGAGCTCATACAGATGCACAAGTTAATATAATTACAAAAGAGATTGTACAAAATTTTATATGTGATATTGAAAAGATAGTAAGAGCAATAGATGCAGAAGCAAGAAATAAATAATACCATATATTGAAAGAAATGCAATTGAAAAAACAATATATAGTTGAATCTACATGGGATATATGATAAAATGTAAAACGATTGCAGCAAAGCTGTTATCATAAAAAAGCTGCAAGGCGGACACCTTGCAACTTTACATGATTTAGTGAAAGAAAAAACCATCCACTAGTTATTTAAGCGTTTCTAGTATATCAAATTCTTTTACTAAAATCAATTAAAATCGTTCATTTTGAATGAAATAAGTGATGGAGGTATTAGGTAATGAAAAAAGAAAAGCCAAAGCAAAGATATATTTTCCGACCATACATTACTAAAAATGGAAAAAGAATTTATCCTAAAAATGGTAAAGTGTTTAAAATTCCTGTAGAATAGGTAATTTACAGTGAGAATGTTTTGGATGGTTCATTTTCACTTTCCTATAATAGAAGAGTTATAAATTAATTGGAGGTAAGTGAAATGGGAAAAGATCAATTTGTTGTAAAGCATGGTGATAAGTGGGCTGTTGTAGGTGCTAACAATAAACAGGTTACACGTATAACAGATACGCAAAAGGAGGCAATTAATATAGCAAGAAATATTGCAATTAATCAGCAGTCTGAAATGCGTGTTCAAGATAGAAATGGAAAATGGCGTAAATGCAACAGTTATGGTAATGATTTATGTCCGCCTAAGGATAAAAATTATTAATATAATGAAATGGCAACAAATTGGCAACAGAAAATCAGCGAGCCAAAATAATATATGTAACAGAGATAAAATGACGGTAGAAAAGAGACGAAAACTAAACAAATGTGTTTAATAATATCTTTGGATTTGCCGAGTTTGAATAACGGATTAAAATGCCGAAAGCCTGTATTTATGCGGGCTTCCGG
>ERZ827181.170-NODE-170-length-95854-cov-5.401413_pt1 | contig 95854 bp, 92 predicted proteins | sample MGYA00519778_ERZ827181 | MGnify/ENA primary metagenome ERZ827181 (study PRJEB31778, sample SAMEA3449273) | human gut metagenome | biome: human gut; feature: human-associated habitat; material: faeces | place: United Kingdom | collected 2010/2012 ...
TGTCTACCGACGGGCGGCTTTGCAGCACAATGTCCTCTTTCAGCCCGCTGTTGTTCGGGCGCAGATACAATCCCATCCCGTTGCCAAATACATTGGAATATTCTACCGCCTGGTATTCCAATTCCGGGTTGTATACATACGGGTCATGGGCCGGCTCGTCCTGCGCACGGCGTTTTGCTTTCTGTTGCTCTGGTTCGTCCTCTTTCAAATGAAACGAAAGCCGGCTTTCCTCCTGTTGCTCTTCCTGGGAGGATGCAGCAGCTTGCTGTGCATGGCGCAAGCTGCCCTGCGACACCGTAGTATCCTCTGTTGTTTCCTGTTGCGGTGTATCGGTAGGCTCTATCGATTCTGCCGGGATGGTTTGTTCCGGGGTGGGCTGTGGTGTTTTTGTGGGTTGTATCGATGGCGTTGTCTCCTGGGTAGGAGAGGGCGGCAAGGGTTCTTCGGGTTTGGCCGTTGGCAGAGGCAGGGTACGCACCGGGCGGATGTATACAACGCGGTCCCCGTTTTGTACTTTGATGGGGTTATCTTCAAACATGCTGCTCTTGAACAGCACCCAGTTCTTGGAGGATTCCGAGCGGTAGTCGTACACATCATTTTTGAAAGCATCTGTGCTTTCTGCGATCTTGTCCACCTGCACGACATCGTTTACGATATCGTGCCAGTTGCCCTCTTCATCTTGATACCGAATGGGCTCTAAGTGCGATTCATAGGTGATAGAGCCATCGGCATTTTGCCAATATGTTTCGGTTTCCGTGAGCTTGTCCACCATCAGTACCGGCTGGTTCTGTGCTTCCTCGATGGCGTTTTCAACGGCTGCCTCGGCAAACGCAGGGAGCGGAACGCCCAAAAGCATCAACACGGATAGTACGAATGACAGTATCTTTGTTCTGTGTTTCTGTTGTTTCATCTTTCCCTCTCCCCATATGCGTTGATTTTTCTATACAAAAAAACCGCTCTTAAAAAAGAGCGGGTTTATACAAAACAAAACCAACGGTGCTAGAACCGCAATATGATATCCCTATCATTTTTTGCTTATTCCGTTGCATTTGAATCTCCATAATTGTGATGAAAATTTGACGTTGCTACATAAATCTGTTGTAATTTGCCATTTTTATTACAATTTTACTATGACGAATTTTCTGTTCTTTGTCAATACTCAAATTTATTTTAAATAGGAAATATAACTTTTGTGCCTTCGCCTTTAACCATAGATTATTTACTTCAATACTGGCACCCTCGTAAGGATCTCTGTCTTGATGTACAAAAAAGCAGGGTTTCCCCTGCTTTTCCCTTACAAGCACTGTTCGCCATCTTCATCATGCGGATACACCGGCATCACGCCCCGCAGAATCCCCTGTTCGTCCTGGTCCCTGCGATCCACGGAATATGGCTGGTCGTACCGTTCGTCGTAACGCAGATTGTCCGTCCGTGCAAAGATCGCCCGTTCTTCTTCCGTAAACGGACTCCCTTCCGGCATCATCGCCATCCGCGTCCCCTTTTGCTCCTCCATGATCGTCATTCGTATCCGGTCCCATATCCCGTCTCTTTCCGTAAACGTACCCGCTTCCTCCTGCAGTTCCGCTCCTTTTCCCTTTCGCTCATCCCACAGCGTCACATATATTTTATCCCGCAGCCGGTCTATCTCCGGCGCCCAGCCAGTCTTCTCCCTCTGTTCATCCAACTTTGCCTGTACCTGTTCCCGGGTAAATTTCACACAGCCCTGTTCATCCGTCACCGCATTCAACCGGTATAGGGACTGATCCAGATAGGCGCTGATCAACGCGACGTACAGGTTCCCGACCGGTTCTCCTGCTTCCATCTCATATTCGTCCGTCTGCCGCACCTGTATCTGTATCTCTTGGGGAAACTTCGCTTCTTCCGACGTCAGCCGGTGTTCATCTGGCGGTGCTGTCGTAAACAGCGCTTTCCCCATCTTGAAGCCTCCGCCTCGTTCCCAGCCTTCCGGCGCCTTCACCGGCTTCTTCCAGTACAGATCCAGCGCTTCTTTCAAAGCCGGCGTCGGCACCATCCGGATGATCCCCTTGGTATGCAAGATGTCATTGCGTTCCAAAACGCTCAGTCTCCGGTTGGCCGCGTAGATATATTCCACCATATCTCCTCCGCGCGTCCGCGACGTCCCATATCCAATTTCCCTGATCTCCTCCCAGGAATAAAACTGGAACGTGTACCCCCCTCGGCTTCGTTGGCGCATACCTTTCTCACTGATTTCTATAAAGCTCATCTCTTTTGAACAATATAATACTCCAATTCCGCAAACAGCAAGAAGCCATGACCCAATTAATTCAATCATCCTTCTGATATCTGGAATCCCTTTTCCTTCTCCTAATAGCATCACTGTCAAGAAAGCCACAAGTGCAGTCCAACTCCACATCATACACTTGACAATTGTTATAAAAGCATATGTTTCAAATCGGTACTTTTTATTCTTTTTTTCCTTCTCTTGCGCCATTTTTTCTTCCCCCTAGCACCACCGATACGGATTTGTTGGACTGAACCATGTGGATGGATGCCTGTACTGTCCGCTGCCCGGACGGATCATCCCCACCGTAATATGGCAGCTGTTCCCCAGATTCACCTTGTCTGAATCTCGGATCGCTCCATTGGAATTGTTCACCACTTCCAATGCCTGCTTCGTACTGCTTGCATGTATCGTCTTTTTCTTCGTATTCCTGTTCCGCGTTACAATCGGCTTCCTCCTTGCGCCCGACGCTTCTTCCAAAATAACCGCACTCGTTTCCTCCGCCGCTGCGCTTATTACGACTTCCGCCAGATCCTTCCCGGATTGCACCAAGCCCAAATCGCTGCTAAAGCGTTGTGCCCATGTCCCTTCTACTATATGTCTACCCCCTCCATATACACCAATTCCATAACCAAGTAACCCCTCAGCTGCACCCGCAAAACCAGCTCCAAGTATCTGCCACCCATCAATACTTGCTCGTCTCCCTGCATCGATATCAAACACCTGTTCGATCACATCGCCAGTCGCACCACCGATAGCCCCGCCAACTGCCGAAATCGCTAACGGTATTCCTACACCTCCCGTTGCCAGCGCAATGTCAATACCTGCTCCGGTAATAAAGCCTTTGGCTGCGCCCGAAGCTGCACCCTTCCAGAATCCATCGCCGTTTAATGCGGACTTGATGCCGCCCCAGAGACCGCCGAACAAGCCACCGAATAATGCACCCAGGAGATGACCGGTGGGATCAATGTAGCTGGAGGGATTGCCACCACAGTAAGCATAGCGGTTCTGCGTCCACGGGCTATACGGGTCGCCCTGCAACACGTCCTGCTGGATATATCGTCCTGTGCTGGGATCGTAATGACGGCTTCCCATATAGTACAACCCGCTGTTGTCCTGTACGGCTCCGGTGAACTTTACCTCGTTTTTAATCTGCGTTTGCGGTGTTTCGGGTTTTTCATCCTGCCCAAAAGCATCATATACGTTGTTTTCCACCCGATATAGCGCGCCTGTATTGTTTGCACCCACGACATTGGTCACGCTGCCGCGCGCATCATAATGGAACGTCCAGTATTGACTTTCCTCCCTGCCTTCCTGTAGCTGCGCAAAGCTTCGCCGCGCCGCAACGACCTTGCCGTTCAAATCCAGGATATTTTCATCGCTGATATAGTTGGGGTCACTATTGGTACTGAAAGCCAGTGCCCCGCTCATGTAGAAGTAGCGCGTGAAATCTCCGTCTGCCATCCCATCTTCGATTTTCCGTACCCGCTGGCCTTCTCCGTTGTAGCGGTTGACGGTCATCGTTTTCCAATCCTGTCCCTGTTTCTTTTCTTCGGTCTCAATCAGCTGATTGGCGGCGTCGTATGTGTGGCGGATTTCTGCCGTCAGCTTGCTGTTGGCGTTCATAATATCCAATTCATATACTTTTTGGCTGGTCTGATTGCCATAGGTATCATAGCCGTATTCCGCCAGAATCTGGTTGTATGACTGTTCCCCCACGTTGGTGGTTACTTTACCATTTTCCGTCACTTTGAGCAGCCGGTCTAAACCGTCGTATGTATATGTCTTCGTTGCGTTACTGGAACCGTTATCGTATGTTTGGCTATTTGTTTCCGTTAACCGATTCCCTATGCGGTCATATGTATAACCGATTGTTTTCTGCCCGGTTTGCGTATCTCCTTCCCGCTTCGTCACCGTATTTTCGGTCATTCGGCCAACCGCATCATATTGATAACCCCGGATGGTCGTAATCGTCTTATTGGAGGTAAAGGAGTCGGCATACGAATCAATATAGGTTTCCGATACGACATTCCCTTTGTTATCATATTTCATGGTGTATTTTTCTTTTTGTACATCATTCTGGGCATATACGGTAGTAAGCGGCCGTCCTGCATCATCGTATGTAAATGTGCCTGTGACTGCCAAGCCCTGGCCGTCAGCCTTTGTATCGAATTCTGCATATTCCATCGTGCTCGTTAAATCACCAATCGCGTCATATCCATAGGTTTTTACCGTTTTGACATCGTTTGTCTGTACAACGCCTTCCGCTTCTTCCGTCAAGGTCTGCGTTCCGCTCCTAATTGCCGTCAGACGCCCCATGGAGTCCAGATCATACTGAATCGTGCGTATATTCCCATTCGCTCCATACTGCATTGCCGTCATATCCCCTGCCTCATCGTAGGCATAGAACACAACCTTGCCATCCTGCAAAAGCTGGATTGCTTGATCATTTTTGTCGTACTTCCAGGTGGTCAGTATCTCAACATTGTCCACGATATCTTTCATTGCGGCGCGGCGGCTAAAGTGGTCGTAGGTAAGTTGTGTTTCATGTACGTTGTTTTCGCTTGCGCTGCCGGTCGTCTGTTTAATGATACGGTCATAATCGTCGTAGCCATACTGATAACGCACAACGCCCTGTTCCAGCATTTTTACCTGCCTGCCATAGGCATCGTACTGATATTCTTTGGTGATCGTAGGCGCGTCTGCTCCGGCGCCGGTCTGCACTTCTTTGACGACCTGTCCTAAGGAATTGTAATATGTGTTAGTCTGCTTACCGCCGGCCTGTACCTGCGTATCCATCGATACGCCATCAGATTGTATGGCGTCGTAAGTATAAGTCGTTACAATATCCGAAGCCTGCTCCCCGATATTCGCGTTGCTGTACGGCACTAAACCGGTACGTTCGCGCACACTAAGCACGCGGCCTAACAAGTCATATGTATATTGTTTGACGCTGTATTGTTTTGTATCGCCGTTCTTGGATGCCAATGTCCACTGACGAATCGGATTACCTAATGCATCATAGTCCGTACGTACTTCTGTATAATCCTCTTCCGCCAGTTTTCCGCTTTCCGTCCTTGTTACTTCGTTCCACTGACGGATCACACGGCCTTGCGTATCCGTCTCACTATGCATAGCCCGTGTTTCTTTCCAACCTTCTGCGTCTTTGTACAACTGCACCGTCTTGGTTTCATTTCCTTGATAATCATAGTACGTTTTTTCACCGAGCGTTCCGCTTTTTTCTGAACTATACGAACCGTCAAATGCGGTTTCCGCGACTGTGCTACGTACGACTGACTCGCTGTCCTCTCTGGCCATGATATTGGTTGTAACTACCGTTGCATTTCCCGTAACGCCATAGATCGTCTTCGTCACATTTCCTTCCGGATCGGTCATAGAAACCACCCGATCCAAGTTATCATAAACATATTTGGAGCGTTTTGCCTGCGTGGTACCTCCATCGGATGCAGGCGCACCAACTATGACTTTTGATACGAGCAGTCCGCTACGGTTATAATCATTAATTTCCCTTTGACCATCTGCATACAGTACTTCCCGAATACGGCCGATTTCGTCATGGACATATGTTTTCGTCAGTTTTTTTGATCCACGATGAACGGATTCCGTTTTCATATTGTTACGTATATCGTATGTATAACTAGATGCCAACGAGTCTCTGTTATTCAATTTTTGTAAGATTAGATTTCCGCGTTCATCATATGTATAACCTGTCTTTTTCCCGTTCCATTCCACTGTACTTTGGATAAGCCCGTTTGCATAATAGGTATGGGTTGTACAACGATGGTTCCACTCCCCTGAAGCGGGATTGGATACCGCTACTTTTTGGGTCAACAGGTTCCCTTTGGCGTCATAGGTATATTCTCTTCGATCCAGCAACGCATTGTTGCTATTCTGATACACACGTTCGGACGCAACCCAATCCGTTAATCCGTTTTCATTCTCTATATATGTATATTCTGTGCGCAATCCATTGGGGGCAATCGACTTTGCAACTGTCCCATTTGTATTATACGTAATATCGTATACCAGCGGTTTCTGATGGTCAGCGTCCGCATAACTAGTAATCTTGCCCGGTTTCAATACAGCTTCGCTATATTCCGATCGATTGGTGATCCGATCTCCGGGTTGAATGAGCCGCGTCAAAACGCCATGCAAGTTCGCATCAGTATAATAGGTCGTAGCGCCCGTATTTTGCTCCCCAATATAGGGGGTAACCGTTGTTTCCACTACATTGACCGTGCCTTCATTCAAGGCGGTGGGGGCGCCGCTTGTATGTGTCATATAGGTAATCTCGCTATGGTTGGACAGCGCATCTATTGTTCCGGTAACTCGTCCCTGTGCATCCATTTGGAATGTATAAGTGCGTATCCCAGAAGCCGATGTGTTAGACGGCACTTTCGCAGCAAACGTCCTTCCTTCTTCTGTATCCGTGTATTCATAGGATTCGGAAATAACCGTTTGATACGGTAAACTGGTTACGTTTTCACTTCCAGATTCATTGGTCTCAATAACGCTATTGGTCTGCACACATGTCGTTCTTACGTCTATCAACCTACCATAATTCACAGAGTCTGGCGTCGAATCATACGTATATTGATATACTTGTTTTTGTGGCAATCCACCTTCTTCCCCGTAATAGCAAGTTGCACCAATGATTTTATCCAGGTTATGCGTTTCCGTCCCATAATCCAGTTGGATGAATTGCTGTTCGGATGCCTGTTTGGTCGCATACGCGCTATGCATCACCTTGGTCAAGTTTCCTCGGTTATCATAGGTGAACATCAATTTATTCCCATTCGGTTCACTGAATTCTTCGATCATCATCGATTCATTAAACAGATATTCGATATCATCAGAGCGATGTGCGATAAACTTGCCATCTTCTCGCTGTGTCAGCGTAATAAAGATACCCGCCGGCGAACGATAGCTTCCATCTTCCTGCTTTACAAATCGATGGATTGTCCCATCGCCATCTTTAAGAATTAACCCAACCTCTTCCCCTGTTGCGCCGTTATATTCACGTAAAAGATTGGTGTTAAAGCTGAAATCCCATCCATATCCGAAAGCGCTCATCGCAGTTGATTGGCTGTTATATGTCCTTTGTAAAGTGTTGGACAACAACGGTGCTGTCAGCAGCGTGTCAATCTGTTCATATACCAAATTACCGCTGGTTACATTGATATATCCAGACGCATTCCCCGCCGGAACAGTTGCAAAACTCCAGTATTCCTGCTTTCCGAGCATTTTGTTCAGTTCATCAGCCGAAACCATCTTCACGCTATTTTCCGTTTTCACCGCCGCGCTGCTCGCATATGCAGGCGTCTCACCTTCTGCGGCAAAACTCTTTTTCGCTACGACCCAGTAGAAAAATTCCTTATTATCTACCCAGTCGTGGTCATAATAATACGTGGTCGGCAAATTGGATGCCAATAACGCCGCGCCCTCAAAGGAATCCTGTGTGTTACGGTATACGTCGTACACTATATTTTCCGTTGGCGATGCTTCCCAACGTAATCGTGTTGTATAGTTTACTTGTGGTATGGCGGACACCTTTGCTACAGGTGCTACAAGTTCGTTCTGCAATTCCGTGGCAATTCCTATATACGTTGTCTCATGAACAACCCGGATCGCTTCATAACTATTTGCTGTATTTTCGATCACTGCATCTATTTTATACTTGTATGCAATGCCTTCCGGCGATATCGCGCCAACTGTGCCTTGAACCGTTTTCTGCTCTATCAACTGGTCGTTGTTATCGTAGAACGAAACTGTATAAATGATATCGCCATCCATCGTTTCCTGCGTTCCCGTAATCCGAATCCTATCAATGATACCCGGACCACCTTCAGACAGTGTGCCCTCAAAACGTTTCTCGATTTCTGTGCTTGTATCAGCGCGATAGACAAGGGTATCCTGTGTCCCGTCCTTAAAAGCGGGACTCGAATACATACGTTCCCCCGTTTCCATTTGTTCAACAATTAGATAAAACGGTTTAGGCATACCAGGCGCAAGATCCCCTAGCGCATCTATCTGGATCGTACGCGTTGTTCCATCTACTGTTACATCAATGCCTTCCCCCCTAAGTAGTTTTGTAATAAATCGATATTCTTTGTCCGCATCCATCACGGGATCTTCTTGAAAGGTGATGGTTTTCGGAACTGTATTCAGCTTAATCCGCGAAGGCGTATCGTTTACGTCTGTACTACTTAATTCTATCCCTTTTGCCTCATACGTCATCGATGTCATCAAATAGAAATCCTGCGTATAAACGCTTTCATTCCCCGCTTTGTCCGTTGCCGTAATCCGCAGCTGATATTTCGCATCATGCAATCCGCAGGAACCCAACAACACGTGCAACGGTAACGTTTCGTTGGTAACCGTTTCTCCCGGTATCTCCGTTATGACCTGGTATATCGGTATCACATCTTGTCCCAACAAGTCGATATACTGACCAGCCTCGACCTTTATCATCTCTAGCGAATCCTCTTGAATTTGGTCAATCAAAACAGGATTGCTGATATCCCATTGTGGAATTCCTTCTATTTCCTGTACTGATTGTGGATACGTAATCTGCAATACAGGAGCCGCCGCATCTTTCAAAATTTGAATCGTAGATTCTGGCCCTGCCAATCGTTCTTCCGCGATCTCGTTATTATCAAGCGCTCGTACATATAACGGGATGATTCCATCGCTTTTATCTGCGACAGAAATTTCTATCCCATTCTCCTTGATGGTATAGCCCTCTCCTTTGTTCAGCCAATCGTCTACCGATACTGTGATCCAATTTTGTTTATCAAAACTATATTGAATGGTTCCTACATCATAGTTACTGCCTGTACCCTTCTCTACTTTCCAAATAATCTGAATATGGTCCTTTACTGCAAAAGAAGGGGCCTCACCGCCCAGATATGTCCGAGTTCCACTTTGAGCCAACAGCTGTGGCGCTTGCGGGGATACATAGTTGGGAATGTCTACTGTCCCCAGCAAATAACCGGCAGGGGTAAAATTGCCGAACTTATCTTTTGCACTTGCATACAAGCGTATTGTCGCTCCGCTCGGCATCCCGGATTCTTTGATATCATAGCTCTTTGAAATCATCCCCTGCTTTACATCGCCTGTAATTGCCGGTAGATAATGCTTTTCTTCTGAGTCAACCTCCTGCCAATATATTTGGTGTTCGGCAATGCTTTCGGACTCTTGAACGCCCACTGCCGTTACCGTAAATTTGGTAGCAGATATTTTTTTAACTGTTACTTTTACCGCAACCGGTTGATCTCCATTTGGCGGTGCGAATAACCTACCGCTATATTCCGTTAACTCAGCAAAATTGAAATCACATAACGCGAACGCTGCGTATGTTCCTTCGGCTGTTCTGGCATAACAGTGTACATTATAAACGCCCGTCTGATTTCCATGTGTTCCTATATCAACGGTATAGCTCCAATCGCCATTCCCATTATGAGCTGGCGCGTACCATTTAATATCATCCTGTCCGTCGTTCGATGTCCAGGTCGGAAATGCGACGCTCTGTATGCTATTGGGCTTAACCGCCGGATTCATTTTTACATTCAGCTGTCCATCTACCACCGATACCTCGCTGGTGGTATTGAAGATCGGCGGTGTGCGGTCCTCCAGCTTAATCGTTTTTTCTGCCGTACTGCGATCAAAGTTCGTTCCTGTAAAACGTACTTTCACCTTATGACTGACATACGAAGATACCCCGCTGAATTTGTGCGTGTTCGCACCGTTGGCGTTGTTTGGTGAGTATTCTTTACCGTCCAGCACCACCTTGGCCGTTACACCACTGGGTGGCGCTACCCAGGAAACGTTGATGCTTCCTTGGGATGAGTTGATCGAACCCGAAGTGCCCGATGCATTGATCGTCAGATTCACTGGGTAATATGTGATGGACAAGCTCGGCTTATTGCTCGCGCTATCCGAGGAAGCGAACCTCTTATATCGTTTCGGTGTTTCATCCGTTGCCTTAATGACAAGCCCGTTGTTCGCCGTTCCATTCGCCCATTCCTGCACCATGGTTCGCATGTTCCATGTATAATTTTTTACGCCGCTGACAGCCTGGCTGGCATAAGAGCCGCTGCTGAAACTTGGCTGGTTGCTCCATGTAATCCCCGCCGATGTCCAGGACCCATTAACGCGGTGGACAGCAAAGGTAGGACTGCTGGTACCGCTGTATGTCTGATAGGTGTTTAAGGTAGCCGCCGTAACATACGATCCCGTCAAATTGCTCGGCAATGTAAATTGGATATAGGCACGATATTTATGGCCGTCCGTATCGCGCCCTACACGCAAATATTGATAAGCATTGGTATATGGTTTCCCCGTATCGGTTACGTCCTTATCTTTCTGGTTGGAGCCAGAGATTGAAGCCGATGGATCAATCTTTACCGGATATACCGTTGTCTCTGCATCCAACCATTCGGCGCTAGGCGTTAAGGTATAGAGGTATCGGCCATTTTCTTTTTCTTCAAGGGTTACCACAATATCCGTACTGTCATTAACGCCTTCTTCAAGGATTGACGAATCCTCCATGTATGGTTGCGGTAAAAAACCGATAACTTCTTCTGTCTCCGCATCTTTCATCCATACGACATTATTTTCATCCAGTTCCAATACAAGGCCTGTTACATTTAGTTCGAAAGAAAAGCTTGCTTGCTCGGGCCGCTCGAACAGGATAATATCCTCTTTGTACCCCTCGTTCGTCGGCGTTAAACGCAATGTTGTCCCCGCACCAAACACGTTGCTATACTCGACCGCTTCGTATTCCTTTTCAGAAGAATATGTGTAAGGATCTGCCTCTGTATCCGTGTTTGCCGCCGGTACACGCTGGCGCTGAGCCCCCTCTTCCTGTTCTTTTTGTTTTTCAATAAAGGAAATCCGGCTTTCCAGTTCCTCTGACTTTACAGCCTGATTTTGTTTGACCGATTGCGGGGCTGTCTCTACATGCAACGTAGGCGATGGAGTCGGCTGTTCTTCCGTACCTTCCTGCTCGTCTCCTTCTGTATCCTCCAACGTACCATCTGCCAGCTGCGGTGTTTCCGTTGCAATTGGATCTGCTTTTTCCTGTAAAGATTCGTCTGTATTATCCGGTATCGGCAAGTTCCCCCACACAGGGCGCGACGTCAGCGTATATGCACCAAACTGCAATTTGATCGGCGCGCTGTTCCGGATATTTTCATCCAACAACACCCAAGCCTTGGACGATTCCGAACGGTAATCATACGAATCATTTTTGAAAGCGTCTTTGCTTTCTTCACTTTTATCTACTTGCACGATGTCGTTGACGATATCATGCCAATTTCCCTTTTCATCCTGGTAGCGGATTGGCGTTAGGCTTTCTTCGTATGTAATCGATCCATCGGCATTTTGCCAATAGGTTTCGGTTTCCGTAAGCTTGTCCGTCATCAGCACCGGCTGGTTCTGTGCTTCCTCGATGGCGTTTTCAACGGCTGCCTCGGCAAACGCAGGGAGCGGAATATTCAGCAACATCAGAGTGGACAAAACAATGGCGATGATCTGAACTTTACGCATACGTTTTTTCATAGCTTTTCCTTACCTTTCCGTTTTTTGGGGACAAAAAAACCGCTCTTAAAAAAGAGCGGCATCACTTAAAAATTGCATCGCTAAACCGATGGGGCCCGGCCCACCATACGACGCGTACAACCCATATTGCTTCGGATACTGTTTCATAACAAACTCCAAAAATCGATATAAATATGTCTTTTATATATATTTAAAAATTATCCCGACAAATTTCCTTCACATTTTCAAGATACCTAAGTGTTGTTTTATTGTCAATCATTTAAATATATGAATAATAGCGAAGTTTGACGAATAATGTAGAAACTACATTTCATACGAAAAACAATTGGCACAACGCTGCCAATGTAATCGAAAAACAGGCATGCTATGCTGTGTATGGACAACTTTGTCCTTTCCAATAAAGGAGGTGGTCAATGAACAACGCCTGATACGGCCCTTCGCCAAAAACAAGAAATACAGTATTATCTACGCTGACCCCCCATGGCGCTATCACGTGAAGCATGGGCATGGTACGGCAGAGTCCCATTATCCTACCATGACTACCGAAGAAATTTGCGCACTCCCCGTTGCCGAGATTGCCGCTGCTGATTGTGCCCTTTTCCTTTGGGGTACATTCCCACAGTTGAAAGCAGCGCTGCGAGTTATCGAATCTTGGGGATTTTCCTATAAAACATTGGCTTTCTTATGGCTGAAACAGAATCGGAAATCCGATACTTGGTTTTATGGCATGGGATTTTGGACCCGCTCCAATGCCGAAGTCTGTTTGCTTGCTACGCGCGGCCATCCAAAACGGCAAAGCGCGGGCATACATCAGTTGATCATATCTCGTATTGAAGAACACAGTAAAAAGCCCGCCGTTGTGCGGAGCAAAATTGTACAGCTTTTAGGCGATCTGCCTCGTATTGAGCTTTTTGCCCGGCAAAAAACACCGGGCTGGGATGTATGGGGCAACGAAGTGAAAAGCGACATTTCACTCGTACCTCATATAGACGGGTGTGTTGAGCCGGTTCGGCGATAGCTTTCCGGCCCACACCCTTTTTCATACCTTACTTTCACTTTCAAAGGAGGACAAACATGAAATACTGTCCCTACTGCGGCGCATCTGTATGGAATGACGCCGCTTTTTGTATGTCCTGCGGCAAGCCCGTACCCGTTGTTTCTGAACAACCGATGCCGGCTGAGCCGAAACATTATGACGGTTACTACGACGACGTACCCACAGATGACAATCAATCCATCGGTACAAACGAACTGTCCAACCCTGGCATTGTTAAGAACATCGTTTTAATCTGCGCAGGAACAGGACTCGTGATCATCGCCTGTATTTTGTGGATGATCCTGTTATGAAAAAATGTGCCTGTCTTCTGCTGCTTATCCTCTTGTCGTTTGGCACCGGCATTTTTCTTGCCCGGTACAGGCAATGGCAGCAACGCCAACAGGACATGGCAAGCGTCTATGAACCCGTTTATCAAACGATTGAAAATGAGCCTACCCCCTCTGCGCCGGGCAGTACGCCTGCCCCTCCTTCCCCTGGTCAGATACAGCAAGTCAGCAACCATTACGATTCCGTCATTGGCTGGCTGGAGATTCCCGGCGTCCTTCGCTATCCGGTGGTCCAATCATCTGATAATACGTTCTTTCTCACGCACGACTTTCAGGGCCACGTCTCTGCTTGCGGCTCCATTTTTATGGATTTTCAAAACGATATCAGTCCGCTGGATCAAAATACGGTGCTGTATGGGCATACTATGGGACGGGCCAGCAAACTGATGTTTTCGCAGCTTACGCGATACAAATCGCCGTCCTTTTTGCGTTCGCATCCCACGCTGACATTCGATACGGCCCACCAATCGTACGGCACATGGACGATCTTTGCTGTATGCCATCTTCCGGCAAACCAGGCATCCTCCTATCTTGCAAAAGAATTTGTTTCTCGTGCCGCCTTTACATCGTTTGTCCGTGAAATCCAACAAAATGCCCTTTATGATACGGGTATACAGGCGCCTGAAAACAGCCGGCTGCTTACGCTGGTTACCTGCGACCGCAGCCGGTACGGAAAAGACGGGCGGCTGCTCGTTTTTGCATTTTGTTCTTCTGAACTGTGAAATACAAAAAAGGGGTGTCCCGATGTTTTATCTATCAAAAGGCGTACCTCTGTCTACCCGCGGCGACGAGATCACCGTGGGCTGCGTTGGCGAGATCCATACGCTGGCCGGAGAAACAGCGCAGCTTTGGCGGGGCGCCTGCCGTAAGGTCAGCCGCAACGCACCGCCCGGCTTGGATACGCTTATCCAAAAAGGGTTGGTTGAAACCTCTACAGAAACCAACCCGCTATTCGCCGCTTATCAGATCCTCAACCGCTGTATCCTCTATGTGATGGACACGCCCATCCAAATCACGCTGTCACCGTCCTGCCGCCGGTTGCTGCGTTGGCTGGCCCGTGCCAACTGCTGTTTGAGCGCTGCCGACTTGATCCGCATCCAAGACCTGGCGCTCCCTGAAACCCCGTACCTGAACGGCCACAGCCAGGAACGGCTTGTCGCCGCTCTGTACCAAGGCATTACGGAGCCGTTGGAAACGGCGATGCTTCAGTCCCCGGTGTTCACCGGCACCATGATGGACCTTTTAACATTGGTCCACAACCAATACATTCGTTTGTTATGAGGTGACAGCCCATGCGCTTTTATCAGCAATGCCGTGCCTTGCCCGGTTTCTTTCAACGCCAACTATGCGCGCATATCCTGGCCGGTATTTGCCTTTTCGCAATCACCGGCCTTTTTTTATGCCTGCGGCTTGGATTTGTGATGCTTGTTCCTGCCCTCATCCTCCTTATCTTTCTCCTGTTTCACGGCATCTGGCTGTTTCGGTTGGCGGTACGTCAGCAATACATCGTAATTGACGGCGCCTGTACCTATATCCAGCGTACCGCTGTCCGTAAGCGAGCCAGATATCTTCAGCTTGATGTGCAGGGGACATGCGTACAAATCGCAGCCAAGCGTTCGTATATCCCTTACCATCCGCAACAACAGCTTCGGCTGTACCTAACCCCGCAAACGCCTGTATACGAAAAGGACGGCGTACAGCTTCTTTCCGATTATTTGGGCATAGAAGCACTCTCTCGAACAGGCAAGAATTGACGGTCGTGTTTTCGCCATGCTATACTTAAATCAACAGTTCCCTATATGGCGAAAGTTACTTGATCCAAAAGTGTCAGCAGACGAAGTATCGTCCGTTGGCACTTTTTTTGTTTCGGCAAATCGGGAACAAAATACACAGCAGTTTCACTGCGAAAGGAGAATTTCATGGTACCTATCTTCATTTCCAACGCCCTTGTCAGCGACGGGTTCAACAACGCCCCGGCGTTGCGCCAGCAAGCCAACGGCGAAGTTCTTTTCAACGTAGGCCACCGAGTCGCTGACCCCCAAGCGCAAGGCGGCAGCCGCTGGATCAACTTTGAAATCACCGTACCTACAGCTCTTGTCCCGCTTCTCAACCAATTGAGCATCAAGGCCAAGACCTGGGTAAACATCCTGGCAACGGTGGATACGCGTGCGACAGTGGACAAAAACGGGCAGACAAAAAATCACCGTGTATATATCGCCCGTTTTATAGAGCTTGTTCCGCAATCGGCATCCAAACAACAAGCCGGTCAGCCGGCCCCGGTTTACAACAACGGCGCGCCGGTACAGAACTATGCCAACAATGGCCAACCGCCGCAGCAACCGGCTGGATTCACCGGCGTAGCTGCATTTGATACGGCTCTGTATTAAATCATCCCCACACCAAAAACGCACACGGACCCGTGTGCGTTTTTTCATTTCATATTCTTTGCGAAAGGAGTGACATGCAAAATAAAATGTTCCAAGTACAGTCTCCGGATGAAAAGCGGGATAAGCTGGCGTCCGTCTTAGGCCGGAAAACCAACCACCTGCTTTCAAAGTTTCAAACACAGCAAATTCTCAATGAAATCGATTTCCATCGACAGTACAGTATCCGGGTGCATATTGAGCCCGAAACCTTTTTCGACGCGCTGTTTCTATGCCGTGACCAAGGAAATCGGGATACCGGAAAAATCGCTTTTGGCAACATAAGATTTGGGATTATCAGCGATACATTTATCTCCAATCCCTCTTTTCCCCAAAAGCGGTTGCCTGCTGCCGTCATCATGACCCGTTGCAGAACGGTAGGCGCTCGGCAGGTATTTACCAATCTCATTCACATCTACCTTCCAAAATATGAAATGAGGAATGCCCTTTGAAACATACCCCTACCCGTAAGCAAAACACGCTTGACTTTATACAAATCGTTTCGGCCTTTGCTCTCATCGCTTTCGCTTTGAGAGCATGGCCCATCCTCTTGCTCCTGCTCGCCGTCTTGATCATTGCCGGTCTTTACTGGTGCTGGCTTTGGATTTTCGAAAAACAGACGCCCATACACAACTCCCTGCCCGCATTGCCAAAGCCACAGTCTCCCTACCACCAGCTTTGCCAGGCAGTCAACAAAGAAATCCTTCGTATTTTCCCAGACGCAAAATGGATCTGGCTAACGCCTTGCCCGATGGCTGCGATGTGGGACAACGATTTTCTGGCTGTTCGGTTGTACGGCGCGTCCGGCTATCACAGAGCCGTTGTGCACCTGGTAGACGGCGCATTTCACCGCTTACAGGTAACAGCAAACAAACGAACGCCTCCCGCGACAAGCGCTGTACAAGATACTCCGACGTCAACGGATTACAGCCTCATGGCTTATCAATGGGTAGAATCCCAAATCGTTTTCCTCAACGAAAGCTGCAACAACGCCATCGCGGAAAAACGAGATTCCCTGTATCTTGCCCCGGAGTGTTTGCCGGACGCGCAAAGCTGGCCGGACATTTCAAAGGTGTTGGACGGACAAGGGTTTGCAAATGAGGTTACGGAAAATGGGATTCTTTTGCATCTGCAAACGAAAGGAGCATGACCAATGAGCAACATTATCCTCTTTGATTTTCAAGGCGACCTACCCGCCCCGTTTGATACGCTGGATTCTCCGCGTTTGACAGAACCGCAACATCTTTCTGTCTACAACGGCTACGGCGAAAAACAGGTCTCCACACTCTCTCCAGCTTTGATTTCTGCCATCCATGTGTATTTGGATCTGATAAATGCCGCTGCCAACGGCGGCGTAGGCGAATCAGCTCAATGCACGTTTGCAGAATACCGGTCTACCGCCGAAGAAATCCGGTTGGCCAGGTACAATGCAAACAGCGGTGTTTTATCGTACGGCATCTACAAGCACGGCGTGCTTTATCCCTGTTCGGACACAGAGTTTGATCCGCTTGTTTTGTGGCTGGCCCTTTTTCCCTCTTTGCTTGATGACCAGGAGTTTCACAGGCAATTCGACATGTATAAAAAGCTATATGCCAACAATGAAAAGCTGGACAGTCTCCTATCACCCATGAGCGTTCTTTGCGACAACGCGTACCGCCGCATTACCCAGACGAAATGCCCGAATCATCTGTCCGTCAACCTGTTTCCTTCCCTTGGCCGGTTTTTCAATGTGACGGCCAACAACATTGTAAAGGTACAGGCAGGCTACCTCCGGGTGTTTGGCGCAGGCAAGGCTGAATCGGCAAAATCCAAGGAGTGGACGCTATCAGAGCTGCAAACGAATTATGCGATGAATCCGTCGCGTACCTTAACGCCCAAAGAACAGTCTCTCATCCCAACCATCCCCGCATACTTTGATATTCCCGACCAGGCGGTTTTCATTTGCCGGCATATCGTCGGTACCACGAACAGCCAAACGCCGATCCGCAATATCATGCTGCGCGGCAAGTCCGGTACCGGCAAGACGGGAAGCGCTCGTTTGATTGCGGCGATCCTTGGCCGTCCCTATCTTCTTTTTACCTGTTCTTCGGATACCGAAGCAATGGACTTGATAGGGCAACCCGTTCCTGCCGGGATGCTCGCTGTCAAACAAACGTCTAAACAGCTTCCGAGCTATGACAGGATGGTATACGATCCGGCCGGTGCGTATTTGGCATTAACAGGCCAGGAAAACGAACAGGCCACGACACAGCAGTGCATCGCGGCCTATATGCGCCAGGTTCGGCAAGATGCTGTAAGCCAGCAATCTACCGGTTTTGTCTATTCCTCCAGCGATCTTATCACAGCTTTGAAAAACGGATATGTCGTGGAGATACAAGAGGCTGCCTCCATTCAAAAACCAGGCGTCCTCGTCTCCCTCAATTCGCTGTTGGAACAAAACGGCTCGATTCGTTTGCTCACAGGCGAACGCATCGTACGCCATCCGGAAGCCGTGGTTGTCATGACCACGAACGTCGATTACGAAGGGCTGGAAGCCATCAATCAAAGCGTGTTGGACCGTATGGACTTGATCGTGGATTTGCCGGACCCGCCTCAAAAGAAGCTGATCCAGCGCCTGAAAGCCGCTACCGGGTTCCAGGACGAAGCCGTCTTGGCCAAAATGGTCGAAGTCGCCGAGAAAATAGAGGAGTATTGCCGGGTCCATGCGCTCACCGACGGAGTGTGCGGGTTCCGTTCCCTTCTGTCCTGGGCTGCCAGCGCCAAACTGACCGGAGACGTGTACCGTTCCGCATTGCATACCATTGTCAGCAAAGCCACAAACGAAACAGACGAACAGGACAAGATCATCGACGAAATCCTCATCCAGTATTTCTCTGAAACCCCAAGTATCGCCGTATAAGGAGGTGTACACCTTTTGAAAAGACACACAAAGAATGAAATTTCCACGCGCCGGTTGCTGGCCGACGCGCGGGCACACGTTAGCGATGAACAGTTTTTTTGTTCCCCGGCGTTTACAGCGTACCTGGAACACATGGCCGCCATCCACACCAGCCGGTATTCGTATCGATACCATCTGACTGTGCAAATGGATTGGCTGCCGATCCCAAAAACGCACCTTGCTTACACCAACAACCAGCACATCTATATCAACGCCGGCCATCCCATTGTTTCCAGGTACACGAAGCGGAACGAACGCTATCTGTATGTCCTCGGCTTGTTCGTTCACGAGCTGGGCCACGTCCTGTACACGGATTTTCCCGCATGGGCGTTGTTTGTTCAGTCCGTGCTCAAAGGACAATGGCGTCCTGACCTATCATCCTGTTCGTCTGAGCGTGTTCAACAGTCCGTCGCGGAGATACAGGCGTTTCTGGATAAAGGTCCTCCGTACCGCCAGGTCATAGCGGCTGTCCTCAAACACCTTCTCAATATCCTGGAGGACGCCTACATCGAACTGTGCCTATTGAAAAAGTTTCCCGGGGTGTTTGGAAGCGCGCTTATGTACATGCGAAATGACGACCTTACCCAATCCCATACCTTAACAGAGCAGCAAAACGCGGGGTTATCCCCTTGGACGATAGCGGTCAACCTGCTCTTGTACTACGCGCGATTTGGTAAGCTGCCGCTCGGCAACGAACCTGCGTCACATCCTTGTGTCCAAGCGCTTTCTCCTTGCCTGGAAACTGTACAAAACAGCATTGTGGGTACGTTTTCCGACCGAATCCAAGCCGTAGTCATGCTGCTCGTGTATCTCTGGCCGTTGGCGAACCCCGAAAAGGACTGGGCGCGCTTTTTTTCCGATTGCCAAAGCAAACAAACGCCATCCGTGCGCACAAGCGGCCTTTTCACGGAGGCGCCAATAGGCGATACCCGGCCTGCTGAACAGGGAATCTTGATTTTAGAGGATCTGTGCCGTGATAGGAAGATGACCGGAACGGGGAGAATACAGTACGACGATGCGTACCTGCCGCATAAGAACAACGCCGCGCTCAACGATATCTTAGATCAAGTAGCCATCGAACAGCTGGAAAAACAACGCGCGGCGGCGCTCAATACGTCTGTACAAAAAATGGATTTAGGTGCTCTGCACAACCATGTCGATATAACGATACACCGCGCGTCTGTCATCACACAGGATATGCGGGAGAAATACAAGAAAATCGCAGCACCTTTGCTGCCGCTCTCCAACAGGTTACAGCAGGAATTGAGCCGTGAACTGCACAAACGGAAATACCCGCAAACGATGCCGGGATACGCGCTGGGCAAACGGATAGACACAAAACGCCTATACCGCCCGGACCAAAAGATATTTACCAAAAATGTGCCTGCCAAGAAGGGCTTTGATATGGCGGTCGCAGTGTTGTTGGACGAAAGCGGCAGCATGGGCAGCAAAGACAGATACAAATACGCGCAGGCGGCCGCCATCATCCTCCAGGATTTTTGTTATCGTCTGCATATTCCGATGATGGTGTATGGCCACAGCACATCCGGCGACTTGGTTGACCTGTATTCCTATGTGGAATACGACGTCTTTGCCGATCTTGACCGCTACCGTTTGGCAGACATTCAAGCCCGTAGATCCAATCGGGACGGCGCTGCGCTTCGGTATGTGAGCCGGCGCCTGTTGGAACGGCCCGAACGAAACAAGATCCTCATCCTGGTATCCGATGGAAACCCAGCCCATACCAATTATTGGGGGGAAGCCGCCGAAGAGGATTTAAGAGCGTTCCGCTCAGAGTTTGTCAGCTGCGGTGGGTTGTTGATTGCCGCTGCGATTGGCGACGACAAGGACGCAATCCATCGTATCTACGGCCAGTCATTTATGGATATTACCGACCTCTCTTCATTTCCGTTACGCCTTACACAGTATCTAAAGCGCCATATCCGCCGATAAAAAAGGCCGCAGGCAGCTCGTTTAAGAGTTGTCTGCGGTCTTTTCGTATGCTTCTATCGTTTCATTCATTTCAAAAAATCGGTGGTAAGCAAGTATAGCGGTAAACGTTGCTTCCAGCAGCCCGATCTCGTAAGCATCGCATTGATCGATCCTTTGTTTCAACGCTTCTTTCGCGTTCAAGTGTTCCCTGCTCTCTGCGGGAAACAGGATTCTATCCAAAGAAATGTTCAATACTTTGCATATCTTGAACGCAACATCAAACGAAGGCCGTTGGTCCCGTTTGCGTTCAATGGCGCCTACATATCCTACGGAAATCCCGACCTTTTCCGCTAACTGATCCTGCGAAATCCCCATCTGCTCTCTGGCTTGTTTGACCATTTTGCCAAAGCACATCAATTCCGGTTCAGGACGAAAATCAACTCTTGCTGGCATATATACCCTCCTACAAAAAGAGGGTATATGTTTATCAATACCCCTAACAGATAATATATCCTACAATCATTGTACTTTATATGATATGACTGCGATTCGTGGTTTGACGGAAAATTTCGTGGATGGTATACTAGGTTTAATCAGTGACAATCCATATAGTTTCCGATTCCTAAAGTGTCAGTTGCATTGCAGCCGGCACTTTTTTGTTTCTTCTCTTCCAGAGGGCTTGCTCTCTGTTTATATACAATCATCCCATTTTAGAAAGGAGCATCCACATGTACCACACAAAAAAGGAGGCGTTTGCCTATGCCGCAGCCGATCCTGCTCTGTAACACCAAAGACATGCCGCGCAAGCAGTGGCTGGAATGTCGTGAACACGGCCCAAACGGAGATATTCCCTTTACCTTGGGCGGCAGCGATATTGCCACGGTATTCGGGATCAATCCCTGGAAAACGCCGTTGGAACTGTTCATGGAAAAACGGGGCCTCTTAACGCCAAACGAAGACGAGAACGCCAAACAAAAGAATCTAGGGCATCTGTTAGAGCCTGTGGTGGCCAATGTATTCGCCGCGGAAACAGGCAGCGAAATCATTGAGGATTACGGGATGTACCAGCACGCGAAGTATCCCTTTGCGATTGCGGACATCGATTATCTCTATCGTCAGGGGACAACGGAGGGAGTGCTGGAATGCAAAAGCACCACCTATCACAAAGCCGGCGATTACCAAAACGACCGTACGCCCATCCACTATGAACTGCAAGTCCGTTTTTATCTGGAGGTACGCCAATACGAGACAGGCGAGCTCGCGTGTCTATGGGGCAACAACCCGGACACCGATTTTGTGCATCGGACCATCCGTTATGACAAGCACATCAGCCGGGAAATCCTTGAAGGCGCGAAGGAGTTCATCCATCGTCTGGAGAACAACGATCCGCCGCCGATGGACGGGGTTCCCTCCAAGCTTGCCGTGAAAGCGTTGAACCGGATCTATGACAATGTCAAGGACAGTCCGCCCGTCGAGTTTTCTTCTGTGCATGAACCGGCTTTACGAAAAATCGTGGAGCTGCAAAAGCATAAGATGGAACTGAAAAAGCAAGCGGATCTATTGGCACAATCCATCGAAGAACTGAGTGTCCCTTTTCGCGAACTGTTAAAGGACAACGCGCATGGAAGGCTCATCGTTCCAAACGGTTCCATTTTCGTTGATTTCGCGCAGCAATCCAAGCGCATTGTGGATACCAAAAAACTGCAAAAGGAATATCCCGACATTTACAAGGAGGTACAAAAAACCAACGTTAGCCGGCCGTTTAAGGTCAGATGTTACGAAGCAAACCGCAAAACCGGAGTCCGATGAGGATTCCTTATTTTTTTATAAAGGAGGAGTCTTATGCGATGTAAATTCGTCCGTCTGATCTATCCAAAACCGGAACAGCACAGCCCGGACGGATATATGGTAGCCGTGTATAAACCAGTTGAAAAAGTGCTTGATCTAAACGGTCAAGCACTTTCCAATGTTCGGGTTACCGGCCATTATCTGCCCACGGCGCAATGCGTTCAGTACGACCTGTCCGGCCAATGGGTCAATGGGAAGTACGGCGTACAATACGCATTACAGTCCTACAAAGAAATCATAGCACCCGGCAAAGAAGGCATTGTGGGATACCTGTCCGCCCTGGTCAAAGGGATCGGCCCTAAAACTGCCGAGCGCATCTACCATGCGTTTGGCGCGGACACCTTAAACGTGCTCGACCAAACGCCGCAAAAGCTGCTGCAGGTACAAGGCATCACCCCAAAAAAGCTGGAGGTTATCCGACAATCTTACCTGGAACACTGCGGCGAACGCGATTTGGTCGCTATGCTGCTCCCTTACAGCATCAAACCCAAAAAAGCCGTTCAGATCTACAAGCATTTCGGCCATGAAGCCTTGGACATCGTGCGTTTCCATCCCTACCGGTTATGCGAAATTCATGGGATCGGCTTTTTTACCGCAGACGAGATTGCAAAGAGCATGGGCTTAGATCTGCTGTCCGACGAACGAACTGACGCTGCGATTTTGCATGCGTTGCAGCAAGCCGAATCTGACGGCGGCCATATTTGCGTTACGCAGCACCGGCTGCTTTCCGGTACTCGCGCGTTGTTGAACACCCCGCAAATCACGGACGACGCGATTTTATCGCGCGTAGAGTTTCTGTTGCACCAAAATCAGCTGGCGGTCTATGGTTCGTATTTGTATCGTAAGCCGCTGGCGGTTATGGAAGAGGCTGTGGCGTGTTCCATCTCCTCTCACGCTCAATTGGGCGTCAGTGTGCCGGACGATACAATCAATCGGTTTTGGCCGGACGTACAAGAGGAAGTGGGGTTTCTTTTGCATCAAGAGCAAAAACAAGCCGTTCTCACTGCGGTAACGCAGCCCATGACGGTGATCACCGGCGGTCCGGGTACCGGCAAAACGTCCATTCAACGAGCGCTGTTGAGCCTGTATCAAAAGCTGTATCCGCACAGTAAAATCGTGTGTTGCGCTCCTACCGGGCGTGCGGCTCGCAAAATGCAGGAGGTTTCCGGCGTTCCCGCCACCACCCTGCATAAAGCGCTGGGGCTATGGGCCAATGACGACGGCACGTACCGCCAAGAATGTCAGATTCTTGACGCAAATCTCGTCTTAATCGATGAGGCGTCCATGATCGACCTGCCTCTATTCTATCATTTGGTACGGTCGCTGCCACTGGATTGCCAGCTCGTCGTTATAGGCGACGTAGACCAGCTGGAATCCATCGGCCCGGGTGCTGTGCTGCGCGACTTGATCCAAAGCCGGTGCGTCCCTGTTGTGCGGCTCACGCACGTTTTCAGGCAGCAAACCGGCAGCCGGATCGCGTTGAACGCAAACGCTATCAAAAACGGAAGTGCTGCCCTTGATCACGGACCGGATTTTGTCCTGTACGAAAGCAGCGATTGGCAGCAATCTGCGGATTTGCTGGAGTCGTTGTATCTAAAGGAAATCAATGCGTATGGGCTGGACAACGTGACGTTGTTATCGCCGTTTCGGAAAAAGACGGCCACCGGGGTAAACGAATTGAACCTGCGCATCCAACAGCACATTCAGCCCACACGACCTGGCGAGATTCGGCATGGTATGCGTGTATTCCGGCCGGGCGATAAGGTCATGCAGACGCAAAACCGCGAAGAGATAAGCAACGGGGATATCGGGTACGTCAAAACCATTGAAATGCGCAACGATGTGCCTACCCTTGTGGTTGAGTTTGCTACCGGCCTATCGCAAGCGTACAGCGGGACGGACCTCGATATCCTCGATCTTGCGTACGCTACCACCGTCCACAAGTCGCAGGGCAGCGAATACGATTGCGTCTTGCTTTCTTTGCAGACCGGCCATTACCCGATGTTAACGCGTTCTTTGCTCTATACGGCGGTTACGCGCGCCAAGAAAAAGGTGATCATCGTCGGCAACCAATCCGCTGTCAATTTAGCGGTACACGCAAAAAATGATGCCGTCCGCTGCACAGCGCTGGCGGCGCGCATGCAAGAACAAAGGAGGTTGTCATGGCAACGTACCTAGAAACCTATCGCACCAAAAAACTGGCGTACGAAGATTTGCTCTCCCACGGGCGGTCTTTGGACGGCAAAGACCTCTGTTTTTGCTTGGAAGCCATTTACAGGGTGCAGGTACTGGAAACCCTGTCGTTGCTGGAACGCACGTGTCCAACCGGCCAAAATGATTCGGCCTTTGCGCTGCACGCGCGTTTGGTTGCCGGTATTTTAGGCGGCCTGTTGGAAGAACGGCGGTTCCGAATCTACAAGGACGAAAAAATAGCAAACGAGCAAGCGGCTGCCTATCAGTCCTGCTTTACCTGTTTCAATGAATTTACAAAGCTATGCAGCTCCTGTGACGCGGCATCGTATCCCCACACACTGCATCAGATGCTGTACACCTATTGCTGTGCGTGGCTGCAATACCGCAACACCATCGTTGACCTGGACCATCAATATTTCAAAAAGGAGGCACCATCGCCATGACCATGGACGAATATAAAGCAAAAGCCGTACAAACGCTCAATGTTTCGGAAATTGGGTTTAATCCGTATGATTACCTGGCCCAATCCACGCATCCTACCGGGGAAGCCTATTGGTATATTCCGCTGAACATCCAAATCAAATGGTTTCGCGCCGTTTATCCCCAAGGCGGCATCGACATCTCGACCGAAAAAGTAGAGAACGGACATCGTGTGACAGCGTATGTGTACGCTGAACACGACCAAAAGCTGCTCGCCAGCGCCCAATGCGAAAAGTATGTGACGCTTGAACGCAGCGATACCCAGGAATGGGCGCAGTTTGCGGCCAAATCCATCGCGCTGGAAAGCGCCGGATTCGGCGAGCACATGTCTCTTGGCAACGTCGGTACAGTGGAGGAAAACGTCATGTACGACAACGCATCCGCTGTCCCCTTTGCCGTGCCGCAGCCAGCCAGTATGCAGATGACTTTGGAACAGGCAAAGGCACTCCCTTGCCGCATCAAAAAATATGGACAGATGACTTTGGGGCAGCTTGCTCTCACGGATCCGCAGTCCATGCAATGGATCATCAACGAATCCAATTTTGACGACGCGTTTAAGCAGGCGGCGCATATGATTGTGCGCTCGTATCAGTCGATGTCCGCTTAATGCCCCGTTTGTTCAGAGGGGCGGTCCTACCGGCCGCTCCTCTTGAAAGGAGGTGACGCCATGCAGTCTTTTTCGCTTACCATGCAAGACATTTTGCCCCTGTTGCCGTTGGATACAGTGGTCAAGGGCCGGTCGGTAGATTTGCCTTGTCCGGCCTGCAACGATACAAAAAAGCACCTGAACATCAACCTTGAAAAAAATGTGTTCCGCTGCAACCGCTGTGGCGAACACGGCGGCGTTTTGAGCTTGTATTGCCTGTATTATCCGCAAAGCATGAAATCAGCGTTTCATGAAATTCAAAGGCAGCTTCAGGGGGAGACCATACACCGAAAAATGGCTGTGCCTGGAAAAGCGGTTGCGAAAAAGTATGTGCCTCAGTCTCTTCTGGCGGATATATCCGTGCGTAACAAAACCTACCGTGCGTTGCTGGCGCTTTTAAGTTTGAGCAGTGACCATAAAAAGGATCTGCTGCATCGCGGTCTGTCTTGCCAAATGATAGAGGAAAACCTGTATCGTACCGTTCCCATGGCAGGGCAGGCCATGCTTTGCCAAAAGCTATTGGAACAGGGCTGTACGTTGGCCGGCGTTCCCGGATTTTACCAAGCCAAATCCGGTCACTGGATGTTCGTGTCTCCCAGCCGTGGCTTTCTCATTCCTGTACTGGATATGGCGGGCTGCATCCAGGGGTTGACCGTCCGGCTCGACCAAAGCCATAAAGGAAAATATCGTTGGGTGTCCAGTTACGATTACCAAAGCGGTGTAAAAGCGTACGGATGGGTGCATATAGCGGGGCCTTTACAAACACAAATCCTTTTGACCGAGGGGCATCTGAAAGGCGAAATCGTGCACCGGCTCACCGGGCAAACGGTGGTCGCTGTACCCGGCGTCAACAACTTAACAGAGCTCAAGCGCCTTTTGCCGGCATTGTACAAGCAAGGCGTAAGGCGAGTAATGACGGCATATGATATGGATTTTCTGCGCAAGGAACCCGTAAAACACGCCTATCATCAGCTTTGCGCCTTACTCGAACAAAACGGGGTTTCCTACGGCGCCTATTTCTGGCCGCCGAAATACAACGGCCTGGATGACTATTGCTTGGCGTCCCAAAAAGGAACAATACGTTTTTACTGACACAATCCGTATTCTTGCGTTTTTACGTATTGGTCTGTGTCATTTATATACGTTTCAAAGGAGGTTTTTCTATGCTTATCAGTATCGACCACGGCAATTTGTTCATCAAAACGCCACATCTTCGTTTCCCTTCCGGCATTGTCCGGCGGTATGTGCATCCCCCTGTCACAAACGACGTCCTGGAATACAACGGCGCCATCTATTCGTTGTCCAACAACCGTCTGAGCTATCAGTACGATAAGACGCTGGACGAACGGTATTACCTATTGACACTGGTGGCCATTGCCAAAGAATTGGAGCTTGTGCATACCACACGCGCAGACGTTGATCTGGCGGTCGGGCTGCCCCCGGAGCACTTTGGCCGTTTGCGCGCCCCGTTTGCCGCCTATTTCAAAAAAAGCAGCGATCCCGTTACGTTCCGGTTTGCCGGCAAAGCGTATACCGTTGAGATCCGTAATGTGATGGTATTTCCTCAGGCGTTTGCCGCCGCCATTACGCAACAGGACGTCATTGCGCAGTACGCCCGTCTTGTCATCATTGACCATGGCGGATACACATTTGACTACGTCGGCCTTCGTGAAAATCGGCTAGACGTTGACATTTGCGGCAGTTTGGACAGCGGCATCATTTCCTTGTACAATCAGGTTCGTGAAGCCGTCAACGCCGGGTACGGACAGCAGCTTGATGATACCCTCATCCAAGACGTATTGACCGGTAAGCCCAACATCCTGAGCAAAGACATCAAGCGCATTGTTCAAGACCATGCCCGGGCGCATGTAGAGGACAACCTCAGCAAACTGCGCGAACTGCACATCGACCTGCATACCCTCCCTGTTTTGATCATCGGCGGCGCGTTGCTTTTGCGTCCTTACTATGAACAGTCCCCACAGATTGCCAAAGCGTTCTTTTGTGCGGATACGCTGGCAAACGCAAAAGGCTTTGAACAGCTCGGCAAAGCGCAGCTGCAACAGGCGGGTGATCCCGGTGAAAACAGATAAACTGTTTCGTTTTACCATCCAAATCCCAGCTACCACATCCGAGAACTGCAAGGTTGGCGATTTTTTGGAATCGCTGAAAAACAAAAAAGCACGGTTCATCGTTTCCGTTGTCAGCGAGTACCTGGATGCGCATCCGGAATTGCTCAATCACGCGTCTATCGTCGTACGGACACAGCCTTCCATCACGGAAGCTGCCGTGTTAGCGATGATCGAGTGCGCTTTAGCACAACAACCCCATACGAGCCATGAATCTGTACCAATGGACAGCAAAGAAGATTTGGCTAAAAGTATGCTGGCAGATATACAGTCCCTGTTTTAGGCCGTCCCCCGGACGGCCTTTTCCACTGTATATCCTCTGTTTTTTGTGCGATATATCTGCTTTGTTTTCTTTGGTATTGTACCTATATTGAACATATACAGACGTTCTTTTCATTTTCATGGTACGAGGGATTGCATGTTCAGGAGATTTTCTTAACCGGCTTTCTATGTAACGTTTTTCCGTATCCATTTCATCCGAAAAATATCTTTGTGGGTGCACCGTGTTTGGTGCGCCCCTTTTTGTTTGTCAGGGGGTGATTCCGTTGCACGCCCTGCCCCCGGCCAAACAAAATTTCTAACTTTTACAGCGTGCCATCCTTGGCGCCGTCTGTCATCTGTCAAAGATGGCACGGCATGGAAGGTGGCACATGATGTATAACGATGATAACCGTTTATTTTATATTTTTTCTGCCTATGTCCGGCGCCATATCCAAGGCGCAAGGTTAAACTTTCTACAAAAAGCGTATCGCTGGCGCAACGAAATCCCTATGGGAGAGCAAGAGCCCTGCTATCAAATATGCGGAACCATAGAGGATGTCGTTTATCAAAACGAGTTTGTGTTTGAGGAGGAACGCCTTGCCTCCGCTTTTCAGCAGCTGCCGGAACGACGCAAAAAGCTGTTGGAATATCTGTTTATTGAGGATCTGACGCCAAAGGATGCTGCCAACTGTCTCGGTTGTTCGGTAGACTACGTGTACCACCTCAAACGGTATACGTTGCGTACGCTCCGCAAAGCATTACAGGAGGACCAAGATGACATTTGAACAAATGCTTAGAAACGCCAAACAAGGGGATGAGGCGGCCTTGGAACAATTATTGGAACTCTATCAACCGCTGCTCATGAAAAACAGCTATGTATTTGGAAGGTTTTCGCCCGATTGTTACCAAACGCTTGTCGAACGCTTTTTGATCGCCGTTCGTTGCTTTAAAATGCCCGATGATTTGTCAGAAAATTGACTTTTTCCCTGTCTTGATAGGATGAGAGAACAATCTGAATCCTGACCTTGTACCTTGACATTTTTCCATACATACCTTGGTACTTCCTCCTGGAGCGAGCGAAACATCCCGCCATGACCTTCAGGAGCCATAATGGTACGCCCGTCTGGCTATCGTGATGACAAGGGACGGCTCGGCATCGGAATGCGGAGAGAGCGCTTTACAGCGTTTCTGTGGGCTATCTTTAGCCGCCAAGGTTTCTTTACAAAGAAGTAGACAACCGGTGCCATTGCGCGGTACTATTTTCTTAGTTGCTAATTGGTAAATCTAGGGAAAGGGGGGATCGCGCAAAGGTTGCCGGGACTGCGAAAGGAGTAGACGATGGATGTCAACAAAATGAGCAGAACCGATATGCGACAAACCTACACCGCAGATCAAATTGCAGACATTTTGGGGGTAAGTCCTCGCAAGGCTTATGAATTCTGTGAAACTACAACCGATTTTCGTGTCCTGCGCCTGGGAAAGCGTTGCCTGCGCATCCACAAGGGTTCTTTCGATCAGTGGTTTAACGGCTCGGGAAATGCTTTCTAACGTTAGAAAGGATACGACATTCATGGCAATGCTCAAAACAAGAGGAAATTCTCACAATGTCATCTACACCTACAAAGACGAACAAGGAAAAATCAAACAACAATGGGAAACCTATGCAACTGAAACGGAGGCGATACAGCGAAAAGCTTTCATTGAGTACCTAAAAAAATTCCAACCGGAAACGCTTGCAGAACAGGCATTTCAATACCGGCATAGAAAGGATAGACAAACTCCATCCATCCCTATCCCCTCTGAGCCGCATGAAAATAACCTGCATAAAACATACGGCGAATTTATCCGAAAATGGTTGCCTTATCGTGCTATCAAAAAGGGGTGGCAGCCCACTACCTATGATACAGCCGTAGGCAATTTTGAGAACCACATACTCCCCTACTTCGGAGATAAAATAGCAAACACCATTACTTCGGAGAACATTGATGATTGGCTGGATTGGTTGTTCAAAAAGCCTTGCAAGGGCAGCAAAAGCTATGGAAAAAAGCGCTCTGATATACCCATGCTCTCTTATGGTTCCGTGAAAAAATATTACTCTCTTTTTTGCAGCAGCCTAGTGACGGCACACGAATGGGGGTATATTTCCAGAATCCCTGCTTCCACCGCTCCGAAAGGAAGGTACAACAGGAGGAAAGCATGGAAACCACAGGAAGTCCGTCAATTTCTAAAACAAACAGAGGATGATAAAATCATCCATCTGCTCGTTCACTTGGCATTTGTCGGATCCCTTCGTGAAAGCGAAGTAGCTGCCATCAATATCAACCAAATCGATTTGAGCAAGGCACGGTTGTTTCTATCCCATACAATCGAACGTGTCTCCGAAGCTTCCATCCAGGCAACGAGGAGTGAGGTCGCTTTTATCTATCCAAAGGAAAAAGGGTATGCACATACTGTATTGGTTCTAAAGGATACAAAAACGGAAAAAAGCGTACGCAAAATGTACCTTACTGCTCCGTTGGCTCTTGAAATCTCGGAAAGAATTGAGCAAATTCGGGAGGACAAGCTCCTATACGGACGAAATTATCATGACTATGGGCTCTTGGTTTGTAAGCCCGATGGACGCCCTTTCGATCCCAAATGGTTCAATAGGGCATTCAAGCGCAAACAAGCGGAGTTGGGGATCTTACCGAAGCACCAGATCGAGTTCCAAGGGCTTCGCAAGTCCGGGCAGATGCACAAAATTAGATTGTCTGCCAATGACTTTCAGCTCGTTGCAGAAGCCGGCGGCCAGTCCCCTGCCGTTTTGATGGAACATTACAACGAGTCACTGGAAGAAGAAAAAAAGAATTTGTCCCTGTTGGTGGAATCAGATTTTTATCATGACGCCGACTACAAAAAAAATATGGATGCGGAGGAAAAATTTTTAATCCAGGTGTTAAAAAAACATCCGGAAATTTTGCGCGAGTTCCTGCACAACAGCCAATTCAGCGCACCTCCGAACATGTGAAGCACGCTATGCAAGCCTGTTTTACGATTAGCAGGCCCATTAGCAATCGAAAAAAAGTAAATAAGGATACAAGATTGGATGTATATTATTCACAACATACCCACGCCTAAAAAGGAATATACGGTGTGCTGTCCACAAGCCAGAAAGGAGAATAAAAAAAGCGGTTGCCCACACATCAAAACAAGCAACCGCCATCCCATAGGGATTTTTTGGAGCTGATGACGGGAATCGAACCCGTGACCTCATCCTTACCAAGGATGTGCGCTACCATCTGTGCCACATCAGCATGCCCAAGTTATTCATTTATCAAGTCTGCATTTTTATGCATATACCACATCCTTACCAAGGATGTGCGCTACCACCTGTGCCACATCAGCAAGAGACGGTTAGTATTATAGCAAAGGCGGCTTGAAAATGCAAGCTGCTTTTCTTTTTTTCGCAGCCTTTGCGCTATAAAAAAGGGGCGTGCGGACAAGCACGCCCCTTTTTCAGCCCTATCATCAGCCGCCGCAGCCCGCACAGCCGCTACAACCACCGCCACAGCTGCCGCCGCAGCCGCCCGGGAACTGCACTTCCTCCGCCTTTACCGTCATGGTCACATGCGGAATGCTGCCTTCCTGGTACGGTTCGCCGATCTGCGCAAAGCCGTATTTTTCGTACATGCCACAAAGCGGTTCCTGGGCCGAGATGTACAGCGCCGGCGCGCCTACCTCCAGGCCGCGATCCATCAAAAGGCGCATCAGTGCATCGCCGATGCCCATGTTGCGGTATTCCGGCAGCACGCATAGGCGGCCGATGGTAAATTTCCCATCGTCGATATACAGCCGGCCGGTGCCGATGGGCGTTTCATCCTCCATGGCAACGACATGCCAGGCTCCGTTGTCAAACGTGTCGAACTCCTGCTCCGGCGCAAAGCCCTGCTCGTTGACAAACACCTGCTCACGCACAGCTTTTGCCAGAGAAATATCGTCGGAGCCATGAATCCATTTTGCATATAGCATAAAATTCCCCTCCAGAAATTGAGATTCTTTACAAAACGCCATGCCCCACTATATTTAGGGCTTTTCTGCGTTCCGTATTCTATGATACACTACCTGTGAGGTGGAATCAATGACAGAAAAAGAAATTGCCCGCATCAACGAGCTGGCACGCCTGAAAAAGGAGCGTCCTTTGACACAAGAAGAAGCTGCCGAGCAGCAGAAATTGCGCAGACAATATATCGACGCCGTGAAAAAGAGCCTGGTGGAGGATTTGGATCGCATGCTTGTGCAAGACGAAACAGGCGCTTATGTGCCCCTGCGCAAAAAAACCCCGCTGTCCTGAGCATACGCAACGAGCCGATGAATCATCGGCTTTTTTGTTTTCGGCCCTTGCATTCCATGGTCTTGATTGTGTTAAAATAAATTGAAATCTAGAAAATATAAGTATACAGCATTTTAGACCAGGAGAATGCGGAAAGGAACGGTTATGATTTACAGGCCAGAATTATGCACTGAAGAAAAGCTGCTCAGCTACGCCAAATACTATTACATCGACCCGGACCCCTTGAACCCGTTGGCGGCGCAAATTCTGCGCCAGCCCATTGCCAAGGAGGATGTGCTATGGCCGGAAGACGTGGAAACCATGTTTGCGCCCGGCTATCAGGACGCCATGCTGGGATATTGCCTTTTTGAAGGGGGCAGCTATTCCTCCCTCTATGCCCAGCTGCCCGGCGTAAATGTCAAAATGCTGGATTGGTGGTTTGTGTGGATGACGCTGCCACCCAAGAGCGTGCCGCGCGAGCAAGGCAATCTACGGTATAAAATCTGGTGTCCTTCGGATCATTTTGATCATTACCCCGCAGACAAAGCTTCGGCGCAGCAGCTAACAGACCCCGCCATCCCGTTGAAGCTGCGCCGTCAAGGGATCCATGCTGTGGCGGTGGAATCCATTGCGGGCGGCCAGGCAGGCAGCTACCAAATAATCCCCCTTCACCCGACACCCAACAGCGCGCTTTCTTTGCCCCAGGCCTGCTGGGATTATATCAATGCCTGTGGGCTGCTGAACGTAGTGGCCTCGGACCACAGCGTAACGCTGCAATTTTTCCGAGAGACAGATTACGGCTGCGAGGCCATTTTCCGTACCTGGCGCGGCTATGTGCTGAGCGAAGAAGGCCGCATCGTACGCAAGGAGGGCTTTGCCACGCCTACCAAAGAGCATGTGCTTGCAGATTTAATGCACAACCTGCGCGAGATCCCGCATCTGGCCAAGTTTCTGCCACAGCTGTATGCGGAGGAAGGCAAAAAGCCGGTGGATGCCTATTGACAAATAAACAAAAAGCCCGGGAATCCCGGGCTTTTCTTTTTGGCGGCATCGGCCGCTTATTCTTCCTCCAGCTCATCTTCAAAGATGCGCTCTACGACATCGATGAGCTCTTCCATCATGTCCTCATCGACGGCTACGAACTCCTCTTCGTCGCCGTTTTTCACGATGCGCAGGATGTAAAGATCCGGCGCGTCCTCCTCCGTCATGCGTTCCATTTCGGATACTTCGGTTAAAACCGCGTATTCTTCGCCCTTATGTTCAAAGGAAAACTGGATTTCAAACTCGATCTCGTTTCCGTTTTCATCTTCAAACACGACAATATCCATCATTTCTTCTTCCACAGGCACAACACCTACTTTCTTTGGGCCGTTTGGCCCGCATTCAAGTTGCCTAGATTGTATCCTATTTGGCAGAGAAATGCAATTCTACATTTCCTCCCGGTCCGACGGGCTGGAAAACTTGGTATATTCCCCGTTCCAATACAGCAGAACATTTTCGCCGGCCGGGCCGTTCCTGTTTTTCGCGAGGATGACATACACGCCGTTTTGCGCCTGGGCGCTCTGGGATTCTTCCTCGTCATAATCGTATTCGTCGCCCGTGCCGTCCACATCCTGCTGGCTGGCCAAAAACATGATGATGTCCGCATCCTGCTCGATGGAGCCGGATTCGCGCAGGTCCGCCATCATGGGGGTTTTGTTTTGGCGGCGCTCAATGTCGCGGTTGAGCTGGCTCAATAGCAAGATCGGCGCTTTTAGGTCGCGGGCCAGCAGCTTTAGCTGGCGCGTCAGCTCTGAAATTTCCTGGGTACGGCTGCCCGCCCGGGACTGCTGGGTAGCGCTCATGAGCTGCAAATAGTCGATGATGACCAACCCCAGGTTTTTCCTTTCCTTGCCAGAAAAGCGCATGCACCGCGCCCGAATTTCCGGCACGGTGGCGCTGCCGCTATCGTCGATGTAGATGGGCACGTCGTTAAATTCCGTAGAAGCCCGCACAAACTGGCCAAACTCCTCGTCATCCAGCGTACCGGCCCTGGCCTTGCCCAGGCTGACCCTTGCTTCGGCACAGATCATCCTGAGCGCAAGATCGCTTTGCGGCATCTCCAAACTGAAGATCGCCACCGGCAGACGATGCTTTACACCGGCATTATGCGCCAGGTTGAGTGCAAAGCTGGTTTTGCCCATGCCGGGGCGCGCGGCCAGGATCACGAGCTGCCCGGCCTCGAACCCGGCGGTCAGCTTATCCAGATCGGCAAAGCCGCTGGGCGTGCCCACGATGCCGCCGCCGCGCTGCGCTGCCTCGGCCACGCGGACCAGGGCCTCTGCCACGCCCTCTTTCAAGGGCTTTAGCGAATCGGTGCGGTTGCGCATCGCCAGCGCATAGACGGCGTCGTGCGCGTCCGCCACTACGTCGTCCGCGCTTTTTTCCGCCTGGTAGCCGCTGGCCACCATATGGCTGCCGGCGTCGATGACGCCACGCAGCACGCTGCGGTCCTCCACGATCTTGATATACTGCGAAGCATTGGCCGTTGTCGGCACAAGGTTGGAAAGCGTGGTCAGGTATTCCATGCCGCCGGCGCTTTCCAGCGTGCCCTGCTGATTCATCTTTTCCAGCACGGTGACAAGGTCTACCGGCTGGCCGTCCAGATGCAGGCTGGCCATGGCCGCATAGATCTTTTGATGGCCGGGGGTATAGAAGTCCTCGGTCGTCAGCGTTTCCATCGCCTGGGTGACGGCATTGGCATCCAGCAGCATGCTGCCCAAAACGGACTGCTCTGCCTCAATGCTGTGCGGCGGCACGCGCTGTGCGCTGCTGCTCATGGCCCTTCCTCCTTTTTTACAGGCTTTCCACCGTTACGGTGATCTTGCAGGATACGTTGGCGTACGGCTTTAGCTCCACGGTGTAGCTGCCCACCTGCTTGATGGGCTCGGAAAGCACGATCTTTTTCTTATCCAGCTCATAGCCGAACTGCTGGTGCAGCAGGTCTGCAATTTCCTTATTGGTGACAGCGCCAAAGAGCTTCCCGGTCTCGCCTGTCTTTACCTTAAGGGCCAGCTGCTGGCCCTCCAGCTTTTCCGCCTGTGCCTTGGCCTCTGCCAGCTGCACGGCCTGCTTATGCTGGGCGGCCTTTTCCTTAGCAGCGGCGTTGTTGATGTTTTGCTGGGTGGCCTCTACGGCCAGATTTTTACGGAGCAGAAAATTGCGGGCATAGCCGTCGGACACCTCGACGGTCTGCCCCTTTTTGCCCGTGCCCTTTACATCCTGATTCAATACGACCTTCATCGTCTATTTCCTCCTTTATTTTTCAGGCGCTGCAGTTTCGCATCCCATATAGGCCCTAAGCGCCTCCGGGATGGCGATGCTGCCGTCCGCCTGCTGATAATTTTCCATTACAGCCGCCACCGTGCGCCCCACGGCCAGGCCGGAGCCGTTTAAGGTGTGTACGAACTTCAGTTTGCCGTCGGTATCGCGGAAGCGGATATTCGCCCGGCGCGCCTGGAACGCTTCGCAGTTGCTGCACGAGGAGATCTCCACATACCGGCCGTAGGACGGCATCCAGACCTCCAAATCGTAGGTTTTGGCGCTGGAGAAGCCGGCGTCGCCGGTGCAAAGCTGCACCACGCGGTACGGCAGGCCCAGCGTTTGCAAAATGCGCTCAGCGTCGTTTGTCATGCGCTCTAGGTCTTGGTAGCTATCATCCGGATGGGCAAAATGCACCATCTCCACTTTATTAAACTGATGCTGGCGGATGATGCCGCGGGTATCCCTTCCGGCGCTGCCCGCCTCGGCGCGGAAGCAGGCGGAAAATGCGCAGTAGCGCAGCGGCAGCTCCTCCGCTTTTAGGATGCAGTCGCGGTACATATTGGTCACCGGCACTTCGGCGGTGGGGATCAAAAAGTAATCCTGCCCTACGACCTTGAAGGCATCCTCCTCAAACTTGGGCAGCTGGCCGGTGCCCACCATGCTGTGGCGGTGCACGATGTACGGCGGCAGCACCTCGGTATAGCCATGGTCCGCATGGGTATTCATCATGAAGTTAAACAAAGAGCGCTCCAGCCGCGCGCCCAGCCCCTTGTAAAAGGTAAAGCGCGAACCCGTTACGCGGGCGGCGGCGTCCCAATCGAACCAGCCCAGCGCCTGGCCGAGGTCCCAATGCGCTTTTGGCTCAAAGGCAAACTGCGTGGGCTCGCCCCAGCGGCGCACCTCCACATTTTCGCTGTCGTCCTTGCCGACCGGCACGCTTTCGTGCTGAATATTGGGAATGGTCAGCAGGATCTCGGTAAAGCGCTTTTCCAGCGCGTCCACCTTTTGCTTGGCCTCGGCGCCGTCCTCTTTTTTCATCAAGGATAAAAAGCGCTGCTTACTATCCTCAAACGCATCGCCGGCCAGCGCGCCCGCCTCAGCCTTTTGCGCCGCCTCCAAAAGCAGCGCCCTGGCAGCGCCCTCCGGCGTATCTGCCGCAAACTCTGAGCAAAACGCCTGCACGCGCCCCTGGGCCTTGGCCAGCGCGTCCGCATCTCCATTGGCCTTTTTCAGCTGCTGCAAAAGCGGCATAAAATTGGAGAGCCGGTTGCGGGAAGCCTGCAACGCCTCGCTCTGGCCGATGGCGGCCCTCCGCTCTGCGTCCACCGCCATCAATTCGTCGATGACGGCCGGGTCCCCATTGCGGTTCTGTACCGCGGTCTTGACAAACTCCGGGTTTTGCCGAATGAATTTTGCGTCTAACATGCCTCGTCTCTCCTTATGGTATATGGTATACATCCTGGGCCCGGCATGCCGTTTGCGCATCCCCGGCCTTGTTTTCGTATTGCTTTATAGATCCAGCTTCATATCGCCGGGCTTGATCCACCCTGCGCGCCGCATGCCGTTGGTGATGACCAGTGTCAACAAAATGGGCAGGATAAACTGCAAAATCGCCATCTTTAATAAGATCCACACCATCGGCTCGCTACCCGCCATGGCGGCAATGGTGCCAAACTGGCCCACCAGCCCGCTGGTGCCCATGCCGGCGCCCATGGCGTTGTTTGTCATGGCGAACAACGTGGTGGACAGCGGCCCCAAAATGGCGCTGACAATGATCTCCGGCAGCCAGATCACAGGTTTTCTTACGATATTGGGCACTTGCAGCATGCTGGTGCCCAGGCCCTGGCTGATCAGCCCGCCCACGCCGTTTTCCCGGTAGCTGGCCACGGCAAAGCCCAGCATATTCACACAGCAGCCCACCGTAGCCGCGCCCGCCGCCAGGCCGGAAAGATCCAGCGAAATGGCAATGGCCGCCGAGGAAATGGGGGCTGTGAGCGCCATACCCATCACCACGCTGACCAGAATGCCCATCGGAATGGGCTGTAATTCTGTGGCCAGGTTGATAAACTTGCCGATGCCCGTCATCATCGCATTGATGCCGGGGCCAATCCAGGTAGCGACCAGCCCACCGACAACGATGGTGACAAAGGGCAGCACGACGATATCCACCTTGGTTTTGCCCACCAGAAGGCCCGCAATCTCCGCCCCGGCCAGGGACGCCAAAAATGCGCCGACCGGCCCGCCCAGCGTATAGCCCAGCGCCCCGGTGGCCGCCGAGGAAAACACCACCAGCGGCGCATGCTTTAGCCCATAGGCCACAGCCACGCCGATGGCCGCGCCCACCACCGGGCTGGAAGCGGACAGCATTTGGGCAAACGGCGTTAAAAACGAAAGCCCGGGAATTTTCCCCAGCTGCTGAATGATGAGCCCGATGATCAGCGAGGCAAACAGCCCCTGTGCCATGGCGCCCAGCGCGTCGATAAACCAGCGTTTCAACAGGCCTTTGATGCCGCTTTGCCGTTTGGCCATTGGTATTCTTCCCCTTTCCTGCCGCCGGCGCGGCGTTGCCTTTATCGTTTTCCCATGCGTTTGTATTCCACCCGAATGCCCTGGTTATCCAGCGCGATGACCAGCGGCTTTAGGTCTAAATATTCATGAAAGGAAATGACCTTTTCATCCTTTAGGTGCAGCTCTACCCCAAGGGCGCTGCCATCATAGGAGGCAAACGCCACCTGGCTGATGGGGATGATGGTTTCCCTGCCGTCCCGGTGCAGGCGCACCTCCGTTTCGCCGGCCCGGTAGTAATCGCGCCCGTATTTGAGGTATACGGCCGCCAAATACGCCACAGCGCCAATGCACAGCGCCGCCGTCAAAATGGTATTCAGCGTGGTAGGGTCCCCGGGCAGCAGCCAAACTGCGCCCACAGCCACCAGCGCATACAATACGCCGCGGCTGAGCCTTGGCAGCAAGGCCTTCCACGCATAGATCCTCTTTTGTTTCATCCTCTGTCTTCTCCCTGCTGTAACTGTTTGCAGTGCGCCGCCAGCAGCTGGATAAAGCCCTGGACATCCTCATACTGGTAGACAAACGCCACGCGCTTGGTACCGTTGAGCACCAGCATCATGCGCGCGTGCATGGCGTCGTAAAACATGCCTGTGATGTCGTCATAGGCGATCCTGGTGGCCGGCAAAAAGGTTTTGCGGATGGCAATGCCCGTTTCGTCGGTACGGATCTCGGCAAAAAAGCTCTGGGACAGCACCATCAGCCCATACCAGGCAAACAGCGCGAAAAACACGCCCTCTACCGTTTGCATGGGCTTGGCGCGAAATGCTTCCTGGGCCCAGACAATGCCGAGCGCCAGCATAAGCGCACCAAATAGAAATTTTTGTGCCCACCGATTTCGGTTGATGGAAAATGCCCGCATATTACATCCTTTCCGGCGATGCGATGCCCAAAAGCCCCAGCCCGGTCTTGAGCACGGTGCGCACCGCTTTTGTCAGCTGCAGCCGCGCGGCGGTCTGCGCGCTGTCCTCCGTGATGATGCGCTCTTCATAATAAAACCGGTTGTACGCCTGCGCCAGCTCGATGAGCGCCCGGCTCAAAAGGTACGGCTCGTTTTTCTCCAACGCCGCGGCCACGGCGTCCTTCCAGCCCTCCAGCGCGCGCACGACGGCCGTGGCAAACGGGCCGGAAAGCGCCGCATCGTCCGGCTGGGCCTCTTGCCATGCCGGGTCGGCTTTCCTTAAGACGCTGCAGCAGCGCGCGCCGGTATATTGCAGGTACGGGGCGGTCTCCCCGTCAAAGGAGAGAGCACGGTCGTAGGAAAACGCAATGTCCTTGATCCTGGCATTGTACAATACGCCAAACACCACCGCGCCCACGCCGACCTGCTCGGCCACCGTCTGTTTGTCCGAAAGGTGCGGAGATTTTTCCTCCAAAATTTCGCCCGCGCGCGCGATGGCGCTGTGCAGCACATCCTTGAGCAGCACCACATGGCCCTTTCTGGTGGAAAGCGTGGTGCCGTCCGCCATGGAGACCATGCCAAAGGCCACATGCTCCAAATCCTTGGCCCAATCGTAGCCCATCTTTTCCACCACTTTGAACCATTGGCGGAAATGCAGGTTCTGCTGATAGGCTACCACATACAAGCACTTGGCAAAATCGTAGGTTTTTTTGCGGTAGAACGCCGCAGCCAAATCGCGGGTGGCGTATAGGGTGGTGCCGTCGGATTTCAAGATGATACAGGGCGGCATATTGTCTGCGGACAGATCCACCACATACGCGCCCTCGGAGAGGGTCAGCAGGTGTTTGGCCCGCAGCTCGTCCACCACAGGCTGCATCTTATCGTTGTAAAACGCTTCGCCATTGTAGCTGTCAAACGTGATGCCCAAGAGATCGTAGATTTTCATGACCTCCTGGATGGTGGCCTGCTTGAACTGATCAAACAGCGCCAGCGCAATTTCGTCGCCGTCCTCGATGCGCTTGAACCAGGCGCGGCCAAGATCCTCCAGCTGGGGATCCTTTTCCGCTTCCTCGTGGAACTTAACGTACAGGCGCGTCATCTCCTCCACGCCCTTTTCGCGGACGGCGGCTTCATCGCCCCACAATTCGTAGGCAGCCAGCAGCTTGCCAAACTGCGTGCCCCAATCGCCCAGGTGGTTGATGCCTACGCTCTTGTAGCCCATGAAATTGTAGAGATTGTACAGGGCATGTCCAATGGCCGTGCTGGAAAGGTGGCCGATATGGAACTGCTTGGCGATGTTGATGCTGCTGTAATCGATGCACACCGTGCGCCCATGCCCGATATCCTGCGCGCCGTAGCGCTCGCCTTCTAAAAGCGCCTGATCCAGCACGGTACGGGCATACAGCGCTTTGTCCACAGTAAAATTGGCATAGCCGCCCGCCACCTCCGCCTTGACAACGCAGGCCGGCATTGCGCTTTCCACAATGCTTTTGGCAATCAGCTGCGGCGCTTTGCGCAGGGTTTTGGCAAAGGCAAAGCAGGGCAGCGCATAATCGCCCAGGGCCGGGTCCGGCGGGGTTTCTATCAACGGCAATACCTGTTCCAAAGGCGTATCCAGCACCTGGGAAACAGCCTTTGCGATCTCTTGTTTGAATGGCAACTTTCTCGGCTCCTTTGCCCTCTATCCGCCCAGGGGCGCAGAGGGATGCAAACTTTATACGTATACTTAGTTTACTATATCACAATCCCCCTATGCTTTCAATTCTGCACCCCGAAAAACAAGCAATTTTTCTGTTGACATTGCGCCGGTTGTGATGTATTATATTTGAGCACCATGTACCAGTAGCTCAGCTGGATAGAGCGTTTGACTACGAATCAAAAGGTCGGGGGTTCGAATCCCTTCTGGTACACCACAAAAGACCCGAAACCATATGGTTTCGGGTCTTTTGTTATTTATTTTCGTCTGTTATGGGGCAAATACGACCGCCATGGTATACGGCCCGTCGCTGCCCACATCCACGCGCGCCACATGCCCGGCGCTGTCCACCACATACCGGCGGTATTGGGCGCCCCATACCGAGGCATACGGCGCTTGTTCCGTGACATCGGTTTGCTTCATCTCCACGGTATAGACTCGGCTGCCGTTTTCGCCCGGCTCGCACGTGATGGCCTGTATCTCTCCTTTTTGCAAAGGGGTCAGATCCACCCCGGCGATTTCGGACAGCGTACGGTACTGGGTGGTATCGTCCAGCGCCGTTTCCGGAAGCTCTCCTTCCGGGAGGATCAGCTTGCCGTTTTGGTATTGATACTCGCTTTGGATGCCTTCCGCATCCCATCCCTGATGGGTAAAATAGGGCGCTCCGTTTTCAAACGCATACTCTACGGCAACGGACAGCGATTCGCCGTCCTCGGACAGGTTCAAAATCCGAAACTGCCCTGCCTGCTGTGCGTTGAGCGCCTCCAGCGCCTGGTTCAGCGCCTCCTCCGGCCGGGCGGCACAGCCGCAGACGGCGAGAAGCGCAAAGGCAGATACAGCCACAGCACAGATGGCTCTGAAAGGATGACGGTTCATTTTCTTTCCTCTCTTAGTAGTAGAAAGTATCCGTTTCTATAAAGTCACGGATCTGGGCCGCCTCTAAGTGGTACTCCTCTACAGCCCGAACCGCTTGATTCGCAGGGTATTCAGCAAAGCCGCAGCGTTTCATGGTAAGCACCGTAACAGAGGCTGCTTTTGTATGCCAATAATCTGCAACCCCTATATAAGCGCCCGCATCCGTAAAGCCAAGCTTCAACTGAAACGTGCCGACTGTATAACCCGGCTTTGTGATAGGATCGCTGTACCTGCGGATAGAATCTCTCCTTTGTGTACGGATCTTATTCTCGGGCTGTACTTCTATCCATCTCGCTTCTCCGCTCTGAATATCCTCTAGAAGAGTTTCCAGTTCTGCTTTCTCCGCCGGGTCAACTGACCTATCGATCAATTCCATAAGCCACTGCGTATTCTCATCCGGCACGGCAAACGCCGTTCCCGAGAAAACAAACACAGACATCACAACAGCAAGCAACAAACCAACATATCTATATTTTTTCATCTGTCAAAACCTCCGCATCTTTTTGGCTCCCTGTCTCCTCCTTTGATCCAGCGCATCGGAATCACGCCTTTCCATCTCTTGGTAATTAAATTATTACATAGAAACATATAAGTGTCAATGTATCTTTCCGCCGAACATAACCGAGAAAAACAAAGGAAACCCCGCGTTTTGTAAAGGGTTGGTCTAACCAAGATGGCACCCGCCCCATGTACTCGGTAAGCGTTTCTCTGCTTGGTAAAGCAGCTGAAGCCCTGGTATACATACAAGATGGCAAAGTATTTTCCGCTTCCTATACTACCTCTGCCGGGGATACCGGCAAGACAGGGGAACAATTTCGTGGATATTCCGCATCCCAGCATCGTATATACCGTCACGGTTTCTACAACGGATTCTATGAACTCCATTTTCCTATCCTATATAGATAAGTAAACGTTTGCGGCTATCAAAAGCACCTCTTGCTAGGGGGCATTTTTATATCCTCTGCAAAAAATCCCGGTAAATCTCCTTATATTGCTCGGCAAACTGGCTGCCCTTCCGCCAGAGGAAGGAAAAATCATGCCGGACGTCAAAATCCGCAAGGGGGATGGCGCGCAGGGTACCCTGCGCCAACTCCTCTCTCACGGCGGTTTCATACAAAAAGGTAATGCCGCAGCCCGCCTTGGCCAGGGTTTTTAAGGCAGTGAGGCTGCTGGCCTCCACGCGGCATGCAAAATCCTGGATGGTCAGGTTTTTTCCTTCCAGATAGTGCTCCAGGATATGGCGGGTGCCAGAGCCCTGTTCGCGCACAAGCAGGCGCTCTGTAAGTAAATCGTGGATACGGTATGCGGCGGCTGGCAGCGGATAGTCCGCGCCGCAGACCGGCAAAAAGCGCTCTGTGCAAAACAGCAGCGAATCGTATACGCTTTGGGAAAACGCGCCCTCTACGATGGCAAAGTCGATGGCACCGTCATCCAGGGCGCGGAGCAGCTGCTCTGTATCCGCCACGTGCATGGAGATCTGCGCATCCGGGTGCTGCTTTAGATAACGCGCCAATACCGGCGGCATCGCGTATTCGCCCACGGTGAGCGTAGCGCCAAAGCGCAGCACGGGCTGTTCTCCGCCCAAAGAAGCGATGCGTTTTTGCAGCTGCGCCGCATCCTGCCGCATGGTGCGGGCCGCCTGGCACAGCATGCGCCCCGCCTGGGTCAGCGCCAGCTTTTTGCCCCGGTAGGAAAAAAGAGCGGCGCCGTATTGCTTTTCCAGCGCTTTGATGTGCTGGGAAACAGCGGGCTGTGTGATATGCAGCGCTTCGGCTGCCCTGGTGATGCTCATGGTTCTGCATACCATTAAAAAGCTTTCGATGCGATAATCCAGCATGGCGATCCCTCCGCCATTATCATAATATATTTTTATCATTTTATAAATATATATTATTTTTATTTATTAATTTTCTCTGCTATACTGGCAGACAGAATTGGGCATTTTTCCCTGCTGCCCGAGGTATTAGAAAGGCTGTGAACGCGATATGGAAACGATCAAACGGACTGCGCCGGGCATTGCGCTATGCCTTTTCATTGCGCTGCCCGCCTGGGCGCTGGGGCAATGGCTGCCGGTGGTGGGCGGCCCTGTGTTTGCCATCCTGATTGGCATGGTCATCACGCTGGTGATGCCCCGCAAGGATTGGTGCCACAGCGGCGTGGCGTTTACCTCTAAAAAGGTATTGCAATATGCGGTGGTGCTGCTCGGCTTTGGCATGAATCTTTCCGAGATCTTGGCCAAGGGAAAGCAGTCGCTGCCCATCATCCTTTCTACCATCTCCATTTCGCTCATCGTGGCTTTTGTGCTGTATAAGGCGCTGCGTTTGAAAAAGAACAGCGCCATTTTGATCGGCGTGGGCTCGTCTATCTGCGGCGGCTCTGCCATCGCGGCTACGGCGCCCGTGATCCAGGCAAGCGACGAGGAAGTCGCGCAATCCATTTCCGTGATTTTTCTATTCAACATTTTAGCTGCCCTCATCTTCCCGACGCTGGGCGGGCTTTTGGGGCTTTCGGACACCGGCTTTGGCCTGTTTGCCGGCACCGCCATCAACGATACCTCCTCCGTGACGGCGGCGGCCGCCGCTTGGGACGGCATCCATGGCTCCAATACCCTGGACGCTGCCACCATCGTCAAGCTGACGCGCACGCTGGCCATCATCCCCATTACGCTGGTGCTGGCGCTGATGCGCACCCGCCAGGCCAAGCAGGAAGACGGCGCCAAAATCAGCCTGAAAAAGATTTTCCCCTTTTTCGTGCTCTTCTTCGTGCTGGCCGCCGTCATCACCACCGTATGCCAGCTGCCGGCCAACGTGACCGGCCCGCTGAAGGATCTGAGCAAATTTCTCATCATCATGGCCATGGCGGCCGTGGGGATGAATACCAACATCGTGCAGCTCGTCAAGACGGGCGGAAAGCCGATTTTAACCGGCTTTTGCTGCTGGGTGGCCATCGCAGCGGTCAGCCTGGGCATGCAGACGGTTTTGGGCATCTGGTAAGCGCTGCGCCCAACCATTGTCTTTTCAAAGGGCCTATTAGGCCCTTTTTTTCTTGCACCGTATAGGCGGGCCGCCGCAAATCCGTTTGCATAGATTGCATCCATAAGGGGGGTGGAAGGCCCGCCGGCCTTCCCGTTTTTCTGCATAGAAAAAGCCCCCGGGGCGGGGGCTTTGTTCCGCGCAAAATGCTCAGCGTTTCGTTGTTTGCAGCGTATCCTTTTTCAGCGGAATCTCATACACATCGGTATACGATTCCACTTCCGCATCATCGAGCGGGGGCGCATAACAAAGGCCGGTACATTCTGTGGCGGAAGCCACGGAAAACAGGTCGTCGGTGAATTCATCGGCAAATTCGACGTTGTAGTCGTCTTTTTTCTTAGAATCATCCATCATGATTTCCTCCTTCCCGCTCTAGTGTGGCCTGTTCTGCTTTGGCTCATACCGATTCTTTCGCGCTGCGCTGCGCCATGGCGTTTTCCGCCCGTTTTTGCGCAAAATACGCGCGGTTGTAGGCCACGGATGCATCGTCCGGCTTATAGGCGGCGGCTTTTTCATTGTAGGCGGCCGCCTTTTCCCATTGCCCCATAGCATCGTAACACAGGCAAAGCTGGATATACGGGATATAGCCGTAACAATCCGGCTGCACAAAGCCGCGCGTTAGGTCCATCGGGCGGCTCAGCGCCGTTTGATACCAAAACACCGCCGTTTCAAACATGCGCCTTTGGTAAAACAGATGGCCCAATTCACAGCAGGTCTCCGCCCGCGGGGCATCGTATACAAAGCTCCTCAGCAGCGCCTGCAGCGCCTTTTCTTCCTTGCCCAGCTGATGATAGCACAACGATAGATCCTGGCAGGCGCCAATGTTGTTTTCCACCCAGCCCCGGCCCTCTGCCAAGAAAGCCTCGAACACATCGGCGGCTTGCTGGTAGGCGGCATGGTAATACAGCTCGCGGGCGTAATAATACTGCGCCCGCGGCTCCAACGCTTCGCCGCGATCCACCATAGCCTGGTAGATGCGCAGGTTGCGGTCCGGGTCTCCAGGCTTTTCCTTTCGATGCTCAATGGCAATATCGCTATGCAGAATGCGCCCGGCCGGGGCAATGACCTCGTGCACCGCGCCCTCCCAGACAAAGCCTGCGCCGCGCTTTACGATGCGCTCCCGCTCGTAGGCAAAGGTAGGCTGGCCTGCCGCATCAAAGGCAACGCGGTACTGCATCATCACCAGATCCACCGCCCCGTCCATGGTGCGCTTTAATTCCCGGATGCGCTCGATGTTTTCCGGCGTTACGACGTCGTCGGCATCCAGCCACATGAGATAGTCGCAGGTGCCTTTGGAAAAGGCAAAGTTGCGCGCCTGGGCAAAATCATCCTGCCAGGCAAAATCATACACCTTCTCCGTATACTGCCGCGCAATCTCCTTGGTTTTATCCACAGAACCGGTATCTACAACGACCACCTCATCGGCAAACTGAACAGCCGAGGCCAGGCAGCGCGACAATACCTCCTCTTCATTTTTTACAATCATACAAACGCTCAGCGTATGCATCCTCCAGAACCTTCCTTTCGCTTGGTGTATGGCAGCGCCGTACTCACACGAACACCGCCCCCTTTGCATAGTATGAAAAGGAGACAGATGTCTTCACACAAAAGGAAAGGAATGGGTGAATTCAATGCCAATCTTCCAACAACGAGGTCAATACCGTTGCCCGCGCTGCGGCCGTTTGGTCAACGCTGGCAACTTTTATGGCGATGGATGCTGCTTTTGTTGCCCGCCCCCGCCGGGCCCCCGCTGCATCACCGGGCCTACCGGACCCACTGGGCCAACCGGGCCTTCCAGCGGCATTACAGGCGCAACCGGCGCCACGGGTGTGACAGGCCCAACAGGACCTACGGGCGCCACAGGCGCTACCGGCGCTTCCCCCGTATTTTCGATCGGAGAGGTTATCACCGCTGAGCCGGGCGTACCCGCCTCCGTGACGATTACGGGCAATCCCTTAACGCCTATCTTAAACTTTGTCATCCCGCGCGGCGCTACGGGCGCAACCGGGCCGATTGGACCTACGGGTGCTACGGGCGCTACTGGGCCGACTGGACCTACGGGCGCTACGGGCGCTACCGGGCCGACCGGACCTACGGGTGCTATGGGTGCTACGGGCGCTACTGGGCCGACCGGACCTACGGGTGCTACAGGCGCTACTGGGCCGACTGGACCTACGGGATCCGATGGGGCTGACGGTGTCGATGGCGTAACGGGACCGACCGGCGCTCAGGGCTTTGCCGGCATCCCCGGCAATGATGGTGCGGATGGTCTGCCTGGCCCCATGGGCCCGACGGGCGCAACTGGTGCTACCGGCGCTACAGGTGCTACGGGCGCCACGGGCACAAAGGGTGCAACGGGCTCTACGGGTGCCACCGGCGCTACAGGCGCGACCGGGCCGACAGGACCCACCGGACCCACCGGGCCAAAGCACAGTTAACGCCAGCTTTTAGAAAAGCAAAAAAAGAGAAGCGCTTGCTTCTCTTTTTTTATGCTGTCAACCTATTTCCTCCCGCAGGATGCGAACCGTGGCGCGCAGGCCTTCTTCAAGCCGGACGCCGGGCGCCCATCCCAACGATTGTAGCTTTTCCGCGCTTAGCACCGCATGGGTGATGGGGGTAAACCCTGCCTTTTCCGCCGCATCCGGCTGGGCAAAGACAACCTGCGTGCCGCCCGCCGCGGCTGTTTTTTCCGCCATGGCCCGCACGGTGGCCCGGCTGCGCGCGTCCGCCACGTTGTATGCCTCCCCGCTTTGGCCGCGCAAGAGGATATACAAGAGCGCCGCGGCCGCGTCCGTAGCGTAGCACCAGGTACGATCCTGCAGGCCCTCGCTTTTCAGCACGATGGGCTCCCCTGCCACGGCATTGCGTACAAACTGGGCAATGGCCCGGCTGTCGCTTTTTGTCATGGTTGGCCCATATAGATGGCAGGGGCGGGCGATGACGCTGTCCACCCCGTATTCCTGGCGGTAGGCTTGGCACAGCACCTCGGCGGCGCGCTTGCCGGCCGGGTAGCAGGCGCGCGGGCTGCTATGGTCTACCGTGCCGCAGTCCGTTTCCACAAACGGCGGCGCATCCGCCGGCATCTGCCCGTACATCTCCCCGGAGGAAACAAACAGCAGCCGGCTATGCCATTGCCTTGCTAACGACAATAGGCGTTCCGTACCGTCAAAGTTTGCCTTCAGCGTTTCCACCGGGTATTTGGCAAAGGAAACAGGGTCGGCGTTGCTGGCGGCATGGACGATATAGTCCACCGGCTGGGTCAGCGCGCCAAGCTCGGCGTTGATATCCTGCTCCACAAAGGTAAACCACGGATCCTCCCAAACATCAGCAAAGCGCGCCTGCCCACGCTCGGCCGAGCGACCCAGCGCATAGATGTGCACGCCGATTTGCCGTTGCCGGTTGGCCGCCATCAATAGATCCACCAGGCACGAGCCCAGCATGCCCGTGGCCCCGGTGATGAGTACGCGCTTGCCCGAAAGCGCCTGGATGGGCAGGCCGGGATCTTCTACGGCAGCTGTTAGCTGGGCAAGGTAGGCAGGGTGGCGATACCGATTCATTGCCCCATTCTCCTATCGTTTGTAAGCAGCGCCCGGAAAATATCAAGGTCGTCCTGCGTAGTCAATTTGACATTGCGCTCCGAACCGGCGGAAAAATGGATGGTTTCCCCCAATTCGCACATCAACGTGCAGGTGGCCACGGAATTGGTGATGCCGCGCTTTTTCGCCTCCTGATGCGCCCAAACCAGCTTGCCCAGCGGATAGCATTGCGGCGTCTGGGTACGCATGAGCTTATCGCGATCCACTGCCTGGGTAGAAGCGCTTTTGTCCTCGGTGAAAAACATAGCTTCTGCACAGGAAATGGCGGTGATGGCGCCCCCATACTGGCGGCATACCGCCAAGTTCTCCGAGATGATATGGGCCGATACCATCGGGCGGATCGCATCATGGATGGAAATCAGATCCGTTTCCCCATAGTGCTTTGCCAGCTCCATGATGCCGTTGCAAATGGATTCCTGCCCGGTTTTGCCGCCGGAAACGATGTGCTTGAGCTTTGTGATGTGGTACTGCCTTGCATATGCCCAAACCGTTTCATGCCATCCATCAATGCAGACCAAACCAATGGCATCGATCTCCGGGTGCTTTTGAAAGGCCTCCAGCGTATAGATCAGCACGGGCTTATCGTACACGTTGATAAACTGCTTTGGAATTTCAGACTGCATTCTCTGGCCAGAGCCTCCGGCGATGATTAAAGCAATATTCATGGATACTCTCCCTTACATAAGGATAAAATGATGGTTTCATTATATACTATATCCGAAAAGGATGCAGGAAAAAATACTTTTTTGCCGCCGCGCCAGCCCGCGCTGTTTATCTTGACCCACTTCTTTCCAGCGGCTATAATAGCTATGATAAGGAATTCACAAACTTTCTTCCACGATCCAAAAAAAGCATTTGTATAGAGAAAATTCTTGAAGGAGGCCCTTTTGATGAGTTTTGCAGACCAATACAAACAGAAACTGACCACTGCCGAGCAAGCGGTACGCTGCGTAAAATCCGGCGACTGGGTAGACTACGGCTGGTGCGTATGCCATCCTGTCAGCCTGGACCGTGCGCTGGCCGCCAGAGCTGAAGAGCTGACGGATATCAACATCCGCGGCGGCATCGCGCTTTGGAAGCCTGCGATTGCCGAGGTGCCGGAGGCAGAAAAGCACTTTACCTGGAATTCCTGGCATATGAGCGGCATCGAGCGCAAGATGATCGCCCAGGGCATGGCCTATTATGCGCCCATCCGCTATTCCGAGCTGCCGCGCTATTACCGCGAAAATGTGGAGCGTGTGGACGTGGCAATGTTCCAGGTGGCGCCGATGGACGAGCACGGCTACTTTAACTTCGGCCCCACAGCCAGCCATATGATGGCCATGTGCGAACAGGCCAAGACCATCATCGTAGAGGTCAACAAAAACGTGCCGCGCTGCCTGGGCGGCAAGGAAGAGAGCATCCACATTTCCCAGGTGGATATGATCGTAGAGGGCGATAACCCGCCCATGGGCCAGATGGGCGGCGGCGGAGCGGCCACCGAGGTAGACCAGGCCGTGGCAAAGCTCATCGTAGAGGAAATTCCGGACGGCGCCTGCTTGCAGCTGGGCATCGGCGGCATGCCCAACGCCGTGGGTTCGCTGATTGCCGAGAGCGATTTGAAGGATTTGGGCGTGCATACCGAGATGTATGTGGATGCGTTTGTGGACATCGCCAAGGCCGGCAAGATCACGGGCGCGCGCAAGAATATCGACCGTTTCCGCCAGACCTACGCCTTTGCTGCCGGTACGCAGAAGCTGTACGATTTCCTAAACGACAACCCGGAATGCATGAGCTGCCCGGTAGACTATACCAACGACGCGCGCACCATCTCCCAGCTGGATAACTTCATGTCCATCAACAACGCGGTGGATGTGGACCTATTTGGCCAGGTCAACGCCGAATCCGCCGGCATCAAGCACATCAGCGGCGCAGGCGGGCAGCTGGATTTCGTGCTGGGCGCATACCTGTCCAAGGGCGGCAAGAGCTTTATCTGCTGCTCGTCGACGTTTACCACCAAATCCGGCGAAGTGAAAAGCCGTATTGTGCCCACGCTGGCGCCTGGCTCCATTGTCACGGATACCCGCGCCAACATCCATTACCTGGTCACCGAATACGGCAAGGTAAACCTAAAAGGCCTTTCCACCTGGCAGAAGGCGGAAGCCATCATCTCTGTGGCGCATCCGGATTTCCGCGACGAGCTCATCAAACAGGCCGAGCAGAACCATATCTGGCGGCGTTCCAACAAATAAACCACGCAAAAACAGCCCTTTGGCAAAGGGCTGTTTTTTTGATGGCAGCAGGCCGGTTTCCGGCCGACGGTATGTGAAGATAGAGAGGAGCCATGGCTGTGGAACGGTTTTTGCAGCTACTTTTATCCTGGGTTTGGCGTGAGCCCAAAATACAAAGCGTTCTTATCGTAGGCTCGTATGCCAGAGGAGCGCAGCGCCCTTTTTCTGATCTGGATCTTATCCTCCTCACGCCGGATCGGGCCTATTTTTTAGCGCAGCAGGCGTTCCTCCATCAATTTGGGCCGGTGCAAAGCATCCAGCAGGAAGCGTATGGGGCGTGTACATCGCTGCGCGTTTGGTATTCATCCGGCCTGGAGGTAGAGTTCGGGTTTGTAACGCCAGCCTGGATGGCGCGCCCGTTAGACCAAGGCACAGAGCGGGTGCTGCGCGACGGATATCTCGTGCTTTTGGACAAAGGATGTTACTTTCAGTCCTTATCCTTTTAGCGCTTTCTCATTTTTTTCGCTCTTTGGCCGCATTCGGGTGTATACTATATACAAGGCACAAATATGTTCCTTTTGAAGGAGGGGGTTATTATGAGCAAGATTACCAACAAGCCGACCAAAACAGACGAAACAACCCTGGCCCTGCGCGGGCTGTGCGCCAAGCGCGCCAGCACCATCTGCTATATGATCCAGCAGGCCAAAGAGCACGGCGTGCAGGATGGCGCGGCCTTTGCCCGGGAAGCCATTACCAAATACGGAGAGGACATTGGGCAGGTTGTCAAAAGCAAGATGAAAGACCCGGACGATCTGCTGGAATTTTCCCAGTATTTCGGCGCTGGGGCGGATCGCGACATTTACGAGATGGAGGTCGTAGCGCAGGATGAGAACCGTTTTTATCTGGATTTCCATTATTGCCCGTATGTGGCGGAATGGCAAAAAATGGGCCGCGACCCGGAGGAAATGGCGGAATTGTGCGATATCGCCATGGAGGGCGACAGGGCCGTGGGCGCCTCGTTTGACGCATTTGAGTTTACATTGGGCGAGACCATCGCACAGGGCTGCCCTGCCTGCCAGATCCGGTTTGACAGGGTGAAAAAATAACAGATATGAAAAAAGACCCGTTGGGTCTTTTTTTATGTGCTGGGGCTGCGTGATGTCTCTTCCTTGAGGAACATGAGCGCAAAGCCCACCGCCATCAGGCCGGCGGCAATCCAGATGGTCTTTTCGCCAATCTGCCGGGTCAGCACAGCGCCCAGCGCCGCGCCGGCGGCAAACACCAGGATGATATAATAATAATGCAAGCTTTTGCGCAAAAGTGCCTTATCCCTTGTGATGTGGTAGCGGCTTAAAAGCTCCGTGCCGCTGCGCATGTTGCCGATGCACATGGTGGTGGCGCAGGGCACGCCGCGGAATTTACGAAAGCTGTCCACCTGCATGGCGCAGGCAAAGCTCATCAGCGCGTTGGCCAAGGGGTTCATCGCCTGCGGCAGAAAACCGGCCGCTATCAAAAGGGCGATCTCCACCAGCAGCACCGTCTGCCGCCAATGCAGCGTGCGGCTGTGCCGGCCGAGGTAGCGCACCCATTCCGAAGCATACACCCCCGCCAAAAACGCCAGTAGCGGAAACACATAATGCAGCGCCACCGCCCACTGCCCGCCGGCCAGGCTTTGCCCCAAAAGCACGATGTTGCCGGTCTGCGCATTGGCAAACACCTGCCCACGGCAGTTGTAGGAATAGGCATCCTGGAGCCCGCCGGCCAGCGTCAGCACCGTGCCAAGCCGCAAAGAATCGGACATTTGTCCGTTATGCCGTTTCATGGCCGCTGCACCCCTTCCTTCCTGCAAGGGCCAACGCCCTTTTCCACAAAATGGGGATACCGCTCCCGGTACGCCTTGTATACAGGGTGCGGGCCGCCGTTTAGATCCAGCTGGTACAGGCGGAACACAACCTCCCTGTCCTTGGGCTGCCACCGTTCTGTATACGAATAACAGTAATGCATCCCCAGCTTTTGCATGACGCGCCCGCTTTTGGGGTTCTCCCGATCGTGCGTAGCGGTGACATACGGCAGGCCCTGCCCTTTCAGCCAAGCCAGCACAGCGCGCCCCGCCTCCGGGATGATGCCTTGGCCCCAGCATTCGCGGCGCAGTGCATAGCCAAAATCATAGCTGTCCGTTTGGCTCAAATGCACATAGCCGATGGGCGTATCGTCCTCCTTCAAGCAGACGGCATACCGGCAGCCAAAGGGCAGGCGGTAGCTATCCAGGTAAAACGATTGTAAATGCGCCTGGGTCTGCCCAAGCGAAGCAAAGGGGAACCAGGGCAAAAAGCGGTTGACCTCCTCATCGCGCAGCAGGGCGAACAGGGCCTTGTCATCGTGCAAGGCAAACCTGCGGAGAATCAGGCGATCTGTATGCAGCGTCGGGGTATTTTCCTGCATGGCAGTTGCTCCTTTTACAGTAAAAACAGCGGGCTTTGGGCCCGCCGTCTGTTGTTTATGCCGGTGCATGCTGGCTGATATACGCCGGGCATACCTCATCCACCGGCCCTATCATTTTCAGGTGGCCGTGATCCAGCCACAGGGCGCGGTGGCAGATGCGCTGCACCTGCTCGATGGAGTGCGAAACAAACAAAATCGTCACCCCATGGGCGCGCATCTGGTTGATGCGTTCCTCGCACTTTTGCTGAAACTGGAAATCGCCGACAGCCAGGATCTCATCACAGATGAGGATATCCGGCTCTATCACCGTGGCGATGGCAAAGCCCAGGCGGGCCACCATGCCAGAGGAATAGTTTTTCAGAGGCACGTCGACAAAATCGCGCAGCTCGGCAAAATCGATGATCTCATCGAATTTTTCCTGTAAAAATTTTTTGGAATAGCCCATCACAGATCCGTTCAAATACACGTTTTCCCGGGCTGTCAGGTTCATATCAAAGCCAGCGCCCAGCTCTATCAGCGGGGCCAGCACGCCGTCCACACGGATGGTGCCGCTCGTCGGCTTGTAGATGCCGCTGACCAGCTTTAGCATTGTGCTCTTGCCGGAGCCGTTTAGGCCTACCAGGCCGAATACCTCGCCCTTTCGCACCTGAAAGCTGACATCATCCAGCGCGGTAAATTCATTGTACATGATATTGCGCTTGATGGTACGGATAAAGTATTCTTTAAGGTTATCCACTTTTTCGGTGGAAAGATTGAATTTCATCGTCACATGCTGCACATCCACGACGACCGGTTGTTCCATCGCTCTTTCCTCCTTTTACACATACAGCACAAAGCGATCCTGCTTTTTCTTAAAGCACCACAGCCCCAGCAGCAAAAACCCGAACGCAAACGCCGCAGAGCACAGCCACATCGAAAGGCTGGGCACGGTATTGTACAGCAGCACATCGCGCAGCATGGTGACAAAATAATACATTGGATTGAATTTCATAATCGCCACAATGATGCCCGGCAGGTTGGCCAGGTCCAGCGGATAGATGATGGGGGTGGCATACATCCAGGCCGTCAGCACCACGCCGTAGAGGTGCATAATATCGCGGAAAAACACCGTCAGCGAACTGAGCAGCAGCCCCATACCGATGGCAAACACCAAGCAGAGCAGCACCACAAACGGAAACAGGAAAAATGTAACCGTCGGCCATACGCCGGAAAACGCCATAACGATGAGCACCGCCACCATGGAAAACAATAGGTTTACGCAGGCAAACAGGCATTTTTCCAGCGGAAACATGTATTTGGGGATATACACCTTTTTCAAGAGCTGTGAATTTTCCAATACGGAGCCCATGGCCCCGTTGGTGGCTTCGCTGAAAAAGGTCCACAATACGTTGCCCACCAAAAAATACAGGTGGTAGTTTTCGATCCGGAAACGGAACAGGTGCGCAAACACCGTGGCGATGACCACCATGGTCAACAGCGGGTTCAATACGCTCCACACCACGCCCAGCACGCTGCGCCGGTATTTTACCTTTAGGTCCCGGCTGATAAGGTTGCCCAAAAGGTACCTGTACCGTTTGAATACTTTTATGGTGTCTCTCAAGCGATTACCTCCAGGCATCCAGCCCCGGATGCTTTTTGTCCTTTTCGGAAAGGAGCACCTCTACCCCCTCTGGGATCTGCCAGTCGATGTTTAGCTGCGGGTCGTTGTACATGATGCCGCCTTCGTCGGTGGGGTCGTACAGCGCTGTGCATTTATACGCAAACACCGCCTCTTGGCTCAACACGGAAAAGCCGTGGGCAAAGCCTTCCGGCACATAAAACTGCCGCTTGTTTTCTTCGGTCAAAAGGCAGCTACGCCATTGGCCGAACGTGGGGCTGTTCTTTCGGATATCCACCGCCACATCCAGCACAGCGCCGGACAGCGCGCGCACCAATTTCCCCTGCGGATGCTTAATTTGGAAATGCAGGCCGCGCAGCACGCCCTGGCGGCTTTTGCTCTGGTTATCCTGCACAAAGCAGGTGGGCAGGCCGGCGTCGGCAAATTCGCGTTCGCTGTACGTTTCCATAAAATAGCCGCGGTCGTCGCCAAAAACGGTAGGCTCTACGATGGTCAGCCCTTCGATGCCGGTTTCGATGAATTTGAATTTTCCCATATCGCTTACTTCCCTTGATACATCTTTGCGTAGTATTCCTGATACGCGCCGCTGGTGACGCGCTCCATCCACTCTTTATGGTTCAAATACCAATCGATGGTGAGCACGATGCCCTTTTCAAACGGCGTTTCGGGATACCAGCCCAAGTCGGTTTTGATCTTCTCCGGGTCGATGCCATAGCGGCGGTCGTGGCCCTTTCTATCCTCTACATATTGGATGAGCTGTTCGCCCACCTCTTTGTCCACATTGTCGTGGATATATTGCAAGATGGTTTTAACGATGAAGATGTTGGGGCGCTCGTTGTGCCCGCCGACGTTGTACACCTCGCCGATCTTGCCGGAGGTGATGACCATGTCGATGGCCTTGCAATGGTCCTCTACATACAGCCAGTCGCGCACGTTCATGCCGTCGCCATACACGGGCAGATCCTTATGCTGCAGGGCGTTGTTGATCATCAGCGGGATGAGCTTTTCCGGGAACTGGTACGGCCCGTAGTTGTTGGAACAGCGGGTGATATTCACCGGCAGGCCAAAGGTATCGTGGAACGCCTGCACGAAAAAGTCCGCAGACGCCTTGGCCGCGCTGTACGGGCTGTGCGGATCAAGCGGCGTGGTCTCGGTAAAGTACCCCGTTTCGCCCAGGGAGCCGTATACCTCGTCGGTAGAAACCTGGAGATATTTTACACCGGGCTTAAAGCCGTCGCCCTCGGCCCAGTAGGTTTTGGCGATGTTCAACAAATTGACCGTGCCGTTGACATTGGCCTTGACAAACGCCTCCGGGTCGGTGATGCTGCGGTCCACATGGCTTTCGGCAGCAAAGTTGACCAAGTAATCCACCGGCTCGCTTTCAAACACCGCTTGGATCGCTTTGGCGTCGCAGATGTCTGCCTGTACAAAGCGGTAGCGCGGGTCCTGGTCTACGCTTTTCAGGTTTTCCAGGTTGCCGGCATAGGTCAGCTTGTCCACATTGATGATGCGAATGTCCTTGTGCTTTTTCATCATATACAGGATAAAGTTGGAGCCGATAAACCCTGCTCCTCCTGTGACCAGATAGGTTTTCATTGGTAGTCTCCTTTACTCGATGATGCCGCGCTGCTTGGCGTTTTCCATATACATGACAAGCGCATCCTCCCACGGGCGCATCTGGTTGCCCACGGTATTGCGCAGCATGGCGTTATCCAGCGACGAATAGGCCGGGCGCTTGGCGGGCGTGGGGTATTCCGCGGTGGTGCAGGGGCGCACCTCTGCATCTATCCCGGCCAGCTCGATGATCTTTTTGGCAAACTCATACCAGCTGCAGGTGCCCTCGTTGGTGCAGTGATAGGTGCCGTAATACTCCGTGCGCGCCAGCTTTAAGATGTGGTATGCCAGGTCGTTGGCGCTGGTAGGGTTGCCGAATTGGTCGTTGACCACCGTGACCTTGCCGTTTTCCCTGGCCAGGCGGCACATGGTTTTCACAAAATTGTTGCCCACATAGCCATACAGCCATGCCGTGCGCACGATAAAGCTCTTGGCGCAGGCTTGGCGGACGTATTGCTCGCCCAGCTCTTTGCTTTTGCCGTAGGCGGTCACGGGTGCGGTATGGTCCCACTCCCAGCGCGGGGAAGCTTCATCGCCGGCAAAGACATAGTCCGTCGACGTATGCACGAATTTTGCGCCCAATTCCTGGCACAGTGCTGCCAGGTTCATCGGCAAAATGGCGTTGGCCTTTAGGGCGGCGTCCAGCTCTGTTTCGCAGGCGTTTACGTTGGTCATGGCCGCGCAGTTGATGACAAGATCCGGCTTTATCGCCTCCACGCACGCCCGGGCCCCGGCCAGGTCGGAAAAATCCACCGTATCCATGTCCTTATAAAACACCTCTGCATGCTGGTAGGCCGGGTCGATGGGGCCGATTTCCGCGCGCCCGCTTTCCAGCATGCTTTTCAGTTCATTGCCCAGCTGCCCATAGGCGCCGGTGATGAGGATCTTCATGCCGCACTCTCCTTATTTTTCCTTGCCCGCTACCTGGAACAGGTATTGGCCATAGTCCGTCGTTTTCAACTTTTCCGCCTGGGAAAGCAGCTGCTCGCGGCTGATAAACCCGCTGTTGTAGGCAATTTCCTCCAGGCAGGCGATGTATAGGCCCTGGCGCGTCTGCACGGCCTCTACGAAGTTGGCGGCGTCCAGCATGGAACGGTGCGTGCCGGTATCCAGCCAGGCCATGCCCCTGCCAAACAGCTCCACCTTCAATTCGCCCAGCTCCAGATAAGCGTTGTTGACGGCGGTGATTTCAATTTCCCCCCTGGCAGAGGGCTTTACGTGTTTGGCGATGTCCACCACGCGGTTGTCATAGAAATACAGGCCGGGCACGGCGTAATTGCTCTTGGGCTCGGCCGGCTTTTCCTCGATGGACAATACGTTGCCGCCCTTATCAAAATCCACCACGCCGAAGGCCTTGGGGTTGGCCACATGGTAGCCAAAGATCGTGGCGCCCTTTTCGCGCGCCGCCGCGCGCTTTAGCCGCTCGGTAAAGCCGTAGCCGTAGAAGATATTATCGCCCAAGACCAGGCATACGTTGTCATCGCCGATGAATGCTTCGCCAACGATGAACGCATCCGCCAGCCCCCGCGGCTTTTCCTGCACGGCGTACTCGATTTTCAGGCCCAGCTGCGAGCCGTCGCCAAAGAGCTGCTCGAAGCCCACGATATCGCGCGGGGTGGAGATGATCAGTATCTCGCGGATGCCCGCCAGCATCAGGGTGGACATCGGGTAGTAGATCATCGGCTTGTCGTATACGGTGAGCATCTGCTTGGACACTGCAATGGTAGACGGATACAGCCGCGTACCGGCGCCCCCCGCCAAGATAATGCCTTTCATCAAAACAACACTCCTTTTTTCGCTTTCGAGATCTGTTTTCTATCATATCCGGGCTTTGTGCCCGTATCCTTTCAACTATATAAGCACTGGCCGATTTTGCGCACCAGGCCGCCCTTCCACAGGCGGTATTTTGCCAGCGTATACAGCCGCGCCAGCTTATGCTTTTGCGGCATAGCGGCAAACGCGCAGGCCGCCTCATAATACGCCGGCGGCATCTTTTCGCCATACTGCGCAACAAACGCCCCGGCCTGGGCATAGGTATCCAGCAGCACCTGCCGGCTCTTTTTGGCCTCCGTGGCCCGCTTTGCCACATACTGCGCCGATGCGGCGTTTTTGCTGCCCACCTGGTTATGCCCATGCTGGCGGTAGTCTATCGTGGCTTCCTCCACCAGGCCGATCTTTCCAAAGCAGGCGGCCACAAGCGCCAGATACCAATCGTGCATGACGGCCTGATCCGGCCAAGGACCCGCAAGATCCATAAGCGCCCGGTTGGCCATCACCGTGCAGCCCGTGACGACGTTTTGGCTCAAAAGCTGGCAAAACGAGGTGCGCATAAGATCCAGCTTTTGGTAGGCTGCCATCGAAGGGGCGATCTCCCGACCGTCTTGATCCACCACGCGCAGATCGCTGTGCACCAAAATCGGCGTATCCGTGCCGAACTGCCGCTCCATGGCGCGCATTTTCCGCTGCGTTTTTTGCAGCTTGTCCGGGTGCCAAACATCGTCCTGATCGCAAAACATGACATACGGCGCTGTGGCCGCGGCCGCCAGCAGGCGAAAATTCGTCATCGCGCCGCCGGTGGCTTTATGGTCTGCCAAAAGGCGGATGCGCGCATCCCTTTGCGCCCAGGCGCGCAGAATGGCGTTGGTGCCGTCAAACGAGCCGTCGTCGCGCATGAGAAGCTGCCAATCCGCCTCGCTCTGCGATACAACCGAACGGATCTGCGCATCCAGGTAGCTGCGTCCATTATAACATGCCAAAAGGATCTGTGTCTGCGCCATGCTCACCGCCCCTTATGCGCTCTGTGCGCCAGCCATTTTTTCAAATCTATCCCCCAAAACACCAGGCGGCGCGTAAACGCGCTGTACGTTTCCTGGTAATTTTTTTGGTAAAACAGCTTCATGGAATCGTAAAACGCATCCGTGACCCTGCGGTTGTAGGTATGAAGGCCGCTTTGGCCCTTTAGGTGCAGCATCTGGGCCTTGGGCTGATATACAATGGCATAACCTGCCTGCCGGATGGCATAGCAAAGATCCAGATCCTCTGCGTACATGAAATAGCGCTCGTCAAACCCGCCAACCTGTTCAAATACATGCTTTGGGATCATCATGCACGAGCCGGAGATAGCGTCCACCTCATGGCGCTGCCATTCGTCCAAATATCTAAGGGCGTAGCCGTCGTACTTTTCCGGGTGCTTTTTCATGCGGCGGCTAAGGCCGGAAAAATAGCAGAACGCGTTCCACGGCGTGGGAAAGCCGCGCTTGCAGCCATGATCCAGCGTGCCGTTTTCCAGATAAATGCGCGGGCCCACAGCGCCGATGCGCCCATCCTCCGCCAGGGTATCCGCCAGCGCCTCGATGGCGCCATCAGCCAAAAAGCCGTCGGAATTGACAAACAGCAGAAAGGGCGACAGCGCCTGGCGCGCGCCCAAATTGCAGGCGTGCCCAAAGCCGTGGTTTTCCGTTTCGATGAGGCGGTATAAAAGGCTTTGCCCCAGCTTTTCCTCCGGGCGGGTGGAATTGTCCACCACGATGACCTCCAGCTGCACGCGCTGCGCTGAGGCCCTGGCCCGCTCCACGGCGCGCAGCACCATCTCTTTGGTATTGAAATTGATGAAGATTGCTGTTACGTCCGCCACCGCTGTCTCCTGCTTTGCTTGATTTTCCCTTGAATCAGTTTATCATACCCCAAAACCCCGTTCTTTTCAACGTTTTGCGGGGTTTTTGCCGCATTCAGGCTGCAAAACAGACAGGGCGGCCATGGCCGCCCCTTTGCTGTGTCTATATTCGGCGGCATAGCGCTGCCGGCTTATCCGCCAAAGCTGTCCCAGCGCACGTTGAGATAGGTGGCGCCGGGGGTAGAGATGCTGAATACCGTCCAGTTGGCGGCAATGCCCCGGCCGTTCAAGATCTCTGCCAAGGCGTTGGACAGATCGTTATGATCCAGCCCGCCGGAGGCCACCATCACGGCTGCCTGCGCCTGGTTGTGCGTTTCGCGCTGGTCGATGCAGTAGCGGGCAGCGCTGTCCAGGGTGTCAAACGCGGTGCCGTTATGCCGGTAAAGGTCATAGGCGGCGTTGTCGCTTTCAGCTACCTCGGCGCTGCGGCTGTTGGGCCATAGGGTGCGCTGCTCGTGGTCTTCGCCAAAATTTAAGTAGGCGTAGGTTTGGCCCTCCGGCAGAAAGCGTTCAATGTCGTTGTCATACGTTACATCCACGTAATACCACTGGGCGTCATCCAGCTTTATGGCGTTCCAGCAGTGCGCCTCGCCGCCGACGGTGCCGTATTGAAAGCGCACCTCAAACCCCGCCAGCTGGCCCAATAGGTAAAATGCATCGCTAAAGCCCTGGCAGTTGGCCTTGCCCTTTAAAAGCGCGGAGGTGGCCGTCCATTCCGGCTGAAGCGTGCCGCCGCCCGTCCATAGGCCGGCGTTGGTATTGTCGTATGTTACGTTTTGGCACAGCCAGTTATGCAAAAATGCCTCCAGCTCCAGCGCATTTTCCGTCTTTGCCTTGGCCTGCTGCACCACGCCCTGGGCCTTTTCATAGGTTCTGCGTTCCTCTTCCGAGAGCGAATCCAATCTGTCCGCCTTCCAGGCCGCCACAATGCGCACCCCAGGATAGGCTACCGGCCGTATGGTCAGCGTTTTGCCATCCGCCTCCACCTCGCCGAGCTCTGCCTGCGCCAGGTGGATCAGGCCGCGGCGGCCGTTTGTTTGCGCCATGCACGTTTCCAAATCGCCGATGGCCACCGTAATGGTTTCCTCGCCGGACAGCGCCTTTTCCACGATGGTGTCCCTGGCATCCTCCAGGGTGGCAAAATGCAGCACGCCGTAGGTTTCCAGCGCATCGCCCAGCCGGCCAAAATACGCCTCGGCCTCCTCATATGCGCCCTGGGCAAACAGCTGGTCGCCACGGGCATAGATGCTGCGGTTTTTCTGCTCGGCCGCGTCGCTGTAATCCCCCGCCTTTTCAAACCAGGCGATGGCGTCGTCATAGGCCCCGTCCTCATAATAGGCCATGGCGTTGTCATAGCTGGCCTGCTTTACGCGCTCCGGCGCATCCCGGTAGCTGCCCAGCGCTTCAAAGCGCTGCACCGCTTCTTCATACCGGCCCTTGGCCAGCAGATCCTCCGCGTCCTTATAGGCCCGCGCATTGCCCATCAAAAGCCAAACGCCGGCGATGATGACAAGCGCCGCCACCGTCGCGATGGCGACCCAATATTTTTTGAAAAAGGCTCCTTTTTTCTTTGGCGCCGCGCCGGGCACGGCGTTTTGATCTGTGTTTTGCTGTTCCATCCTCTTCCCTCTCTTTTCCCGGTGCATACCCGCGGTCATGCGCGCGTCTCCGCTTTGTATACGCGCAGCGGCAGGCCGTCGTCATCTTTGCACATGGCGCAGTGCTGCCAACCGCACTTTACATAAAAATCGGTATGCTCCGTGACCAAATACAGCGTCGTTATGCCCATGCGGGCAGCATCCTCCCGGATATAGCGCAGCAGCGCCCGCGCCAGGCCGCGGCGGCGATAGGCCTGTTCCACAAACAGCGCACAGACGTTGGGGCAAAGATCCGGCCGGTTGTGAAAATCGTTTTCAATCAGCCCGGCGCCCGCCGCAATGCCGCCTTTGCCATCTGGCACCACATACCACTGCGGCACGCCCGCTGCCCGGCAAGCCCGGATGCTTTCGCGATAGCTTTGCTGCGGCAAGCCCCATTTTTCGCTGAACCATGCCGCCGCCATTTCCGCCAGCGCCGGGTGTCGGCGCAGCGGCAGAGGGCCGCTTGTTGCCCGTACCATGCCATATTCCCACCTTTTGCGTTTTTCCTTTTCAGCATACCAGAAATTCCGGCAGGATGCATCAAAAAAAGCCCCCAAACGGGGGCTTTTTCTTTTACTTTTGGTTACTGTGCAAAAGCTTTTTGTAAGCTAAGAGGCAAACAAGGCCGAGCAAGGCGCATGTCCCCAGTAATGCATAGGGAGCTATGCTGGCTGTATCGCCTGTCTGCGGAGATAAACCCACAGGCTGTGATGATGGAAGAGAAGACGGAACCGGCGTTTTGTTTCCCTCCGGCGTAGGAGTCATGGAGTCCGCAGGACTCGCTTCCGGGGTTTGTGTGGGTGCCGGAGTCGGTTGATTGGCCGCTAAATTCTCCTCTACCGCCTCAACCATCCCGGGGATCCCCGAGCCAATGGGTACCTCCCCTTTTAGCTCTCCGATGGAAATCTTCGGCAGATAGGAAGGAAGATCTCCTGAAAGCCCTGAAAAGTTTGTCACACTTAGGGACGGTGCGCTGCCTCCGGCAGAGACACTGCCCTCGATTAAAATCCTGCCAGGGGTGCTGTCAACAAGATCGATCTCCAAAGCCCTGCCCTTTGTATTCGTTACAGAGCCGCCGACAGTCAGCACTGCATCGCTTCCCATCAAAATGGCTGACGAAGTTGCGCTGCTGCTTTTGATGCTGCCGCCTATGGTAACCACAGCACCCGAAACGGAAAGGCAATAGTTATCGCTGCAAGCGTTGGAAAGATTGCCGCCGATGCGCACCGTTGGCCCTCCGCTCGAAAACATAGGGCCTACCTCAAGACCGGAATTTACATTGCCGTCTACGACCAGCGTACTGTTATCGATCGCTCCGGACAAATAAGTGCCCGGCACACCAATGATATCGCCGTGTATGGTCATCTTTGAATCATCAAAAGAGGTAACAGGGCGCTCCGTCCGTCCTCCTATTGCGTAGACGTTGCCATATACGGTCAATTCGCTGGTTCCGCTGGAGCTAACGGTATATCCCCACCCACCCTTGATATCTCCATGCAGGGTAATCCGGGCATCATCGTTGGTAGCCACCACACTTTCTGCTTCATTCGTACTGTCCAAGCAGTCGCCGTAGATTTCTCCGCTGGCATTACCCTGGGCAAAAATACAGCGGCTGTCTTGTCCGGGGTATGTGGTCAGCGTACCCGTCACGATAAACTGTGTATCTGTTACATCAAGCGCAGCCATGCCATCCTTTCCTATTAGGTCCGCGGCAATCTCCACTTGCCCGCTGCCTTCCAGCTTTACATCAGTCAGCGTATGCCCGTTGCCTTGTATGACATAAGCACATCCCGATTTGGCAGTGAGAGCGCCCTGGCATGCAATATCCTCGGTAAGTTCAATAACAGCGGCGCCCTCATTTTCGTTGAAAGCGTCAGACAAAGACTTCCAGTCCTGTACGGCGATGGATGCTCTATTTTCTGCTGCAGACGCCGAAAAGGGAAAACAGAATGAAAACAGCAGGAAAAAGCATACAAACAACCATGGTTTTTTGGAAATACGAGGCATGAAATCGTCTCCTTCTTTAATAATTCAATATAATATTATACTTATATCATGCAAATTGCAATATATTTTTAGTTATTATTTTGAATATATTAAAAACTTCATATTTCCAGTAGGCTAGAATCAGGTGATGAAAATGTTTGTTGTTCAAAAGCAAATTTCAATAAATAAAACGGTGCGTATGCCTGAGGATTTAATCCATAAACTGGAAGCGATAGCAGAAAAAGAAGGTGTCTCTTTCAATAAGCTTGTCATTCAATGTTGCGAATACGCACTGGGACAGATGGAAGAAAGCAAAACAAACACAAAAAAAGCCCCTTTTTAGGGGCTTTTTCTTTGTGTTAGGCCAGCAATTCCTCTTCGCGTTCGCGGAAGTAGCGCGCGGTATCCTCCACCAGCTTTTTCAGCTTGGCAGGGTCGGGGATGCTGTTCTGTGCCGGGTACGGATCCCCGCCGGGGCCGAGCGGCTCTGGCGTAACAAAGCACCGGTCGTTGTTGTAGCCGATCAAGTACAGCGCGCGGATGACGGTGTCGATATCCATAAACCCATCGCCCAGGGCACAGCGGTTGGTATCCGCCAGGTGCAGATTGGTCAGCATTTCGCCGGCGTCCAAAATGGCCTGGCCGATGTGGCTTTCCTCCACCAGCATATGGTAAAGATCGCCGTTGATATGGCCGATGCCGGGGCGGTCCACCGCTTTGATGTACGCCTTGGCATCCTCAAAGGTATGCACGATGCTCACCTCTGCGCTGCGGATGGCCTCGATGGCGCAGCGGACGTCATACTTTTCGTACAGGTCCGCCACCTTGCGCAGCGCCTCTACGCTGCGGTAGATTTCGCTGTCGTCATACTTTTGCGGGCGGCCTACCGCACCGGGCACAGTCAATAGATAGCTGCCGCCCATCTCGGCGGTAAACGCCACCTCGCGCTTGATATAGTCGATGGCAGCCTGGCGCTGCATAGGACGGTTGCTGGCCAAATCGTTGTCCGCGGAAAACATGCCGCACACACCGCTGCATTTCAGGCCGTAATCCGAAAGGATCTTTTTGGTCTCGTTTACGTCATAGCCAAGGTCCGGGCCGTAGTGGTTGCCGTGCAGCTCGATGTAGTCGATGCCGGCATCCTTTAGGCGCTTACAGGAATCCTGCAGCGGCTCCAGGCCAAAGCCCCAGTTGCTCCAGGAAAGGTTGAGCCGCCTTTGCAGCTTTTCCGGGTGCTCGGCTTTGAGCTTTTCAAAGGCCTGCCTGATGTTCTCATTTTTTACTTCGTAGTTTTGAAGTTTCATTTTAGTCCTCCCACAAAGGCGATTTCTGCGGGATCTCCTTGTTGTTGGGCGCAAAGTGCTTCAGGATAACAAGCGGCTCCACCTTGCTGTGGTTGGAGATCACAACGCCCTCTTTGGCGGCCTTTTCCGAAACGAAGAACTCGTCGGCGGACATCTGGCCGTAGCGCAGCATGATGGCGGCTTCGCAGTCGTGCGGGCCAAAGGTGCCGTGGCCCTGTACGGTGATACAGCCGTAGGCGGCCGCGTCCTTGATGGTCACGGTCTGGCCGGGCAATACGGTCAGCTCCTTGGCGCCTACCCACGGGTTGGCGTACACGACCCACTTTTCAATGGCCCCTTCCGGCGCGTCGGTTTCAACCGGCGGGCGGAAATATTTTTTGCGGTAGTGCGGGTCCACGTTGGCATCCCAATCCATCAGGCTCATGATGTAATCGATATCATCCTTTTTATCGTCCGGGCAGTTTTCGTTGAGCGAGGTAATGCTGTTTACCTCGTCCGCCGTAACATTTTCATAGACGCTGTTGACGTCGCTGTTCCACTGCGGTTCGTAGGTCAGCACAGAGCCGGGCGCATGCACCACGCCCGCCGGGGTATACCAGCCGGTGCCCAGCTCGATGCGGTACGCGCGGGACAGCTCGGTGATGCGGTTATCCCTGTCCTCAAAGCATTCCAGGCAGGCGCGCACTTCCTCTTTTTTCACGTCCGGGTCAAAACCGAAATAGGTGGCGGGGAATTCGCCGAGGTGGTTATTCAGCTGCGGCGGGAAATAATACGCTTCCGGCTTGCCGAGACGGCCCACCCGGGCGGCCGCTTCGTTGTCCAAATGCAGATGATGGAACAGCGGCACGTTGTTGTCAAAGAATTTGCTGTACATCGGCCAGCCGCCGTAGGTATCCATCAGCTCTTGGCCGATGATTTCCGCGCCCAGTTCCTGAATCGCGTCGCGCAACGCCACCTTTTCCGAGCCGTCCTGGTTCAAGGCGATATAGCTCAGCCCTTCGTCCTCAGCGGCATACGGGCCGTTGTTGGCCACGATCGTAGAGCTGAACCAGCGCTCCTTCATCGCGCCGCGCTTCATGCCCAGGGCAAAATAATCGTCCGGGTGCAGGCGCAGGCGGTGGCCCGGCTTGGAAAAACAACGCGGGACAAAGTTGGGCATCATGCGAAAAATGCCCTGTCCCTGTTCAAACACTTCACGTACTTTTTGACTCATGGTCTGTCTCCTCTCATTATCATCAAACGGTTGCATTCTCTATCCATTAAAGGGAAAACGGATTTTCTCCCTCATAGAGCATGGTTTTGGGGCGGTTGAAATCCGCCTTGGCGCCCAATAGGCTGAGCACAGTATAGAGGTTTTTGCCCGCCTTTTCAAACGCTACCACCCCATGGTGCGGGAAGCGGTTTTTCACCAGCACATGGCGATAGAACCGGCGCATTTCCGGAATGGCGATGACGCCGATGCCGCCAAACGAGCACGGATCCACATCCAACACGCTGCCCTCTGCCACATAGCCGCGCAATACGCACCGGGCATCGCCCTGCAAACGGAACAGCGTAATGTCGGACGGCGCGATGGCGCCCTCGATGGTGCCGCGGGTGATGACCGGCTCGCCGCCGTTTTCCAGGTTGCGGTTCATGATGAGCTGGTATTTCATCTCGGCGTTTACCAGGCGCTCCTTGCAGGTGTTGCCGCAGTGGAAGCCCATGAACACCTCATCGCCGGCCAAGCCGGTCTGCTGTTGGATGTGCTTTTGGTACATCTCTTTGGGCACGGTGTTGTTGATATCCAGCAGCGTGACGCTCTGGCCGGTGACGCATTGCGCGATGAATTCCGAAAGCGCGCCGTAAATATCCACCTCGCAGGAAACCGGGATGCCCCGGCCCGTCAAACGGGAGTTGACATAGCAGGGCACAAAGCCGAACGCTTCCTGGAACGCCGGCCAGCATTTGCCCGCGATGGCCACGTATTCGCTCATGCCGCGGTTGTTTTCCACCCAATCCAGCAAGGTGAGTTCATACTGCGCCAATTTCGGCAGAATTTCCGGCATTTTATTGCCGTCGCCCAGCTCTGCTTCCATATCCTTGACCACTTCCGGGATACGCGGGTCGTTTTCATGGGCGTTAAAGCTCATAAACAGATCCAGCTCGCTGTTTTCCTGGATTTCCACGCCCAGGTCAAACAGCGGGGCAATGGGCGCGTTGCACGCCACAAAATCCGTCGGGCGCGGGCCAAAGCCGAAGATTTTGAGCTTTTTCACCCCGATGAGCGCACATGCCACCGGCAAAAATTCATCCTGGATCACAGCGGCCAATTCCTCCGGCATGCCGACGGGCTCTTCCGGAATAAAGGCCTTTACGCCGCGGATCCCGAGGTTATAGCTGGCGTTCAAAAGCCCACAGTACGCGTCGCCGCGGCTGGAAGCCAAGACCGCGATATCCTCTTCGGCCGCCGCCACAAACATCACCGGGCCGTCAAAATGCTGGGCCACCAGCGTTTCCGGGCCTTCCGGGCCGAAGTTGCCCAGATACATCACCAGCGCATTGCATTCCTTTTGCGCCAGCTCCTCCAGCGCCTTTTTGGCGTCCAGCTCGTTTTCCACGGTGGCCTGGATCTCCACCGCCTCTACGCCGCGCGCTGCCAGCGCCTGCATCAGCGTCGTGCGCCTGCGCTCGGACAGGTCGATAGGGAAACAGTCACGGCTGACTGCGACCACGCCTAATTTCACTTTGGGAATGTTGATCATTGTCTTGTGCCTCCTTATTTTGCTTGTATTGTCTGCAAGGCTTGGTATAGCTTGGTATAGGTCTGGTAGGGCGCTTCATAGCGCTCTGCATCGGCAGAAGGTTCTGTAACGTCCTGCACGCGCAGGATTTCCAGCGCCTGCGGCAGGCTTTCCCACAGCCCGCAGCCCGCGCCCGCCACCAGCGCCGCGCCAAATGCGCCGCCCTCGGCCGCGCCGTAGGTCTGTAAGACCGGCAGGCGGAACACGTCCGCGATGATGCGCCGCCACAATTTGCTCTTGCTGCCGCCGCCGGAAATGACGATCTCCGTCGGCTTTTTATAGCTGGGCATCTGCTCCATCAATTCTGCCACCTGCCTGAGCGAGTACGCCACGCCCTCCAACACGGCCCGGGCAAAATCGCCGTCGGTATTGAGCGCCGTGATGCCGACAAACGCGCCGCGGGCGTCCGGGTCGTTAACCGGGCACCGTTCGCCGGACAGATACGGCAAAAACAGCAGCCCGTACGCGCCGGGCCCTGCCGCCTCGGCCGCCAGATCCCACAGGGCAAAGGGCGTGGTGCCCTTGCTTTGCGCCTGGCGCTGCTTGTCCTGCCCGAAGGTGTTTTGGAACCAAGCCAGGCTGCCCGCCGCCGCCAGCGTGATGCCGGCCGCATGCCACATGCCGGGCGCGTTGTTGCAAAAGACCTGCAATTTGCCCTCCGGGTTTTCCATAAACGAGGGCAGCCCGGTGGCCACTACGCCGCTGGTGCCCAGCACCAGGCCCAGGCGTCCGGGCTCTGTTAGGCCCATGGCGGTGGTGGAGATCACCGCGTCCCCGCCGCCGCCCACCACAGGCACGCCCGCCGGCACGCCGGTCTGCGCTGCCGCAGCTTCGGTGACTGTGCCGCGGATCTCTGTGGATTCGATGCACCGGCCGAACAGGTCTTTGGATAGGCCGAGCTTTGCCAGCAGCCCATCGTGGAATTTTCTGTTTTTTACATCAAACAGGCCGGTGCCCGAAGCGTCCGACACTTCCGTTGCCATCTCGCCGGTCAGCTGATAGCCGATATAGTCCTTGGGATTTAAGATCTTTACCGTTTTGGCAAAGTTTTCGGGCTCATTTTCCCGCATCCAGAGGATCTTGCCGCCGGTAAACCCGGTGAGCATGCGGTTGTTTGTCATGGAAAGCAGCCCCGAAAGCCCGCCGGCAGCGCGGGTGATCTCCTCGCACTGCGCTGCGGTGCGCTGATCGTTCCACAAAAGCGCGCGGCGCACCACGGCACCGTTTTCATCCAGCGCCACCATGCCGTGCATCTGGCCGGACAGGCCGATGCCCACGATCTCGGTATGCTCCAAGCGGCTTGTCACCTTTTTAAGCGTTTCTGCCGCCGCCTGCCACCAATCCTCCGGCGCCTGCTCGTTCCAGCCCGGCTTTGGTGTGTAAAGCGGATAGCTTACCAGCGCGCTGGCCAAAATCTTGCCGTCCTGGTCTACGGCGATGGTCTTGGTGCCGGATGTGCCAATATCAATGCCAATGACGCATTGGTTCATCGTTTCGCTCCTTTCACCCCGCATGGCAGCAGGGTTCTCCGTATGTTCCCTTGTATCCTTATAGCCGTACTCATTTTACCATATTCTTGGGCATGCAGCGCATCGATTTGTCCGCCCTGCCCGGCGTTGGCCCTTTGGCGCTGCCGAAAAACGGCGCAAAGAAAAAAGGGAGCCGTGCCGGCTCCCTTTCTGTGTGCTTTTTACATTCTTCTAAACTGCTCTACATCCAGGATAAACACCGTGGCCCCGCCCACCGAGACCTCGACGGGATAGGGAATGTAAAACCCGGTGGTATCCACCGACGGCGCCACCGCGGACACCGTTTGCTTGCGCGCTTTGCAGACCGATTCGATGATGCCCAGCACCTCTTCAAGCTTAGATTCCTCTACGCCGATCATCACCGTCGTATTGCCCGTGCGCAAAAAGCCGCCGCTTGTGGCCAGGCGCGTGGACCGGAAGCCCTCCTTGACCAGGGCATTGTTCAGCTTTTGGTTATCTTCGTTTTGCACAATGGCAATGACCAATTTCATGCTCATACAATCTGCCTCCCTTTTATACGGAAGTATTCTCTGTTTTTGTATTCTTATTATACCCCATCCGCGGAAAAAAAGAAATGCCTTTTGCCGCCCTTTGGGCGCATAGCCTACCTTTTCTGCGCCCCGGCGCTTTTTGCTGCCGCAAAGCGCCCTTTTTCCCCCTTGCTTTGGACAAATATGCGCCATAATGCACAGAAATCCCCCTTAAAATTCGTTTATTCTTCATAAATTCGTAATATTTGCTTGATTTTGCCGCAAAAAAATGTCACAATATCTTCACGAGGTGTTTTTTACAGATGAAGGATTGCAAACAAACCCCGCCTGCGGCGTTTCCTTCCCGCAGGCAGACGGCCCAGCGCCCGGCTCGCACAGCCCCGGCCCCCGGCCGGAAGAACCGCTTACTGCTCTGGGTGGCCAGCGGGCTTGCTTGTTGCTTTGTGGCAAGTACAGGGCTTTTGATCGCGCTGCGCCCGGCCGCCAATGCGGATGAGGGCATCGCCCAGGGCCAGCTGGAAATCATAGATCCCAACGCGGAAGAGGTGGCAAAGGCGATGGCGCCCATCTCCGCTTCGGCCGGCACGGCCGAGGCCGAGGGCCAGGTGACCATCACCGTCAACGGCACGCCCGCGGTATCCGTGGCCAACGAGCAGGCCGCGCAGACCGTGCTGACAAACGTGCTCTCCTCCCAGACCGTGGAAAACGGCAAGGCGGAATTTGTGGACAAGGTAGAGGTAACGCCGTATGCCGAAGGGTCCTCCGTGCTGGGGCAGGAGGAGGCCACGATGGTGCTTTGCACCGAAAAGGCGCTGAATGTCAAATGCACGGTGGAAAAGACGGAGGAGGAAGCCATCCCCTTTGAAACGGTGAAGAAAAACGACAGCAGCCTGGTCAAAGGCTCCACCAAGACCAAAACGCAGGGCGAAGAGGGCCTGCGCCGCAAGACCACGACCATCACCTACCTAAACGGGCAGGAAACGGCACGCAAAGAGGGCGAATTTAAGACCGTGAAAGAGCCGGTGGACAAGGTCGTGCTGGTGGGAACGAAAAAAAAGACCAGCAGCAACAATAACAACGGCAGCGCCATCAAGGGCGCGCCCTCGTTTGGCTGGCCGGTCAGCGGCCGCATCACCTCCCCGTACGGCACGCGGGATGGCAGGCTGCATGCCGGCATAGACATCGGCAAGCCCATCGGCAGCGCCGTGAAGGCCTCGGCGGCCGGCACGGTGACGCGCGCGGGCAGCGCCGGCGACTATGGCATTTTGGTGGAGATCAACCACGGCAACGGGTGGGTTACCCGCTATGCGCACAACAGCAGCGTGAAGGTGAAGGTAGGCCAAAAGGTTTCCAAAGGCCAAACCATTGCGCTGTCCGGCAACACGGGGCGGAGCACCGGGCCGCATGTGCACTTTGAGATTCGCTACAACGGATCGGCGAAAAACCCGATGACCTATCTGCCATAAGCATCCCAGCATGCAAAAGGCTGCGCATCGATGATGCGCGGCCTTTTTGTTTGCCTTTCACCCCCTGCGGCAGGTGCGCATAGGGTATAGGCGGAACGATACGAACCAATGTATATATGCCTAATACAGAAAGGGGAAGCCCTATGAACCAATGCATTTTTTTGGAAAAGGAGGCCCGGCAAATCTCAGCGGAAAACGCCCGGCCGCCCTTGCCCTTCCAGCTGCCGCCTGCGCTGGGGCGCGCAGCGCTCAGCGCCGCGCAGGATGCGCCCGTGTGCCTGTACCCGGCCGATATTTCTCATGTTACGGTGGATACCGGGCGCTGGGGCAGAGTCCCTACGGCGCTGATCGCTCCCAAAGCCCCCTGCCGGCCCGGCGGCGTCATCCTCTACATACACGGGGGCGGCTGGGTATTCGGCAGCCTGCACACGCATAAAAAGCTGGTGTGTGAATTGGCCGCGCGCACCGGCCGCGTGGTGGTATTTCCGGAATACAGCCTTTCGCCCGAGGCCAAATACCCCACCGCGCTGGAGCAATGCTATACCGTGCTGTGCCAGCTGCCCCTGCTCTTGCAGCAGGCGGGCCTTGGCTGCAAGCCCGGCCCCTTGGCGGTGGCGGGGGATAGCGCCGGCGGCAACCTGGCTACGGCGCTGGCCCTGCTGGCTTTGCAGCGCGGCGGCCCTGCCATCGACGGCCAGCTGCTGTATTATCCCGTTACAAACTTTGCCTTTGATACGCCTTCCTACCATGCCTTTGCCTGCGGCTATTCGCTCTACCGGGCGGGCATGCAGTGGTTTTGGCGGCAATATCTTGCCACGCCCAGCCAAGGCCTATTGTACACCGCCTCCCCGCTGCGTGCGCCGCTGGGCCTGCTGTCTGGCCTGCCCCGCACCATGATCGTCAACGGCGAAGCGGATGTGCTAAGGGACGACGGCGCGGCCTATGCCAAGCGCCTTTGCCAGGCGGGCGTCAGCGTCACCCGGCTGGTTGTCAGCGGCACGATCCACGATTTTGTCATGCTCAACGCGCTGGACAATACCAACGCCTGCCGCATCGCCATGGACGCTTCGGTGGCCTGGCTGTGCCGTACGGATCGGCCCTGCCCTACCCCCAACCATCGTTGAATTTCCAAAAAAGCGCGCCCCCTGGGCCGCGCTTTTTTTGCGCGGCTCTGTTTTTTTGCTCTGGTTTGCGGTATGATGGGGGTACGCTTTGAAAGGGGGGGACCTTTGCTATGGATCATATGGCAGACCAAACCTATCTACTGGATTTCCTAGTGCGGCTTTTGCGCACCCACAGCCCCAGCGGCTACACCGAAAATGCGGCGCAGCTGGTGGCCCGGGAAGCTGAGCGCTTCGGCTATATTCCGCACAGAAGCAACAAGGGCAACGTCATCGTGCCCGTCAAGGGGCGCAGCAGCGAAAAGCATGTATCGATGTGTGCGCATATCGACACCCTAGGGCTGATGGTGCGCTCTGTGGCCGAGGACGGCCTGCTGCGCTTTGCGCGCATCGGCGGCCCGCTGCTGCCCACGCTGGATGGCGCTTACTGCACGCTGTATACCCGCAGCCAAAAGGCGTATACCGGCACGGTGCTGTCGCTATCCCCTGCCACCCATGTGTTTGATGACGCCGCCACCCGCCCGCGCGATGAAAAGAACATGGCCGTGCGCCTGGATGAGGCGGTGCACAGCCCGGAGGACGCGGCAGCGCTCGGCATCATGACGGGCGATTATCTCTGCCTGGACCCCAAAACCGTGGTGACGGACAGCGGCTATATCAAATCCCGCTTTTTGGATGATAAAGCCAGCGCCGCCTGCCTGATGGCCTTATTGCGCCACATGGTGCAGCAGGAGATCTATCCGCAGTATGATACCGACATCATCTTTACCGTCCATGAGGAAGTGGGCCATGGCGCGGCGGCGTTTGCCGGTTACAATGAGCTTTTATGTGTGGATATGGGCTGCGTAGGAGAGGATCTTGCCTGTACGGAGCGGCAGGTTTCCATCTGCGCCAAGGATACCTCCGGCCCTTACGACTATGAGATGACGGGGCGGCTGATCGGCCTGGCCACCCAGCACCAGCTGCCCTTTGCGGTGGATATTTATCCGCATTACAGTTCGGATGCGTCGGTGGCGCTGTCTGCGGGGTGCGATACGCGCTGCGCGCTCATCGGCCCGGGCGTGCATGCCTCCCATGGCATGGAGCGCACCCACATCGATGCGCTGATGGCAACGCTGCGCCTGATCGGGCTGTATGCGGCGCTGGGCTAAGCGGCTTTTTTGCGGCCCTTGGGCCGCTTTTTTCATTGAATTTTCCCCCCTTTCCTGGTATGCTAGGGGTAACGTTTTTTTCACTTTTTTGCGGCGCTTGCCGATGGTTTTTTTCACTCAGTCGGGTTTGTTTTAAAATATGATTGGATTTTTATAAATTTTGCCGTGTCTGCGATGGCTGCGGCAGCAAATAGGAGGTTTTTTTCTTGTCCGTTCCCAAAAGCCATGCCATGGCGTATGCGGCCATGGCGCTGTATGTGGTTTGCAGCTCCCTTCTTTCCCCGATGTATAAGCCCTGCCTGGCGGCGGGCATGCAGCCCATCACCACGATGATGGTGCGCTTTCTCATCGTGGGCGCGGGGCTGCTGCTCTTTTCCTTTTCCACCAAGCCCCGACGGGCGGAAAGCTGCGGGTTTTTAAAGCAGAAAAATGTTTTAGGGCGCATGGTGGTCTTGGGTGTGCTGCGCTCGATCGAGCTATTGCTATGGTCGTATGCGCTGCGCGGCACCAACACCTTTGTCGTCAATATCCTGGGCAACTCCTCCCCGCTGTTCGTGCTGGCGGCCAGCGTGCTGATCTACCATGAAAAGGTGCCGTTCAAGGTGGCCTGCGGGCTGGGGGTTACGCTGTGCGGGCTGCTCATCGTCTCGCTGTCCGGCGGCAGCGGCGGCGCCAACCCGCTGAGCATCGTGCTGATGCTCACCGCCGCGCTGGATTATACCGTATCGCTGTTCATCAGCCGCGATCTGCGCACCGGCGCGCATCCCGTGCCCACTGCGCTGTTGATGGGCGTGCAGTTTGCGGTATGTACCGTGATCTTCATCGGCTTTTGCCTGGTAACCGGCGCGCCGCTGTTCCCGTATACGCCGAAATTGTGGGCACTGGTGTTGGGCATCACGTTTTGCAATACATTTTTGGGGCTCATCATCCCCATTTGGGCACTGGGCACGCTAAAGCCTGCAACGGTCAGCATCATTTCGCTGGCCAATCCGCTGGCCTCTGCCATCACCTGCTATTTTTTCCTGGGCGAAGTGCCCAATCTTCAGGTGATCATCGGCGGGCTCATCGTGCTTTTGGGCCTATTCCTCTATATATGGCAGGATGAAAAGGCAAAATTGGCCTAGCGCATAGGAGGCTTTGGATGAAGGAAAACAAGTATGACGACCCGCGTTTTTTTGAAAAGTACAGCCACATGAGCCGTTCGGAGCAGGGGCTCCAAGGCGCGGGCGAATGGCTCACCCTGGCCCCGCTGCTGCCAGCGTTTGCGGGCAAGCGCGTGCTGGATCTCGGCTGCGGCTACGGGTGGCACTGCGCCTATGCCGCCGACCAGGGCGCGGCATCCGTCATTGGGGTGGATCTATCCGCCAAAATGCTGGAAACCGCGCGGCAGAAAAATGCCCGCCCGCAGGTGCAGTACCAACAGGGCGCCATAGAGGACGCTGCGTTTCCGGATGGCAGCTTTGATGTGGTGCTCAGCTCGCTGGCGCTGCATTATGTGGCGGATTTTGATGCGGTGGCGCGGCGGGTATACGCCATGGTTGCGCCGGGCGGGTGGTTTGTCTTTTCCGCCGAGCATCCCATCTTTACCGCCCAGGGCCCGCAGGATTGGGACTACGACGAATCCGGGCGCATCCGGCATTTTCCCGTAGACCATTACTTTTGCCAGGGGCCGCGCAACGCCGTGTTTTTGGGCGAGCCGGTACGAAAATACCACCGCACGCTGACCGCATATCTGGAGGGGCTCCTCTGCTGCGGGTTTGCGCTGCGCCATGTGGTGGAGCCGCAGCCGCCCGAAGAGATGCTGGATATGCCCGGCATGCGCGACGAGCTGCGCCGCCCCATGATGCTCATCGTCTGTGCGCAAAAGCCGTAAAGCAAAAAAAGAGCGGAAGTTCCGCTCTTTTTCTTTGCCGTCAAACGGCTGAAAAGCATGCCAGGAAGGTTTCCAGCGCGTCGTCCTCAAAATAGCTGATGACCATTTGGTACAGCCAATTTCCCTTTTTACACACCAGCATGGTCTGGTTCATGGTAAATTCCTGTCCGTTTTGCTCTATCGTACAGCGAAGATCCAGCGTTTCAAACTCCACGCCGGCCACGGTGCGCTGCGAAGGATCGCCAAACTCGTAAGATACGTTTTCGCCGGTCTGTGCTTCCAGCGCATTTTCCATCTGGCGGACGTACATCGAGGGGGTTATGACCCCGCTTTGGTCTTTAACGGCGGAAATATTGATGTTGTTCCCCTCCGGCGTAACCGCCGCCATTTCCGTAACCACGTTGGCGTTGCTGCTCTGTTCCACCTGCAAAAGCTCCGCCCCCACCTCTTGGGAATCTTGGATCTGCTCTTTGGTCTGCATGGTCATGTCGTCCGTTGCGGTAAACTTTAAGCCGATCCAGGCATTGGTGTATTCCGCATCCGTACAGACGCCCGCTTCAAACTCGTCCTCTGCGTTGGCGGTAGGCGTTTCCTTGGCGGCGGCTGTGGGCGTTTCGGCGTTCGTCAGCGCACCGATGGCATCTTCGCGGCTTTGCCCGCCGCAGCCTGCCAGCACCCCACCTGCCAGCAACAGCGCCAAAAGACCGGCCGCCATCTTTTTGGTATGGTTCATGCTGTATCCTCTCCTTTTCCCTGCTATCTATCATAGCATAGTATACCATGCGCACATGCCTGATGCGCATAAAAAAACAGGGCCTTTCGGCCCTGTTTGCGCATCATTTGAAGCGGATGGATTGGAAAAAGTTTTCCATGGTATGCTCGTTGTAGCCATCCTCCTCCGCGACATACACCAGCACATAGGCGGACTGCTCGTTTATGAATACGACATATTCGCCGCGCCGCGTTTTGCTGGGCAGCGGCTCCGCCTCGTCCTCATCCGGCGGCAGGGTAAACTTGTACCGGATACAGGCGCGGTCTTGGATGGTATCGTTGACTGCCGGCTCGTAAATGGCGCCGGCCAAGAGGGTATTCAGCATATTTTGCAGCAGCGCGGTAAACAGCTTGTCCTGGTCATAGGTATGCCCGGCAGCCTCCCACGCCGTTTTGTAATCCTGCACCAGCTGGGCCCAATCTGCCTCCACGGCGGTATAGGTGGCGCCTTCGGTATAGTCCACGGTTTCGGTGGTGGTCAGCGTAAAGCTGGAGGAAAGGTTGATTTCCTCGATTTCGATGGGGATGCTCTGGGTGGTCTTGTTGACCTCGCCCGGCATTTCCACAACGTAGTTGCCGGCGTCCACCTGCTGCATGGCCACCCCGCCGCAGCCCGCCAGCATCAGCGACGCCAGCAGCAGCGAGAGCGTTGTTTTCAATCGTTTCATGCGTTTTGTCCGATCCTTTCCAAGCCGATTTGTATGCGGCGCAGGGTTTCCTCTTTGCCCAAGAGCACCGCCGCCTCTACCGCGCCGCCGGGGGTTACCTGCGTGCCGGTAACGGCCACGCGCACCGGCCAGAGCATCTGCCCGTTTTTCAGGCCCAGCTCGGCGGCTGCGCCAAGCAGCGCATCGTGGATGGCCTGCTGCTGCCAATCCTCAAGCGTGCCCAGCACCTGCTGCGCTTTTTCCAGCGCGATTTTGGATTTTTCCAAATCGGTCTTCATCTTTTTATGGCAATACATCGCCAGATCGTAATCCGGCAGCGCGCGCAAAAACGCGATCTTGTCCGGGATCTCGGCAAAGGTTTCCAGCCGCTGCTGCAAAATCTGGCACAGCACCTGCTTTTGGCTGTCGTTGGTGGGCAGCACCTGGTCGTAATACGGGGCGGCGTGCGCGGTAAACGCGGCCTCATCCATATGGCGGATGTACTCGGCATTCATCCAGCGCAGCTTGTTTTCATCAAAGATGGCGGGCGATTTGGAAATGCCCTTGACATCAAACGCCTCGGCCAGCTCTTCCATGGTAAACAGTTCTTGGTTGGTGCCGGGGTTCCAGCCCAAAAGCGCGATGTAGTTTAAAATCGCTTCCTTTAAAAAGCCGCGGCGGATAAAATCCTCATAGCTGGCGTCGCCATACCGTTTGGACAGCTTTCTGTGCGCATCCTTCATTACGGGCGGCAGATGCAGATACTGCGGAATTTCCCACCCGAACGCCTGGTAGATCAAATTGTATTTCGGCGTGCTGGAAAGGTATTCCGTGCCGCGGATGATATGGGTGATATGCATCAGGCTGTCGTCCACGACGTTGGCAAAATTGTACGTCGGCAGGCCGTCGCTTTTCAATAGGATGCCATCCTCCAATTCGTGAACATCCACCTCAATATGGCCATAGACCAGATCGTCAAACGAGGCGGTGCCGCTGTCCGGGATACGCTGGCGCACCACATACGGTTCGCCGTTTGCAATGCGGCGGCGCGCCTGTTCCAGCGGGATATCCGCGCATTTCCGATCGTATTTATACGCACCCTCTTCGTGCCCTGCGGCCTTGCGGCGCTGCTCTATCTCCTCTTTGGTGCAAAAGCAGTAGTACGCCCCGCCCCTTTCCACCAGCTCGTCGGCGTATTTTTGGTAGATCTCGCGCCGCTGGCTCTGGATATACGGGCCATAGGGGCCGCCTACGTCCGGCCCCTCGTCATAGGTAAGGCCGGTTTGCTTCATCGTCCGGTAGATCAAATCGGTTGCGCCCTCCACATAGCGCTGCTGGTCGGTATCCTCCACGCGCAAAACAAACTTGCCGCCGTGGTTTTTTGCAAACAGCCAACCGTACAGCGCCGTTCTCAGCCCGCCGATGTGCAGATAGCCCGTCGGGCTGGGCGCAAACCGTGTGCGTACCTCGCTCATATTCATTCCCCTTTCGTATGCTCTGCCGTCCATCTGGCGTGCGCCATGGCCAGGCCCGCGATGGTCTTGGCGTCCGGCAGGGCGCCGCGCATCGCCTGTTGATAGGCCTCTTCCAGCGGCAGGGTAAACAGCTCGATAAACTCATCCTCATCGCGCTCTGTCTCCTGCTGGGCTAGGCCGGTGGCCAGGTAGATATGCAGCGTTTCATCGGAAAATCCCGGTGTGGTGACGAGTTCGCCCAGCTTTTCCCAGCGCTGTGCCACAAGGCCGGTTTCCTCTTTCAGCTCCCGGTGGGCGGTCAAATCGGGGTTCTCGCCAGGCTCGCGCTTGCCAGCGGGCAGCTCTGTGATAACGCAGCCCAGCGCCGTGCGAAATTGGCGCTCCAGATAGACCCGGCCGTCGTCCGTGACGGCCACGACCACCACGCCGCCGGGATGGCGCACCAAATCACGCTTGCTGGTACGCCCGTTTGGCAGCGATACCTCCGCGCATGTAACATGCAGCAGCCGGCCGCGGTACACGGTATCCTCGTGCAAAATGGTTTCGGAAAGCGCATCGTTCATTGCTTTTTCACCTGCTTGGCCCAGGAATCCTTCAGCCCTACGCTGCGGTTGAATACCGGCCTATCCGCCGTGCCGTCCGGGTCGGCGCAGAAATAGCCGATGCGGATGAACTGGAACGCATCGCCGGGCTGGGCGCCCGCCAGGCTTTTTTCCACCTTGGCATGGCGCACGGACAGCGAATTGGGGTTGATGCGCTGGGTAAAGTCTCCCTCGCCATCCAAGACCAGGTTCTCGTACAGGCGCACCTCCGCGTCCACCGCGGTGGCCTTATCCACCCAATGCAGCACGCCCTTGACCTTTCGCCCGCCGGTGCCGGAGAGCGAATCGGGGTCATACGTGCCCCTTACAAGGGTAACGCGGCCGCTGTCGTCGGTTTCGTACCCGGTGCATTTGACGATGTATGCACCCATCAGCCGCACCTCTTTATCCGGCGAAAGGCGCTTGTATTTCGGCGGCGGGACGATGGCAAAATCCTCCCGTTCGATGTACACATGCTTGGAAAAGGTCATCTCGCGCGTGCCCAGCGCCTCGTTTTCCGCGTTGTTGGCGATGGTCACTTTTTCGCTCTGCCCTTCGGGATAATTTTCAATGACAAGCTCGACAGGATCCAGTACGGCCATGCGGCGCGGGGCGGCGGGCTTTAGGTCCTCCCTTAGGCAATGCTCCAATACGCCGGGCTCTACGGTGCTGTTGCTCTTGGCCACGCCCACCGTGGAGCAGAACCGGCGGATGGCGCCCTTGGTATAGCCCTTGCGCCTGAGCCCGCAGATCGTGGGCATGCGCGGATCGTCCCAGCCCGAGACATAGCCTTCGTCCACCATGCGCTTTAAGTAGCGCTTGCTCATGATGGTGCCTTCTATATTCAGCCGCGCAAACTCGTACTGGTGCGGCGGGTTGTCAAAGCCGATGGCCTCCAAGAACCAATCGTACAGCGGGCGGTGGTCCTCAAATTCCAGCGTGCAGATGCTATGCGTCACGCCCTCGATGGCGTCGGACACGGGGTGGGCAAAATCGTACATCGGGTAGATGCACCATGCTGTGCCCGTGCGGTGGTGCGGGGTATACATGATACGGTACATGGCCGGGTCCCTAAGATTCATATTGGGGGACGCCATATCGATCTTGGCCCTAAGGCAGCATTCGCCTTCCTTATATGCACCCGCCTTCATTGCGCGGAACAGCCGCAAGTTTTCCTCCGGCGGGGTATCGCGGTAGGGGCTGTTTTGCCCGGGCTGGGTCAACGTGCCGCGGCTTTCGCGCATTTGCTCCGCCGTTTGAAAATCCACATACGCCAGCCCTTTTTGGATGATGGTTTCTGCATAGGCGTACAGCTGATCGAAATAATCCGAGGCATAGTGCAGGCCGTCGCCCCAATCGCAGCCCAAAAAGCGGATATCCTGCATGATGTTGTCCACATACTCGGTATCCTCTTTCACGGGGTTGGTATCGTCAAAACGGAGGTTGCACTGGCCATGGTATTTTTCCGCGATGCCGAAATCCAGCAAAAAGGCTTTGGCATGGCCGATGTGCAGGTATCCGTTGGGCTCTGGCGGAAAGCGCGTAACGATCTTTTTGTGTTTGCCGCTTTCCAAATCGCGCGCAACGATCTCTTCGATAAAGTTGTTGGCAGCTTCAGGCTCAAAATTCATTTGGCTTGTCCCTCCAGGCTCGTTCCAATGATTCTTATTATTTTACATGATAACCCGCATTCCTACAAGGGGCAGGGCGGCATGCTATGAGCCTATTGTGCACGTTTTGCGGGTTTTTAACGCAGCTGGGCCCCTCCGCCGCATGAAAAAAGGCCGGCCCTTTTTGAAAAGAGCCGGTCCTTTGCTGGGTTGTGTTATTGTGCTTTGCGCTTGCGATAGGCAGCGCAGGCCGTGCCCGCCGCGCTGATGGCCGCCAAGCTCAACATAGCCGCCCAAACGGAGGCGTTGCTGTTGTCTCCGGTCTGGGGATTTACGCCCGGGGTGGCCGTGGGCTGCTGGGCTGCCTGGCCCTTGGCCGGGACGACGGTATCGTCCTTTGTGATCTCCTTGGTCAGCGCCTCGTCGGCAAAGTATTTGCCGCAGCCTTCACAGTACCAGTAGGCGATGTTGCCCGCTTCGGTTTCGGTAGCGTCCTTGGCCTCTACCTTTACCGCTTTGTGCGTATGGGTAACAACGCCCTCGCCGGTTACGGGCTGGTCGTTGACGATGACTTCGCCGCTGCCGCTGTTGATGACGGCAACGCCGTCCGGCAGGGTCACGTTCAAATCGCCCTGCAGCACCTCTACCGCATCGCCCGCAGCGGCTTTTTCCACGCGCTGCTCAATCTGCGCCGGCGTCCCTACATAATAGGTGGCGCTGCCGCCCTGCTTGCCGATGCCGGCCGCCGCCGCATCCGCCGCCAGGTATTTGGCCGGGGACTGGGCATAGCTGCCGCCGGAAACTACGAGCTTGCCGCTGTCCGCGATGGTGCCGAGCGCGCCGGAAACAGAGCCGCCCTCAAGCGCAACCTCTGCGCCTGCGCCCGCGGTGACGTTGCCGTTGATGGTGCCGCCGGTTACGGTAAATTCGATTTCGCCGGTGTTATAGTCCGGGTCCTGGCGCACGAGCACATCGCCGTCCACCGTAGCGCCCGCCTTCACTTCCGTGACGGATTGATACTTCTTGTCCCATTCCAGCGCCTGGAGGGCAACCCCGCCGCCCGTGGCACTCAGCGTGCCGCCGGAAATGGTGGCCTTGCCCCAGTTTTGCAGGGCGCTGCCCTGGCTGCCGGTGGTAATCACCTTGCCGCCCGTCATATTGAATACGCCGTTGTCGTCGTTTTTCAATACGATGAAGGTATTTTGCAGCGTGCCGTTTTCCAGGTTAAACGTAGCGCCGATATTGCGTACCAACGAGCTAAAGCCCGAGGTGTTGATGATTTGGCCGCCCTTCATGGTGATGGTGCCGTTGTTGTCCACCACATACCAAGAGTTGCCGCCGCTGGTGGCAGCGTCCGTTCCCTTTTCCTGTGAACGGGTCAGCGTACCGCCGGCAATCGTAACCTCGCCATTGTTGACAAGCGCGCCCTTGCCGTGGTCTACATTGTCCACCTTGCCGCTGCCCTGGATGGTCAGCGTGCCGTTGTTGGTGATGGTGTGCTGCTTAGCCGTATTGGTCAGCGTATAGCTGCCAAGATCCAGCTTGATGGTCTGGCCCTTTGCGATGGTGATGCTTTCCGTCACACTATCCAGCAGAACAACGGTTTTGCCGTTGGCATTGTCCACCGCTTGCTGTACGGTAGGGTATTCCGTGCCATCTACCGACGCCACATTGCCCGCAGCAAAGCCCACCGCCGGCAGCATCATGCACGCAACCGACAGGCTAAGCGCCATGGCAAGCCATTTCTTCGCATGCTTTTTCATGCTTTTTTCCTCCTCTTTGACTGGATATTCGCCAGAAAAAACGCTCAATTTTGGAAAACTATACCATTTCAAAAGCAGGCATCTTTGCCAAACCCTGGCAAAAACGCCGCCCTTTTGGGCCATTTTCGTTGTAATTCCAACGCTTTTCCAGCGCATTGTCGTCTCATGAAAAAGTATAGTATTTCATACTGGGAAAGTCAATGAACATGTCGAAAATCCGGCTGCCGATTTTTAGATAAAAAGGCGCAAAATAAAAAAAGCAGGCGGGCCAGGGCCGTCTGCTTTTCTTTCCGATTCTAGTTTACAACCAGGGCGTGCGTTACAGGCACTCGTCAAAGGCCATGCGCACATTCTGCCCGGCGGATTCCTCCAGGGTTTGGATCAGGTTTTCCCCGTTGGCCAATTTGCCGGCATACTTTTGGTAATAGGCGGCCAGGCCGCGTATCATGGCGTCGCGGCCGATGAGGTTTTCCACATCGCGTAGCATCATGGTGCCCTCGGTATACACCACCAGGCTATACACCTGGTTGTTGGGAAAATCGGCGGCAGGGCTGCCCACCGTCACATTGTACGCTTCGCGGTTGTACATGGGGCCCATCACCTCGCTGAGCATGCTGACATAGGTATCGTAGAAATCCTGCTCCGCCGCTTGGCCGTGGACGCGGCCCATATACAGCAGCGTGGAATAATCCGTCAGCGCCTCATCCAGCCAAGGCTCTATGGCCTGGTCGTTGCCCACCACGGCATACCACCACTGGTGCGCGGTTTCGTGCGCCGTAACGCGCTCCAGATCCGCCAGGCCCTGGCCGGTATAGAGCGATCTATCCAGCAGCACGAGGCCGGGGTATTCCATGCCGCCGATGAAAAAATCCGTCTGCACGGCGTTGAATTCCCCGTACGGGTAAGGGCCGTACATTTCGCCAAAGGCCCGCAAGGCCTGCTTGGCGGTGTTGGCGGCCAAGCGCCCGCCCTCCGGGCAGTCCGTATCGTAAAACGACCGCACCGTAACCCGCTGCCCGCCGCTGTTGACATGCGTGGTCTCCACGGCAAAATCGCGGCTGACAACGGCGGCAAAATCCCGTGCATGCGCGGCGCGGATGCTGTAGGTGGTGCGCCCGTTTTCCGTAACGGGCTCTTTTTCGGCCGTGCCGGTATACGCCGCCACCATCCCCTCCGGCACGGAAAGGGAGACGCTGTAGTCGCTGGCGTCGCTGACAAACGGATCGCCCACCGCGCCGTAGGGATGGGTTAAAAACTGCGTGCCGTCCCACGCGCAGGCCACGGGCAAAAAGTTGCACAGGTTATACGTGCTGTCGCCATAGCCGAACCTTCCCAGGCAGTGTGGCAGCTGCACGGTAAAGGCAAAGGAAACTTCCGCCGTGCCGTCTGCGGCAAGCGGCTGCGGCAAATCGATTTCCAGCAGCGTCTCGTCGTCGTTTTTCAGGCGGGTCTGCACAGGCTGCCCGTCGGCCGTAACCTCCGTGAGCACGATGCCGCCTTCGGAAAAGCCGCCGGGGTACGCCTTGCCCATCTCGTCGTTTTGAAACGGCGCGGTCTGCACTTGGGCGTAGGCGTTGGGGTACAGCATAAACGGCAAGCTGGCCATCTGTGCACCCGTCGGGTTTTTATACGTCACCGTCATGCGCCCGCTGACGGCCTTTGCCGCCTCGTCCAAGGAGAGCTCGGCACGGTAGCTGTGCTGGGAAGGCTGCTGCCAAAAGCCCTCGTCGATGGGCCCCGCTTTGCCGCAGCCGCACAGCGAAAGCGCCAGCATTGCCAGCGCCAACAGCAGCGCCAGGCGTTTTTTTACGCCGTTATGGTAGACACGCATGCGCTTGTTTCCTCCTTTTGGCAGAAATTTCCATCCGCCGTGTTTTCCTTATACTTTATACAAAATCCGCAGTAGATATGTTATGATAAAATCCACAAAGCGCCTTTGCCGCGCCAATTTGTAAAGGGGGCCCTCTGTATGCCGCTGTGCTCATACCAACAAGCGCCGGACCGCAACGACCGCACCGTTGTTGAAAATATCTTTCTTCGCGAATTTATGCCCGCAGCGCCGGAGGGCGCGGTCAAGGCGTATCTCTACGGCTTGATGCAGTGCCAGCAAGGCACGGGCGCGGGGTCGCTGTCCGCATTTGCGCGCGATGTGGCCCTCAGCGAAACAGAGGTGCAGGACGCCTTTGCCTATTGGCAGGAAAAGGGCCTGGTGCTGGTGCAGACAAAGCCGATGTTCGCCGTGTTTTATCTGGATATCCACAACGCCCTGCCGCAAGATGCCGGCGTATACGCCGACGCAGCCTACAACCGCGAAATCCAGGCGCTGTTTGCGCCCAAGGCCATCCAGCCTGCCGAGCTGGCCCGCGTATACGATTGGACGGATGTGTTTTTGATCGACCGCAGCGCCGTGCCGCTTTTGATCGAATACGGGCAGAAAAAATTAAAGGACCTGGACAAGGCCACCGCCCGCCGCCAGGTCAGCTATATCGATAAGATCGCCCGCCAATGGAATGAAGAGGGCGTGCGCACCCAGGAGGACGCCAAGGCATGGCTGGCCGCCCAGGCCGAGCAGGACAGCGGGCTGGCCGCCGTGTTACAGCGGCTGGGGCTGTTCCGCAGCGCCACCCAGCCGGAGCGCGAGCTGTACCAAAAATGGCTGGCCGCCGGGTTTACGCAGGCGGCGGTGCTGGCGGCCGCCGGGCGCACCGTCTCCGTGCGCAACCCCAGCTTTGATACGCTGGACGGCATCCTCATGGATTTTGATGCCCAGGGCCTGCACGAGGCGGAGGCCATCGAGGGGGACCAGACCCATGCGCTGTGCCGCGAGGTGCTGCAGGCGCTGGGGCTTTCGCGCACCACGCCCACGGCCGGCCAGCTGGCCAGCTACCGCGAGTGGGCGGCGGCAGGCAATTCACACGAGCGCATCCTCTTGGCCTGCGAAATCTGTAAGCAGCACAAGACCCTGCGCTTTTCCGACGTGGACGCTACGCTGTCCTCCTGGCAGGCGCATAAGCTGCGCGGCGTAAAATCCATCCGCAATTTTGAAAAAAAGCGGGCGGAATTGCGCAGCCTGATGGCCCAGTGCTTTGCGCGCATGGGGGAGACCCGCCGCAAGATCGACGAGGCGGACCTGCAGCTGGCCGAATTGTGGGTCCGCACCTGGCAGCTGCCAGAGGAGGTCGTGCTGTATGCGGCGGAATGCAGCCACGGCGCGCGCAGCCCCTACCGCATGATAAAGCGCCTGTTAGAGCAGTGGCACGATCAGCACATCGATTCCGTATCCGCTGCGCGCATCGCATTTAAGGCCTCCGGCGCCGGGCCGAAGGCCAAGGACAACCAAGCTCTGCACTATGCCCAGCGCAGCGAGGAAGAGCGCGGCGATCTGGACAGCCTGATCCAATATTAAGGAGAACAGCATGCAATATTCCTGGGACGCGTTACAGCCGCTTCGGCGCACCCTGCCCCGGCTGGACGCCATATTTTGCCAATACAACCGGCTTTTGGCCGCCTCCGCCCGCGCCGCGGCCGCAGGGGCCGGGCTGGAAGAAGCGGAAAACGCCCGCCGCGCCTTTGTAAGCGGCATGGAGGCGGACATTACCGCCGTGCTTTTGGCCGCCGGGCTTTCGCCGGAGGATTACCGCCCGCATTACCGCTGCCCGCTCTGCCAAGACAAGGGGTATACCCTATCCGAGGACGGGCGGCGGGTGCGCTGCGTATGCCAGGCCGTGCAGCATGCGGACAGGAAAAATGCCGGCGTGCTGCTTTGCTCCTTTGCCGACTTCGACGCCATGGTATTCCCCGCGGGCCCGCAGCGCGAAACCGCCTTGCGGCACCGCGCGCTTTTGCAGCGCTATGCGGAACAGTTTCCCCAAACGGAAAAGCCGAATTTCCTGCTGCTGGGGCCGACGGGGCTGGGCAAAACGTTTCTGCTTTCCTGCGTGGCTTCTGCGCTCAGGGAAAAGCGGACGCCGGTGCGGTTTGTCACGGCCTATCAGCTGAATTGCGATTTCCGCGCCCAGCATTTCGGCGGGCCGGATGCGCTCTCCGCGCTGATCCGCGTGCCGTTTTTGGCCGTGGACGATCTTGGCACCGAGCCCATGCTGCGCAATATCACCATCGAATACCTAAACACCCTCGTCGAAGAACGCCTGCGGCGCGGCCGCCATACCGGCGTTTCCACCAACCTGGCCCCCGGCCAGCTGGCCGAGCGCTACGGCGAACGCATCGCCTCCCGGCTTTTAAGCCCGGCGCTGTGCGATGTATTGGGCTTCCAGGGCAAGGACCTGCGCCTGCTGCCGCGATAAGCGGCGGGCGCGTATGGAAAAGGGAGGATTGCCATGCCTACGCCAGACCCCCATGCCCTGCCCCCGCTGGCGCGCCCGGCGGACGCGCTGAAAGCCGCCGCCATAGAGGAGCTGCCGCTTTCCGGCGTTCGATGTGAGCGGGCAGACCTTTCCGGCGCGGATCTGTCCGGGCTTAGCGTGCGCGGCTGCGCGTTTGTAGGCTGCCGCTTTGCTGCCGCCAACCTTACTCAGCTGGACGCGCGAGACTGCCTGTTCCTTTGCTGCGATTTTTCCGGCGCGCACGCCATGGACGCATACTTTGGCGGCTGCTGCTTTGAAGAGTGCAAGGCCGTAGGGCTGGACGCCCGCCATACCCTCTGGCGCGATACCCGCCTGGCGCACAGCCAGCTGGCCTATGCCAATTTTGACAATGCCGCGCTGGAGCGCACGCAGATAGAGCGCTGCTCGCTGGCCCATGCGTTTTTCACCCATGCGCGCTTTCGCCGCACTCGGCCGGAGGGCGTGGATTTTACCGGTGTAAACTTTACCGGCACGGCGCTGTCCGGCATGGATTTTACCGCCTGCCGGCTGGAAGGGCTTACCGTCAGCCAGGGCGCGCCGGAATTGGCGGGCGCGGTGGTGTCCCCGCAGCAGGCCGTGGGGCTGTGCACGCTGTTCGGGCTTGTGGTAAAGGGCTAAACGGCCCTTTTTTCTTTGCCTTCCCCCCTGGGGTACGGTATAATGGGAAACAATGAGAACCGTTCACACAATGGTGTGAGGCAGCAATAAGGAGGCATCCTTTTATGAAAAAGAAAATCTTGGTCTTTGGCAGCTTTGTGGCGGACCTGATGAGCCGCGGGCCGCACCTGCCCAGCCCGGGCGAAACGGTGCTGTGCTCGCTGTTTCAGATGGGGCCGGGCGGCAAGGGGTTCAACCAGGGCGTGGCGGCGCACAAGGCGGGCGGCGATGTGACGATGGTCACCAAAATCGGCCGCGACGCGTTTGGCGATCTGGCGCGCAGCACGATGCAGTCCCTGGGCATGGATACCGCCCATCTTTTGGTTTCGGATACGGTGGGCACCGGGGCGGCGCTGGTGTTTGTGGACGAGACTACCTCGCAGAATATGATCGGCATCACGCCGGGCGCGTGCGCCACCATCACCGAGGAAGACCTTTGCGCCCTGGAGCCTGTTTTGGCGCAGTCCTCCTATCTGCTGATGCAGATGGAGGTGAATTTGGAGGCCAACTGGCGCTTGCTTCGCCTGGCCAAGCAGCACGGGGTGATGACGATCTTGAACACCGCCCCCGCCCAGCCGCTGCCGGATGAGATGTACCGGCAGCTGGATATGGTAACCCCCAACGAAGTGGAGGCCGAGCTTTTGACCGGCGTGCCCGTGGCCGACGAGGCCGGGGCGCAACGGGCAGCGGACGCGCTAATTGCCAAGGGCGTGAAAAACGCCGTCATCACGCTGGGCAGCCGCGGCGTGTTTGTGGCCACGGCGGAAAGGGCCGCGCTGATCCCCGTGCCCCGCGTAGAGGTGCTGGATACCACCGGCGCGGGCGACGCGTTCAACGGCGGGCTGGTCACGGCGCTGTCCGAGGGCAAGGACCTGTTTGCCGCCGCCAAGTTTGCCAACGCGCTGGCCGCGGTATCGGTGCAGCGCATGGGCACCACCAATTCCATGCCGACGCGCGAAGAGATCGACGCTTTTATCGCCGCCCACCCAGAACTGGCCTAACGAAAAGGAGGCAGAATAAAATGAACATTGCAAAAACCATCGACCATACCCTGCTAAAGCCCGAAGCCACAGCGGCGGACATTCAAGCGCTGTGCCGGGAGGCCAAGCAATATGGCTTTGCCTCTGTGTGCGTAAACACCTGCTATGTAAGATTGGCCTCTGAATTGCTGCGCGGCAGCGGGGTCAAGGTCTGCTGCACGGTGGGGTTCCCGCTGGGCGCCATGGCCCCCAAAGCCAAGGCCTTTGAGGCGGCCCAGGCCGTGGCGGACGGCGCAGAGGAAGTGGATATGGTGCTGTGGATTGGTGCGCTGCGCCAGGGGAACACTGCCGCCGTGCAGGCGGATATCGAGGGCGTGGTAAACGCCTGCCACCCCAGGGCGATTGTCAAGGTAATTTTGGAAACCTGCCTTTTGACGGATGCGCAGATCGAAACGGCGTGCCGGCTGTGTGTGGCGGCGGGGGCGGATTATGTAAAGACCTCCACCGGCTTTTCCACCGCCGGGGCAACGGCGGAGCATGTGGCGCTGATGAAGCGGGCGGTAGGCGGCCGGGCCAAGGTAAAGGCGGCGGGCGGCATCCGCACCTATGAGGACGCGAAAAGGATGATCGACGCGGGCGCGGACCGCATTGGCGCCAGCGCCGGCATTGCCATCGTAGAGGCGGCTGAGCAGCGCGGAGAGCAATGAACAGCCTAAAAAAGAGCCTAAGGGCTCTTTTTTTGTGCAGCGGAGAGGGGTATGGGGAGAGGGAGAGAGTAGGAAACTAAGACAGGGAGAGAGCAGATGCAATAAATGGTGCTCGTTCAAGCTACAGAGCATAGAGGAACGGGGTTTCTTCCTTTTTTTGCCAAAAGGAAGCGAAAAAGGCGAGGGGGACAGGCAAGTGTCCCCCTTCACCCCCTCCTGCCCGCGGGGTGTGCCCCTCGGACTCCCCCGAGGTGGAAAGGGTTTTACGTTTCTGGCAGGATTATGCTGCTTGGACCGCCCGGCCCTATACCGCGCCGGGCTTTTTATAGCAGGTGCGTAGGCGGGGCACCTTGCACAGCAGCGAGCCGGGGTTCGTCGGCGAGCGGTGCTTGGCAGGCGATGCGCTAGAAACCTGTTCCCCTGCTTAGCTCGGGGTTTACGAAGGGCACTCCCTTCGGACGTTGAGGGGTGTGGGGGCATTTCGGAAGCCCCCACGTTTTTGGTACTTTTGTCTCACAAAAGTACAAACCGTCCCTCTATGCGCTGTTGTATGAATAAATACTGTGGATTGCATCTGCTCTTGCTCTGCCCTGCCTTCCTGCTCTCCACCCCCTAAAAGCAATGCGGCTCGTCCTCACACTGAAATATCTCCCTACCCAGCCGCAGCCCCAGCTTGAATCCCCTTCGAAAATTTTCTTCCTGTGCTTCCAGCCTCTCCCTATCCTTTTCGTCAATCAGCTCCAGCACCCAGTCCCTTTCCTCCTTCCCCAGCCGTTCCGCCAGCCTTTGATGCAGCTCCTCCACCCTCTCGTTTTCCTTTTCCTCTTTGCCGAATATCCTGGACAATTTTTCTACCAGCATCCCTTTCCTCCCTTCCTCAACCAAAGGATACCAGCTTTTTTCTTTCTTTGGCTTTTTTAGAACAGGTTGTTCTAAAAAAAAGGGAGCTTTACCCATTGGAAAGCCCCAACCCATATTTGATCCAGCTTAAGCATTCCCGCACGCGTGAAAACCATATACCCGGCCAATCGCTCCTGGCGCGGCTGCATGTAACCGAAAGCCCCTCCTGCCCGGCCAGCATCCTGGCCCGCATCATGTGGTAGTCGCTGGTCACCAGCACGCAGGTCTGGTATCCGTTTGCCTCCATGATGCGCTTGGCAAAGCGGAGGTTTTCGCGGGTGTTTCTGCTTTGCGCTTCCAGCAGGATATCCTCGCCCGGCACGCCCCGCGCTTTCAGGTACGCCGCCATGGCCACCGCTTCCGGCACGGTTTCGTCCGTGCCCTTGCCGCCGCATACGATGATCTTGCCGCCCAGCCCCTGTTCATACGCTTTCTGCGCCTGCTCCAGCCGCAAACGCAGCACCCGGCTGGGCTCCATGCCGCGCGCCTTGGCCCCCAGCACCACGATGCAGTCTGACGGCACAGCATCGTCCTCTTCCCCGCTTTTGATCCATACCACCAGATACAGCGCCAAAAAGCCCAGCGCCAGCATCCCTGCCGCCGCCAGGCAAAGCCACCGTCCCCAATTATGCCAAGCCAGTTTGATCTTACTCATGTCCGTTCCTCCGCCGCCATCTTGTCCTCTCCCGCCCACAGCGCAGCGATAGAGTGCCGTACATACCCGTCTTCCCGCTGTACAGGCCGCCCCGCATACGCACCTACCACAACAAGCCCGGCGCGGTATCGGGCCGGGCGGGCCCACAGGCGCTGCCTGCTAAAACTCGTCCTCAGCAGCATACATCAGCGCGGGGCGCGGCTTTGCGCCGGTATCGCCGATCTGGTTGTTCATAAAGCTGAAATACCCGTCCGCCCCGATGATCAGATGATCCACCAGCAGCACCTCGATGCTTTCCAGCGCATGCATCACGCGGCGGGTCAGGTCTATATCCTCTGCCGTGGGGCGCAGCGAGCCGGAAGGGTGGTTGTGCATCATCAACACGTTTTTCGCCTGCGTGCTCAGCACGGCGCGGATGATTTCCCGGTTTTGCACCGGCACGCGGTCGATGGTGCCCTCCGCGAGCTTTACCGCCTGCAACAGCCGGCACTTTACATCCAAACACAGTAGGTACAGCGTTTCCACGCGGCAGTCCGCAAACAGCGCCCGGCCGTATTCGCCCGCGCGTTCCGAGGTGTTCAAAAGCGGCTTTTCGCCAGTGCGGCTCAAAAGATACCGCCGCGTCAGCGAGGGAAACAGCGTCAAAAGCGTGGCGGCGTTTTCCCCTACGCCCTCCACCTGCCTTAAATCTTCATACCTAGCCTCCAATACGCCGGATAGCGAACCGAAGGTATGGATCAGCCGGTGTGCGGTGCGGTTGGTATCTACCCTGGGGATGGCATAGGTCAATATCAGCTCCAACACTTCATGATCGGCCAGGCCCGCCAGCCCGGTTTCCCGCGCCCGCTGCCGCAGCCGCGCTCTATGCCCGTTATGGGGATGTTTTGGCGTTGTCGTCATCGTTTGCCTTTCTGCGATGCGGGCGCACGGCCCGCCGGATTTTTTTTATTTTACCATGATTCGGCCCGTTTCGCCATTTTTTGGGCGGCCTGTCCATTGACGATGCCGCGCCCGCCACAGTATCATAAGGATAACGAAACGGAGGGGATTTCATATGCAGCTCAACGACGTTGTATTGTCCTACAAGGAAGAAATGGTTTCCCAGCTTTGCAAGCTGATCTCCATGCCCAGCCTGGAGGCGCCCCCGCTGCCGGGCCAGCCCTTTGGCCGTGCCATGCACGACTGTCTTTTGTATACGCTGGATCTGGCCAAAAGCCTGGGCTTTGCCCGGATGAGGGATGTGGACGGGTACGCCGGCTATATCGAGATGGGCCAGGGCGAAGAGGAGATCGGCATCCTTGTGCATCTGGATGTCGTGCCGCCGGGCGATGGGTGGACCCTGCCGCCGTTTGAGGGCACGGTGCAAAACGGCCGGGTCTACGGCCGGGGCAGCCAGGACAACAAAGGCGGCGTCATCGCGGCGCTGTATGCTATGCGCGCCCTGCTTTCCGAGGAAAATACCTTTCATAAGCGCGTACGCCTGATTTTGGGCTGCAGCGAGGAAACGGGGATGACGTGTATCGACCATTACCTCGAAGCCGAGCACATGCCGGACTACGGCTTTTCCCCGGACGCCAACTATCCGCTCATCAACCTGGAAAAGGGGCTTTTGAATGTGGTGGGGCACTGCGCCGCGCCCGTGTCCGCAGAAGGGCTTCGGGTGGTTTCGATGTCCGCCGGGCAGCGGCCCAACGTGATCCCCGGCCGGGCGGAGGCCGTCTTCTTTGCGCCCGATACGGATGCGCTTTCAAAGGCGCTTAGCAGCGCTGCGCTTTGCGATGAGGATAGGGCGCGCGTGCATCTTTCCCTCGACGGGCACACCGCTACGCTCATCTGCGACGGCATCGTCGGCCATGCCTCCACGCCGGAAAAGGGGCGCAATGCCGCCAGCCTGCTGATGCGTGTGCTCTCTGCCCTGCCGCTTGCCGATGCGCCGCGGGAAAACGCCGTCAAAGCCCTATCGCGCCTGATCTGCGACGAATCCGACGGAACCTCCCTGGGCGTGGCCTGCCAAGACGAATTGTCCGGCGCGCTTACCTGCAACCTCGGCCTTTTGAGCGCCGATGAAGCCGGCGTAAACTTTACGCTGGATTTCCGCTATCCGCTGTGCACCAGCCAGGACGCCATCATGGCCCAGCTGGCAAGCGCGTTTGCGGACAGCGGGTTTGCCTTAAAGGCCGAGCACGGCCAGGCGCCGCACCATGTGCCGGAGGATTCGCCGCTGGTGCAAAAGCTGCTGCGCGTCTATGCCGAGCAAACCGGCCAGCCATCCTACTGTATGGCCATCGGCGGCGGCACCTATGCGCGCAAGCTGCCGGGCAGGGCCGTGGCCTTTGGCATGGAATTTCCCGGCACGCCCGCCACGGCGCATATGGCGGATGAATACATCATCATCGATGAATTGGTGCAAAACGCCCAGATCATTGCCCACGCCATCCGCGCCCTGGCCATAGAGCCCTGGTAAACGCAAGGCTGTGGGGCGCCGTGGGCGCCGGCCCTGAAAATTTCCAAATCGTTGCAAGGAATGCGTTGACTCTTGTGTGAATTTTTGGTATACTTTCAGGGCATTCTATTGGAGAGATGGCCGAGCGGTTGATGGCGCTGGTCTTGAAAACCAGTGATGCCGAAAGGCACCGGGGGTTCGAATCCCTCTCTCTCCGCCAGCATTCCAATGGAATCCATACAGCCTGGAGAAGTACCCAAGTTTGGCTGAAGGGGCTCCCCTGCTAAGGGAGTAGGTCGGGTGTACCGGCGCGAGGGTTCGAATCCCTCCTTCTCCGCCAAAAAGCCTGAAAACGCCGAGTTTTCGGGCTTTTTTGATGTATTGAATTTCTTATTCTTCTAAGCGCATAAAAAATAAAGTTGAGAAAAAGTGGATAAAATGGGTTTCTATTTCACTCGCTACTTCACTCGTCCATTTTTGCTACTTCACTCCCATTTCACTTTTGGGGGCTTCCTTTCTATCAACGTCCACTAAATCCCAAGGCATAAGCTCCCGCTTTTCCTCTATCACTTTGTCTGGAACTTCTTGTTTATAAGTAATTTGTTGTAATAGTATAATATGTGTGGAAATTGATTGCAATGAGTGGTTATCGTGGTATAATGTAAAAGAAGATAGGATATTGTAATAAAGGCAAATGAGGTCGGAAATGGTTCCCGACACACTCGCATAGACGAGTACCTGAGATGCTGGATACACCGCCCAGCCATTTGCCTAGTGTGAGGCCCACAGATTTTCTGTGGGCTTTCGCAAACAAAAAAGGCCGGATTGCTCCGGCCCTTTTAGAATTTCATCAAGGAATTTCCACTTTATGGCCCTTTAGAATATTTCCGTCAGTTATGTTCCGATATGTTCCTTCTCCACGCCCTGATAAATCCCATGGAGAGCCCTGCCTATGTGTAAGCGATACCAATGCCCCTGCTGATAACTGTCCATACATTTCCAATGTCCTATCGATCGATTTCATCTTCTCTATACCGTCTTTTGAAAAAAGAATCCTGCTCCCGGTCATGGGCTCTGGTATCGTTTCTTGAATATCTTGGGCCTTGGGCCATTCTTTTTCTTCCAATTCTATTGTGTCATGTCCATGTTTCTTGAATTCTCTATAGACTGAATCTATCACCGGCCCATACCGAAATGCATATATATTGTCTTGGAACAGCTGACGTTTTTTATTGCATAAATAGTCTGCATAGCAAAAATAAGTTAATTTTTCAAGCTTTAGGTGCGTACATTTTACCTTGGAAAGAATATAGTTTGCGACATCCATTCCACTCAATTTTTGATCCTGTCGTATCAAATTGCAGAATTCTTCTATCGTATCTATTCTTTCCACGTCTTGAAAAAACAGATCAGAATCCACCACCGACTCCCAACTTTCTGCTTTCGTACTTAGTAAATGTGTAGAAATGGATACATCTGATCCGCATTCTTCCATAATCTGCCTTATACAACTATCTATTGTTTTTTGCTCTATTGCCCCTGGGAAAGATACATCCAAAGCAATGCGCCTGCCAAGAGAGTATGAACTACTCATAATTATAAAGTGCCATATCATTCTAAATTGCCTCCTTTCTTATATGTCTCTTCCCATTTTGTATATTCCTGCTTATAAAAATGATGGTTTTTTTTATTGTTTTCTTCGTCTTCATTGCACCAGATTTGCAACTCCCACGGAAAACATAGGTTATCTTTCATTATGTACACATGCAGCGCTCTGTAACCATTTTTACTGCTATCCTTGCAGCTAAGCTTCCTATGCTTCAAATTCTCGCCTAGGAATTGGTCCAACTCTTGTTTTCCCAACCTTCCCGGCCCAATAAGCCGTACACCAAATAAATCATTCAAACACTTTTTAATCGGAATCTTTCCTTGTTCTTTTCTTGTCTTATAGCGCCTGATCTTATCCTGTATCGAGTTTTCCGCTTTGATTCTTTGGCTTATGCAACATCCTTCGTTTAGTTTCAGGCTTGCCAAGTCCTGTATGATCTCCTGGCTACGCACGTTGAGATAGCGGCTATAATCAATTACATTTCTATAAATTTCTCCGTCTAGTTCAATCTCACTTACCAGTCTTTTTTTTAGATTCACCAGATTTTTACATGTATTCAACCATTCATCGGAAATACTATGATGCCAATCACACATGCATTCTGTGATTTGTCTCAAGCTTTCGTACACGCCTTTTATCCCCCACCGATTCTCATCCTATTCTAGTTATACTCAGATTGTTTTTCTTTGTCAAAGTTTTTAGCAGTATGTTTTATATTAGAATATCGTAGAATTAGGTGCGATGGGGTATAAAAAAAGGCCGGATTGCTCCGGCCCTTTCTTTTGTTATTCGCTTTTCAATTCAGGCAAGCCAGCAACGCTGGTCAACAAGCTAAGTACCCCAGATAATACAGACGCACTCGCTACCATTACCCAGTCTACCTCGGAGATAACAACGCTCGTGCCGATCATCGCCACCGCCGTTTGGGCCACCGTCTTAATCGCGCGGATGCCCGCTGCCTTGATCCATTGTTTCATTTGTTTTTCCTCCTAAAAAAATAACACCTTTTCGGTGTCAAAGTCCTATTTTTACTGCCAGCAGTCCCAGCAGTGCCAGCGTCGCCCAGTTCACGATGATTCCCAATACCTGTTCCCACCGTTTCCTTGGCTGATCCTCTATCGCCGCCGTTCTTTTTTGCAGTTCTTTCAGCTGTTCCAGCGTTTGTCGGTTGATCTCTGCCTGGGTTGCAACGTGCTCTGCAAAGTCTAATGATAAGGCGTCCAGCTCTTTGCCGTGGTTGTTTACACGGGTTTCCAGCGTTTTCAGTTCTTCTCGGTTCCGCTGGTGCCGTTCTGTGCATACTTCCGTTCTCACATACTCCATATCCATCACCAGCGCGCCTTATGACCGCGCACATCCACATGCGTAAACGTGCTGTATTTCCCTACGCCCCCTCGGCTGC
>ERZ827181.172-NODE-172-length-95387-cov-3.957968_pt1 | contig 95387 bp, 118 predicted proteins | sample MGYA00519778_ERZ827181 | MGnify/ENA primary metagenome ERZ827181 (study PRJEB31778, sample SAMEA3449273) | human gut metagenome | biome: human gut; feature: human-associated habitat; material: faeces | place: United Kingdom | collected 2010/2012 ...
CATTCCCGGCGGAAAGCTTTATGTACGATAAAACAGAAACCGGCAAAGAGGAGGGGATTGTCCTTCCGGGAGCGCTCTTGATGGAGGCGATATCACATGCGCTTTATGCGGCTGCCGACAAGTCGCCTGGCCGCCCTGAACTTGAAGGAATATACCTTGAAGGGGATGGCGACAATCTGAACCTTGCGGCTACCGACGGTCATGTTATGTGTTGGGATCAGATCAACGCTGTTTCTGGAGTTTCCGGACTCAAACTGATTGTTCCTAAAACAGCCGCAAAGAAACTTACTTCGATGGGGATGGACGATGACGTGACGCTTTCATATGATGCGAATGGCGCCATTTTCAAGACAGATACATACTTGATCCGTACGAGAATCCGCAATGGCAAATTTGTTCCGTATCAGAAGATGTTCGTAAATATGGAGAATTACGCCATTGTGAACCGGGAGGAACTCATAGGAGCCATGACCAGGGCGAAGATGTGTACTGACGAAAGCGTTCCTGCCGAGTTCGATATTGAAGGAGAGGAGATCAATGTGATTCTGCAAGACAAAGTAACAAATTATCGTGAAAAGATAATGCTCAAGAGCCCGATCGAAAAGCCGATCCGCATTGGATTTGATTCCAGGTTGGTGTTGGAAACAATAAAGGCATTCACCTGCGAGAATATAACTTTGAACTTTTCTTCACCTTCAACTCCGATGATTGTTCAGGCGGAGGATTCAGACATGAAAGCGCTGGTTCTTCCGGTAAGGTTGAAAGGAGCAACAAAATGAGAAAAATAGATGATCTGGTAATAAAACTTTTGGAATATGATCTGCGCCCCACGCTGCAGGGCGGTTGGGAGATTACGGAGGAAATGCGTTTCAAGGATTTGTAAAAGGGCTAAAAAGAGCGAAAAAAATCATCTGCAAGCACATGAATGACGGATGGATACCGGTGAATGTTCGGCTTCCAGAAGAGCCTCCGGAATACGTGGACGACGAAGATAATTTGGAGGAGTGTATTGTAATGATAGATGGAGCGGAAAGACCAACAACACTACGGTATGCTGGAGATGGAACTTGGTGGGAAGACGGTACATATTATCCAGTTATCGCTTGGCGGCCTCTTCCGGAGCCGTACCAACCAGAAAGGAGCGGGGAATGACTATCGATGAAACCGTAAAACATTTACAAGCACACGGCGTTAAGTGCAAAAAAGTAGAAGATGATAGACCAGAGTACGGAGATTTCATCGCCATATTCAGTTACGGGGATTTAGGAGAGGAAAATATTATGAAGTGCATCGCAGACAATAATCTGCTTTGTATACAGTTCAAGCGAGCAATATACGAGAATGAAAGAAAGAAGATGATGGAGAACAATGAGTGATGATTTAATCAGTCGAAAAGCAGTTATAGCTTTAGTTGATAAATTCGGATATATCAATGTTAGTAATCAAGATGATTTCAAAGCAAATTGCAGGGTAGATAGTATTAGACAGGAGATTGTTGAATTGCCGACAGCCTTTGACAAGAAAGAGGTAATTAAGGAATTAAAAGGAGAGATAGAATTGGTGGTACATGATCCGATGATTTCCGGGAGATATATTAAGAAAAGCAGGGCAATTGAGATAGTCGAGAAAGGTGGGGTTGAATGAGATGAAATATCCAAAAGAAATGTATGTTGACAGCCAGATCTTTGCGGGAGATATGGACGGATCAGAAAGTAACTTCTCTGAAAAGGTTGTAAAGATCAGAAAGGAGCATAGATGTTGTGTATGCGAAAAAGAAATATACAAAGGAGAGAAAATGATTAGACAGCAGGCGGTTATTGAAGGGGCCGGATGGCGCAGCTGCTATATTTGTTTACCGTGTGTTGAAAAATGGTTGGAAGAATCTGGACAGGTAGATAGGGAGGAATAGTATGAGTGAGTTAGAAAAAATAAGAATACGTGATATTTCAACTCATGTAAAGGGGGATAAAGAAAGAAAACCAACGGTAATAGAGGTTGAAGCTGGAGAGATCAAATTCAGAGTTCATAGACATATTTCTTATCCAGGAACGTGGCTTTTGACATGCGATGAACTTGGAGTTGAACATGAAAATTTAAGAACGGATGATATAGAAGAAGCTTTACATAGTGCCAAGATATTCATGGTAGGGGTAATTGACGGATTTGTGGCAGTTCTAGCAGCTGCGAGAGTTGTTCTTGTTAGAGAGGAGTAACAATGAAAAGTACAGGAGAAATAAAGCAAAATAGAAAGATAGAAGTATTAAATATTGGATTTGATGGATTATCTGGAATAATACATATAACCGGACTTAGAAAATGCACAGTAGTTGCAAGCTGGGCTGGAGGATGGGAACATGTTTCCGTTTGCCCTGAAAATCGATGTCCTACATGGGATGAAATGTGTGAAATTAAAGATATGTTTTGGAGAGATGATGAAACGGTGATTCAGATTCATCCTGCCAGAAGAGACTATGTGAATTTTATGCAGAACTGCTTACATCTTTGGAAACCGATAAACCAAGATATACCGTTACCACCAAAGCTGTTTGTATAAGGAGGGGAAAATAGTGAATAAGAATGGAGAAGGATATATAGATCCTACACCAGGAGTAGCGTTTGGAAATATTCGTAGAGAAGAGCGAAAACTTGAAGCGGAGAGGATGGCCGTGATCAGCAACCTTATTCCGATTATGAAACAGACTGCGGAGCTGGCAGGATTTGAGGTTGTCGGCCGGATTGTTCTAAAGGACAAGCATACAGGAAAAGAATACAGATAGGAGAGTGGTATAGTGAATACAAGATATCCGAATTTAGAACTGTTAGAGTACAAGGCAAGAGTGGCGTTGTCTCAAGATGAAGAGTTTTTGAAGATCTTCGAAGAGAAGAAAAGGAATAATAAGTATACATATGCGGAAATAGATGCCGTAATGTTTCCGCAAGTATGGGGGAGCACTTGTACTGGATTTGACGTTACTGAAGATGGAAGCCCTACGCTGGGTGGATGCGCGATGACAAAAGAATATACAACAGTGCTTCATGAGCTTACTACTGATACATACATCATATTTTTCGGCGAGAAGATATGCTACAAAGTGACAAATGCGAATCCGAAGTTCTTTGATGATCTCCAAAAAAGACGCATGGCAAGTCTAAGTGAAGCGAAGCGGAGGTATTAGAGTATGACAAGAGGAGAGACAACGAAGTTTCTTTCGGATTTGGCAGAGAAGCTTATAAATCCTCACAATGATCCGAGGATATATTGGGCTAGGGAGGTTACTTTTGACTATGCAACAACCCGTGCGGTAAGGGTGGACTACATGAAGTTCAAACCGGTAAATAATACTGTGAGCGGTATAGAAAAGGGAGATTTCTACTGCTACGAGGTTAAATCATCTGTAGAGGACTTTCGATCGAAGAATGGCCATAATTTCATAGGAGATTACAATTATTATGTTATGCCCTATGATGTTTTCGTCAAAATAAAGACAGAGATACCTTACAAAGTAGGGGTATATTGCCCGAGCGGAAATGAGTTGAAATCAGTTAAAAAAGCGGTGCGGGCAGACAGGGAGAGGCCGGTATCTGAGATGCTTTTGATGATGTTTAGATCTGCAACGAGGGATAGGATGAGAATGTGAGCGAAAGAAGGAGAAAAAATGTATACAGTATGTCAGAAATGCGGGAAGAAGTTAACGGATCCGGAAAGTATGCAAAGAGGATATGGACCGGAGTGCTGGGCGCAGATTAGCGGTATTCTAACGGATGATTCTGGCAGATCAGCAAACGAAACTGATATTCCCGGACAAATGACTATATTTGACTTCCCTGATGCTGTTCCAAGTGGAGGTATGAATGGGTAAAATTGTCTTATTTCCGAAACACGAAGATTACTGCATGAAATGTAAATATCACAGAGAGAAAACCGGAGAATGCACGAACTATAAATACAAACAAAATATGTATAAAGTATGCTGCGTATGGAAGTATTGTCCATACAGGGAGGAGAAAAGAGATGGAAGAAGAGAAGGATGTTAAGAAAATAGTGATACATTATGAGGATGGCACGGAAAAGGTTATTAATAAAGGATTTTTCTGCAACATGAAAGAGGAAAACGGAGAAATGACTTTAGAGTTTACCATGTGTCATGTAGCTGGAAGAGAACTCGAAGCCATCGTACACGGATGCGTGGAGCTCGGATTTAAACTTGGAATGTTTGGAGAGGATCAGGAGGGATGTTAGAAATGGAAGATCATTGTGTAGCATGCGGGGAAGTGATACCAGAGGGGCGTCAAGTGTGCCCGATCTGTAATCGGGAATATGAAGGGGTGCCGGCGCTGTCGAGAACTGATAACGAAACATTGATCTGCCCGGAGTGCGGCACCGCCCAAGCGTTAGATGACGCATTAAGGGGATCCGATATGCCAGAGGAAGAAAAGCAGGCATATAAAGAAGGGATCCTGAAGGCAATATATCGATAGTCGGAGGTAAAAAACATGGGTATGAAAGATCACGTTGAATTCGTTGCTCTCACAAAAGAAGAAGTGGAGCAAATGATCGCCAAGGCAGCTCTTGCGGGTGCATCTGTCGCGGCTGAAACACTTGAAAAGGCACATCAAAAAGAGCAGAAAGAGCTGAAGGATCGCAGACTGCATAATACGAGACTGCTTCTCAGGAATTACAGAATGTTGAGAGAAAGCTGCTCCAAAGCAATTTATCAGAAAGAGCATTCTGAAAAATCTACAGAAGAAGTCATAGAAGATCTTATGAGCATGAGGGCAAGCGACGGGGTGATCGTGAATTCGATCAAGGAGTCTGCAGAGAGGACAGGGATTATCATATCTCATGTTGACCGGATGCTTGATGTCTTCCGGATGTATTGCGGAAAATGCGGAGAGAAGGAAAAACGCCAGTACAAGGTTATAAAATCAATGTATATCACCAAAGAGGGATCTTCTGCTGCGGAATTGGCAAAGAAATTCGGCGTCAGCAAGGTAACCATATACGATGATATCAAGACAGCGGAGGAAAGACTTTCTGCTTTGTTTTTTGGAATTAACGGACTCCGTTTTTATTGATTTTAAAGGCTTGAGGGATATTAACGGAAATCGTTAACTTAAACTTGACTTAATAACGGAAAATGAGTATGATAAGGGAGTAAAATCTTATCATAAGCCAAGAGCCACCGGGTGTCCGGTGGCTCTTTCAGTATAGTCTGGGGAGGAGGAAGAGAAAAAGAAAGATACAGGATGCTCCTTTAATACATAAAAGGAGAATTTGGAATGAAAGGGTTAGTAATTCTGGCGGTTTACGCAGCGATCATGATCACTGCCACGCTGATATTTACTAAAAAAGAAAAGAATGTAGAGCGGTTCTGCGTTGGGAACCGAAAGGAAAATTGGATAATGTCTGCTTTGAGCATAGCAGCTACATGGATCTGGGCGCCGGCACTATTTGTATCGACAGAGAAAGCGTATACAAATGGGTTTGTCGGTCTTTTTTGGTTCTTGGTGCCAAATGTGTTATGCCTGATCATTTTCATACCATTCGCAAAGCGGATACGGAAGGAAATGCCGGAGGGCATCACACTATCCGGATATATGAGGGATAAGTATCATTCTGAAGGCGTTAAGCGGGTGTATCTCTTTCAGCTTATGGGGCTTTCGGTATTATCGACCGGGGTTCAGCTTCTGGCCGGCAGCCAGGTGTTGAGCACTGCGACCGGAATATCATTTGAGCTTGTCACTGTTCTGTTGGCGGTCATCGCTTTATCGTATTCTTTGTTTTCGGGGATAAAAGCGTCCATGTTGACAGATGCAATACAGATGATCTTTATGCTGGCGGCAAGCGCAGCATTCTTGATCATGACGATAAAGTCCGGCGGAACTTCTGGAATACTGGAAGGAATACATGGAATATCCGGGAATTACACGTCATTTTGGTCGAAAGAAGGGATAGAGGTGTTTCTTGCTTTCGGATTGCCAACGACAATCGGATTGCTTTCCGGGCCATTTGGAGATCAATCGTTCTGGCAGAGAGCGTTCGCAGTGAAGAGCAATCGGATCGGCCATGCCTTTTTGGTTGGGGCGATATTGTTTGGGATGGTTCCTTTTTCAATGGGGATCCTCGGGTTTGCCGGAGCTGGGATTGGATATCAGGCGAAAGATCTTGGAGTTATCAATTTTGAACTGATTCGTGAGATGTTCCCTGCGTGGGTGGTGCTTCCGTTCCTGTTCATGATCATATCGGGGCTTTTATCAACGGTAGACAGCAATTTATGCGCTGCGTCATCTCTTGTAACGGACATGTGCGGAGGGAAGGAACTCAAAAAGACGAAGACGGCCATGGTCGTCCTGCTTTTGGCGGGGATCCTGATTGCCAATATACCGGGGATGACGGTCACGCACCTGTTTCTCTTTTACGGGACACTGAGGGCGTCGACGCTGTTGCCGACTGTTATGACGCTGAAGGGAGTGAGGTTTACTCCGAGAGGAATACAGTATGGAGTCGTCTCTGCTTTGGCCGTAGGGCTTCCTATTTTTGCCTACGGGACGGTTTTGAACAGTGGACCATATAAAACCCTCGGCAGCCTTACAACAGTGCTGTTAAGTGGAATTGTGGGGGTGATAGTTACAAAAGCGGAGGTGCGGCATGGAAAGAGTGCTCGGTAAAAAACAGTCAATACGGAATGAGGACTGGCTGAAAGCCGTGAAACGTATTGAAGAGTTGGTTTCAAGAGAGGAACTGGATGAAAAGGTCCGCTCGACCATTGATGAGATCCGGCATACGACCGGCGGGAAAAAAGCAGCATACGCATGGTCCGCCGGGAAAGACAGCCTTGTGCTCGGAAAAATATGCCGCAGAGCGGGAATTGTGGATTGCATGATGGGGATCTGCAACTTGGAATACCCGGCATTTATGAAATGGGTGGATAAGCACAAACCAAAAGAACTGGAGATAATAAACACAGGACAGGATTTGGAATGGCTATCCAAACACCCTTCTATGCTTTTCCCGCAGGACAGCGCAACCGCAGCGAAATGGTTCTCCATTGTGCAGCATAGGGCGCAGGCGAAGTATTACAAAGAGAATAACCTGGACGTGATACTTCTTGGGCGCCGGCGCGCAGACGGGAATTACTGCGGAAAAGGCTCCAATATATACAGTAACGGGAACGGCGTTACCAGATACAGCCCTTTGGCTTCGTGGAGCCACGAAGAAATACTTGCCTTTATCCATTATCATAAAGTCAGCATGCCGCCGATATATCGGTGGAAGAATGGCTATTTATGCGGGACCCACCCGTGGCCGGCCAGACAATGGACCGGATCAGAGGAAAATGGATGGCGAGAAGTATATGAAATTGATCAAAGCATTGTTTGTGATGCGGCGAAGTGGATTGACGGCGCCGCAAAATTCCTTAATTCGCTATAAAGCTATTTGCAGATAGCCATAATGCTCCTTCAAATACAGCATTTGGAGGAAAAGTATGAAGCAATTAACCATGAAACTGAAAGATCTGGTCCGGCCGGAGCGTAACATCAGGATCCACACGGAAAAGCAACTGGCGGAATTTGAACGAAGTGTTCGCATGTTTGGACAGATCAGACCGATCGTCGTAGATGAGAACGATATCATTCTGGCGGGGAATGGATTATATGAGACACTTCTGCGAATGAACAGAGAAGAGGCGTTGGTCTATAAGTACGAAGATCTTACAGAAGCGCAGAAGAAAAAGCTGATGATCGCCGACAATAAGATCTTCTCCCTTGGTATCGAAAACCTTGATACGTTAAATGAGTTCCTGGAAGAATTGGAAGGAGATCTGGATATCCCGGGATTCGACGAGGATATTTTAAGGCAAATGGTCGCCGATGCGGATGAAATCACGGAAAAGATTTCGGAGTACGGAACCCTTGACGAAGAAGAAGTCCGCAAGATAAAAGAGGCGAACGAAAAGAGGGAACAGGCAGAAGCCATAGATAATGGAGCGGATCAGGAAACAGATCTTCCATTGCAGGCACCAGAGCGTCAAAGCGGGGGCGATGCGGGCGCCGGGCAGGAACCGGCGGGGACTGGGAGGTTTGTAATTTGTCCGAAGTGTGGTGAGCGCATATGGCTGTAAAAAGAAAGGAAGCCAGCATCAACGTGGTGAAGGCCGCAGAGATCCGGATCAAGAATGTGTTCCGGAATGGACTCCCGGTATTCTTTTCATTCAGCGGCGGAAAGGACAGCTTGTGCGTAGCGCAGCTTCTTATGAACCTTGCAAACCGGGGAGAAATAGACATGAAGCAGCTTACCGTCCAATTCATAGACGAAGAAGCGATTTTCCCATGCATGGAGGAGACCACAAAAGCGTGGAGAAGAAAGTTTATGATGATGGGGGCAAAGTTCGAATGGTTCTGCGTAGAGGTGAAACATTTCAACTGTTTCAACGCCTTGTCGAATGACGAAACATTTATTTGCTGGGATTCTACAAAGCAAGATGTATGGGTAAGGCGCCCGCCGAGCTTTGCGATCCGGAATCATAAATTGTTGCGGCCGAGGATTGACGCATATCAAGATTTCCTCCCAAGAACCTGCGTGTCAGGGATTACGATGGTAGGGATCCGGACGGCAGAGTCGCTGCAGCGTTTGCAGAATATCGCCGCAATGACAAAGGCCGGAAAGACCATGACCAACAAAAAGCAGATCTTCCCGATATACGACTGGACAAATAATGATGTCTGGCTTTATCTGAAGCAAGAAAAAGTCGATATCCCGGAGATATATCTGTTTTTGTGGCAATCCGGAAGTTCAAAGCCGCAGCTTAGGGTTTCGCAGTTCTTTTCCGTAGACACGGCGAGATCGCTGGTAAAGATGAATGAATATTATCCGGACCTTATGGAACGGATAATCCGGAGAGAGCCAAATGCATATCTTGCGGCGCTTTATTGGGACAGCGAGATGTTTGGACGTAGCAGCAGAAAACGTCGTGAAATGGAAGGAGATGCACCGGAAAAGGATTATAAAACCGAACTCGTGCGGATGTTTGGAAACATGGATGTATATTTCGATACGCCGCATAAGAGGCAAATTGCGGAACGGTACAGGAATTTCTTCCTGCAAGTGTCGGCGATTGCGACTCCAGAGGATTTCAAACATATTTACGAAGGTCTTATATCCGGGGATCCCAAAATGAGGACCTTCCGGGCTCTTTATCACCGGATTTATGGGAAATATATTGCAGAAGCGAAGAAAACGGAGGAAAGCAGACATGGACAATAAATTGACCGCACCGCTGGGTACGTTGCAATGGGTACCGCGGGAATGGCTTAAACCAAATGATTACAACCCGAACAAAGTATCGAAAGAGAATTTGAAGCTCTTAACGCAGTCGATTTTGACAAATGGCTGGACGCTCCCTATTGTTGTCCGACCGGATTACACGATTATCGACGGTTTCCATAGGTGGACCGTGGCGGGAGAAGATCCGCTGATGTCTATGCTTGACGGGAAAGTGCCGATAGTCGTTGTCAAACATTCGGAGCGATCAGAAGATATATATGGAACTGTAACACACAACAGGGCAAGGGGTACCCATCTTTTGGAACCCATGAAAGCTATTGTAAAAGAGCTGATGGGCGAGGGGAAAAGCGTAGAAGAAATCGGAAAACAGCTCGGTATGAAACCGGAGGAAGTTTTCCGATTATCGGACTTCTCGAAGGAGGATTTTCTTGACATGATGACCAAGGGAGTCACAGGATTTTCAAAAGCAGAATATGTTACTAAAATTTGATGTTATCCTGTTATAGTATATATAGAACAGTGACCAGCGGCGCGAGAGGAAGTGCCTGCCGGTTGTTCTATATCCGAAAAAAATACGATATAGGAGGTGATGGCGGTGCCGAGAGCAAGAAGCCCTGACAGCATAGAGGCGGAGAAGTTGTATAAATCTGGCATGGCTCTTGTTGATATCGCAAAGAAACTCGGCAAGCCAGAGGGAACCGTCCGAAGATGGAAATCAACCCAAAAGTGGGATGAAAACGGTAAAAAAAAACAAGGCGAGCGTTCGCAAAAGAAAAATGCTTCAGAAAAAGCGAGCGTTCGTAAACGAGGCGGACAGCCCGGGAACCAGAATTGCAAGGGCAAACAGAATGCAAAGGGGCATGGAGCACCGAAGGGAACGCAAAATGCGCTAAAGCATGGAGGGTATTCTGCTGTTTACTGGGATACGCTTGACGAAGATGAAAAAGAACTCATCGAGACGATGCCACAGGATGAGGAAGAAATCCTGATAAATCAGATCATGCTGTTTACGGTGAGAGAGCGCCGGATCATGAAGGCAATCAACAAGTACCGTGAAGCAAAGGGCGGCGTCTATGTGGCCGGAGTCACGAAGTTTGAGGAAAAGAGGACATTCAAAGACGATGCGGAAAGAGAGCTTTATGAGAACCGTGTCCGGGAAAAGGTGGAGAAAGGAGATCGCCTGCCGGGAGAGCATTACAGCCTCCAGACGATGACATCATCTACGGCGGATCTGGTCGCTCGCCTTGAAAAAGAGCTTACCTCTGTTCAAAGTCAAAAAACAAAGGCTGTAGATGCGCTTGCAAAACTCAGATTTGAGAAGGAGAAGATCGCAGGAGAGTCAAAAGGCAACGAACTTGTGCGAACTTGGGCGGAGAGCGTCATAAAGGCAAGGAGGGAGAAAGATGGACAATAATATGGATTGGCTATCAGATTTCCTCGATGAAAGCATACCGCTTTGGCGAGATGATCCCGTGATGTTCTTCCGGGAGGTTCTGGTGTTTGAACCGGATGAGTGGCAAAAGGAAGCCGCCGAAGATCTGGCGCATAGCCCGAAAGTCAGCATCAAGTCCGGACAGGGCGTAGGAAAGACTGCTTTCGAGGCTGCCGTGTTCCTGTGGTTTATCACCTGTTTTCCGTATCCACGTATAGTAGCAACTGCGCCGACAAAGCAGCAGCTACATGATGTTCTATGGTCTGAAATTTCAAAATGGATGAGCCACTCTCCTTTGCTCTCCAGGCTTCTAAAATGGACGAAGACATATGTTTATATGGTCGGCAATGAAAAGCGTTGGTTTGGTGTAGCGAGGACTGCTACAAAGCCAGAAAACATGCAGGGATTTCACGAGGACAATATGCTGTTCATTGTTGATGAGGCGTCCGGCGTAGCCGATCCGATCATGGAGGCTGTTCTTGGTACCTTGTCAGGAGAGAACAATAAGCTTCTCATGTGCGGGAACCCGACAAAGACAACGGGGACATTCTATGACAGCCATACACGAGATCGGGCACTATATAAGTGTCATACCGTGTCATCGGCAGACAGCAAGCGGACCAATAAAGAGAACATTGATTCGTTGGTCAGAAAGTATGGGTGGGATTCCAACGTGGTGCGGGTTCGTGTCCGTGGCGAATTTCCAAATCAGGAAGATGATGTGTTTATAGCCCTGTCTACGATCGAACAGTGTGGAAGCCGCCTGTTTGAGCTGCCGGAGGACGGTCAGCTGCCGTACATCATATTCGGAGTCGATGTTGCGAGGTTCGGGGATGATGAGACGGTAATATACCGGAACTCGAGGGGAAAGCTGCAGATAGTGGCAACCCGAAGGGGGCAGGATCTTATGAGAACCGTCGGCGATATTGTTCGCCAGTACAAGAAAGCGGTCAAAGAGTTCCCTGATTATCGAGGCAGAATCTATGTGAACATAGACGACACTGGTCTTGGCGGCGGGGTGACAGACCGCTTACGGGAGGTCAAAAGGGAGCAAAAGCTGAACAGGCTGTACGTTGTTCCCATTAACGCAGCTGAAAAGATCGAGACGGATACTAAAGCAGGGAAAGATGCCGCAGAGCATTACAATAACCTGACAACGCATATGTGGGCGACGTTGAAGGACCTCATGGAGAATAAAGAGGTTGAGATCGAGGAGGATCAAGAGACATTCGCGCAACTTTCTTCCAGAAAGTATTTCCTTGCAAGTAACGGGAAGCTGGAGGTTGAAAACAAGAAAGAAATGAAAAAGCGAGGGCTCGACTCTCCGGACCGTGCGGATGCGTTGGCATTATCCGTATATCTTGGAAAAATCAAGAAGTACACCGGAAGCGCTCCGAATCAAGAAAGCTCTGCTGGTCTTGGTAAGAGCAGTTACTGGAGGAACAAATAGGAGGTAGATATCTGTGGGCATAATGAAAAAGAAAGAAGCATATGTCACGAAAGGAACTCGGCTGATTGAGGAAAAGAAGCTTCCAGAAGCGACAGAAGTTGTGGTGGATGGATTGAATTACTACCAGAACAAGATCATAAAGGCCCTGAACGGGCATCCCGTTGCGGATACTGCATTGGTCGTTGTGGCTTTGAGGAATACGGCCGATATGCTTGAAAAGCAGGAGCCGAGTTGCCGAGGATTGGTCGAGTGGCTCGACAAGAAAACTACGAAACCAGAACTGCGGGCGCAGAGAAGGGTAGAAAAAACAAGAAAACGATGAAAGAAAGGAGGAGATGGCTATGGCAGAGATCGGCCGGATAGGTCAGAAACGATGGAATGGCGTATTTTACGAAGAATTTCTTCGGGATCTGCAGGGAATACGTGGAGTCGAGGTTTACCGGGAAATGGCAAACAATGACGATACGATCGGCGCCATTCTTTTCGCCATAAAGATGTTGATCCGCCACACGGTATGGAACATTGAACCCGGCGGAGACTCGGCGAAGGATCGTGAGGCTGCTGAGTTTGTTGAATCCTGCATGGATGATATGCAGAGCACATGGACCGATACGATTTCGGAAATCCTATCGTTTTTGGTTTATGGCTGGAGCCTGCATGAGATCGTATATAAACGGCGCATGGGGAAAACACGGAGCCCACGGACGAAAAGCAAATACTCCGATGGGTTGATAGGCTGGCAGAAACTCCCGATCCGCAGCCAGGACACGCTTTACAAATGGGAATATGACAGGCATGACAACCTGATCGGCATGACACAGATGCCGCCGCCGGATTATGGCTTTATTACAATCCCGATGAAAAAAGCTATGCTTTTTCGCACAGAGAGCGCTAAAGACAATCCGGAGGGGCGCAGTATACTGAGAAATGCATACCGACCGTGGTACTTTAAGCGCCGCATTCAGGAGATCGAGGCGATAGGTATTGAACGGGATCTGGCAGGACTTCCGGTATTTCATACTCCTGAAGGAACCGATATCTGGGACGACACTGATCCGGAAATGATCAAGATAAACGCAGCTCTTACCAGAATGGTAAAATCGGTCCGCCGTGATGAATACGAAGGACTTGTATTGCCGCATGGATTTGAATTTGAACTTGTCAGTACCGGCGGGGCAAGACAGTTTGACACAAACGCAATTATCAACAGGTATGATACGAAGATAGCTATGACGGTTTTGGCAGACTTTCTCATGCTTGGGCACAATAAGGTTGGAAGTTTTGCACTCAGCTCCGATAAGACGGAGCTTTTTTCCGTTGCGATCTCTTCGTTCCTGGATGTCATTTGTGAGACGTTCAATAACCAGAGCATACCGGCCCTTATCGATATCAACGGAGATCATTTCAACGGGATCACAGATTATCCTAAGATGACTCACGGAGAGATCGAAGACGTTGATATAAAATCAGCAGGACAGTTTATCAAGGATATGACTGGCATCGGAGTCATCGTGCCGGATGACGGTTTGGAAGACTATGTTCGAGAGATCGGACATCTCCCGGAAAGAACTACGGACAACCGAAGAGAAGATCCTGCAAGGACAGCGCAGCAAAATCAGAATCAGCCGCCGGAGGATGATCTGGAAGTTCCGGAAGAGATAGACGACGATCAGGACGAAAAGAATGCCAAAGCTGCAAAGAGGAGGCTCGGAAGGGAGAGATAGCGTATGTATATCTTCAAAAAACCCCAGCCATTGGGAAAGGCAAAGAAAAGAAGCAAAGAAAATCTTCGCCTGCTCAATATGCTGAATCGATATATTACGGATACGGCGGCGGTCCCGGTATCTATCCTCACGAGGTTTTGGGCTGATCAGGCTGTGGCCATTACATACAAGGAAATACGGAAATTGATTGAGGATGAAGATATATCCAAAGAGGATCTTGAAAACTGGTCCAAAGATTACTCTTCATTTGTTTCTGAAACCCTTGAGCCCATGTGGCTAGAAGCGATTGTGGCCGGCCAACTTAGCAATGCGATCCTGGATGAGATCAGAGGCAAAGAATTTGAGTTCGATGCTACTGATGAAGGGATAAGAAACTGGATTAAAGATCGTGGAAGCGAATTTGTGACAAATGCCGTGCAAGAGCAGAAAAAGGCAATACAGCGGCTTACCATGAAGGCGGTACGGGAAGATCTTTCGCCAAATGAATTGGCAAGGGTTATTCGCCCGTGTATTGGGCTTACCGAGAGACAGGCGCAGGCGAACTTGAGATATTACAACCACATTAAGGAGCAGTTGCGAAAAGACCATCCACGGATGAAGGAGGAAACCATCGTCAGGAGGGCGAGAGACAAGGCGTTAAAGTATGCCGAAAAGCAACATCGATATCGAGCCGAAACAATAGCACAAACAGAGCTTGCGGAGGCGTATAACGCAGGCGCCCATCAGGGGATCAAGCAAGCACAGGAAAGAGGGTACATAGGGCATGTTAAAAAAGTATGGGTGACAGCCCGGCAGGATAATGTGTGCAAACATTGCGAAGCAGTAGAGGGCGTCAGCAAAGAAATGGACGAATATTTCGATGTCGGGAAATGCGGAAGGGTCCTTATCCCACCGGCTCATCCGAGATGCCGTTGCGTTGTTAAGTATGTAGAAATGGAGGAATGACATGGAAAGCATGTATAAGCTGCTTGGAATCCACAAACCATCGGAGAAAACCAAGGATAATGTGGATAAATCCAAGAAAACAGACCATGAAGTGTTGAAAGGTCGATTTAAAATACAGAAATCGGACAATGATAAGCATCTGGCGTTCGGGTGGGCGTCAATCGCCATAGATGAGGCTGGAGAACAGCTTGTGGACTGGCAGGAAGATATGATTGATCCGGAAGATCTTGAAAATGCAGCATACGCCTTTGTTCGTATATATCGAGAGGGCGGAGAGATGCATGAACGTGGAGATTGCGCTGTATTGATAGAGAGCGTGGTGTTCACGGAAGAAAAAATGGAGGCGATGGGAATACCTGTCGGAACGATTCCTGTCGGTTGGTGGATCGGCTTTCTTGTTACAGACGAAGAGGTCTGGGAAAAGGTAAAAGATGGGACATACACCATGTTTTCAATCGAAGGAGAGGCCGAAAGAGTGGAGGTTGAGGAAGATGGAGATTCTGATTGACGTTGGAATATTCTTTCTCGGAGCATTGGCGGGCGTTGCTCTGACATGCATAGCCGTAGCCGGGAGAGATAAATAATGGTAATTCAGAAAGCGGGCAATCCCGCTTTTTGTTTTATAAAAAAACGATGGAAGGAGGTAAAAAAATTGGCAACAAAACTTAAAAACTTGCACATCCGAAAAGTTGATTTCGTAGACGAAGGAGCTAACCAGCGGGCAGATATCAAGATCGCAAAGAAAAAAGATGCAGATCCTGAAGCAGATATTCCTGTCCGTGAGTCCACGATGAAGAAATTCATGCGTGCGATAGGAAAGGCGGTTGGCATTACCGACGATTATCTTGATGCTTTGGAAGATGTGCAGAAAGGGAACTCGCAGACATTCGGCGAAAAAATGACAGAGGTAAAGCGTCAGAAAGTGGCCGATGAAATGTGGAGCATCTGCTATGCGCTGCAGTCTTCGCTTCAATCAATCCTGTATGATGAGGATCTCGATGGAGCCACGGCACAATCCATGATGGAGAAAAGCGTATCAGAATTTGACGAAATTATCGGCGAATCGATCAGCAGTTGGTCCGCAGGAAAGATCAGCGGGATCAAGAAAGACATCGGTATTAACGATATCGAGTCATTAAAGAAGTTCAGGGATCACCTGGACGAAAACATTGAAAAAGCACTGAACAGCGAGAAAGGAGAAAATGAAGAAATGGCAACAATCGACAAATCCAAAATGTCCCCGGAAGACAGGGCTGCTTACGAAGATATCCTGAAGAAGTACGGTATCAATGAGGAGGAAGACCCTGTTGCAAAATCCAATGTGAAGCCCGGAGAGAACAAAGAGGGCGAGGAAGAAGAGGAAGATCTTGACAAAGGCTGCGGAAAACAGACAACAAAGAAATCCATTTCCGGACAGGCTGATCCGGAGGAAGATATCTACAAAGGCCTGCATCCGGCGGTTAAAGCAGAGATTGAATCTCTTAGAAAGTATCGCGAGGCTGCGGAGAACAGAGAGTTTATGGAGGTGGCCAAGAAGTATGAGGTCATCGGAAAGAAACCGGAGGAGCTGGCGCCTGTTCTGAAAAGCCTGAAAGCTGCCGGCGGAACAGCGTACGATGATATGATCTCTACGCTTGACTCCATGGTTGCGATGGCTGACAGCTCTGGAATTTTTTCTGAGATCGGAAAATCAGGAAGAGGAAGCCACGCATCCGTTGCGAAAGGGAAATCCGAGGCGAAGGTAGAGTCTATCGCTAAGGCGTACATGGAAAAAGATCCCGATCTGAATTATGCAGACGCCCTTGCAAAAGCATGGGAAAGCAACCCCGAGTTACTGGCTTCTTATGACGAAGAAGCAGGATTTTAAGGAAGGAGGAAACACTCATGGGAAAGAATTTCAATGGAACACAGATCAATAACTCCGCAACGATCGTTGAAAAAGCCGGCGCAGCAATTACAGACTGCAGGAACAAGATCCTGAAATACGATGAAAACGGCGATGTGGTTCTTGCTACATCTGGAAAAGACATCCCAATCGGCGTCGCCCTTATCGAGGCAGGATGCAACGATATTACAGGAGCAGAGTCCGGCAAGGTGTCTGTCGGAGACGATGTGGATATTCTTGTGAAGGATATCGGATTTGTTCTCGCCGGAGCCGCAATCACGAAGGGGCAGGAGATCGCAGCTGGAGCAAATGGACTTGCCGCAGTAGCGACGGACGGAGATTATGTTCTGGGCGTTGCCCTGTCAAGCGTTAAAGCGAATGAATACTGCCGTGTTCAGATCGCAAGGTATCAGAAAGCCGCCGCAGCTGCAGGCAGAGAAGGTTAAGAAGAAAGAGGAGGAATAACACATGAGAACTACAACAAAGGGAATTGCGGCAGAAATTGCGAAGGGAGCATTCAGACCGCATACGGCACTGACCAACATGGCACTGTCATACTATCAGAATTCTGCAAATTATTTTGCAAAATCCCTGTTTCCGATTTGCCCGGTGGATCTGTCATCTGATAATTTCTACATTTTCGATAAGGAGGATCTCCTGAGAGACAGCTGGCAGAGAAAACCGGCATATGGCAAGGTCAACCCGGCGGTTGTATCTGAACACACAGATACATACAACTGCGGCGTGGATCAGATGATCATGGGAATCGACCAGATCCGGCAGACAGATCTCCAGCGTCGTCAGGGACCGGCAACAAGAGATCCGAGAGTGCAGAGGACCAAGACGATTGCTGAACAGGCAAACATCCATCAGGACGTTCAGTTTGCCGGCAGCTTCTTCAAGAAGGGCGTATGGGCGAATGAATACACCGGTATCGATTCAACGAGCATATCCGGCAAGCAGTTCATCAAATTCAGCAATGACAATTCGGATCCGGTCAAGTTTTTCGATGAAAAAGCGACGGAGATGCAGGAGGTAACCGGCCGCAGACCGAACCGCATTGGTCTTGGAGCAAACGTGTTTACAACGCTGAAGAATCACCCGGGCATCCTTGAAAGGGTAAAATATGGCGGCTCTACCGCAAATCCCGCAAGCGTTACCCTGAACGTGCTTTCACAGCTTTTCAGCACGGAAAGAGTCGTTGTTATGCAGTCCATCATGAACAAGGCGGATATGGGCGGTGAGGCAGATATGGGATTCATCGGCGATCCGAATGCAATTCTTCTTTGCTACGCAACAAACAGCCCGTCTATCGACGAGCCCTCCGCCGGATACATCTTCACATGGGATATGCTCGGAGATGGGCAGCTTCTTCCGATTCTGAACTACCTCGGTGAAAATGGTACGCATACAGAATATGTGGAAGGTCTTATGGCGAGCGACATGAAGAAAACCGCTGATGATCTCGGAATGTTCTTCGCAGACGCTGTTTAAGGAGGGATCTTATGAGGCTGATAGCAAAAAAACCCTGCTCGTTTAACGGTCAGGTCTTTTACATCGGCGATGAAATTCCTTCTGAATTCGTCATCAACCCAAAAGCGCAGGAGAAACTTGGTGTTATTGCCATTGCTGCCGCAGGAGAAATGTATGATGAATCACCGTCTCCGGATGAACGTGTCGGACAGGTAGAGTTTGCAGTTCCGATCAAACAGAAAGATGGGGACGAGACTATGCATTTCACAGAAGAGCAGATAAGCAAAGCTGCAGAGGTAATGCAGATGACGACGGCATACGCCAAAGATGCGATCAAGGAAATCTCAGATGAGAAGACGCTGATCCTGATCAATGCCTGCGACTCGAGAAAAGCAATTAAGGAAGCGACAGAAGAGGCGGCATCCAAACTCTTTGATGGAGAGGCAAACGGACAGGAGGAAAGCGAAGGTGATGAGTAATGGCTGGGATGTACAATTACGATCCCGGGAAATTATCTGAGCGCGGAAAAGATCTTATGCGTTTTGAGCTTGGAGACACGATGGTAGAGGGCAAGGAGAAGACCTGCGCCCTTACCGATGAAGAATATGATGCCATACTTAAAATGCATAAGTCATGGAAACGTGCAAAGTTAGCCTGTTTGGAGGCTATATTCAGGCGATTTTCCTATGAGGTCGATACACAGACTGGTCCGTTATCGTTACAGTTCGGAAACCGGGCAAAGCTGTGGCAGGAAGAATACGAGAAGCTTAAAGCATCGGTATCTCAGAACTGCCTTTCTGCTGCGGCTATTTCGGCCCAGGGAGATGAATGTGGGAAACCATACTTCTATACCGGAATGATGTCAACTGAGAGAGAAGGTGGTTGATATGCAGATGTATCTGCGCCCGGGAAACCTTTTTAAAGAGTTCATTGTAAAGAGCAAAGAGGCTGATGTATCAGACATCGGCCTTCCTGTTGCGAAATACAAGGATACCGGGATTCTTGTCAATGGTGTGTTGGCTGAGGCGAGTACTGATGATCGCGAGAAGACCAAACACATGTGGGATCAGGATCAGCATTCACTCACTCACACTATTGTAAGCTGGACCGGACCGGAAGCAAAAAAAGGAGATGTTCTTTCGATGGGAAGTAGATATTTCCTCATTCTCGCAATAGATGATGCCGGATCATTGGGCGTGGCGACAATTTATTATGCAGAAGAAAGGAATGATTTGAGATGACGCCGGGAGGAGCATCAGAAGCAATCCGCCAAGCTGTGCGTGAGGCGGTTAGGGAGGTAAATCAAAAGACAATGTCCAAGGCGTTCCGCGTGTCAAATGCCATGCGGAATAGCGCCATAGAAGTTCTCACAAACCCAAGTCCATCATCACCGGGAAACCCTCCCGGGGTGAGGACGGGCTTCCTGCGACGAGCATGGAAGACAGGTGTGCGAATGAACGGAGGAAACTCAAACTCAAGCATCTCTATAACGGCTTACGCAGACTCCAAAGCTTCATATGCCGGATATCTTGAAGACGGAACGAAAAAAATGGAGGCAAGACCATTCGTGGATCCTATTTTGGACGATGTGGAACCGGAGGTTGATTCGATTTTTTCTGATTTTTAGGAGGTTTATATGCTGATTATTAGGAATCCGACTAACGTATTCGATACGGAGGAAATACAGCGCGGCACCTTGATATATGCAAAGCATAAAAGCTGGAGCAAAGGGGAGCAAGGGTTTGCCGTTTCTGTTACGGGAAACAAGGTCACTGTGCAATATCCACCGCAGATAGGGAATGTCACGAACCACTTTTTTATTTATGCTGACGAGGTGGCAAACGGGGATTGGGAAATTCGATACAGCAAGGATATGCAGACGATTGTGAAATATCCGGAGGAAGGAGCAGGAGATGAATCTGATAAGCTTGATTTATAAAAGATTGCTTGATTCCGAAAAGTTGAAGGCGCTATGTGCGACTTACGCAGACAAACCGGCCATATTCAACACGGAAGCTCCGGATGATAAGCAGGAAGGGTGGGGCGGAAAAACTCAATACCCAAGAATCACTTTTACATGCGATATGCAGGCAAATGAGGAGCGGTCAAGCGTAGGCACTCTGAATATCGTCGCTTATACAGAAGGCACCTCCTTGGTCATATTAGAGATCGAGGCGGCTATTAAGGAGTGCTTTAGAGACATCCTGCTCTGTCCGGCTGACGGTGGGCCGTACAGCTTTGCGTGGGCAAGAACGGACCCGTTCTTGCTTGAAGGAAATGTGATAGGTCAGGAGATATCCATAGACATGGTGGAGTATTCTCCGCAGGAGACGACAGATCCGGATCCTATTATCGCCCTGAACCAATATATCAAAGAACTGTATCCTGATTCCACGGTCGTTGGAATCGATCGGCTGAATGAGGTGACGGATACATCGAAGACGCCGGTGTTTTACTGCCGGCTGATCACGTTGAACAAGGTAAATGGAAACAATATGAATACCGTTGCATGGATGGACTGCAGAATAGCGGTCCATCTTTTATGCCCGGATAAATCAAAAAACATCAAAATGATTGCGGCAGTCGCTCAAAGAATTGCCGTGGATGAAAGAATAATCCTGTTAGATAACTCGCCAATGAATATATCCGAAGTTCAGGTGGATCGTCAGGCAGATTACCTGAAATCGGGGCAATTATATGTAGCGGGCAAATATGGAGTTTTGAAATACAGGGCAAAAGAACACGCAATCATGAAAAATGTAATTTTAAGCAAGGAGGAGTAAAAACCATGGCAGAAGCAAAGACATCTGGTGCCAATACTTCGCAGAAAGAAAAGGTATCAAAGAAAAATGCTGAACCGGTTTACAGCGCAGAAGAACTTTCTAATGCTGCGAGTCGGTTTGGAACACGCAAGGAATGCGTTGCTGCGGCTCTGAAATACTACGGTAAAGACAGGGCAACAGTAAAGGAAACAAAAGAGCTTGTCAGCAAATTTATGAGCAAGGAGGTTAAGTGATGGCAGGAACATTTATTGTTGGCGAAACAAAAATTCGCCCGGGAACATATTTCAACATCCAGAAGGTTGGAGAAAATCAGATCGTAGGAGCTTCAGACGGAGTAGTGGCGATCTTCTTTAAATCTGATTTTGGGCCGCTTGCGGAGGCAGTGGAAATCACTCCCGAGGAAGGGTATGAAAAGATGTACGGAACTGCGGGTTCAACTAACGCAATCCGTGAAGTAATCAGGGCTGGTGCAACGAAATGCGTTTGTGTCCGTGTTGGAAAAGGCGGTACCGCAGCTACGGTCACTCTGGACAAAGAGGGAGATACAGAGGCGTTAAGGATCACCGCCAAATACCCGGGAGCGAAAGATTTCGCAGTCACTGTAAGAGAAAAGCTGTCAGATTCTTCCCTGAAAGAGTGCGTGATCTATTCCGGAGCAAAAGAGTTTGAGAAGATCGAGTTTGCGGCCGGAGATGACGAAGTAAAGGCGTTGAATGAAGCGTTTGTCAATTCAAAGTGCTTTACATCGGAGATCATCGCAAGCGCTACTGGAGTTCTCGCAGATGTGAGCGAAGAGGCATTTACCCCGGGAACGGATCCTACTGCAAGCAATACTGAATACAGCGAAGCGTTTGTGGCGGCGGAGGCATACCGGTTCAATGTGGCATGCGTTGACACGGAAGAGACGGCCGTTCATCAGCTTCTTGCTTCGTTCATCGATCGGATTTTCGATGCCGGTCAGCTTGCAATGGCTGTTGTGGCAGAGAAAAAGACGGTTGCGCTTACTGACCGTATGGCGCATGCGGCAGCTTTCAACAGCGAAAAGATGCATTACGTTGTCAATGCATCCGCTGAGATCTCCGGAGAAACCGTGGAGGGCTATCTTGTGGCAGCAAGAATCGCAGGAATGATTGCTGCGTGTGCGTCAAATAAGTCCCTTACTCACACGGTTGTGGAAGGATACACGAAGCTGAACGATGCCCTCACTCCGACGGATATTTCTGCGGCGGAGCAGAAGGGCTGCATCGTGCTCAGCACAAACACGAGCGGGCAGATCTGGATCGACAGCGCAATCAATACGCTGGTAAGCCCGGCGGATAATCAGGATGACGGATGGAAAAAGATCCGAAGAACAAAAACGAGATATGAACTGATTACACGCTGCAATGACCAGGCTGATGCTCTGATCGGAAAGGTGGATAACGATGTAAACGGCCGCGCTACGGTTGTTAGTCAGCTGCAGGGCGTCATCAATGCGATGATCAACGAAGGCAAGCTTGTATCCGGTACCGCATCCGAGAATACCACGTATCAGTCCGATGGCGACTATGCATACATGGACATCCAGGTGATCGACAAGGATTCCATTGAGCATCTGTATCTGACATATAAATTTCAGTTCTCAAGCAGAACGACTGAATAAAGGAGGGAAACTAAATGGCTATTAACGAAAGAGCATCATCTGATGCGCGCCATGCGCGTACTGGCAAAGACGCCGGGCTCTACAATGGAACCGGCGATCTTCTGGCGTCTATGGAGTCTTTTCAGGCGAAGGCTACATACAACAACGTAAAGTATAAACCTATGGGAGATCCGCAGGAGCATGAGACAAGCGACTCTTATGGAATTACGATCACCGTCACGGAAATCGTGATCGAGGATATCGACATGTTCCGTGAACTCATGGAATCCATGAAGTCCGGAACAACACCGCAGTTTGTGTTCCAGGGCGTGCTTCAGGGGCTGAACGGTTCCGAAGAGCGTGTTGTATACAGAGAGTGTATCCCGTCTGGAGACATCGATCTTCAGAACGTTGCGAATGGAGATGTGATTAAGCGTAATTGGAACTTCTTCGTCAACGGAAAACCGGATCTTCAGAAGGAACTCACAATTTAAGTCGGATATTTTATCGGAGGGCGGCCATGGAGCCGCCCTTCGACATTTTAAGGAGGATATGGAATGGCAAATTTAGCAAAAACAGCAGGAAAGATGGAAAATACGCAGGAAGTTCGCGAGGAAGAATTTTCTGAAAAGGAAACACAGGGGCAGCTTTTAACGGTTGAAAGCGATTTTATTGCCGGTATGCTGGCGGCGGCCGCTTATAAAAACGATGAGCTCCGGCAGATTGACATCGTTCGTGATGGAAAGCTGTATTTCTCCTTCCGGGTTCATGCGCTCGGAGAAGAAGAGGCGAACAAATGCCGCAAGAAGTATACGAAGTACGTGAGGAACAAGCAGATCGGCATCAAGTTTGCAGAAGAAACAGACAATGCAAAGTTCCGTTCTTCGCTGATCTACCACGCAACGGTCGAAGAGGACCGCACAAAGCTCTGGGATAATCAGCAGGTGTGGGAAGGCCTCAGAAAACAGGGCGTTCTTGTAGTTACAGCCCTTGACGTTATCGAATCAGTTCTTCTTGGAGGAGAAAAAGACAGGGTTATTGACGAAATCAATAAACTGAGTGGGTTCGATTCTGAAAACCTCGAAGAAGTTGAAAACAAGATGGAGGAAACAGCAAAAAACTGATCCGGGCAGGAGGAAAAACTACCCTCTTGCATCAAATATTTCAGCGGCTCGGCATAACGCCGGATGAAGTTTATGCAAAGCCTGCTGGAGTGCGGGCGTTCATGTTCGCATCAATGAGAATACGTCTTGAAGATGACGAGAAAGGAGGAAGAGCGGGTGGCGACTAAGGTTATTAAGATCGAGATCCCCATAGAGACTAAAGACAACACTGGTCAGGTTGTCGATAGTATATCAGAGAAGATGGAAGGCCTTGACTCTGCGGCGAAAAAGGCGCAGAAGAGTATGGAAAATACTGTGAACAGCGCGAATAAAGCTGCGAAAGGTTTTGAAAATGCCTCTAAGAGCGTCTCCGGGTTTGAGAAATCGGTCGGGAGTGGTTTTGATGCGGCTTCTAAAAAGGCGTCTGGTTTTGAGAAGTCTGTAAATCAGACGAAGAAATCACTTCTTGCGATGCTCAAAGAGAAGTATCAGATTCTTCTTGAAGCGAAGGATCGGATTACACCGACTGTGAAGCAAGCAATAACCTATGTGAAAAGCCTGACCTCAAAAGCGTGGAAGGTTACGCTTAAAGCGGTAGACCTCGTGACATCCCCCGTCAGGAGGGTGTTCGGGTTACTGCAAAGCCCGCTTGTGGCGGCCGGAGTCACGATATCTGCCGGCGCCGGTATTGCGGATACGGTTAAGACATATGCGGATTTTGAAGCTGCAATGTCAGAAGTCAAGGCAATATCAGGCGCTACAAGCGAGGAATTTGCTCAGCTGACTGAAAAGGCGAATCAGATGGGAGCTGTCACGAAGTTTACTGCTTCTGAATCGGCAGAAGCTTTTAAGTACATGGCTCAGGCAGGCTGGGACGCAAAAGAGATGATGGACGGTATCGAAGGTCTTATGTCCCTGGCGGCCGCCTCTGGAGAAGATCTTGGAACTACGTCCGATATTGTAACGGACGCATTGACGGCATTTGGAATGGCGGCGAAGGACAGCGGACGGTTTGCTGATGTTATGGCTATGGCTGCCAATGCAACGAATACCGATGTTGCAAAAATGGGCGACACATTCAAATACGTTGCACCGGTTGCCGGAGCCCTTGGATACAGCATAGAGGACACAGCGGTAGCGATCGGTCTTATGGCAAACAATGGTATTAAAGCATCGCAAGCGGGCACCAGTTTGAGAAGCCTGCTCACCAATCTTACCCATCCTGTTGGTCAGGCTGAGGATGCAATCAACGACCTCGGTATCAGCATAACAAATGCCGATGGATCAGTTAAGCCATTATCACAGACCCTTCAGGAATTAAGATCGAAATTCAGCGCATTATCTGAGGCGGAGAGAGCCCAGTACGCTGCGATGCTGGCCGGACAGGAAGGCATGAGCGGTCTTCTTGCTATCGTAAATGCATCCGAGCAGGATTTCGCAAGCCTTACAGATCAGATCAACAACAGCTCCGGAGCAGCGGAGGAAATGGCAGATATCATGATGGATAATCTGGCCGGAAAATTTGAGCTGTTCACGGGATCGCTTGACTCGATGAAGCTATCACTCGGAGAGAAATTTAAGCCTTATCTGATTGAAGCCCTTGACTGGCTTACAAATAAGGTTCCGGATGTTGAAAATGCCCTTCTTACGGCGATGAACTCATTTGATCGTTTTGTTGAGAAAACAAAAGCGAAGATAGATGAATTTACGGCAACAGATGAATGGCAGAATGCGGATTTGTTCGGGAAAATTGGTATTGCATGGGATGAATTGGTGGCAGAACCGTTTTCTGACTGGTGGAACGGGTCCGGAAAGGCAAAATTTGCTGGATTTGCAAGAGATATAGGAACTGGGATTGGAAGCGGGATTTCGGCAGGAATCATGGCGCTTCTCGGAATCGACGTATCATCCGTGGTTGATGAGGGAACAAGTATCGGAAGACAGTTTGCAGAGGGGTTATCTGAGGGAATGAGCGGAGTAAGCCTGACTTCTACGCTTGGAACGCTCATTACCGGAGCTTTCTCAAGCGCAGGAAAGTTATTGCCGGGAGGTCAGGCACCTGACCTTACATCACTTTTATCCGCTGTGGCAATCGCAAAGATAGGAGGTCCTCTTATTTCTGCCGGCGGAAGCATATTTAAAGCCGGAAAAACTATTTTTGGCGGCAAAGACATCATTGGCAGCGCTGCTAAAGGGACTGGATTAAAAGGATTAGGAGCGTCTGCGGGCATGATAGGTCTGCAACTTGGATCCGGAGCTACAAGTGGGGCCGGACTAATTGCAGCCGGAGCTGGAGCGACTGCCGGGGGCATTGTTGGAGGTGCAACGCTGATAAGCGGCGGTATGGATGCCTTCGATGCGTACAATTCCTACAAATCCGGAAACAAGGAAGCTGCCAAGGCGCAGGGCACGTCTGCTGGGTTGAAGGTTGGAGGCGTAGCGGCTGGAGCTGCGGCCGGAGCCGCGATAGGATCGGTAGTTCCGGTTCTCGGAACTGCGGTTGGAGCTTTGATCGGAGCTGGTATCGGAGGACTTGCCGGCTGGTTTGCCGGAGACAAGGTAAAAGAGGATTACGAGGAAGCTGCGGCAGCGGCGGAAAATCTGGAGCAGAAAAGCAGATATGCCTTAGAAGGTGCAAAATTTGACAGTCAAGAACTGAAAGAAGCTTTTGACGATACGAATGTATCTGCAGAGCAGTTCGGCGCCATGATGCAGGAAGCGACATCGAATAAGATCCGGGATAGCTTCGGGGATATAAAGCTGTCTATGCAGGAAATCCAGGAAGCAGCGAAACAGATCGTGTTTGCGGATCAGGCGGAAGCACTGAATAAATTCTCCGCAGCCGCAGAGACGGCAGACAGTTCTCTTGCTACTCTGCAAAGTTCGTTCCAGACGATGGACAAGTTGAACTGGAAGGCATCGCTCGGCATGAAGCTTGATGAAGGCGATATATCGGAATATATTTCGGCTGTTGATTCTATGATCGAAAGTTCGAAGCAGTACCTCGAAGACAAGCACTATGAGGCGACAGCGGCTATAGATCTTCTGGTTGAGCCGGGAAATGAAACTGATATGACAACAGGGCTAAATCAGATGTATTCGGATCTGCAGTCTAAGATTGAGACTCTTGGCGGCGATCTGAAAGCAAAGGTCAATGTAGCGCTGGAAGATGGAGTGATCACGCTTGATGAGCAGGCAGAAATCACGAATTTGCAGAACCAGATTGCCGATATCACGAACCAGATCAGTCAGGCGGAAACGGAAGCGAGTTTCCAGAGTTTAAAAATTAAATACTCCGGAGCATCACTGGACGCTGACTCTTTCGCTTCTTTGGTATCTGAAATTCAGGCAAACGTGGAGGAAGCGGCATCACAATACGATGAGGCCTTGCAGGTTTCTCTGACGAATCTTAATTTGCAGCTTCAGAACGGCGCTATCTCACAGGAGCAGTTCGATGAACAGTTGCAGGCGCTCACAGAAGGGTACCAAGCAAAGATTACAGATTTGTCTGTCAGAGTGGAAAGTTTTGAGTTGCAGTCGATTGCTGATGCATTTGGCAGTGAACTGGATGGAATACTTCCGGATCTTGAGGGATCCGCGGCAGAACGTCTCGGAACGGCAATGCATAATGCAATGTCCTCTGGTGTAGATGTGGAAAACTGGGATCTGGCTACAGCGACCGAATGGCTTGATCTGGATGGGCTTTCAGCAGAAACACAGGCAGCCATTACCGAAATGATGAGTCAGGTCGCAGCGTCAATGCCGGATCAGATGACGTCGGCACTGGAGGGAACCAGCGTAGATATGAGCGAAGGCGTAAATAATATGTTGAACTCGTCCATAGAAAATGTGGACTTATCTCCGACGAGTGAAACTCTGGTAAATCAGCTTAACAAGAGCCTTGGAGAGGTGGATATGTCTGAATCGGGTGCAGGGTTGCAGACAGGCATACAGAATTCGTTAACTTCATCTATTGAGAACGTAGATCTTACGGAAGCTGGAAGCCTTATGAACCAGAAACTCGGAGAGGCGATGTCGTCCGTGGATATGTCTGAAACCGACGCCGGACTTCAAGAGGGATTGCAGAGTTCTCTGACCGCATCGTTGGAAAACATCGATCTTACAGAGGTCGGCGGGATGATGAATCAGAAGCTTGGAGAAGCCATGGCATCGGTAGATATGTCTGAATCAGGCGCCGGACTGCAGGAGGGGATCCAGAACTCATTAACTGCTGCGCTCGAAGGAATAGACCTTTCAGAAAGCGCACAGATGATCAATACGTCTATTGTAACGGCACTGTCATCGACTGAAGGTATCGATATGAGCGGTTTTACCGCCGCTTTGCAGAGCAGTATAACGTCATCGATTGATGGCTTGGATTATTCCGGCGTCACAACCGCTGTTGGAACCGGCATCTCAAATGCAATTACCGCAACCATGGGAACAATTCAAGGATCGATCACGAGCTTATATTCGTCGGTCGGGGCTGCGATCAACAGCGCATTTGCCGCAGGGTTTACTACCACGACCACGGTAACGATCACTGTTAATTATAAGCTTGCGAACCCATCTGCGACAATCAGTTTCAGCGGCGGCGGAAGTGGAACGGCCACGGTGAGCGGAAGCATATCATCCAATGCAAACGGCGGCTTTGCTTATGGCCCGGAGCTTACATGGTGGGGCGAGGACGGACCAGAGGTGATCATCCCGCTCGGAAGCAAGAGAAGACAAAGAGGTTTGGAACTGTGGGCACAGGCCGGAGAAATGCTTGGAGTAGGAAAGAACGCTGACGGCGGCTTTATCGGCGCTGGAACGTATTCCAATAAAAATATATGGGAGAATACAGAAAGCCTCACAGAGCCAATATCAGAAAGCGACAGAGGCATGTCTGATGTTTCAACCGTCATTGAAAGTGAGAAAAACTCGGATGCAAAAGAAGTCAACCTTAGCGTGACTGTAAATCCGCAGTTTGTAATCTCCTCGACCAGCCAGAGAGAAGACGATATCCTGCAAATTATCAAAATACACATGAAGGAACTGGCAGATGACCTCGGCGGTGAGCTTGCTGATCGTCTGGGTGAGGTGTTCTCAAACATGCCGGTAAGTAGTTAAGGGAGGCGCTTTATGGATGTTATTTTAACCGAAGTTGAAAACGGTAAGAGTAAATTTATCTTTCCTAGCCTCCCGGAGGAGGTAAAGGGAACAAACCGGACCAATTATCAGTCCTACGATATTCTGTCCTATGGAGAGGTAAAAATCCCGAAAGGGATGAAGCTTACAGAGATTTCATTCGACGGGATTTTTTTTGGATCTGCGAAAAAGAATGAGTCCATTGTAAAACAATGGGTTAAGCCGGCAGAATGCGAAAAAATTCTGAAAAACTGGCAGGAAAAGGGCACCGTTCTACGGCTGATGGTCACGGAAACTAATATCAATATCGATGTCACGGTCAGCAGTTTTGAATGCACAGACTACGGCGGATACGGAAATAAGAAGTATTCGCTGGAGTTCGTGCAGTACCGCTCTTTGAAAGTTTACACGACAGACGAGTTGAAAATTGTTAAGTTTGTGAAAAAGACGGTAACGAGACCGGCGGCCGCGGCACCATCGAACAAAGGAAGCTACCCAGTAAAGTCAGGAGACAACTTATGGAAAATTGCCAGAAAATTCTACGGCGGATCAGGAACAACGTGGACGAAGATATACAGTGCGAATAAATCTGTCATAGAATCAACAGCAAAAAAGCACGGTTTTGCAAATAGCGACAATGGACATTGGATTTTTCCGGGAACAGTCCTTGTTATTCCAAATTAGGAAGGGGCGGTAAAATGATAGATTTATCCAAAGTTCAATATCGCTTCGTCATTATGGACGAAAAAGGGAACCAATACAATATAAAAGATTATGTAGAAAATCTTGGGTGGGAGCAGGGTGAAGACGAGCTTTCCACTCGGATTTCCTTTACAACTAAAAATGAAAAATCATCAAAGGAAGTGTTTTCGGATATAGCGAAGCTGGGGTGCTTAGTCGGGATATTCGCTTCTGACGGAGTCACCGACGACGAAGTGGCAAGAGGAAACATTATAGACTGGAAACCGGCATACTCTTCAGATGCATATAAGTTTGATGGTAAATGCTATGACAATTTGTATAATCTGCAAGAAAGTCAGGACAACATTTACTACCCCGCCGGTACCGGTACGAAATCTGCTGTAACGAAGATCTTCGATGATTTTGAAATTCCGCTGGGCTCATATGAGGGACCGAATGAAACACATGCAAAGCTGACTTTCAAGTCGCAGGATCTCGCGAATGTAATTACTGAAATACTGGATGACGCCTATAAAAAAGGCGGTGTGAAGTGCATTGTGCAGGATCGGAAAGGAAAAGCGTATGTTGTTCCGTATGCTAATAACAAAACTGTATATCATTTCGCTGCGGAAAATGTAATCAGCGCCACGCATAAGAGAAGCACTGCAGGCATGATTACCCGCGTGAAAGTGATCGGCCAGGAAGATGACGATGGGAAAAGCTCGGTGGAAGCCGTATTGAACGGCAGTACAAAATATGGCGTGCGGCAAAAAATAGTTCGCAGGGGAACGGATGAAAGTTTAGAGGATGCAAAGATGTCAGCACAGACAATCCTTGATGAAGAGGGGGAAGTGCAGGAGGAAATGACCGTAAAAGCACCTGATATTCCATGGGTAAGGAAAGGAGATCTGGTTCACGTAACGGTTGGGACCATGAACGCATATTACTATGTTATCGGTATAAGGCATGATGTAGATAGCCGGAGCATGACACTGGATCTCCATGTACCATTTAAGGAATATGAGAAGAAAGCGCAGCAGACGGTGCAGAAAAAGTCTTACAACGTGGGCGATATCGTGAATTTCCACGGCGGAATACATTACGTTAGTTCTTATCCGGGATCCCGCGGATATAACGCAAGGGCCGGGCGGGCCAAAATAACCATTAAGAACGGTTCAGGAAAAGCACATCCATGGCATTTGATACATGTTGACAGCTCAAGCAATGTATATGGATGGGTGGACGATGGAACGTTTGATTAAGTAGGAGGGATAGCGATGGCATTTGATGGACATGCCGGGGCAAACAAACTGGCAAGGACGCTTCATAAAAGAATGAAAAGCATGTCGGATGCCCCTCTTGTTCTTGATTTCGGAAAGATAGAGTCTGATTATGGTCTGACAACAAATACTTTCCCAGTAAAAATACCAAGCGGAGACTATACAATATGTCGGCATGTGACAGGAATATCTCTTGGAACTTCCGGTGGCAGTCATGGAGGACATGAATATGGCGATGGCTCACATTCACATTCCATACCGGTTCCCGGATTATCGCCGGGAGACCATGTGCTTGTGGCATGGGTGCAGAATGAAGCAGTAGTTATCGATGTGATCAATTAGGGGAGGTGGAGACATGGACGAAGAGAATACATTATTTCCCGTTGAGGAATCCCCTGAATTTATCGATGACGGAGACCAATTAGACCGGGATTACCATTATACAGTTGCATGGGATGTTGAAAAACAGGATTTTGTTCTTAACGGAAAAGGGCAGATGGAGCAGTGCGACGGCGTGGAAGGGTATAAAGTGTGGTGCTGCAAGATGGCTCTTACAGAACGGTACGACTGTGCTGCTTATCCGGATGAAATTGGCACTGAGCTGGCTGAGGCTCTGGCGGAAGATAGTGAAAAGGCGGTTGAGTCTGCAATAGAGAGAACAATAACAGAGGCGTTGATGGTAAATCCGAGAACAGAATACGTACGGAATTTTGAATTCGTATGGTCAGGAGAAGCTATAAGCGTCTCGTTTACCGTAAAGGGAGTTGACACTGATGAATTTAAAGTTTCGATTTAATGATGGGAGGTGAGAAGTGTGAGCTATGAATTTACTCCGCCGGAATTTGTCGATGGCGCAGAACCGGAAGAAATACAGCAGCGTATGATGGATGCACTTCCGGATGGAATTGATGATATGCCGGGCGGATTCCCGTATGATTTTACAATGCCGACAGCAATAGAAAAATCAGAATTGATCCAGTTTCATCTCGTGCGCACCTTGATGTTAATGTTTCCGCAATATGCATGGGGGGATTGGCTTGATTTACACGCGGCGGCGGCAGGTATAGAGCGCAGGCCGGCGGGATATGCCAGTGGATCGGTAACGGTTACTGGCGATTCGGGCACTGTTATTCCAGACGGGGCAATCTTCTGCACAGAAGCAACCGACTCAACGCCGGCGCTTGAATATGCTGCTGACTCAATGGCTATTATACCGGAGTCTGGCAGCGTGACTGTTGAGGTTACGGCCGTTGAAGCAGGCAGAGAGTCGAATACAAAAAAGAATACGGTCGTGTTCGCCTTGACAAGTATAAAGGGGCTGTCCACCGTAAATAATCCGGATGATATTACTGGCGGAACGGATGTGGAAAGTGATGAAGATCTTCTGGAACGTATCGAAGAGGAAAACTTCAGAGACGGAGCAACGTTTATCGGAAATGATTCAGACTATATACGTTGGGCAAAAGAGGTCGTTGGTGTTGGCGATTGCATTGTTGTTCCAACATGGAATGGACCGGGAACTGTAAAGCTGATTATTGTAGATTCTAATGGTGAGCCGGCAAATGCCAGGCTGATAGAGGCGGTGTATGACCACATTGTATCTCCAAACGATAGATCGCTCCGACTCTTACCTACCGCATGCGCAGAACTAACTGTCGAAGCCGCAACAACAAAGAAAATATCTTACACTTGCACTGGTCTTGTGTATGATGACACTACGGATATTCCAACAATCGTAAGCCAATTCAAGGAACTGGTAATGAAGGAATACTCAGAAGCGAAAGTGGAAGGAATTTTGGTTTACAACCAAGTCCGCCCTCTGATAACAGATATTCCGGGAGTATCTGATTTTGATACATTCCTGATGAACGGAGCAGAGGAAAATATCACCCTTTCTAATGACGAGTATGCAGCAACAGATCAGGTTGACTTTAGTTAAGGGGAGGGAATGCGATGAATATTGAAAACTTTCCTACATCTGAGGCGGCAAAACGAATGATGGGATATATAACCGGGAATGGATTTTATGACAGGTCCTACGTTGGGAAATGGATATTCCAGGTTATGGGAATAGAGATGGATGAAGCCCGCCGGATCATTGAAGATGAATTACCCTATCAGGCATTCCCGGAAACAGCAACATGGGGGCTTCGATATCATGAAGAGAAGTTCGGACTTCCGATCAGAGAAAACCTAAGCCCGGAAGAACGTCGAAAGCTTATTCTGGATAGAAGAGACACAAAAGCTCCAATAACACCATGGAGATTGGAAAAGATGGTGAACAGCGTCCTTGGGTGCGATGTAAAGGTTGTTGATATTCATGAACCTGATAATAAGATAACGCATCCGAACACATTCGTTGTTTATCTCGAAGGAGAAGGAGCATTCAGTCTACAGAAAGGAATTGATAAGATCAATGATGCAAAGCAATCGCATACGTCGTATGAGCTGCATGTTCGCCTTGCAGTCTTTGTTCTGGTCGAGAACATCCTGTTTAATCGTATGACGGTACGAATGCCAATCACATGGTGGGGTGCTACGTGGGATGGAGAATATCCTTTTGATGGTAGCATTTATTTCAATGCTCGGCAACCTCCATATTTCTATATGGCAGTTCCGTTTAGCATCCCGAATATTATCAAAATTGAAAATCTTCGGGTATCGCACCGGGTTACAAAAATAAGCGAATACGGCGATCTTTTAATGAAAATAGTTCATCGGATCCCTATCACATGGTGGGGAGCGTCTTTTGACGGAAGATACCTTTTTGATGGAGAGGCGTTTCTAAATGCAGCGAGACCTCCGGAATTCGGGAGAGTCGCATACAATTTTGACTCTTTCAATGCAGAAGAGGTGTTGTTCGGGCATGCGGAGATTGCTGCCGTTGAAATAAAAAATGAGAACACATGCAAGGTTAGGGATGTCCACAGGGCATCCTTTTTGTGGCCTGACTATGTAATTACTTTTGATGGAGAACTATCGTTTGATGGGGAAGAGACATTTTCACAGGAGTCTCCACCGAAGGTAACATCTATCACGCATCGCATAAATGCTGAGATCGACGAAGATTTTGGCGTTGCGATATATATACCGTCAAAAGCGATTCTCTTTAACGGAGCGTGCGCTTTTGATGGAGCAAATGATTTCAATTCAGGAAGGGAGGACCTGTAATGGCAGGAACGACAGTTACAACAAAGGCAAAGAAAAAAATGTTAGAGGCGAGAGCTGGCATAGCACCGCTCAGCAAGATCGTAGGCATGGCATTTGGTACCGGAGGGGTGAATGGATCGGATGAAATTGTTCCGCATTCTCCGGATCAGAACGCATTGCACAACGAAGCGTTCAGGAAAGAAGTGGATGGGTATGAAGTGATCTCTGATACCTGTATCCGCTATAAATGCACCCTGGAGGAAACAGAGCTGGCAAACACATACATTTCGGAAATTGGCATTTACGATGCCGATGGAGATATGGTGGCCATGAAAGCGTTCATGAAAAAAGGTAAGGATGCAGACATGGAAGTTGTGTTTGAGTGCGATGATACTTTCTAACGCATTTCGATATTTTGCAACATGTTAAACACTTTTTTGAGATAAATATTATCATATGGAGGTAGATTATGGCGAATTTTGATATATCTGGCGCCAGATTCAATGAGCAGCTTCGCATGCTCGAAACAACGGATCCGGTACATGCGGATCTCATGAATGCCATGTTCGGGCAGCTCATTAAGAATGACGTGGCTATGCGTGATGCGGTAAGTGTTTTTGCCAAATCAAAAAATGAACAGGCGTTGTTCCTGCTCAATCTTAGGCGAACCGGTAAGCGGTATGGTGTGCATTTCGATGCATATGGCGTAAGCCCTGCATCAACAGGAACGAGGCTTTATGACGCTGTTGGGAAAGTGGCCACTCCGTCTACAGATTCGGTGCGTGGAATAAATGATTTTGAAGGAGAAAGCGTATTCTATGGACTGGAAGTAAATGGATACGTGGACACGGATGGCGAATTCGTCGTGGAGTACATCAAGGGAATTGACAATGAATTCTCCCGGGAAGACGAAGATAAGGATGTTTATATTCTTTTCCTTACGCAGTGGATTGAGATGGAAGTGACTGCGAACGGAGAGAATATTATTCTTTCAGATGAAAATCATCCCGGATCCTTCCCGGAAGCGGCAGCTATCCGGCCGGACGGAACAGTAAGACCCTTCGTTCCTATTGCGAAGTATCTGGCATGGGATGATGAGTCCGGCATACCGCATTCTGTAAGCGGAAAAACAGTAAATCACAATCAGAGTCACAACAACATGATCACTCGCTTCCGGAAGAAGGGGAACCAGTATTGCGGAACCACTGCACAGGACAAAGCACATTTGGATAACCTGTTTCTTGTGGCTTTTGCAACAAGAAATACCCAGTCTATCATGTATGGATGTACAGGCTATTCCGCACAGTACGCAGCTACGGTGCAGGAGTCTGGAGTGGAGCGGATTATCGTATCAAAGACGCAGGCAGCGTATTTTATCGTTGGATCCGTTGTTTCTATTGGAAATCCTACGACTCTTTCAGATGAAGGAACGCCAATCTTAGATAGAGGGTATTCCGGCATGCACGCAAAAGCGGATCGCGTTCTGATCACAGCGATCGAGGAATACGATGAGTCGAACAGCGCAATCTATGTTGATAACGGAGGAACCACATTCTCAACAGCATCATCTATGATCAACGATAGCGTTGAGGCGAAGACGTACATTTCAACCATGCCATGGAGAACGGGAACGTGCGACGCCGTTCTTGGCTCATGCGGATCACCTGTCAGCAACACAAACGGTAAATATCCGTATATCCTGTTCGGCGTTGAAATGTTCCTTGGATTTTATGAAGTTATCAGCAACGTGATCATGAAGATTACAGATCACGTGATGACTCCGCAGATCTGCTATGACTGTACGAAACTGGCTACGTCTGTCACGGAGGATTACAAGGCGGTCGGGTACGCCGTTGCTAATACGGAGGCTTCATGGAAGTATATCAGCAAACTCGGATACGATCCGGAAAATCCGTGCGTCCGGCATGGCGTGGAAGTAAATGCGTCAAGTTCGACAGGATATGCGGACGGGCAGTATACCGATGATCTTGATGAAACTTCCGATACAACGAGAGAGTGGCTTTCCGGCGGCGCCCTGGGCTACGGGGCTCTCGCGGGCCGGTTCTGCGCGGACCTGTACGGCGCCCTCTCCGGCGCGTACTGGACCTGCGCCGCCCGTCTTTCTGCTTCTGGACGGTGCGCCCAGAGCGCAGCGTAGGCGTGCCGTTGGGGGTGAATTGCGAAGCAAGAGGGGATCTCCCCTCATAACTACATATAGAATAAGGACTCACACTGCTATTGGCTAGGCTTTCCGGCGGCAACCTGAACAACGGGGCTAACGCGGGCCGGTTCTACGCGAACCTGAACAACGCCCTCTCCAACGCGAACTGGAACTACGCCGCCCGTATTTCTGATAAGGTGTTTTGCGGTGTGTTTCGCCGCCCTTGAGGCGGCTCGATTTTTGACTTGGGCGGAACGCCCGAAATTTCTTGAACCAGCATCGGGTGCCGGGTAAAACCGGCGCCCGGCCATGCGACGGAAGTGGGCGCATGTGGGGGTTAGTAGTAAAACCGAAAGCCTTTGAATACAGAAAGAAAGAGGACTGGATTTTTTGAAAACTTATTGTAAGAGAAAAGACATATCGAATATCGATTTTGTTAAGAGCTGCATAACACCTTTTCTGCACGAACGACTGGACAAAAGCAATGTTGCTAAGCTGTTTGCCTATTACAATGGAATCAGCAATACAAAATCAAGGAAGAATATTGATTCATCTCCGGAATACACAACTGATACTATTGAAAAAATAGCCGGCAGTATCTCTGAAAACTTAAAAAGCAGAACCGTTGTTGAGCATGTAATCGCTGTGACGCCAAATGAGGCTATTGTTACTTATAGAGAAATTGTGGATGGGCTCAGCGGTAAACGCCGAGAACTCGGGCTCGAAAAGCTCATATTTCAGCTTTATGAGGTGATTGCAAGGGATGCCTGTCAGGAAATGTTCGATGCAAAAATAGGAGAATTCCAAGTTTCTTCAATAAAAGGAAAGGGGCAATCTTACGGGAAAAAGTATATAAAAAAATGGATTTCGATGGATCCGGAAGGCACAAAGTTTTGTGCGAAAGCGGATGTCAGAAAATGCTATCCAAGCATACCGCACAACCGGCTGAAGGAGCTTCTGCATAGGGATCTCCGGAAATCAGGAGATTTATTGTATCTGCTTGACTCAATCATATATTTATATGATTGTGCAAACCTGCAGCTTGGCCGGCCGGAGCTTTGTGGCAAAGGAATACTGATCGGTTCCCCTCTGTCAAAAGATCTGAACAACTATTACATGTCGTACTTGTATCATTACATTTACGAGCAGCTTGCCATAACAACTGTGCGCCGTGGAAAAGAGAAGCGGACCCGTCTTGTATCGCATGCGATGATTTATGCGGACGATATTGTTGTATTTGGCGGGAATAAAAAACATCTGCACCAGGCAATGAAGCTTATTATTGATTTTACAAGAAAGTTCCTCGGTCTTGAAATTAAAACGACATGGGAAAAATTCCTTGTGAGTTATAATGATTCCTCAGGAAAGTCCAAAGGCAGAAACCTTGACTTTATGGGATTTGTTTTCCGTGGCTGCGAAGCGTTTTATCGTGATTATGGAAAGGTGAAAAAACGGCTGAAAAAGGTCATTGTTACTGTGAGAGACTCTATCTTTCTTAGGGCAAGACGGAAATTTTACCTTTTCATAAAGCTTATCCGCTCAAAAACCGTGGTGACAAAGCACAAGGCAATGTCACTGCTTGCGTATAATGGATGGATAAAGAACAGCGACTCGCATAAGTTTCAGTCCAAAGAGCATTGGAAAGAAATCATAAATATTGCAAAACGAATGGTCAGCAGATATGAGAAAGGGCAACCTTATGAAACCGAAAAATATTATAAGAAAGTGAGGAAGATGTATGCATAAAACAAACAGTCCTGCAACGCAGGGGAAAATCACATATGTAACTCTGCCGGATGGATCCGTAGATGTCTGGATCCGAAGAAATGAACGGGAGCTGCCGGAAACAGAAGAGGGACCGGCAGGGGTTGAGGCGGATGAAATCTATTTCAAGCTGTCATCTGCAGATGTGGCGTCCAAGGAGGAAATAGAAGCGGACATTGACTTCTGGTTTGATAAGCTGGAAAACAGCGAGGAAGGCGGGATTGCGGATGCGTATTCAAAAGAGAATTACCGCGCAGCTACTAGAGCGGTATTATCCGCAACGTGCGAACAGATTATTACATCTGGAGTGGATGTCGAACTTAGCACTGGATCTGAACATTTCAGCCTTACGGAAAAAGATCAGATCAACCTTTTCGGGAAACAGGCGCAGCTGGCGGCAGGGGTAGAAAAACTGGAATACCACCAGGACGGGCAGCCCTGCAAGTATTACAGTGCGGCCGATATGCAGAAAATCATTGATGCTGCGTTTTCCTATGTATCCTACAATACCACATACTGCAACAGTGCGTTTACATGGCTGGAGGCTTGCAATAAAGCATCGGAAATGGACGCTGTGCAGTACGGCACCGAAATACCAGAAGAATATTGCTCCGAGGTGTACAAGGACTACAAGGAAATGATGGTGAAATAAGATGAAGACGGTTTTAAAGACATTTTTTAAATACCTCTTCCTTTTTCTTGTTGGCGGTGCTATCTATGTGATCATTGAGCTTGTCTGCCGAGGCAGAAGTCATTGGACCATGGCTGTTGTCGGAGGCATATGCTTTGTCCTTTGCGGCCTGCTTAATGAGATTTTCACATGGAAGTCCACGATATGGTTCCAGATGCTGATCTGCAGCTTGATTATTACGGCGGTAGAATTTATAAGCGGGCTGATCCTGAATATCCATTACGGGCTTGCCATATGGGATTACAGCAATATTCCATTTAACATTCTGGGGCAGATCTGCCTGCCGTTTACTGTGCTTTGGTTTTTTATATCGGCGCCGGCTATTGTCCTGGATGATTATTTGCGGTATTGGTTCTTTGGAGAAGAAAAACCACATTATATAATCAAAATTGGAGGGAAACCAAATGCAGATCACAGATCAAGGATTTCTTGAGGTGCTTGATACATATATGGATATGGTCGAGAAACAGGAAGAAATCATATACCGCTTATCGAAGATTGTGAAAAGGCAGGCGTATGAAATTGCCCACATGAAAAATGTATGTGGGTTTTCGGAAGAAAAGGCACAAGAGGAAATCGAGGAGGACCGGCTTGCACAAGAAGCCTTGTCAAAATATGAAGAACTGAAAAATATGGATTAAAGAGCCTCTGGCTCTCGTTATCCAGCGCAAAAGATCGGGAAACCGGTCTTTTTTTGTTGGAAAGAGGTGTGAACTATGAACCCAATAAGAGCAGAACCGAGCAAAATATCAACCGGAACATGCAAACCCTGACAGGAGAAAGAGTGATGATAGAACATTTTATACAGTCTTTCGGGGATATCACTGTTGGACAGGCGGTAATTGTCATTTCGGCAATTGTTTTTCTGGTGATGGTATACAAAAAAGTAACATCTTATATATCGAAAAAGGCACTTGATGAAAAGGAAAAAAATGACCGGATCCAGGAGGTTATTGATCAGGCAAAGCAGTATCCGGTATGGCATCAGCAGAGTATCGATATCCGGGAAAATCTAAATGAGCTGATTAGTAATCTGGACAAAAAGATAGACAAATTGCAATGCTCATCCGACCAAGGCATGGCCTATACATGGCGTTATAGGATCTTGCGATTTAATGATGAGATCCTGCACGGCGAAAAGCACAGCAAAGAGCATTTTGATCAGATCCTCGAGGATGTCCAGAACTATGAGAATTATTGCATAGAAAACCCGAAATTCCCGAACAATAAGGCGGTTTTCGCCATTCGTAACATTAAGAACGTGTACCAAAAATGCACGGATGAAGGATCTTTTCTATAAGGAGGAATAAGTATGGAGTTATTAGAAATTTTAAAACAGGTTCCGGTACCGGTATTGCTGATTGTACTTGCGATCCTTCTGATCGTAACAATCGTGATTGCGGTTCAGTACATCCGCCAGAAAGGGCTTGATGGGATCAGAGCTGACGTGTATCAGCTGATTCTCACGGCCGAGCATATGTACAATGAATCAGGCGCCGGGAAACAGAAATTTGAATGGGTGATCCAGCAGGCAAGAGGTCTTTTGCCGAAATGGTTGCAGGCGATCGTGACCACAGAATTATTAAGAAATACCATTCAGAAATGGTTTGTTGGAGTAAAAGACCTTCTTGACGATGGAAAAGTAAATGGATCCCAGGATCCCGGAAATGAATAAGAGAAACGGGAAGGGCTCGGCGTGGCGCCGGGTCCTTCATCGTATCCGGATGTCACGGATTGCAGACGTATTATCAATCGTCATTATTGCAGTGGGGATCCTTTTGTTATTTCATCCCCTTATCCCGGAAGATGGGAAAAGTGAAGAGGTGCGGGAGGAATCCCAGACTGCAGAACCTCTCGTGATTGAGGTCTCAGATCAATGTACATATGGAACAGTATCAGTCTATTACGAAAATGAATTGGTATATGAATATTCCGGGGAAGTCATAATCCGAAACGATGGAAAGAACGGGAGAGAGATCGAAATGCAGATCCAGTACCCAAAAGGGACATATCCGTGCTCATGCATGGCTGAACAGAAAGGAGAAAAATGATATGGCATATTTAAATGGTATTGATGTTAGTAATTGGCAGAAAGGTATTAACCTTGCCGCGGTTCCGGCAGATTTTGTTATCTGCAAAGCGACTCAGGGGACAACATATGTATCACCGGATTGCGTGAGACAAGTAGAACAGGCTGCTGCTTCGGGAAAACTCGTAGGAACTTATCACTATATTTCTGGAGTTGGAGCGGTTGCAGAAGCAGATTTTTATTTAAAAAACATTTCAAACTGGATTGGGAAATATATGTTGTGTCTCGATTGGGAGTCCAACCAGAATTCTCAGTGGGGTAACGAGGCGTATTTGGAGCAGATGGTTAAACGGATTATCGAGAGAACAGGTATTCCGCCAATGATCTATGTGCAGCAGAGTAGAATGTCTGCTGTAAAACCCATAGCTCAGAGAAATAATTGTGGATTGTGGATTGCACAGTATGCAAATATGAATCAGACAGGCTATCAGGCTACACCGTGGAATGAAGGAGCGTATTCTTGCGCTATCCGCCAGTACAGTTCGGCGGGACGTTTGAGCGGATACAACGGAAATCTGGATCTTAATAAGTTCTACGGAGATAAGAATACATGGATGAAATACTGCAATCCTGACAGCGCACATGAGGATACGGGCGGATCCACTACTCCATCACATCCGGCAAGCCCGACAGGATCTACGCTAGATCTTGTTGTCGGTACTATGCAGGGAAAATACGGAAATGGAGATTCCCGCAAAACAGCACTTGGATCCAGATACGACGAAACGCAGGATATGATCAATCATATCAGTACAGCATCTGCCTCTACACTGGCATCGGAAGTCAAAGCCGGAAAGTACGGCAATGGGGAAACCAGAAAGATTGCGCTGGGATCACGATATGATGAGGTGCAGAAGATTGTAAATGGAAGTAGCAAGAAAAGCGTATCAGCTATCGCAGATGAAGTGATTGCCGGAAAATGGGGCAATGGAAACGATAGAAAGAATAAACTTCAGGCTGCTGGATATGATTATAATGCTGTTCAGGCCGAAGTAAATAAAAAGCTCGGTTCTGGATCTGGAAGCTCTTCAAAACAGTATTACACGATCAGAACCGGAGACACACTTTCCGAGATTGCAAAAGCAAACGGAACGACCGTTAAACAGCTCCAGTCCTGGAACGGCATCAAGAACGCCAATGTCATCTATGCTGGGCAGAAGATCAGAGTAAAATAAGTTGATCGCTGTTTGATGACGCACTCGACACAGGCGTCCCATTGCTTCATATCATAATATGATATAATCTAACATTTTTCACTATGAATTACCATTATATGGTAATTTATAGCGGAAGGAGCAATGGCGAATGATAAAGATTTTACTGTCGAAAAAGCTTGGCGAGTTGCGGCTGACGCAGGCAGATCTTGCTCGAGCTACCGGCATACGTCCGAATACGATCAATGAGTTGTACCACGAACTTGCGGACAGGGTGAACTTGGAGCATTTAGATCTGATATGCGAAGCGCTGGACTGTGAGTTAGACGAATTGATCGTGCGGATACCGAACAGGGAATCTAACATTACTCACACGAGGCGTGGAAATCAAAAAACGCTTGAAAAGTGCCGCTGCAACGGCGCTAAGGAATGAGAAAGAGAGGGTCTATTCCCTCTCTTTTCCCGTTTCTTGTTGGTTTTGAAGAATAGACCTGATCAGATAGCTTTCATCAAGTCCGAAATCAGCATATCCACGCAATATAGTCCGAAGATACTGTTTTGATGGCGCACCCGGAGAAGCATCGGATCGCATGATATATACCATAGCCTTAACCTTTGAACCACCTCCGAGGTGGACAAATATATTTTTCTTCTGGTAAAAGATCGGATACCCCTCATACCTATCAAGGAACCTTTCGTCATGCTTGGTAATTTCCCATAATCCAACGGGAACACGGCATCCTTTTTTGTAACGTATAGATGCGTACGCTCCGGTCTTGCTCCCGCGATATATTAACTGCCAGTTATCCAGATATCCGGATTGTACCGGACGTGCAGAAGGACATCTATATTTCATTTGCTCCTTATCTAAATTACTACCATATGCCACATATAATTTCATGATAATCTCCCCTCTATTAATCATGCAGCTACAACGACCGCTGCGTTTTCTTTGAGTTTCTTCATTAAATGATATCTGCAGGTCTTAAATTCATCCCCGTATAATCCGAGCCTGTTTGTTAATATATGATACATCAGCGTTGGTTTTTTGCCAGATGAGTATCCGGAAGCGCTTTTAAAAATGGTGCGTCCTTTAGACTCGATGGACCACGCTGACAGTGCCAGACAAAACTGCACATATGCCTTTATTCTCCCTGCATGCAACGTACTATTGAACAGCCTGAATTCAACCGTGCCTTTGGAGAAAAAGCTGTGGAGGTTAAGAGCGTGATATCTTGTCTGATTGTAATGCTCGTGATTGACGCCGCCATAGTAATCATCATTCGAATCACTATACCAAATTTTCTCGATATCATTTTTACTTGGATCTCTTTGTCTTTTCATGGCAGCATTCAGTTCCTGGCATATTGGCTTGCACCAACTGTATTTTCTATCTTCAACCCCCAAAGCTTCATATATTATATCCTGCCTTGAATACATGAAACTTACCATACGTCTCAGGGAATCTGCTGTATGGCTTGCTCCGTCAATATGGATATGGATTCCGCAGCTACTATGAGGAACTCCGCCGATTTCTTTGAATTTCCTTATTATAGCCTGTAAAATTTCAAGATCTGAATAATGTAGCGGTGGGGTAACAAATTCAACTCTGTATTCGTCCATGGCCTCGTGTCCGGCTTTCCGGATCGGTGAGATAGACGAATCTCTCATAACCTTCCATTTCCTTCCGAGATCATCCCTTATTATCCTCGTATAATACGCATCACTCCGAGGGCCGGAAATAGATCCGCCGACAACGCTTTGCACAGCTTTTGCCGCCATGGATCGTGTGATTCCGGTAAATTCAACCTCAACACCAAATTTCTGATTTCTTAAAAGTTCTGACATGATTTTCCTCCTTTTCATTCGCCGTCTACGAATGTATGTTCTTGCTTTTGTGGTTGTATATTAACATATGTACACGGTACGTCAATAGGAAAAATGCAAAAAGTTAGAAAAATTATCTAACAGAGTAGATATAATATTGACAATAGTAAACGGATGGTGTATTGTGATAGATGCAAAGGAGGGATTTTATGATTTCGTACAAACCATTGTGGAAAACTCTTATCGAAAAGGGTATAAATAAAACGGAATTACGGAATATGGTCGGTTTCAGCAGCGGTACTCTGGCGAGAATGGGGAAAGACCAGTATATTGAGATGAAGCATATCGATAAGATATGCCAGGTTCTGAATTGCAAGATATCGGATGTGATAGAGGTTGACAATAGTTCCGAAATAGAATAGTGTATGAATACAGAAAAATATGTTGGTCGCCCCTGAGGAAAAAGATATTTTACCGTGATGTTATTATGATGTTAATACTGGAACGAAATAAAAGTAATAGAAGAAATAGGAAGAAAATAACTCATAAATTCGTAGTGCAGAGATAAGAAATTACAGAAAATACTCTGCTAAATCTTGAGTTTGAATAGTTGACGCTGGGCTACAAAGCCCGTAACCACGGGGCTTTGCGGCTTTGGGTGTTTGAAATTGCATTATCATTGCATTTTTATATTTCTTTGTGATACATTGCAGTATGCTGATTACTGGTATAATTAGCAATACTTTGAGAAGCTGACTGGTAGCTGAGAACCCCGGTCAGCTTCTTTGCAATCTCAATATTGGTGTTTGGATACAGATGACCATAAGTTCCTAGTGTCGTCTGTATTTTTTCATGTCCAAGACGCTCTTTAATCAGCAGTGGATTTTCGCCCATGCTGATAAGCAGGGAAGCATGCGAATGTCTCAGGGCATGAATTTTGATTCTGTGGACACCAGCTAAATTTGCCAATTTCTCCAATGCTCTTGGAAGTGTTGTTTTGCTGGTGGGTGTACTGTTATAACTCAGGACGAATCCACAATTTGGTAAAACCTTTGCCTGGACCGCCTTCCATTCTTGTAATTCCTTGATGGTATCAGCATCAATATAAATGGTACGGTTGCTTGCCTGCGTCTTAGGTTCAACGAATTTGTAGTCATTCATTGTTTTATAGTACAGTGTTTTACTAATAATCAGCATACCTGTTTCAAAATCAATATCATCCCACTGTAAGGCGGCAGCCTCTCCAATACGCATTCCAGTCATAAATAAAAGCCAGAACGAGATGAAGAGATAGTGCTCGTAGTAGTCACCTTTGTACAGCAGGGATATTACCTTCTGAAACTCCTCCAAAGTCCAGAAGTCGATCTTTACTTTTTTAGATTTGATATTGCCGATCATGCGGGCAGGATTCTTCTTTGCAAGTCCGAGGATAATCGCCCGGTCAAAAGCTAAACATAACATTCCCTGAACAATGCGTACATAGTTTGGACTGAATTGTTTTGCCAACTTGAGCTGCCAGGTCTGTACATTTATCGCTTCTATTTCGGACACTTTCTTCTTGTAGAAATAGGCAAAGTGTTTTTGAATGGTCGAGTAACGATTCTTGTAGGTACTTTCTTTCACCTGAGTTTTGTACCACGGAAGATAGATTTCTTCAATAAACTTTTTGAAGGTAATGTCTTCCTTCTTATCAGCTAATTCTTCCGTTGATGCAAGAATCAATTTGGAATACTCGGCACGGGCTTCTTTTTTTGTTGAGAATCCGCTGCGGTATTTTTGAATCTGTTTTCCGGTTACAGGATGATATCCGAGGTTGGCTCGAAAATAATAAGTGCCGTTTTCTGCTTTTTTAATTGGATCTTTTGCCATGATTTCACTCCTTACTAAAATGCAAAAAGCACGATCATTCTTGCTTATCGGGCAAAGTAATCCCTAATAATTCTTCAACGGCTTCTTTTGGAACCCTGTCTAATTTTCTGGATTGATAATAGGTATGCCCCTTTTCTACCATAAGTTCCTTTGCTTTTTTGATAATATCAGCAGCAAAGGAAGGACCGTAGCCTAATTCAATCAAATCCCTTTTTGTTACAGTTATCATGAATCTCCTTTCCACAGACAGGGAATCAACTTGATACCTGTCTATTATTATATCAAATTTTGAGTAAAAGTTCTCTAATAAAAGCGCTATAAGCTAAAATCCCAAAAGTCTATGTTATTCTTTCAGAAGCCAGTTCCTATGCCCGTTCCGGCCACGTAAAACGGTGTTACTTTGTAACTATTAAGCTGCAGGCGTGCGAAGATGCAAACTATCTGCAGTCACCTATATCAATCTCCCGAAAGATTTCTTTTGTTTTCAAGGTACGGCGAATGGATATATTACCCATTCAATTAAGGAATAGGGGGCTTTTCTTTAAGATTGAAAAATTTTAAGAAAAAATGATAAAAATAAAAGCTGCCTTGATTTGGCAGCCACGGAAATCTATTTGCGTTTTAGAGCCAGACGATTCAGCATGGAAATGAGCGCAAGCATATCCTCGTCATCGAGTTGTTTCATCAGATCAGTTGCTTTGTCAATCAGAGGAAGATTGTGCAGCTCTGAATCGAAGAACTGTTGAGGAGTGACTTCCAGATAGTCACAGATATCCAGAAAGCTCTGCATGGTAGGCAGAGAACGTCCGGAAGTGAGGGACTGGATGTAGCTTTTATTTTTGCCAAGATCCAGACTCATCTGATATTCAGATACATTTTTCTTTAAACGCAGTTCGCTGATGCGTTCTCCAATAAAGTTTTTATCCATACATTTACACCTCTCTTCCACATTTTAAACTATTTACTTACAGCAAATTACGGAATAAAATAGAGATATATTTGAAATATAGTGATTATTCCGTAATATAACCGTAATTTACTAAAATGATACAAAAAAAGAAATTATGGATGATAGAAAATGGATTTTGGGGTATGATGATAGCAAAGGAAGTGGATGTCTGTGCGGATTATAGGAAATGAGCAGGAAATTGAATGGGCGAAGGAAGCACTGCGGAATCAATGTAACGATTGTCCCTACTTGGACTGCTGTAATGAAAAGGCGAAAGAGGAGTCAAAGCAGTGTGGAACGGTTCGGTTTGGCTGCCGGGAGTATCTGAAAGAGAAGATTGAATTCGTAGTAGAAAAATAGATGTAGTATTTTGAACAAATATAAACACCATATATAGTATAAGCCTGAATTGACATGAGGAATATCTTGTGCTAGTATACTGATATAGTTTATTTTATGCACACCCTTTTTGGGGAGTTTCGGGATTCATAAGAATCTCCAAACTTACAGGAAACAGCAGGAGCTGATTCCTGGCATAAGTAGTTTATGTTTGTAGTGAGTGTCACGGTATGCCTTTTTTGGCTGCGTGGCACTTTTGTTTTTTCAGGAAGAAACCAGACTTTTAAGAATGAACAGAGAAAAGACTCTCTTTTCATTCTTTTTTTGTGCTTACATTTAGGTTTCGGCATAGTTGCATGCCACAACCAGCTTCGGCTGTTGATGGATAAATATTATTTTAAGAAAGGTGGAATAAGAACATGAATGAAGCAAGAGTGTATGCAGATGGATTTGAGAGATCCTTTGCAGAAGTAAAAGATCTGCTGGAGTTTCTGGCAGAGAGAGGAAGAAATGCCAAATGGATCAGAAAGCCAACGAATACGTTACGGCTGGCACCACTGGAAAAGGAGGCTCAAAATCTGGATGCGGCAGATGCATCCATGGAAGAAATTTTGGAGGATACAGAGAAGAATACGCAGCGTGTACTGAAAATGAGAGGAGAATCCTATCCGGTACGTGACTGTGCCATCCGCACCATTTTAAGCCGCGCAGGTGTCAATGGAGACGGGCTTCGCAAGCTGGATAAGGCAACATATGCGAAGGTAGTCAATTACTGCCTGCGGGTTGCAAAAGGGGATGCCCTGATTAAGATTGCGGACGGAAAGGTTTCCGCAGTACATGGCGGGGATAAACATGATTATTGCATCCTTGATATGAAAGCCATGTTTGAGACAACCTGCGAATATCTGAATCTGAATTTCAAAGGCAGTGTTTACATGGAGGGCTCTGGTATCTATGACCATTCCATTGTATCTGCCATGTGGAAGCTCGGAGGAAGTCAGGAACTTCTGGATACTTACCGAAAAGCACTGGATGCACACGGAATGGATGAGAAGATCCTGTCACCGGCACTTCGTTTTACCACATCTGACGTGGCAGCGAGCGGTGCAAATCTGTATCCGATGCTTTTGACAGACGGACCAAACGGCGTTATCAGTCTGGGAAGTCCAATCAAGCTGGCTCACGATAAAGGGGCAACGATTCTGGACTTCCGGAAAAATCTGGAGCAGGTATGCGCCCGCTATGTGGATGCGATGAAGAATCTTACTCAGCTTATGGACATTGAGATCCGTAATCCGGTGAACTGCCTGAAGCTGCTGATGAAGGAACTTGGCATTAAACAGAAGATCCGGAATGAGGTGGTGGAGCTATTTGTATCCCAGAACGGGGAAGGTGCCTGTACGGCACATGATCTTTATTATGCCATGAATGAAGCCTCCTTTTTTGCAGCCTGTGAAGGAATGTCCGGACAGGGCATCCTGAAGCTGGAGGAGGATATTACGAAGGCGCTTATAAAAGACTGGAAAAAATATGACGTTTATGGAGCAGTCAAATGTTAGGAGGAATTGGAATGAATAACAAAGCAGAGTATACACCGGAAAAGGTTGTGGATATCAGTAACCTGTCAAGAGAAGACTGGTTGGAATACCGCAAAAAAGGAATCGGCGGCAGTGATGTAGCGGCAATCATGGGGATCTCTCCATTTGCCACTATCCGGGATCTGTTTTACAACAAAACAGGTGTGCAGCCGGTCATTCAGGAGGAAGAGGAAAGCAACTGGGTTGCCAAGGAAGTCGGACACCGGCTGGAAGATCTGGTGGCAGAAATCTTTTCCAAAAAGACCGGACTGGAAGTATTTCCGGTACGTGTCATGTTCCGGCATCCATTATATCCGTTCATGCTTGCAGATGTGGATTTTTTTGTTCGTATGCCGGATGGGACATTTGCGATTCTGGAATGTAAAACCTGCAATTATAATGCGAAAGATAAGTGGGCTGATGAGGGTATTCCAGCTCATTATGTGCTGCAGGTAAGGCATTATCTGTCTGTGATGAATATGCAGAAAGCCTTTATCGCATGCCTGTATGGAAATAACGAGAATGAGTTTGTGTATCGCACCATTGAGCGTGATCTGATTGAGGAAGAAGACATCATTGATCAGGAAACGTATTTCTGGCAGGAACATGTATTGAAAAATGTAGTACCGCCGCATAACGGGAATTCCGATCTGGTTCTGGCAAATATCCGTAATTATGGTGGTTTTGCAGACAAATCTATTCCGGAAATTGTGCTTTCCGGTCTGGAATCAAAAAATCTTGAGAAGTATCTTACCCTTTCGGAGGAAAAGTCACAGTTGGAAAAACGGAAAAAGGAAATCGAAGCAGAACAGCGGGCAATCAGTGTTCCTTTTGTGGAACAGCTGGGGCAGGGCTGCAAGGCAGTGCTGGAGGACGGTACGAACCGTTACCGTATTACCTATAATCCGACCAGACGTACTTCGGTTGGGAAAGACCAGATGGAGAAGCTGAAAAACCAGCATCCGGATATCTATGAGGAATATACAAAAACAACGGAGAGCCGTACTTTCCGAATTAAGAAGGAGGCGGCGTAATGAGAAAACCAAATGAACGGATGCGGATAAAAAGCTGGAGGGATATAAACAATGAGGTGCAGATTTAAACATAAGATTTTCCAGAATGAGGAGAATGGGTATACGATTGCCATATTCACCACACAGGATACGTCTGTCCCCCTGTCAGCCAGAGACAAATATCTGGCATCCCGGAATATCATCGGCTTCTCAGCGATTGGATTCGGTCTTCCGCTTACAGACGAGATTGAGCTTGAGATGGAAGGCAGATGGGAGAGCGGAGAGCATGGAACTCAGTATCAGGTGGAAAATTTCATGGAGGTTGTACCACGGACAAAGGAGGGTATCTTAGGATACCTTTCTTCCGGTGCAATCAAAGGTATCGGTCCCAAGATGGCAGATACTATTTTCCGGAAGTTTGGGCTTCAGACACTGGAAATCATGGAAAACAACCCGCAGGAACTCTTGAAGATCCGTGGAATTTCCGAGAAGAAGCTGGCTGCTATTGTGGAGTCCTATGGAAAAAACCAGGTGTTCCGGGAACTGATGACGTTTCTGGCGCCTTTTAAGGTAACACCCAAAAAAGTGAATATGATTCTGAAGAAATTCGGAAATGAATCGGTGGATATTATCCGGCACCGCCCTTACATGCTGAGTGCAGTCAAAGGCTTCGGGTTTCTGACTGTGGATGCGATCGGAAGACAGTGCTGCTGTGCACTCAATGATCCCATGCGGATATCCGGGTGCATCGGACATATCATGAATCAGGCAATGAAAGAAGGACATCTGTTTAAGCAGCGTCAGGAGGTTATCAGGGAAGCACTGGAAATGCTGAACCGGGATCTGCAGGTCATGGCAGTATCGGAGCAGGATGTCAGTCAGGTGCTTTACCGGCTGGTGCTGCAAAAAAGCATTGTTGTGGAGGAAGAACGGATCTATTCTATCCGGCAGTATGAAGAAGAAACACAGACCGCTTCCATGATAGCCAGACGGCTTTTGGAGAAGCCGGTTTTGCTGTCCATTGAACCGGAGCTGGAAAAGGCACAGAAGACACTGGGGATCACGCTGTCAGAAACACAGAAACAGGCAGTGCGGATGGTGTTTGCACATCCCATCAGTATTATTACCGGAGGTCCCGGAACCGGAAAGACAACGGTTCTCAAGGTGATTCTCTATATCCATCAGGCGTTATGCAGGTCAGAGGTACAGCTTATGGCTCCGACCGGACGTGCGGCAAGACGTATGGTGGAGAGTACCGGCTGTGAAAATGCATCCACGATGCATCTGGCCCTGGGGCTTTTGGGAGATGATACGGATTTTGAACCGGATTTTGAGTACCTGTCTGCCGGATTTCTAAATGTAGATGAGGTGTCCATGGTGGACATGCATCTTGCCTATGAATTTTTCCGGCGGGTTAGCAGACATGCCAGAGTCCTTTTAGTCGGGGATAAGAACCAGCTTCCATCCGTAGGAGCCGGGGATGTGTTCCGGCAACTGATTGCCTGCGGGCTGATTCCGGTCACGGTACTGGATCTGGTTTACCGGCAGGGCGCTTTGAGCAGCATACCTTATAATGCAAAACTGATGCAGGAGAATAAGACTAATCTGAGCTTTGGGGAGGATTTTCAGTTCATTGCCTGTAAAGGAGCAGATGAAGCGGCAGAGATTGTCCGGAGGATTTATCTGGACGAGATTGCAAAAAACGGCATGGATCAGGTACAGATCCTGACTCCGTATCGGAAACGCAGTGCTGCCGGAGTGGATGAATTGAACAAATCTCTGGAGGATTTTGTAAATCCGCCAATCGCAGGGAAGAAGGAACTGCATATCGGCAGTCAGGTGTTCCGGGTTGGCGATAAGATTTTACAGAATAAAAATACCGAGATGGCGAGTAACGGCGATCTGGGCAGGATACTGGACTGTATCACGGATGAGGATGGAAATGCCAGGGCAGTGATCGGATTCCCGGATGGGCGGCAGGTGCAATATGAAGCTGACCAGATGGAAATGATCGAACATGCTAACGCAACAACCATCCATAAGGCACAGGGTTCCGAATGTCCGGTTGTCATCATCCCTTGGGTAAAAGCCTTTTATATGATGCTGAAGCGCAATATTCTCTATACCGGAGTGACCAGAGCGAAAAGCAAGGTTTATCTGGTAGGGGAATGGGCTGCAGTCTGTCAGGCAATCCATACGGATGACAGCGGGACAAGGAACACCATTCTGAGTGAGCGGATCGTACAGTATTACGATCAGTATCAGAGTGAACAGAAACCGGAAATGGAGCAGTTAAAACTTGTTGTTTAAAAATATTTTTCAATTTTTGAAATAAGCGGACTATTACTCTTATATAGGGGAACGTCTGCTTTTCTAAATGAAAGGAGCAGAGAATGAAAGAATTATTGTATAAGAAATCAGAGGCAGTTGCCGCTTTGAACCGTGTGGATGGCTTCCATCCGATGGAACTGGCAAGAAAGATTGGAGAAGAAGGGCAGGAGGAGCAGCTTTATCTGGATGTGAAATACCGGAAGCTATGGTTTCGTCTGGTCAATCCGGCAGGAAAGATCATCAGCCGGATTATCACTTTCACAGAGAACATGGCAGTTGTGGAAGCACGTATCTATCTGGATAAATGTGATCAGGAAGACAATTATGTAGCCAATTCCTTTTCGCAGAAATTCCGGAGCGATGACCCGAAGTTTGGAGACAAATTTCTGGAAATGGCAGAAACAGCAGCCGTAGGAAGGGCATTATCGGATGCCGGATATGGTGTGCAGTTTGCGGATGTGGGAGAGGAAAATGATCCTGCACAGGTAGATGCCGGAATTCCATATCAGAATCCACAGATGCCGGATTCAGGTGCCATGGAAAATGCAGCCATGCCGGATTCGGGTGTCATGCCAAATGCCCCTATGCCAACTTATGGAGAGATGCCAGGTCAGCCGGAATATGCAGGCCAGCAGATGATGAATCAGTTCTATCAGCAGGCACAGGCGGCGGGAAGCACCATTTACCATGGCAGTGGACAAATGCCTGGCTACGGTTCCGCTCCGGCTGCCTCTACGCCGCCAAAGACCGGACAGATGCTGCAGGGAGCATTACAGAATCTGGATACGTCCCTTCCGGTAGAAGAACTGATGAAACACATGAACTATGAAATGGCAGTCGGGACTGTGATTCCGGGAAAGGGAAAATACGGCGGAAAGACCATGGGACAGGTGGCAGTTGAAAGCCCGTCAACGATCCAGTGGTTTGCCGAGCAATATTCCGGACCGAACAATCTGGTTCCGGCGGCAGCAAAGGTAATTTTACAAAAAGCAATGCCGATGGCTGGTTAAGGAAGAACCCCGCAGAGAGCTTTTTTCTGCGGGGGAAAGGAGGAAGAGACCGGGATGTATTATGATATGTCTGGGTTTGATTATGGAATACTGGATGTGGTGCAGGTGCTGCATCTCAGAAAGCGGCGGGGAAACTATTATGACTGCCCGTTTTGTGGAGAGACGCATGGAAAACTGAATATCAATGTGGAAAAGAATGTATTCCGGTGCAACCGCTGTGATGCGTCCGGGGGGATGCTGAAGCTTTATGCGGATTTGCACAATGTTACACTCTCCGAAGCAAATCAGCAGATCCGGGAAGCATTAGGAAAAGGAGAATACCGGACGGATTATATCAAAGCAACGCCGGTACAGGAAGAAAAGGCAACGGCAGAGCTTGCACCCATAGAGGAAATCCACCGGACGTATCAGAGAATGCTGTCCATGCTCACGCTTAACAGGAAGCATCAGGAGGATCTGCAAAGACGAGGATTAAAACCGGAACAGATCGAAGCACAGCGTTACCGGAGTGTCCCGCTGTTTGGAATGAAGAAGCTGGTCAAAAGGCTGGCAGAAGAAGGATATATGGTGAAAGGCGTGCCGGGATTCTACCGGGATACAGACGGAAACTGGACGATTAACTTCAAAGCAGAAAACTCAGGAATCCTGATTCCCATAGTTTCTTTGGACGGGTTCATCCAGGGTTTTCAGATCCGGGTAGATCATGTGACTGACACGAAAAAATATATCTGGCTGTCCAGTGTCAATTATGACCAGGGAGTTTCCTCCGGAAGTCCGGTACATGTGATCGGTGATCTTGCCGCAGAACGTGTCTATCTGACCGAAGGAGCCTTAAAAGGGACCATAGCCCATTATCTGTCCGGCGCTACCTTTGTGTGCGTTGCCGGAGTGAACCAGTACCGGAATCTGAAACCGGTGCTGGAGCGGATGAAAGGATATGGGATGAAACAGCTTTTGGAGGCGTATGACATGGATAAGAAGATGAAAGTAGCCTGCAATAAGCATGACAGTAAGTGTGCGGTCTGTTTTGAGCGTTCCCCTGTTATCTGCCAGCATAAGGCGGAGAAACGGAGGATTATCCAGAACGGCTGCAATAAGGTCTATGAAATCTGCCGGGAGCTTTCCCTGCCGATGAACCGGATGGTCTGGGATATGGACGAGAGCGGGGAGTGGAACGGGAAACACAAGGGGATTGATGACTATTTAGCCGCCATCAAACAGAAGGAAGGAACCGGGGCACAGACTTCGGCTCTTCCGAAAGGAGAACAATCATGAGAAAAAAAGGAAATACGGTTCTTGCAGGACTCATTATCTGCCTGTTGCTTGTTTTTCTCGCAGCGGCAGGAAAACTCTTTGGTGCTTATCTGAAGTATCAGAAAGGGGACGTAAGTTACGAGAAACTGCAGGAATATGTTCAGGAACCAGAGGAAGAAGAATCACCGGAGTCTGAGAAAGAAAAGGAGGAACCTAAGAATAGGTATCTAGAAATTGATTTTGCAGGTTTAAAAGCGGTTAATCCGGATGTCATAGCGTGGATTCAGATTCCGGCACTGGATATTAGTTATCCGGTGGTACAGGGGAAAGATAATGCATATTATCTTCATCACCTTTTTTCGGGAGAATCCAATATCAACGGGAGCATCTTTGTGGACTGCCATAATCAGCCGGACTTTACGGATCAGAATACGATCGTGTACGGGCATAATATGAAAAACGGGAGCATGTTCGGAACTCTGGATAAGTACCAAGACAAAGAGCTATTTGAACAACATCCGGAGTTTTATCTCTATTTGCCGGACAAGATCCTCAAGTATCGTATCTTTTCCTGCTATGCGGGAAGAACCGGAAGTGAGGGATATAGGTATCATTTCCCGGAAGCGGAAGATTTTCAGACGTTTCTGGATACGGTGTCTTCTTATAGGGATTATGATACCGGCACCGAGCTGTCGGCAACGGATCGGATAGTTACGCTGTCTACCTGTGTCAATTCCAGACGGAATTATCGCTATCTGGTACATGGAAAATTAAGCAGTGAGATCATCACAGAGGAATAAAAGAATCGTGCTGGTGTGAGAAGAAATTTCTTATGCCAGCTTTTATTATGGGAGGAAATGTAATGGGAACAGCATTGGTTATGGAACATGCAAACGCACTGGCACAGATGATAGTCAGTGAAAAGGACAAGTTATTTGATGAAAGAGTGGAGGCTCTTGTAAAACTTTATAGAAGGGCGGAATTTTATCTGAAGCAGGGATTTCTGGAGAGCATCGTCTGCGAGTTCCATCGGAAGAAAGTGGAAATGATTATGCAGGCGGAAACAAAAGGAGAGATTACGGAAATACTGAAGTTATCAAAACCGCATTTTGACGGGAAAAAATTTGTCTATACCTCTCCGTATGCTGTGGAAGAGGAAGAGCTTCTCCTTTGGTCTCTGACATCACTGCAAGGTCCACTCCGGGATGAAGGGTATCGAAGATATCGGGAATTATTTGAGAAGTGCCTGCCGGAGATGGCAGAAAAGATTCCGGCGTAGAACAATGGCATAACAAAGGAACGAAAAAACTATCTTTTATTTTACTGTAATTTCACTCTTTATTGAATCTGCAATACTTTACAAAGTTTTTTACGGAAAAATGCTTCGGATTAATATACTTAACACCAGTATCTATCAGCTTAAATTTTGAATAACCAAACACCAGTGTTTCATTATTCACAAAAATCGTCATCTATCCAGAAAGCAGGTAAAATATGTTCACAATAATCAGAGTATTTTCTGCATTCAATACATTCTTCATCTAAAGAATCTACGCCGACATAATGAATATGATAATCTACAGTATCGTTTACAAATCTTTCAAGGAAGATGTTCAAAACAAAGGCTACTCTATCATCACAATAAACATAACCAATTAAATTCTTATGAATGATACAGTAAACGAGATAAACACAGCGTGTATCAACGATGCAGTTGAAATTGTATCCAGATTAAAGCCTATTTATACTTTAAAGCATGCACGGAGACAGCAAGAAGACCTATTCCTGTACGGAAGAGGTCTTCCTGTCCTTATACTAAAGTTAATTGGTATGCTGAAGTCCCGCAAAAGCAACATTTAATTTACCTCCAGATTACCGCTTTTAAGAGATAGATAATCGGAACTTCCGCTAAGCAGATAGAAAAAATATTCCCCTTTTTCATCTGGTGAGAAACTATATTTTCCACTCAGTTCATCGAACACTTCTCCTTCATACATTATCCCGTCTTTTACATAACCGATAATCAAATCTTGGGATACTGTAATGTCTGATTTATATTTATCAAACGAAATGACTATATTATCTTTATCAGTTAGTTCCCATCCCTTTCCATTGTCTTGTGTAAGTACACAAAGTGAATTGTTGATTAGAATTATTTCTGGAATGATATACATTTCATCTGATTTATCAGTAGGAATCTCTACTATTGATGATGGTATGAAATTAGGCATCAGACTGCTTTTAACAATTCTGCTTTCAGGAAATTCTGATGAAGATTTGGCTAATTCCTCAATATCAACAACTTTCCCCTTTTCATTGGTATATACACCGTCTTTTAATATGATGTAGCTTCTATCATTGGTTTCTGTCCCGATTAAATGTCGATTGCTGTCATCAATTAAAGCCGATGTTAACAGATGACTGATTGCAGCATATACAGGCATACACAAAAACACTGAAACCACAGTTACAATAATTGCAGTTCTATAAGTGAACTTTAAAGGCTTATGTTTTGAAGCTGTTTTACAAAATACATTTTGACGTATCTTTTGTTTGGAATATTTTTTCAGTATTTTATTGCAATCATGAAAATACACTTCCTCAATAAAAGATTCATCAATTTCACTCATTAACTCATTCAAAGAAAATTTTACAGTCTTCATATCTAAATCCCTTCTTTTCCATTTTTAGTTTTAATTTTTTACGTCCGCGTAACAGTTTGGATTTTACTGTAGATTCTTTTAATCCGGTTTCTTCTGCTATTACAGCGATTGTCTTAGTGTAATAGTAGTACGAGATAAAACATTTTCTTTCGTCAACTGATAGTTCATATATGCTTTCTTTTAAGCATTTGATTACTTCTTCTTTTAACGGCCCGTATTCAATATGTTCGTTCGTTCCAACCTGAAACGCATCTTCGTAATTTTCAAAATGCATCTTAGAGGTTTTTCGTAATGCGTTTTTTGCCATGTTTCTTGCGATTGTTCCTAAATAGGGTTTGAATGTGCTGTAGTTATCTGTATCTAAATCTGCACTGTAATTCCATAGAGCTACAAAAACATTAGACACGACCGCCTCCTTGTCTTCATATGGCAAAGCACTTCCAATAATATTCTCGACTATGTATACAACATATCTGTAGTATTTGTTCATACATATTTTTAAAGCGCGCTCATCTTTATTTTTTAGTTCGAGCATCAGTTGTTTCTCATCTATGTTAAATAACATGCTTCTACCTCATAAATTCAGTGAATACTATAGCAGTGGTTTAATAATGGGAATGTGTATTTTCAAAAAAGGGAACCGAGAAACCAAGTTAAAAAGCTTCAATTAAAATCAGGATAAGTACTCACCAGCACTTGAAATATTTTCCACTATTAAAATGTAATAGAAAATGATTTGATTGTAAAGGCATCAGAGGACAGATTAGTTACCATGCCGTAATAGTAATCTGTTGCCTGTGTCGTAAATCCTGAACGCAAACCACTTGCTGTAATCTCACGCACAAATTCTGATGAAGGTCCAGCTACGTATGCGCGTACTCTTGAACGATGAAAAGCAGAACGGCTCAAAGTGTAATTTATAGTTATGTATCTGCCGCTATTACAATAAAGTCCCATACTGTTATTTGATGGTGTTAATATGGCGACTTCGCCATTTTTCAATGTGATTCCGCGCCAAGTATATCGGGCATATGCATTTGGAATAACACCTTCTTCAACAACTTTCTGCAGGCTTTCGTTAGCAAACACAGTGTACTTCCATTCAATCATATTAGGGTCATCTGTAAGCGGCTCTGCTGCAAAAACATTAACACTTAGCGACAGCATCATAACGAGTGTTAGGATAAAACTGATTATTTTTTTATAAGCCTTCATATATGTACACGACTCCTTTCCAAGGTTCCCTTTGTAATAAGATACACAGTAAATATTGTAACGGTTGCATTTATTTAAAAAATTAAAAAAGATAATTTTTAATTTTTGTTTTTTGAATTTTTTGATTGGTAAAATAAGAAAATGGATTATAAAGAGTTGCACTCTAGGTACCTCCTACGTACAGAATAAGTATCAAATACAAAGGAGTGAAATCATTATGATTAAAAAATTAAGAGTAGCCGTGGATCACGGGAACCGGAACATGAAAACCTGTCATTTTATCTTTACCACAGGACTGACGGAACAGGATAAAAAGCCTGCCAGGGGAGAGAAGTATCTGAAATATCAGGGAAAGTATTATACCCTTAGTGAGAAGCGGATTCCGTACCAGAGGGACAAGACGCAGGACAGCCGGAACCGATTCTGGATTCTGACTTTATTTGCCATTGCAATGGAGCTGGAGCAGAAAAGCCAGATCCAGCCGGAGGATGTCATTCAGGTGGAACTTCCGATTGGGCTTCCGCCGAAGCATTTTGCAGAGCTTTGTGAGAGATATGAACGCTATTTCAAAGGGGACGGGAAGGTGCAGGAACTGTGCTTCAACGATAAAGTCTATCACCTCTGTATACAGAATGTAATGGCGTTTCCGCAGGATTATGCAGCCATGATGACGAGGATGATGGAAATCCGTGAGATTCCGAAAGTCGTAGGGATTGATATTGGCGGATTTACTTCTGATTATCTTCTGATGAGAAGTGGCAGACCGGATATGGATTATTGTGATTCTCTGGAAAAAGGTGTGATTACCATGTATAACGATATCATTTCCAGTATTAACAGTGAATATGACATGCTTCTGGAGGAGGCAGATATCGACAGTATCATCAAGGGAAAAACGCAGTATTATGAGGAAGCTGTTGTACAGGCAGTAGAAACCATGGTTCAGAATTTTGTTACCGATCTTCTGAACAGCATCCGAGAGCGGGGCATTGATACAAAATCTACTTATACGGTGTTTATCGGCGGCGGAGCAGTGCTTCTGGAACGATTTCTGGAGCAGGCAGACCGGTTGGGAAAACATACCTTTATCCGGGATATGAAAGCAAATGCCGATGGATATGATCTTTTGTATCGCATGACACAGGCTGGAGTGTGATTTTATGGGAAAGAAAAATCCGTTTGTATTCACTATTGGTTTTGATAAGTCGGATCCAGATCACGTGTATGTGACAGAACTTCTGAATACGACAGAGAAAAAAGCAAAACTGATCGTTGCGGCAATTCTGGCATATACGGGAAGAACGGATGAGACAGGTAATGGCAGTATAAGCATGGAACCGGATATGCTCCGGCCAATGATGCAGCAAATCATCCGGGAAGAAGTAAGAAAGGTATTGGAAGGGCAGGACGTTTCTAAGATAAATAGAGAAATGCCCACAGAAGTTGATTTGATGGAAGAAGAACCGCTGCGGATGGATCAGACTATGAGACAGAATGTAGTGGATGCTATCAGTGCATTTCGCAGGGCATAAAAAAGCAGGAGAGATACACATGCTTATGGCAGTGTACTCTCCTGTTCTTTGTATCAGAATGGGAATAGACAGAAAACTCACAGACTATTCACAGATTACTCACAGATTGTCTTTGTATAATGTGTAGATGATGAAGGATACGGGAGAGCCTTAACTTAGGTTCTTGAATCCATCCAGAAGTCCACGCAGTGTAGAAAGGGCAAGCTGTTTCTGCTCCTCCGGGCAGGAATTTAGTTCTGCCATGATTTGCTGCATGGTAGAATCCGGGTTCGTTTTCTGATTAGAAAATATAGCATCTATGGAAATATGTAAGTAAGTTGCTAAGGCATAAAGTGTTTCCAACTGTGGATTGCCAATATAGTTTTCAATATCAGAGACAGTCCGTAAAGAAATCTTTGCCTGTTCCGCAAGGCTGTTTTGCGAAAGATTGCGGCGGAGACGTTCTTCCCTGAATGCATCTCCCAATAATTTTTTCACCATCTATATCACCTCACTTAATGCATATATTTTATCGTAGATTAACACTATACGAAATGCGTTAAAGTGCGTTATGATAAGCAGGATAACACATGCACAAATAGAGAAACATGGAAGTAAGTACGACAGACATGAATGGACAGCATAAGATAAAAGCCAAAGAGGAACTGAATCTGTTAAAAAAATCTTATCCATACAATGTGTCGGAGAGAAGTTAGAATATGCAGTATATGAGATACTATCATCGCATATCCTACACAATTACATAGAAAGAGAAGTATCGGCTGGACTACGAATAGAGTGGTCCAGCCTTTCTTTTTTTCGAAAAAATGAAGGCAGTGTCACGTTTTGTTGCCGCTCACCGCCATCCTCGGAATTTTTTGGAACGTGATAAAAAATTTCGGAGGATAAAACAAATGAACAAAAAAACATATACAGGATCAAAGATACAAAATCACTTTACAGCATATCTGATACAGTTTGTCCGTGGAAAACGACATGATTATCTGGAGAAGAAAATCCAGATGGCTGATGCAGAAGAACTGTTGGAGGATATTGGACAGATGGAGGCAAGAATTGTAATCGAAGAATTGCTGGAGAACCAAACGAGGGAGCAGCTTTTATTGCAGGAGGCACAGGGGAAATATCCAGAATGGAATAAGATGTCAGATGAAAGACTGATGAAAGCGCTTCATACGCTGCGGGATGAAGAACGGAAGCTGATTTACCAGCATGTGTTTGAAGAACGTACTTTTGAGGAAATGAGCAGGCTAAACGGGTTATCAGAGGAGCGATGCAAGGGTATTTATTATTATGCAATCCGGAAGATCCGCAAGGTGATGGGAGGTGAAAACTAATGAATTTTGAACGATTACTTTTAAAGGCAAAAGAAGGAAATGCAGATGCGGTACTGAAGATTTTAGAGATATATAAGCCGCTTTTAATTAAGAATGCGATTGTGAATGGCAGATTTGATGAAGATCTGTATCAGGAACTGGTAAGTACATTGCTTCAGTGTATCCAGAGATTCCAGATAATTGAGTAAGTTATCTTAAACAAAGGCTGCAATCACTCTCAGGGGAGTAACATCCTCTGGGAGTGATTGTTTTTTGAAGGGTGATATTGCCTCAGTTCGAAGCGGCAGACGGTGTTGATCTATTATGTTGCCTGATGCTTTAATGCTCTTTTGTTGTTGCCAGTTCTTTATGAAGATGTAGAGCCATAAACACAGTAACAATAGCAGAAATTACATCGGCAATCGGTTGTGCATATAGTATTCCATTTATGCCCCAGAATGATGGGAGCAACAGAATGATCGGAACAAAGCAAATACCTTGTCGGCAAGCCCCAAGAACGAATCCGGCGGTGCCTTTTCCAAGTGCAAGAAACAGAGAAGAATACACTGTGTAAAATCCAAATACGAAGAAGGAAAATCCATTTGCCATTAGCGATTTTTGACCTACAGAAATCATCTCTGTATTGCCTTCTGTAAATTGCGAAATAATCTGTGTGGAAAATAGGGCTATTGTCAATCCCACAACTACACAAAATATTGTTGACCATAAGATAGAAGTTTTAATTGCTTCCCTGAGCCGATCAAACTTTTTGGCACCATAGCTAAAGCCGGCAATTGGTTGGAAACCTTTTAAGAAGCCGAACACAACCAGAGTTCCCATTGAAGTGATTCTTGTAACAGCGCCCATTCCGGCGATAACAGCATCTCCATAGATATTAGCTTCCCGGTTTATGAATGCGATAGAAAGGCTTGTAAGAAGCTGGAAAGTCAATGTGGGTATACCGATTTTCAGAATTTCAGTTATGATCTGCTTAGAAGGACAAAATTCCTTAATGGAAAATGTAAAAGCGCTTTTTTTCTGTAATGCATAAATTAAATATACAAGAGTAGAAGCCATTTGAGAAATTGCTGTAGCGATTGCCGCACCAGCAACCCCCATGTCGAGAGTATAGATGAAAATAGGATCTAAACCAATATTCAATACAGCTCCTAATAATAATGCACACATAGTTGTTTTTGCGGCGCCTTCACTTGCAACGATATTGTTCATCGTTACATTAAATACATTGAAAATACATGAAATAACATAGATTCTTCCATAAGAAAGGGCGTATGGCATAATCGTGTCTGTTGCACCTAACATGGTTAAAATAGGTTTCAAAAAAATTGCAGTTCCGATAATAATAACTGCGCCAATACAAACACTGCTGTATAATGCAGTACTGGCGACTTTACTTGCAGCTTCCCTATCTCCTCGCCCTAAAAGTCTTGATAAGTAGGAGGCGGCACCATTGCCAAACATCAGACCTAAACCAACAACTACTTGTCCTAAAGGAAACGCAATGGAAATTGCACCCATTTGACTCTCGCCAAGTCCTCCTATGAAATAAGCATCCACCAAATTGTAGAGAGCGTTAATAAGCATACCAATCATTATCGGTATACCAAGAGCCATTAGTGCTTGGGGAACAGGTGCATTTCCTAATAAATCCATTTTGTTGTTATTCTTGTTCATTTCAAATACTCCTTTCAATTAAGAATATAAATTATAGTAGTATAAATTATAGTATACTACGTGAGAGAATACTACTATAATTTATAGTAGTTGTCAAGCGTGTATCCTGCAATTTCCTTGACAAGAGGTATAAAATCAAATACTATAAATTACAGTATATATAACCGTAAGTATTTTATAGCTTTCGTGGATATAGAAAGTGGGTGAACTATGGCTACAATAGATTTAATTGTGTTAGGAATATTGAAAAAGGAACCGATGGGAGCCTATGATATTCAAAAATTAGTGGAATATCGTAATATATCAAAATGGGTAAAAATCAGTACACCATCCATTTACAAAAAAGCAATTCAGTTGGAGGAAAAAGGCTTCATTAAAGGAGAAATTGTGAAAGAAGGTAAGATGCCTGAAAAAGCAGTTTATTCATTAACAGATGAAGGCGAAAAAGAATTTGTAAAGCTTATGATGGAAACAGCCTCTAAACCCATTCACTTTTTTTTAGATTTTAATGCAGTAATTGTAAATTTGGATAAGTTACCGCCTGAAAGTCAACAATCATGTATTGCCAGTATTGAGGAAAATATTGAAATATTAAAAACTTATCTGGAGGAAAATCTTCGAGAGAAAGAGAATGATCCGGAAATCCCTAAGACTGGTATGGCAGTATTGCAACAGCAGATAGTTTTGGCGGATGCTATTGAAAAATGGATTATTTCTCTAAAAAAAGACTTTTGATGAAGAAGTCACTAGCTGATTTCTTATTAGGTCTGCAGGATTGGGAAGAAACAGGGATGGATGCCGACCTATGTTCCGGCTTTGTAGCCAGAACATAGAAATTTTCTTAGTGGGGAATCTCCCTCAAACCCGGTGCTCCTTATATCCTGCAGATTAAACTTCAAATTTATACCCATATCCAACTACTGTTTTTATGTAATTCTTGTCGCTGGAATACTTTTTTATCTTCTTGCGTATTTGAAAAATAGTGTTTTCCACGGCGTGGAAATAACCATTTGCTTTTTCATGCCAAACTGCTTCATAAATCTGTTGTTTAGTAAAAGCCATCCCTGGATTAGAATATAGCATATAAAGTACATCAAATTCTTTTACAGAAAAGTTAATGTCTTTTCGTACTATTAAGCCGTAGGTCGTAAAGGTCTGCGACTTTAACTTTACCCGGAAAGGAGCTGCCACATATATAGGCAGTGCTGTAATTTTAACAGTAACGGTCACCAATCTATGGGGATGGCTTGTATATCCGGCTGAAATGCTAAAAAATCAGTGGTTCTTATTTATCACTTCACTCTGCCCCGGTAATTATGTGTTTGCCGTTTCTGGCTCTTGCAGCTATTGCGATTCTACTGGTCTATTACCAGACTATTTGCAGGTAAAGCATTGCTCTGGTTTTGAATTTGAGTTTTGGCAGTCTAATAATAGCATTTTAGATTAGCTGTGATAAGGTGAAACAGATTAGGAGGAAAGTAAATTGCATTACAAAGACAAAAACCTACAGATAGATATTCGCTGTCATACTGTTTTTATGAATGATCAAAAGATTGAATTGAGTCTGAAAGAATTTACGGTACTAAAATATCTAACAGAACATCCTGGCTGGGTATTCTCTCACGAGGAGATTTATCGTAATGTCTGGAAGGAAGAACCGATTGACTGTGCTAATGCGGTTATGTGCTGCATTAGCCAGCTTCGTAAAAAGTTAAAAGTAGATTCACGGAACTGGAATTACATCCGCACCGTCCGAGGTGTGGGCTATAAGTTTCAACCACTCTCAGGGGAGTAACATCCTCTGGGAGTTTTTTGTCATATTTGTTGCACTTTTCGGCTCTGGTACGTACAGAAATAGAAAAGAAACATATCCCAAAATGTATACATTTTAGAAGTACGTTCCGGAAAGGGGGATTATATCTTAAAAAGGTTACACACACAGTTTTGAGATATGCCAACAAAAGTGTGGATATTTTGGGACAGGGAAAGGAGAAATGTGGATGCAGATATATGGATATCACCGCACCAGTACAAAGGAGCAGCATCTTGATCGTGGCATACAGGAAATTGAGCGGTACTGTAACGAGCATGAGATGGCACTTACGAATATTTTTACGGATCAGGAGACAGGGAAGAATTTTAATCGTCCGAGATATACCGTTTTAGTGGAGGATGTCCTGCGGCTGGGAGATATTTTGATTGTTACAGAATTGGACAGACTGGGGAGAAACAAGCATGACACCATGCAGCAGATCCAGCGGATCAAGGACATGGGAGTGCGGCTTATGGTTTTGGAACTGCCGACTACGCTTATGGACTTATCTGTGATGGATAATGCGATGGCAAGGATGATGCTGGAAACAATCAATAACATGATGCTGGAGCTTTATGCTTCTATGGCGCAGGCAGAGCTGGAGAAAAAGGAGAAGCGACAGTGGGAAGGTATAGAAGCGAAGAAATTGCGGGGTGAATGGGATGATTATGGAAGACCAAGCGTGATGAAGCAGGAAACCTTTGACGAGAACTTCCAGAGCGTTATTTCCGGAAAAATGACACCGACGCAGCTTCGGAAGAGTCTGGGAATGACACACTCGACTTTTTACCGGTATCGTAAAACTTTTTATGAAAAATATCCGGAACTTTCCAATACCTAGAATGAAAGCCCTATTACTTATATAGAACAAAGAATTTCAGGAGGAAAGCAATATGAGTGAAAAAAGAATAGGTACTTTGATTTATGATCCATCTATGGGAAGATATGATATCCGGTTTGGGATTGAATCTTATTATGGAGGTCTTCATTGCGGAGACTGTTTTGATGTGAAGGTAAGGGATGCATGGATTCCGGTTCGGATTGAAATGGACGAGAACTGGTATCTTGTGGGACTTTCGAAGACACGCCTCGGCGGGCTGACTGTTCGGATGTAGAGGAGATAGATGATGGAAGCCAAAAAGAAATATGTAAAGCCCGCCTTCCGATTTGTGACAGATCTGGGGAGTATTCTGGAATGTCTGTATGAAGTATATGGAACGGATGGGGAGCTGCTGCTTAAAGGGGAAAAGCTGTCAGATACAGTAATCTGCCCGTTTGTCCGCATGGTTCAAAAGAAATGCAGTGTGGTGGATGCGGAAATCCTGCATTTGATGCTCTGGAAGATATATATGGTAAGTGCGAGGAAAGAAGCATTTGTAGCGGATGCTAAGAAAGAGCTACATCCCTTATTTGACCAAGAAAGATGAAAAACAGATTGACACCACATATGACACCACATATACTATAGATAGGAGGCATTAAAGATGTCGAAATGGGATAAACTATTGACAAGAATTTGCTCATTATCGAAAGACCTTCGTTTTGATGAATTAAGAAAAGTATTAGAAAGTTATGGATATGAGATAAATGCTCCGAGAAGTGGGAGCAGCCATTATACATTCCGTAAAGCGGGATGCCAGCCGATAACAATACCGAAACACGAACCAATCAAGAAAATTTATGTTGAAATGGTAAAGCAGATTGTAGAAAGTGAGGCGAAAAACGATGAAGACACTGAATGATTATTTGGCAATGTCCTATCGCATGGAAATTGTGGAAGATAAGGATGAAGGTGGATTTGTGGTTTCTTATCCGGAACTGCCGGGATGCATCACCTGTGGAGAGACGATAGAAAGGGCAGTTGAAAATGCAGCGGATGCAAAAAAAGCATGGTTAGAAGCTGCACTGGAAGAAGGGATTGAGATTCACGAACCGGGAAGCCTGGAAGAGTATTCGGGACAGTTTAAAATAAGGATGCCACGCAGCTTACACCGGGATCTGGCGGAACACTCAAAAAAAGAAGGCATCAGTATGAATCAATACTGTATATATCTTCTTTCAAAGAATGATGCGCTGTTAGTAAAATAAATATACAAGAATATAGATGAAAAGAGCCGTCCTTATGGGCGGCTCGAAGTATTCTTTCTTTGATTAAAAATGATATTGTTCTAGCAGATAGATAGGAAGTGTTTGTACATTCCCAGCGGTTCCGCCTTTGGTATCACCTTTCAGATATAGTAGTTTATTGGCCTTCCCCTGTTCCAATGCCTTCAAGGCAGTAGATGCAGTTCCCTTACCGGCTTTAACTTCAATCAGATAGCGGATGTGAGTTTTCAATGTCTGAGCTACAAAATCAATTTCACCACCTTTATAAGTAGCAAAAGCCGGTGTCTCAAAGATAATTTCTTCCGGGAATTCCTGGCGTTTGGACAAGTTAATGTAAACATAGTTTTCGTTCAATGAGCCATCCATAGTTGATACAGTAGCACCAGTTCTGGAGAGATAATAATATGCAACTCCAAGATCCATGAAGAAGCAGCGGCTTCCCGGTTTGAAATTCAGGATGTCCAGTTCTGTGATTTTGCCACAGAAACCGATGATTCCAGAATGATAAAGCCAGTTGATAGCACGATAGCAGGTTGCTTTAGAAAGATTACTGGAGTAATTCTTTGTAACGAGCTTTTGCAGTTCTTCACTTATACTGTCCTCATCTAATCCTTTCTTTTCACGAAGCAGAATACGGCAGATGCTTAAAAAGATGTTGGTAAAAACACTAATATCTGTGATGTCATCAAAGTACCGCATAGATTCGTTTAAGAAAATGCGGATGATTCTAACAAGCTCTTTTTGAGCTGCTTCCACGTCTTTTGTGTTAAGGTATGTTTCCACAACCTTTGGATAGCCGCCAATCTGTCTATAGATGTCGTAAACATTCTTTAATTCGTCATATAGTTCCGGTACGGTGTCATCTGCATGATCCAGTGGAAGTGATAGATATTTCTGAAAAAGCTGGTCATCCAATGCTTCCAAAAACTCTTTAAAGGAAAGGGTATAAATACGGATACTGGTAATATCTCCACTGGAGAATTTGAATTCCGGTTCCAGTACACGTCCCAGATAACTTCCAGTTACAATGAAATGCGCTTGAAAATAGCGGGTAAATTCTCGGATACGGTTGAATATCTCTGAGGATTCCTGAATTTCATCAATAATGATGACTGTATCGTTGGTATCTTCAAAATCCGGATCGAAGAGTTTAAAAGCATCGTGAAGCGGCTGCTCCGGTCGTTTTGTACCGGGAGTCCAGTCTGTGGCTTTTTTGTAACATTCCATAAATTGTTTGCCGGACAAATCAAACAGGTTAATGTAGATCTTGTGCCTGAAGTTCTCATCCGCAAATTTATTGATAATATATGTTTTTCCGACCTGTCTGGCACCATTCACTTCCAAGGTGCTGTGGACGGTATCGTTTTTCCAATCCAGAAGCTGATCGTAAACTTTTCTTTTCAGATACATGGGAAATGCTCCTTTCTTTCAACTGTTCCTATTATATCAAAATATGAATGGATAATATAGAGGGTAATTTCTGATAAATGATGAATTGTCTAGTCTGAGCAGTTCTTCACGGGTATTCCGGTTTCTGTCATTACTTTTTCGTACTGAAGAAGCTGTTCCCAGGTCAGCCATTCCGGTTTCTGATCTGTGGGAAAACCATTCCATAATTCTTTCATACGGGCAATATGGTTTTGAACGCTATGATTGCATAGGATAGACGGACTGCGATTTCCGTAGCCCAGATAGTATTCACAGTCAGACTGTAATTTACTTAACATCCGGTACTCGAATTCATAGGAACTTCTTTGATACGGAGCCGGATGAAATGTGTACTCCTGCTGTATGGGATGGGAAGGTTCTCCATCAATATGGTTAAAAGATAAAGAATAAAGATTCGGTTCAGGCTCTTTGCCAAGGTCAATATCCTTCCACAACTTTCCGAATTGGTCCTTATATACCGGACAGGAAAAATCATCCATGCCAGTATACTCAAGCACTAATTTTGTTTTTGCATTTTCATTCATTCTATTAGACCATCCTTTCCTTTATTGCAGACATTGAGGTATATTATTGGGCGCTGTTTCTGCATTCCACTGCAGCTTCGCACGTACATCCATCAGGATGATTCCTAACTGGTTTTCTCCGCAGTTATTGACTTTGCCCCAGAAATAGTCACCCCAGTTGTTTCCTTCAATAAGTGTGGACTCTCCGGTTGCAAGAAGTTTATCCCGGAGTTCCGGGTTCTGCATGAATTTGCACATGCAGATTTCATACATGAGCCGGACTTTCACTTTTTCCCAGTCCGGGCGTAATGTAAGATCTCTGCCGAGTTTCTTTGCATCAGAAGGATTATGCATCCGAAAAATACAGAATTTGCGTTGCTCTCTCGCAGAGAGTGTTTTCTGCGCTTGAAAAGCAGCTTCATTATTTGCATAGGTTTGTCCCATGTAAGAGACCGGTGCCGGATAGAAATTGCTTAGAAAAGCATAATCTCCCCGAAATTCATTGATCTGTGTAGGTATGCGCTTGCTTGTATTTGTTTGATTCATTATAAATTCCTCCTTTGTAAAAGAGGTGCGGCCTTTCAGCCACACCTCAAAATAATTCTCATCTATTGCAGAGATGGTTATGCAATCATCTCCAAAAATTCAGCTTCTGTAAGAATTGGAATACCAAGGCTCTGGGCTTTTGCCAGTTTGCTGCCGGCTTTTTCCCCGCAGATCAGGTAATCGGTTTTCTTTGTTACAGAGCTGCCAGGTTTGGCACCAAGCTCCAGAATCTTATCGTTGATACCGTCTCTGGTAAAATGCTCCAGTTTCCCTGTTGCTACGATGGTACATCCTGTAAATTTGTTTTCTTTTGTCATAATGGTCTCTTCCTTTCTTTGTTCAAATGTGAATTCGTTCTGTAAGTTTTTCCATAAATCAAGATTTGCTTCATCTGCAAACCAGGAATGGATGTTGTGATTTAAGATTTCGCCAAAATCCTCTAACTGAGTGAAGTCGTAATCTCCGACAGCCGCCTGTTCAAATGCAGTTAAATTTCCGGAAAATACGGTGTCCAGAATCCGGCTTTTGGTTCTGCCGATCATAGGAATATCCATGGAAACCAGATAGCGGACAAAGCTGGTCCTCCGGCTGGCGTTGATGGATTCCCACAAGCGGTCGAAAGATTTCTCACCATATCCGTCCAGTGCCACAATATCTTCCCGGTGTTCCTCCAGATGATAGATGTCCTGAAAAGAGTGCAGATAGCCCAGATTCAGGAATTTTTCTAAAGTGGCTTCTGACAGTCCTTCGATGTTCATTGCCTTCTTGCTGGCAAAATGGACAAACCTTCTTGTGATCTGGCTGTCGCACTGCGGATTATCACAATGCAGAGTTTCTACGGTGCGACCGTCGCTGGTCTTACGGCTGTAGGTTCTGGTTTTGGAACCACAGCAAGGGCAGACCGGAGGCGTGATGTCGGTATACCTTCCACGATCCAGATTATCCTCTATATGTGGGATGATCATGTTTCGTTTGGAAACAAGAATCCGGCATCCGGGTACAAGCTCCAGATTTTTGATAAAGGTCAGATTATGAAGGGAAGCTCTGGAAACATCACAGCCGTCAATCTCCACGGTATCGAAGATGCCGACCGGAGCAATCTCTCCGAATCTGGTCGGTGTCCATTCAATTTCACGCAAGAAAGTTTCGTAGGTATCATCCTCAAACTTATAGGCGAGGCCGTCCTTATAGTGGTGTCCGGTTTTTCCGCAGCTTTTGGAGTAGCTGAGACTGTCAAAAATCATGACAATGCCATCGATAGGAAGATGTAAATTTGCTGCTGTGGATACCAATTCCTGAATGAATTTCTCCGCATATTCTTTTGAAAGTCCGGTTCCTGAAATTGAGAAAAACGGGCAGTAACCAAAGCCCAGGTGTGTTAAACCTTCTAATTTGCAGGCTCTGCTGTCCGGGAAGGGAACATCCTCCATTCCTTCTAATACATTGAACGGAAGAAAGCGAACACAACGTCCGATACAGTTCTTCGGATCAAGACTTCGTACTGATCCGGAAGCAAAATTACGTCCGTTTTTATAAGGTTTTCCATTTCCATCACGCAGAGTATCTTTCAGACGTTCAAAATCATTGGTTGGTATAAAAGACTCACCGGTAATGACCAGACGTTCTTTGTGTGGAATGGTAAGCGGTACATTTAAAAATGCCGGGATATTGTGTGTAATATCTTCCCCCACTTCACCATCTCCACGGGTAGAAGCCTGAATCAGTCTGCCATCTTCGTAAATGAGTTTGGTAGTCAAACCGTCCAGTTTCAGCATAAAGAGAACTTCCTGTCCTTTCATGAAATCTAAAAGCTCTGAAATCAGTTTTGTTTTCTCAAGCGAGAGCAGTGGAATCGGATGGGTGACTTTGGCAAGTTCACTGACCGGATAATATCCAACCGTCTGTGTCGGAGAATTTGACAGGATGAAACCAGTCTGTTCCTCCAGTTCCTTCAGTTCGTCAAAGAGTCGGTCATACTCGGCATCAGATACCAGAGGGGCATCCTGATTGTAGTAGGCATGACGGTATTCATTGAGTTGTTTTACAAGATTCTTAATTCTTTTGACTGACATAGAGTCTCCTTTCTTTTGTGGCGTGCCAGTTCCGGAATCATTTGTTTCCGTAATCCTCCTTTCCCTGCGTTCAGGCATAAAAAAAGAGAATGACGCTTATGTTCATTCTCAAAATAGATGCAGTTTCCTGCAAAATAAAAAAAGCCAGAAGTCCCTGCTGCTTGTTGGGCATAGGAAAACTCCTGACTACGTTTCAAACCTAAACTGCGTGTGATAAATCCTTTCCGGATTGACACAAATAATTGATATAAGAACAGTATAACACTAGATGTAGTATATGTCAAATGAAATAGATTCCTCAATGAAGCTTTTGCCTTATGTTGATGACAAATTTGTCGGCTACAGGAATAAAAGCGTTCAGGATTTCAGATTTGCCCTAAGCGAAGGAATTCGTAGCCAGGTATTTTTTGCCACTTTCGTGGAGAAAGTCGAAAACCAGATAAAATCAATCTCTGTCATAAATGCCTCTAAACTGTTTTTACATCGTAGTGGTTATGCAAGTTCTAAATTTAAAAATAATTTTCACGAATAACTAACTTTTCTATATGCTGAATTGTCATAAAATATAGATTATTAAATTTGAAAGCAGATTGAAGGTGATAAACATGAGAAGTTATAAACGGTATACCAGGCGAAAGAGACTTTTGAAGCAAATCGCTGTGGTTGCTTTAGTGTTTATATTGGGATTTGTGCTTTTGCGGGCTGTTTCGTATATGGCGATTCAGGGTGAAATTCCGATGATTAACAGTTTCAATCTATTTAGAAGGGAAGCTGATACTTCTTTTGGATGGAACTTGATTCTTGTAAATGACGATTATTGTGTTCCCCGTAATTATGAGGTAGAACTCACAGAATTATCAAACGGAGAAAAAGTGGATTCGAGAATCTATCCTCAGCTTCAGCAGATGTTTGATGATGCCAGAGCTGAGGGACTTGAATTATTTGTAAGGGAAGGGTACAGGACAACTCAGGATCAGAAAGATATTATGAATGAGAGAATTCAGCAGTATCAGGATGAAGGCTATTCACGTGGGGAGGCAAAAAAACTTGCGAAAGAATATGTTGCCGAACCTGGAACAAGTGAGCATGAACTTGGGATAGCCGTTGATATCAATGCGGATACGTCCAAGTGTTCTTCGGATGCTGTTTATACATGGCTTGCCAATAATGCATATAAATATGGTTTTATTAAAAGGTATCCTGATAATAAGATAGAAATTACAGGAGTGAACAATGAACCCTGGCATTATAGGTATGTAGGGGTGGATGCTGCCCTGGAAATGCAGAAAAAAGGATTGTGTCTGGAGGAGTATATCGAGACTCTAAAATAAAAATTAAAAAATAATTTATCTTTAACTAACTTTTTATGCTTGTTAGGTGTCTTAGTATATAGGAGGGTAAAATATAGGGGGCAAATGAGGAAGGAGGAATGAGATGACTTCTGACTTCTTATTACTACAGAAAATCAGAAACGGCAACAACCATGCAGGTAATCAGTTTGTTGAAAAATATTATTCTTTTATCTATCAATATTGCTTTCTGCACATCCACAATCAAGAATGTGCAGAAGATATGGTACAAGAAACTTTTGTGAGGTTTTTCGGAGCGCTGATGAGCGGAGCTGAAATAGGAAAGGCGAAGAGCTATCTATACAGCATAGCGGGAAATATCATTAAAAACTACTATAAAAAAAAGAAGGAAATATTATTGGATCAGTTGCCGGATATAGAAAAGGATAATCTGACAGAAATAGAAATCCGGCTTGATGTAGAACGGGCGTTGGATCTGCTTCCGGAAGAAATAAAAGAGACGGCAATCTTGTTTTTCTTTCAGGGGTTAAAACAAAAAGAAATTTCTGATTTATTACATATAAAATTATCACTTGTAAAATATCGTGTTTCGAAAGCAAAAGAATTACTGTCAAAACAGTTGGAGGAGGGAAGAGATTGAAGCAGTATCAGAGAAAAATCAAGGAGTATAAATCCTTGATACAGAAGGAATATATACAGGAAACGGCAGTTTGCACAGTAATGGAACGGTGTTCAGACATTGTGAGCCGTCAGGATAACAGACGGGCGTCATATTTCGAATTTTTATTTGAGCAGTTCAAATTTATCAAGAAAAGATGGTGGGCCCTGCAGGGAGGAATCCTGTTTCTGCTTTGGATTCTGCTGGCGGACTCAGATGGAGGAGCAAATACAGAGCGGACACTGGGGGCTATGTCGGTGATGTTTTCTGTGATGATCGTACCTGAAATCTGGAAGAACCGGAGATTTTCTGCAGTCGAGATCGAAAAAACGGCATTCTATTCACTGCGCCAGATCTGTGCTGCAAGGACATTGCTATTTGCAGCAGTGGATCTGGTTATGATTACAGCTTTTTTCAGTATTTCAGTTTATACACTACAGATTTCGGCATACCGGATCATCATAGATTTTCTAGTGCCGCTTAATGTTTCCTGTTGTATCTGTTTCCGACTATTGTATAGCAAATGGAATGATATGGAGCATATTGTTGTTTTTCTAAGTATATCCTGCATACTGATTTGGACGCTGATTGTGTCCACAGATTCTATTTATCAGAAAATTTCGGTACCGATCTGGGTTGGCTTGCTGATCATATCGTTTGGTTATCTGATCTTTTGTGTTCACAAATCGCAATGTAACTGCGAAATAAACTGGGAGGTGAAGTCGAGTGGAACTGCAATTTAAAAATGTAACAAAAGCTTATGGAGATGTACATGCAGTAGATCACGTAACACATTCTATGGAGAAAGGTGTATATGGGTTATTGGGAGTAAACGGAGCGGGGAAAACCACTTTGATGCGGATGCTGTGTACAGCGATAAATCCGACAAGCGGAGAAATCTTGTGGAATGGAAAGGATATCTTCAGTTTGGGAGCATCTTATAGAGGGATACTCGGTTATCTGCCGCAGAATTACGGGTTTTATCCGGATCTTTCAGTGTATGACTACATGATGTATATTGCATCCATCAAAGGACTCCGTCCCATCGTGGCAAAGAAAAGGGCTTTAAAACTGCTAGAGCAGGTCGGGATGGCTGAAAAGCGAAAAAAAAAGATGCGCACTTTATCAGGGGGAATGATCCGGAGAGTCGGAATTGCTCAGGCGATGTTGAATGATCCGCGGATATTAGTATTGGATGAGCCAACCGCCGGTCTTGATCCGAATGAGAGAATCCGGTTCCGAAATCTGGTCAGTGAATTGTCGGAAGACCGCCTTGTCCTGCTGTCTACCCACATTGTGTCAGATGTCGAATACGTGGCAAATGAAATCATATTGATGAAAGAAGGAAAATTTTTCTATACAGGAACATCGGATGAGATTATTTTGTCTATGGATATGTCAGTATGGAATTGTACTGTTCCTAAAAGGGAACTGAATAATTATATGAAGAAATATCTGACTGGAAATGTAAGGACAGTTGCCGACGGAGTGGAACTAAGAGTCCTTTCAAAGACGCCGCCGGCAAGGAATGCAGTACAGGTGGAGACAACACTGGAGGATGCATTTCTTCTGTATTTTGGAGAAAAGGCAGGTGATAAAGATGATGTTCAAATATGAGTTGAAAAAGATCTTTTCTAAGCGGGTTAATCAGGTTTTGCTTGCGGCAGTGCTTGTGGTGACGATTATTTATTCCGGTATGGCAATCGGAAGTATGCGCTATGTGGATGAAGAGGGGCAAAATCACACTGGGATTGAATCGGGACGGCTTCTGGCTGAAAATATCAATCAATGGAAAGGGGAACTTACAGCGGAGAAAATTTCCGAAGTAATAAATGATTACAAGACGATATCTGCCAAATATCCGGATGAAATACCAAATACAGAATATGGAAAAACAGTACAGTCATATTATGATATTTATAGTTTTGTAATTGGCATAATGACTCCAGATTCAGAATGGAATGAAAGTGTAGTATATCAGCTTTCAGATGAACAGCTACAGAATATCTATACAATCTATCAGGACAATATGAAGAAAATAGTGGAAGAGTATGGTACTACACCTGAAAAGAGAAGTTATCTGGAAAGCGTTTATAAAAAGATAGAAATACCTTTTATGTTCGAAGCAAAAGATTCCTGGACTACGATGACAATGTACGCACAAACTTATGTACTGTTAATGGCAGTGATCATAGGTTTTTTGGTAGCTGGTATATTTTCCGGAGAGTTCCGCCCGGGAACAGAGGATGTTTTTTTTGCCACTAAATATGGAAGAACGAAGGCAATAAAAAACAAGATTTTTGCGGGAATACTTGTGTCAACGGTTACCTATTGGATCGGAGTGGGGGTATTGTCTCTTATCTCATTTGCAGTAATGGGAACAAGCGGATTTTTCACGCCGTATCAGATTGATGATCCATACAGTATTTATGTTATGACATATGGAGAATATTATTTGCTGATACTTGTGGGCGGGTATATCGTGACAATGTTTTGTGCTGCGTTGACTATGCTGGTGACAGTTAAGATGCATACACCGAATCTGGCGATTTGTATCCCGTTTTTCCTGCTTTGTATGATGCCGTTTATCGCAAGAGTATTACCGGCATTTGATGCTTTTTTCAATTTGCTGCCAACTGTATTGACTAATATTTTTAATGCAGTGAGGACGCCGATTCTTTTTCAGATTGGTTCGTTTGTATTTCGTCAGATTTCGTTATTGATGTTTCTGTACATCTTATTATTTATTGTACTGTTGCCTTTAATATATATAGGTTATAGTCGATATGGGTTAAAGAAGAAATAATATTACGAACGTCTGATAAAGCTATTGAAACTTTCGGCTGTTACTGCAGAAATTTTATGATCCGGATAAAAAAGAGGGCTACTGATAAATTGCGTAATTGTGCCTCTTTATATAAAAGAGAAATTAAATGACATCACGTGAACTCGTTCGGGATATGTTTATAAACTATTTCCGGATATTTGAAAAAGATCAGGAAGGGTTGAAAAGCAGGTGATACCATGGGAAAGTAATGATTCTTACGTTTTCTGATTCCGAGGAAGAAATTCTGAATAAGATTAAATCGGTTCTAGTCTGTGAAAACACAGTAGAGTTTATGGATAATGTAAACATTCAAAAGTTGAGATTCCCAAGTCTGGAAATAGACCAGCTTCAGCGTTGTGTAATCAGAGAAGATAAGACAGTGGGGCTTACCCGACATGAATATGATCTGCTTCTATATCTTGCGTTATCTCCTAATCGGGTATTCACGAAAGAACAGATCTATCAGCATATCTATGAGGAAGCGGAGTCAGAAGTGAATAACCGAATTTACGGTCTGATTAAGAACTTGAGAAAGAAAATAGAAGAAAATCCGGAAACACCGCACTACATAGAAACGATACGTGGTGTTGGTTATCGCTTTCGGGCATAAAAGGAGCCGTCCGGCAATGGGCGGCTCGAAGTGTTTCTCTTGTTGTTTATTTATTGTTTTTTTCGTTGTATACTGATAAAACGAGGTGATAAAAGTGGCATATAGAATTTTGATCGTGGATGATGACATCGAATTATTAAAGATGTTAAAGAACTATTTTGAAATCAAACGATATGATGTAATGATGGCAGAAGATGGCACAGATGCTTTGGAAAAAATCCATAAGAAACCGGATATTATCTTGCTGGACATCAATATGCCTAAAATAGACGGATTAGAGGTATGCAGACGTATCCGGGGCAAAGTAACTTGTCCCATTATCTTCCTGACGGCAAAAGTGGAGGAGCAGGACAGGGTAAACGGGCTTTTATCCGGTGGGGATGACTATATACTGAAGCCGTTTAGTCTGAAAGAACTGGATGCTCGTATTATTGCACATTTGAAGCGTGAGGAGCGTCATAAAGGGAAGTCTGAATACAGATTCCACGGAGACCTCAGTATTGATTATGGAGCAAAGAGGGTTCAGATCGGTGAAAATGATTTGGAGCTTACGAAGCTGGAATATGCAATCATTGAGTTTTTGTCCATGAATCCAGGACAGGTTTTTGACAGGGAGCGGATATACGAAAAGGTGTGTGGTTATGATGCGGAAGGTGACAGCCGTGTTGTTACGGAACTGATCCGGAGAGTGAGAAAGAAACTGGCGGAATATACGCAGACAGAATACATTGAGACAGTATGGGGGATGGGGTATCGATGGAAAAGATAAGAAATTTATCCTTGAAAAAGACAATGGTTTTATATACGATACTCAGCTTGATTGTCACTTTTTTTCTTTCTGTGTCAATTATTGAGATTGCCGGGCAGATACAGGAGGAGGTCTGGTGGAAGTACGTGGATCAGGACGAGTATTATCAGGCAATGAATGACCGCAATGAAAATTTTGAGGTAGTGGTACCGAGACCGAATCAGAGTAAAATGAGCAGAATGGACTGGCATATTTCAGAAACCTGTGATTTCCTTCAGACGTACGGAGTATTGCTTTTTTCTTTTGCCGGATGTGGAATTGCGGTCAGCCTGTTTTACAAAAATAAATTAAAGAGACCGATTCAGGAACTGAAGATGGCATCACAGATGATTGCGGAGGAAGATCTGGATTTTCATATGGCTTATGAGAACGAGGACGAGATGGGGATGCTGTGCAGGGAATTTGAAAGGATGCGTGGGCAGTTGGAAGAAAATAACCGTAGACTTTGGCAGATGATCGAAGATGAGCGGGTACTGCGTGCAGCGATTGCCCATGATATCCGCTCGCCGCTTGCAATCATGCGGGGATATCAGGAAATGCTTTTGGAATTTGTTCCGGAAGATATGCTTGATCAAGAGAAAATGATGGAGATGTTAAGGGGCGGTATGCTTCAGATTGAACGGATGAACCATTTTATTGATGGTATGCGGAAGATGACGAAACTGGAAGAACGGGAATTAAACTGTTCCGTGGTGGATATCCGGCAGTTGATCAGCCAGATAAAAACGCTGGCAGAAGTCATGGAAGAAAAATCAGAAAAGGACTTCACGGTAACGGCAGTGGGAGAGTCGGAAACTCTGGTCGCAGATGCGGAAATCATCATGGAAGTAGCGGATAATCTGTTGTCCAATGCATTCCGCTATGCCAGTCAGAAAGTCGGGCTGAAGCTGACAGTGACGGCGCAGGATCTGAAAATGAGTATCAGTGATGACGGAACGGGATTTCAGGAAAATACCGATACGGTGACACAGGCGTTTTATCATGAAAATTCGCAGGATGATTTAAAGCATTTTGGAATGGGTATGTATATCAGCCGTATCTACTGCGAACGGCATGGCGGGAAACTGCTGATAAAAAATGCAGCAGATGGTGGTGCGGAAATTGAGGCAGTGTTTAAAAATTATGTATCAGAAAAACAACAGCAGAAATAAATGGCTGTTGTTTTTTTGTTGTGATTTGTAGGCTATGCTGTTTGTAGAAAAAAGAAAGGCGGGATGACTTATGAAAGCGATCATAAAAAGGAATCTGAAAAATTATCTTAAAAATCCGATATTTTGGACCGGTTTGATTGTTGTTTTAATCAGTATGTACCAGACACTTGCACCTTATCTGTCCATTCATTACGTGAAGCCGGATGAAACCTTCAGGAAGGTAAAAATGGCTTCCGATGGGGATGTTATGGAGGGATGTATTCCGGCAACACCGGATAAGGAGAGAGAACTGTGGGAGAAAGAGATTGTAAAGATACTTCAAGACACAGAGAATGGGTTTGGCATGTCGGAAGCAGAGGCGGAGGCAGTGATATCTGAGATGAAACAGATGGAGATTACGGAGGCGTGTCAGTATCTGAAAACGGAATACCACTTTAATGGTGCCAATTATGTGTATGAGGACGTTTCATGGTATCAGGGAAGCCCGGAGGAAGTCAATCGGTATATCAGAGAAAATCTTGAGAAACATCCATTCTCCTATTATTTCGGAAGAAAATTTACAGATTTTGCAAGCCTGCATATGGCATTCTTTGCAACGGTTCTGCTGGCGTTTTTATTTTTCCAGGATATGAGGAAAAATACTTATGAATTGCTGCACACCAAACCGATGACGGCTTTTCAATATATTGCCGGGAAAATAAGCAGTGGATTTCTCATCATGACGACGGCACTGGTCATTATGAATATCGTATTTATCATTTTGTGTTATGCCACGGCAGTAAAATCAGGATTTGCTATGAACATACTGGATTTTGTTCAGAATTCGATCCTGTATGTCCTGCCGAACATCCTGATGATCTGCTGTGTGTATGCGGTTACAGCGCTGCTGTTTAAGAATCCGCTTCCAGCGGTTCCGGCGCTGGTTCTTTATATCATTTATTCTAATATGCTGACATGGGACAGCAAAGGACAGTGTCATGCAAAACCATTCTCTATTATGGTTAGATTTCCGGGGAATTTTTTTGAAACGGGATTGCCATATCGGGTATATCTCAATCAACTGCTTCTTGTGGCAGCATCCATACTGCTCATGTTTATAGCGGTGTGGATGTGGAAAAGGAGGAGAGTACATTGAAGAAAGAAGTAAAAATATGTATGCCATATTATAAAATTGCATATTCAATCGCTTTTGTTGTGATATTGAGTGCAATCCAGCCTGTTGTATACGCAAACGAAATCGGAGGGGCAGTGGAAAGAGCTGTTTCGCTTCTGGCAGTCGTTTTCTGTGCAGATACTTATCTGGTGGAAGTGCAGAGCAAACGCTCGGAAGTATTCTGCCTTTATAATCTAAAAAAGCAGGCAGGGGTAGTTTATAAAAGACTATTTGTGCAGGTAGCTTATCTGATTGGAATCAGTTTGTTGGCATATGGACTCTTTTATTGGCAGAAACCGGTGAATCTGACAGAAGAATTAGATGGCGGTGCCTTGTTTGGAATTTATTGTATTGCGATTCCCGGAACTGTTTTGTTTTGGAGTGTGCTTTCCGTAACTGTCAGCAATCTGGTTCGAAACAGATGGATTGGTATGGGTGTCGTGCTGCTTTTCTGGTTTTTCTCTATTTCCGGAAAGGCAACTCAGTTTTTGAAAAACTGGGGACCATTTTCCTACGGAACTTGTGATTTCGGTAAGCTGACAGAGTGGAGATGGCTTGGCGGGAAGGTGCTGTGCGTGGTATTTGCGGGGATGATGCTTGCATTTGTTCCTAAGATATTAAAGAAGAGAGGGTAAGATTATGAGTATAAGAATAGACGATTTAACAGTAACATTTAAAAATGGAGTGACAGCGGTAGATCATGTGGATCTGGAAATCCCACATGGGATATTTGGTCTGTTAGGTGAAAATGGTGCAGGAAAAACAACGTTGATGCGGGTGCTTACAACGGTGCTTGCACCCACAAGTGGAAAAGTTCTGTTAGATGGTACGCTATATTGCGAAGCAAATTACGAAAAGATACAGAAAAAGATTGGGTATCTGCCACAGGAAATTGATCTGTATCCGTCTTTGACTGTTCGAGAATGTCTGGAGTATATGGGAGATCTGGCTGGAATTGAGAAAAGAGAAAGCAAGAAAAGGATTGATTACTATCTGGAGAAGACCAGTCTTGCAGACCATCAGAAAAAGAAAATGCGGCAGCTTTCAGGTGGAATGAAGCGAAGAGTTGGATTAGTGCAGGCATTACTCCATGAGCCGGATTTTTTAATTGTGGATGAACCAACAACAGGGCTCGATCCGGAGGAACGCATCCGTATCCGTAATTTACTGGTAGATTTTGCAGAAGAACGCACCGTATTATTTTCAACGCATGTGGTGGAGGATCTGATGGCAACCTGTAATCAGCTTGCGGTTATGAAAAAAGGTAGATTCCTTTATACAGGAACAATGAGGGAATTATTGAATAAGGCAAGAGGGCATGTATGGGAATGCTGTACAGAGGACGAAAGCCTTGCAAGAGAATTAGAAAGAAAATATCATATTTCCAGTAAGCAGTATACGGAGGAAGGAATTAGATTAAGACTGTTAGGGGAGAATATGCCGTCAGAAAGTGGATGTATAGCTTGTGACGTAACTTTGGAAGATGCATATATCTATGTAACCAATCGATAAACATTGTTAATGAGGAGTGAAAGCTAAATGCTAAGAAAAGCAGGTGATGTTATGGGAAAGTGATGATTCTTACCATTTCTGATTCCGAAGAGGGAATCCTGAATAAAATTAAATCAGTTCTAGCCTGCGAAAGTACGTTAGAAGTTATGGAGATTACAAATTCTGAAAAGTTGACATTCCAAGGTTTGGAAATAGACCAGCTTCAGCGGAGCGTAATCAAAGATGGTAAGGTTGTGGAACTTACCAGACATGAATATGACCTGCTTTTTTATCTGGCCTTATCCCCCAATCGGGTATTTACAAAAGAACAGATTTACCAGCATATTTATGAGGATGTGGAGTCAGAAGTGGATAACCGTGTCTATGGGTTAGTCAAGAATCTGAGAAAGAAAATAGAAGAAAATCCGGAAGAACCGCACTACATAGAAACGATACGTGGTGTAGGCTACCGTTTTCGGGCATAAAAAGAGCCGTCCGATTGGGCGGCTCGAAGTATTTAAACAGCAGTTTTCTTCACTGCCTGTTTATAGTTACCGGTAGCATCGTAATCTCCAGAGAGGAGCAGATTCTGGCGAAATTGCTCCAGTTTGATCTTGAAGCGTTTCCCATCCTCAACAGTCGTAAGCATGGTAAGAGCTTCTAGCATTCCCTGAATATATCCGGTTAGCAGGTAATATCTGCAGGGTTCTTCCGATGGTGAGATATTGGACAGGGTTTCTTCCAGATGTTCCTGACGTTCCCTGAGCCATGCATCCCAGACATCCAGTTCCAAATCAGTCATGGTGTTCCTCCTTTAAATCTGATGATAATCGTCTTTGGTGTGGAGGGGAGAAGTTTCATGCACAAGCATTTTTCTGCTCCAGATCCAAATATGGATTTGTAAATTCAAAAATAATAAGTTCATCCGCATCGAACATGAGCTCCAACTCTTTTAGTGTAGCTGCTGGATATCCGCAATCTCTGAATCGTTCTAATACGTCTGTTTCCGTTTCAAATGGTTCACCGTCTTCCAGCTTTTCTCCGATTATTAAGCCACATGGAGTCAATAGGCTTTCTTCATATAAGCGGACACAATATCGGTCAGGGAAAAATAGGTGTGCTTCATCCGTGTTATAATAAATTCGTTCTCCAGGTTCTATGCTTTGCATCACAAAGGGAACATGATATGCAGCGGCTATCGCCTGATATGCTTCATAAAGTGGAGTCCATGCTGTCTCTAAAGAAAGTAGAATATACGTATCATTCCATTCCATGTAGCTGACATTTCCACGAAGAGATATTCCGGTGGAATCTATTTTCTTGTGGGAAAATAAATTGCCAATCCAGCATAAATCAGGATTCTGGTTCAGAATGATGTAGGTTTCCAGGTCCTCCCACAAGTCATATAGTCCTTCCGGATTTCCTTCTGTATAAAAGATCACATCATCACAGCAGATATTTGCCATTACACATCCACCTCCGTTCCAAAAGTTTCACCCATATTCTGGTTGGGAACCGTAAGGTTTACAGGGGATAAGGTGCCAGAGGCAAGCCATTGTTCGATTGCATCAATTACCTGCTCCAGCGTGTCGTTATAAGCCACATTGCAGTCTTCCAGTCGGAGAAACTGCAGGTATGCTTCATGAAGAAGGCTTGGATCATCACGCAGCGTTTCATATGGAAGGTTGCAGAGTCCGATTCTTTCCTCCAGACGTTCCATGGAGCGGCGGATGAAGTCGCAGGAAATAAATTGTTCCCGGTAGATGTTATAAGCAGCTTCAAGCTGGTCATAGGTCAAAATAAATGAGACTTTCTCGCAAGGATTAGATGGTTGTTCTTTCATGGTAAATTCCTCCATTCATACTATGATTGGCTGGTGGTACGGATTCTCTTTGTTCGGGAGTAAGATGTACCAGTAGTTTCCAGCGCAGGTCGATTTCTCGGTGAATCCAGGTATCATTTTCATAAACTTCATGTGTCAAAAAATTGTAAATTGTCGGTTCTTTTTCTATATCATCCAGATCTGCGACCAGACAAGTTGCCTGATTCACATAGGGCCAGAGTGCCTGTTCGACCATATGGCGTAGTTCCAGTATCAGAGGATATATCTGTCCTACATCATAGGTTTTGGACATGCAGGAGCTGATTTTCTTCAGCATCCCGGAAGTTTGTATCATCTGGTTGATGACGGTACATTGTTCCTCCACATCTGCATCCGGATTCAGGACCAGCCGGTGGAGCAGCACAGATTTTGCATAGGCAGAAGCGGTCAGGTTGATGTTTCTGACCAGTTCTTCATACGGCTGCTTATACTGTGTCTTCAGCACTTCCAGAGGCACATGTTCCCGGTTCTTCTTTAAGGTGGAGAGGAGCCCCGAAAGGCAGCTCTCCAGTTCTTCCATTCTTGTCAAGCACACATCGCCTCCAGCTCCATCGGAACACGGGTGTAGCTGAGACGGTAAATACTGTTGCAGGTCTCAAATACCACACCGTTTTCGGATACTTCCAGAATACTCTGCACCGGACTGGTAGCAAAGGTCTGGTTATAACTATAGATCCACGCCCGTTCTCCCAGATGGAGGGGCAGGGACAGGATTCCGGTGAGGACATATTCTTTCTTTTGGGTGGTGTGTAAGGTTATATTTGTATTCTTCATTGATTTCACGCTCCTTTCCTTACTTAATTTTGTTTGCAATTACGGCAGCGACCAGTTTAGCGCATCCCAATTCCATCTCGGATAAATGCTGTCCGGTTCTGGAACAGAGAAGAAGTGCCAGCGGCTCTCTGTCTTCCCTTAAAATCGGGAAAAAAGCACAAACCGGTTGACGGGTGTTGGATACCGGGTAGACAGGGCAGTTCTCAGCAGAGATCAGTTCCTGGCCGTCCGCAACCAATTCGGCGAGTTCTTCTGTAACGGGAGTGCCTTCCGGAAGATAGATGCCCGCAGATACGAGTATGTGAGCCTCACTGCAAATTGCGATACCACAGTGGATGACACTGTAGAGGACGGAAAGATAGGAAGCCATTTCCTCTTTTCCGTTTAAGTGGGTAGGGCATTTGCGTAAAAGCAGCTCCATTCCCACATTTTCCAGTTCCAGTGCATCTCCGTCTGAGAGCTTCATTTGTTTCCGGATTTCTGCCGGGATGACGATACGCCCCTGAGAGTCCATGGTCCGGATGAGTGCAATATTCATAACTAAAGTCTCCTTTCTTAAAAAGAGGAGAAGCAGTAAAGTACCGCTTCTCTTCTGAAAATTTAGGCAGCGTAAGGCGGAGCCTGTGCTGTCTGTTGCATTTGACTGTTCTGCTGGTCTGCCAGCATCCGTTTTCCGTTATTGATCAGTGATGCAGCAATCACCGTTTCCCAGTTGGAAATATAGGAATCCGTCCGCTTCAGAAGCGTGAACAGATCCATGTCGGTAAGCTGGATGGCTGTCGTCTTTTCGGACTGGAAGCTGCGTGGCTGCATGTAGGAACCACCGTTCTTATTCTGTGCTTTGATGCCTTTCCCATTTACAATCTGGATTTTCCATGGGCTTTTCATAGGCTGCCCTTTGGAATCATAGGGATGTCTGGAGATATAAAACATCTGGGCTGTGGAATAACCGTTCTGATCGGGATTGCCGTAGATCTTGCTCTGGCTCCATTCAAATTCCTGAAAACCGGAAGTGATCCGGGTTAAGAGGAACTGGATCTGTTCCGGTGCCAGGTTGAAACGGGTGATGATATTCCGGTCTCCGGTACCGTTGGAATAATCCTGAATGGTGATGCAGATTAAAGAATGTACTTTATGCCCGTTTTCCTGATATTCCCCTTTGGCATGTAGCTGTGCATAGTTGCCGAGTGGTGCGTAGCGGAGCCGGTCATAAAAGGCAATGAGTGCCCGGTCATTCTGGATCTTGCAGATCTGGTCGGTAATCCGGTTTTGATAAGTTTCATTCATGAGTATTCACCTTCCTTTATTTGAGATGCTGTTTGACAAGCTGTGCCATATTCTTTGGAAGCTCTTCCAGTTTCGTGATATCCAGGAATCCGTCCTTGTAAATCCTGCGGATATTTTCCTTATCGTCACCAATGGCAGCCGCAAACAGGATGACATCCCGTTTTTCGTATTCTTTCTTGATGCCCCGCAGATCTGCCTCTGCTTCCGTTCCGCTGTAGCCGTAATCGGCTGGCTGACCGTCAGAAATCAGGATCAGCAGCTTCTGAAGCTCCGGGCGTGTGCACAAATGCTCTGCTACGAAGCGGAGAGCTGCGCCGTCCCGGTTCCCGTTGCGGTCGCACATATCCATCAGCCGGTAACAGTCCTCATTGTCCACAGAATCAAATTCTGCATAGGAGTAAAGAGCAACGCCGCCTGCATCCGTGGAATGCCCGTAAATGGTGATAGGGATACCGAGGCTTTTACAGAAATCATAAAGGACAATGGCAGTCTTTCTTGCATGTGTCATCCGGTCACCCCAACCCATCGAACCACTCTCGTCAATCAGGAGGGCAACAGCCAGACGTTTTTCCTCTCCTGGAAGTCTGGTTCTGGTAAAGATGGTTCCGTCTGTCTTATAGAGAGCATGGGAGTCCAGACGTTTTCCAAACAGGAGATTCTTCTGCTTTCCGCCTTGCTGTTCTTCTTTCAAAAGCGGCAGGATGGTGCTTTGCAGCTTTTTGGAAGCCCGCAGGAGCGGGGGAGCAACTGTCTGGTATTCATTCTTCAGGTAATCGGAAACACTGGTCAGGCGATGGATGGTAACATGGATGCCTGCATGGGCATTGCCGTAATGAATATCATTGGCTGTTTTCTGCAGTTCCTCGGTCAGTTCCGTCTGACAGTCTTCCTGCACCTTTTCTGCAGCCACATCGTTCAAGATCCGGAACAGATCCTCTGCAGCATGCTCATAGCCGCTGCCCTGATACTGACTGACATAAGTGACGCCGGGGTTGTTTTCATCCAGAATGGTATTGGTCTTTGTAAGAGCGATGCGCCCGCCTTCTTCCGAAAGCACCTGTTTGGCTTCCTCTATAGCATCCTCTTTGGTACGTGGACCGGAAGGAGCATTGCCCTCATCATTCCCGCTTCCTTTTGGGGAAGCTGGTTTGATATTCTTTGGAATGGCACCGCTTTTTCCGGTCGGAAGAGGAGCGCCGCTGCTGACTTCATCCCCTAGAAGATCTTCCAGAGCATCGGCAGCGGAATCCTCGCCATGCATTTCCAATTCCTCCCGTGTTTTTTCGATGAGCGGCTGGATATAGTTCCAGGTCAGGGCTAAGAGCGCATTGGAAACCAGCATCCGGTCAGTGCCTTTTTCCGATTCCATTGCCGTATCCAGAAGATCGGTACAATCGGAAATGGTATCCAGATAATCCCCCTGATAGCCGGTGGGATTGTTGATGTTTCCGGTCCGGCAATAGGAAAGGATCAGGTTGGCAATGATGGAAAATGGCTGGTATTCTTTGTCAATTTGTTCCTGTATGGAAGGAATCTGTTCGGACATACGCAGGTTATTGAGTTCAATCCCCTGTCGGAAGGTGCCGTGGAATTCCTCACACATACGGTCTTCAATATGGATGTCTTCCAGAATGTTTTGAAAAGTTGCGGCGCATCGTGCCAGTGTCAGGCATCCGGCTTTGTCCTTTTCTTCTAACACTTCTTTGATCTCCTCCAGTGCTGTCTGATAAGCTGGAAGGGATAGCTCCGGCTCCTTCGGATAGAAGGAACCGTTTTCCAGACTCCTCAGATGAACAGCGTGGGCTGTGAAATCAGAATAGAGTAAGTGCCCCACTTCATGCCCGGTGAGCCCTGTCAGGCTCTGGGAACGTAAGAAACGGGTGGGGAAAGACTGGGTGATCGGGTTCGCTGCGTTGAGATGTACCTTATAATTGTCGGTATATGCAACGCCTGCCTGTTCGGAAATGTCCCAGTCCAGCAGTACCTGCAGTCCATACCGGTAACGTCCGGTAACGGCTCTGGCAAGGGAGGTCTGGTACTTCTGATAGGCAGCGGAGAGGAATAACTCCTCATCCGCAATGGAATCCTCTTTTGCCCGGATTCTTTAAATTTCTTTGGCTGTGATTCACGTGATATTCTTCCTTTCTTTTCTTAGATTTTTTGTCAGCAGTTCCTCCATCGTGCAGCCGTAATACACAGCAAGGCGAAGGACGGCATAAGCCATCGGGGAGGAGTTTGCATTTTCATAATTCATAATGGTTTTCGGGGGAAGATTTAAGATTCTGGCAACTGCCTTTTGTGATAACTTCGGTGTTTTGGCTTGCCGGAGATAAGACAGATTATCTGCCAGATGCTTTCGGATCTGGGCTTCTGTGAGTGCTGCTTTTCTCATAGGCGTGTCCTACGCAGCAAGCACAGTATCCAGACAGCTTTCTTCCACTTCCGTACGGTTCTCAGCATCGGCAGAGGCAGAGGCAAGCACCGTGTAACGGGCCGCTTCCCGGATATCCCCGCAGACCATGTAGGACTGCACCCAGGAAATCAGCTCCCTCATGCCACAGCAGCCATCTGTAATGAGATTTTCCCGGCAGTAGACAGCCATGGATTTGACAATGCGTGTCATCAGACGTACCGTTTTTGCATCCTTGCATCCGGTAACAGCCATGGCACGTTCTACCTGTGTATCCTCATCCGGTTCATCCAGATCAATCACAAGGTTCATTCGGGAAATGACAGACTGGTTCATCTGTTTACAGCCTGCATAGTCATTGTTTGTGGTGATTACGATGGTCGTATCCGGATGACGGTGGATGGTTTCTCCGTTTGGAAGATATACGCTGTTACAACGGTCTAAAAGGGAGTTAAGTCCAACCAGTACACCGGGATTAGCAATGACCGTAGGCTCCTGTATCTCAAGAATATACCCATAGCGGATGGCTTCGACTAGAGGCGTATCCACATACTGGAAGTTCTGTCCGGAGGTGTGTTCCTTATAATAGCTGTGCATTTCATCAAAAATCGTATCGATCAGCTTCTGGTAGGTGTCCTCGGCAGAAATTTCTTCATCATAGTTTCCGGTCAGCTTCTGATAGGCACCGGAGGGATCTAACTGGATTTCCTGAAAAGACGGGTACTGCCGCTGAAGCCGGGTGCGTTTTCCGTCCACATCCGGAAGAATCTGACCTAAAAGGTCGAATACCTCTGTATTTGCGGAACAGGTAATGCAGCGGTAAGGAAGGTGAAGTGCGGAAGCAATGGCTTTGGCTCCTTCGGTCTTTCCGGTACCTGCCGGTCCCCGTAAAAGAAAATTCCGCATCGGCTGTGTGGTATCCGTTGTCAGTTTTGCGTGTTCGCAGATCCGTTTGATTTCCGGAGGGATGATGTACCACTCTGCCAATGTCGGAACAGATACCTCCTCTTCCGGAGACAGCCTTCGGGATGCGGTCAGGATAAATTTCCCAACAAAATCATCTCTGGAAATGGCTGCCTGTGCTTTCTTAAATCCACTTCCTGGACGTAACACCTGAAAGTCTCCATGGAGCACTTCGGTTGGTGCATAGACCCCCTTCTGGATATTTAACGGTTTGATCAGCGACAATACGCCGTTTGCCGGAAGGTCAATCTTAACACCACCGGTCGGGAGACCTGATGCATAGCGGGTTCTCCGGTAAATGTTGTCGCAGAGAACGGCTGCTGTTTCCGCAGCGGCGTCCAGATCGGGATAACCGTTGTCCCGGTGCGCTTTTAATTCCTGATACTTTTCATTACACTCTTCATCTGCCAGAAAAACCGGCATCAGTGCGAACAGCAGAGCCGCACCGGACTGTTTGGAGTCTTTAAATTCGTATTTTTCCGGTGTGCTTTCCACATCCGGCGGAGGAGTATAGCAGCCTCCGTAAAACTTTCCGTTTAGCTGGTTGTAGACAACCACCTGAAGATCACCGGTTTTGCTCGGATATTCCGCCACAACAAAATTGTTGGATTGGGTACCGACCGCCCCAAGCTTTTCCGGCGGGGTACTGCCAACCGGGTTTTCCAGCTCCAGATAAGCAAGGACTGCCCGCAGGGTAGCTGCATGAAGCGTGGATTTTTTCCGTGGCTGAGTACAGTATTTGGATGCAATGTCATCAAAGATTGCATGGTCCGTATAATCCTCAAATGGTTCCGGGAGTTTGCGTTTGAACCCCCAGGTTGCTACGATGTTATTTGCCATGATTCGTTCCTCCTTCTTATGAGATCCAGGACAGTTCCAGTGCCTGCTCGGTCTCTTCTGTGGTCAATTCATCTTCAGTAAAAATCTCCGTCAATTCGCCCCAGTAATCTTTGGGCGGGAAATGTTCCAGCTTTCCCCGGACTTCCGGTTCAGTGCCGTTCAGAATATAGACATCTCCCTGCTCGTTGATAAACAGCTTTTCATAGCCCCTTGCCTGTAAGTCACCGACCAATTCCATCAGTAGCGGTTTCCCAATCAGGGAATACCATGATTTGGGATTAACGGCTGGTCTGGAATCCGGATTTCCTTCTGACGGTTCCTTTTTATGTAAGGATTCAATGGTCATCATCTGAAGCGTCAGACTGCCACGGGCATCCATGAGAATTTCCGCAAAATTATAACTTCCGGTATTCCGTGTGCGAATCCGTAATGGTTCCCCATCCAGTATCTGGGAGAGCGGTGGTTCTTTCACAAAATCCCATGTGGCATCCGGGAAGGCTTCCTTGAGCTTTCCGGTAATCTGGAATTTGATCTGTCTCCAGAGAATGGTTTCCAGATCAGGTGTTCCTTCCAGATGACGAGTTCTTTCTGGGCGTTTTCGTAGCTTATGCTCCCTGTTTTTCAGGCGTTCCGTGAAAAGCGGGAGAAGATAACTGAACAGCGTGACTCCGATACCGATCAGGGCAATGCCTGCAATCAGAAGCCGGTTGGCATCCTGTGGTACGAAAAGTGCTGCAAGAAACAGTACAAGCACGACAAACTGTAAGAATTTTTTTCGATTTGATTTTTTCATGAGCTGATTCCTTTCTGATTCATGATTCTTAGACAAGCCCGGAAGCTGGATGGGAAATCGCCGCTTCCGGACATGAAAAAGAGGAACTGCATCATCACAAAGATGATAAATGCAATTCCTCAACATAGGGTTCCTTGAGAGTTAATAGGGCAACTGGGATGCCATCTGTTCCGGCACATTTTGAAAGCCGTCAGTTGGCTGACTGCCCGGCATACCTCCGTAATTTGGCATTCCGGTATAACTGCCCTGCGGCGGGTAGCTGCTCTGTGGCTGACCGGTTCCGTTTGGCGGAGCCTGATACTGTCCGCCATTTGCAGGAGGCGTGTAGGCACCGTTAGCAGGAGCCATTCCCTGCTGTGGATAGCCGCCAGGCATTGCCTGATTCTGGTAGCTGCCATTGGGATTTCCCTGCATTGGGTAGCTGCCATTGCCGGCTGCACCGGGCGTTGCCGCACCACCATTCGGCTGGCTGTTCTGGTTTGCACCCGGATGTCCGGTATTGCTGTCAGAACGGTTGGATGGTACAAAGTGCCAGTCCTTGACATTGATCCTCGGACCGGCATTTGCCTGCCCCGCATTCTTTCCTTTCTGATAAATGAACGGATGAAGCTCCAGATCACCATAGATCATCAGCCCGGTTCCTTTCTTTACGCCTGCTTTTGCTAAGCGTTCTGCAAGGAACTTGTTAAAATAGCACTGATAGTAAATGGTTTCTTCCTTTCCATCCTGGCCTCGCTGTGAAACTGCAATGTCCAGAGAAACATATTCCGTACCGGAATTTTTTCCTTGCTGCATCTCAGGATCTCTTGTGGCCCTCCCTAAAATTGTTAAAATTGCTGACATAAAAATTCTCCTTTCTGCCTCTTTGGGCGTTAAAATAGATTAAAATAAAAAAAGTGCCATTATAGCACCGTATAAAACGGCAGTATAATGACACGATTTTCCAAACTTAAACTGCATATGCTTCTGGATGAATGGTCCAGACTCCCATGACGGGACAGCACAAAAACTTAAATACAAGATTATATTAACACAAGATATAGCATATGTCAAAAGAATTAGAACTATATATAGCATATGTAGACGAGGTGGAAGGATAATATCAAAAGAATTTTGGACATAGTTATAAAAGTGCAATATAATATTGTTTAAATCGGAAAATGGAAGGATGAGAAAAATGGAGCAGAAAAACAGAATTCTGATTGTAGAAGACGATACGGATATCAATAATCTTTTATATACGGCATTACAGAAAGCAGGGTATGAGACGGTACAGGCTTTTTCCGGGACGGAAGCGAGGATGCTGTTCCAGATGGATAAGGCGGGCTTTTCTTTGATTCTATTGGATCTGATGCTTCCGGGAATTTCAGGAGAAGAGGTGCTTGCCCAGATTCGGAAACAGGGCAATACGCCGGTTATTGTCCTGACAGCCAAAGACGGATTGGATGAAAAAATCGGGCTTCTTACCAGTGGGGCAGATGATTACATTACAAAACCGTTTGAGATACAGGAGGTGCTTGCCCGGATTCAGGTTCAGCTCCGCCATATGCAGCAGGAGCCGGAACATAAAAGCGTGTCATATAAAAACCTGGAACTGGACCGTGAGCGCTTTGAAGTCCGGATTGCCGGAGTGCTGCTTCCCAAAATTACAAAGCAGGAATTTGCAATTCTGGAGCTTTTACTGGAGCATCCGAAACAGGTCTTCAGCAAAGAAGAGATTTTTGAATATGCGTGGGATGAACACTATATGGGAGAGACAAAGACACTGGATGTACATATCAGCAATATCCGGAAAAAGATAAAAGCAGTAACGCAGGAGGAATATATTGATACCGTATGGGGAATCGGCTACCGTCTGCATTCTTAATCTTTACTCTTTTTTTACTATTTATTTGCGTTTGATTAGGATTTATCCGATATGATAACAGCAGATAAGAAAAGGAGATGAAAGCATTGAGTGAATTGTTATTAAGTACAAATGGATTAACGAAGCAGTATGGTCATCATAAGGCAGTGGATAAAGTAAACCTTCACATAAAAAAGGGTGCTATCTATGGATTTATCGGACGGAACGGTGCGGGAAAGACGACTTGCCTGAAGATGATCAGTGGACTTGCAAGACCGACAGCCGGAGAGATTGAGATGTTCGGGTGTAAAGGAAAAGAACTGGAGAGGATTCGTTCTCGTGTGGGGTGTCTGATTGAAGCACCGGGGCTGTATGGCAACATGAATGCATATACAAACCTGAAAATAAAATGTGAATTGTTTGGTATTCGGAAAAAGGGATACATCGAAGATATCTTAGAGACGGTCGGACTGGAAGGTGTCGGAAAGAAAAAAACGAAACATTTTTCCCTTGGAATGAAGCAGCGTCTCGGAATCGGGCTGGCACTGGTCGGGGAGCCGGATCTCCTGGTCCTTGATGAACCGATCAATGGGCTTGATCCCCAGGGAATTGCAGAGGTGCGTGATACCATACAGAGACTGCGAGATGAACGGAATATGACGATTTTGATATCCAGTCATATTTTAGAGGAATTATCTAAGATTGCAACGGATTATGGAATTATCCATAATGGAAGTCTTCTGCAGGAGCTGACAAGCGAAGAACTGATGAAACGCTGCAGTGAACGGATTGAAATAGAGTTAATCCATCCGGAGCAGGCAGTCCCGATTCTGGACAGAATGGGATTTACCAACTATCAGGTTACAGATAAGAGCCATATCCATATATTTGAACGATTGAATGAAAGCGCCAATGTCAATATGGAACTGGCAAAAGCAGGAATTTTGGTCAATGGAATTTCCATTACCAGTGAAGAACTGGAAACCTATTTCTTGAATCTGACAGGAGGGAATCAAAATGCTTAATATGATAAAAATGGATCTGTACCGGATGGTCCGGACAAAAAGTATGTATGTGGTATGGATTGTGATGGCGGCAGCTATATTCTTCTCCACATCCATGTCGAAACTGGATATTGATACGATGAACAAGGAAGCGGAACAACAGCAGACAGAAAGCATTGCAGAAACAGTGAAACCAGAAACCATCAATATGGGAATGTCCGTATTCCTGCCGACACAGCCGGGAGAAAAAGTAACGGTCTTTGATCAGGTATATGCAAACCTGCAGGCGAAGTTTGTGGCGTTGTTTCTGGTGATTTTTACAGTGCTGTTTTCCAGTGCAGATATAGGAAGCGGTTATATTAAAAATATCGGCGGGCAGGTAAGGAGCCGGAGAAACCTGATCTTTTCCAAAGCTTCCGTGTTGTTTGTGTATACGACTGTTACCATGCTGCTTTATTTCATCATTCAGATTATTGCACAGCAGATGTACTTCGGATATCTGGAGTGGGGGAATGGAAGCGAGTTGCTGAGATACTTTGGTATTCAGATTTTGCTTCATTATGCACTGGTACTAATCAGTATGGCGATTGCGGTGGTTTTGAACAGCAACGTGTTCAGCATGACGATTGTTATCTGCCTGTGCATGAATACCATGATTGTCTTATACGGAGTGATCAATCATTTGATCCAGAAGGCAGGTGTGGAGAATTTCCAGATTTTGAAATATACAGTGACAGGAAAGATTGCACTTTTATCCATGTCACCGACCAATAAGGAATGCCTGACGGCAGTTGTGATTGCGGCGGCGTTCGGAATCGTGGTTACATTACTGACAGCATGGGTATTCAGAAAGAGAGATATCTAAATGATAAAACTAGGGTTCGTGCTATTGATAGCAGTGATACTGGTACAAGGAATGTTATTTTGGAAATACCAGTGGCAGGTGAAAGACATCTGCCGCCAGTTGTCGTTTCTGATGAAGCACGACAGCAACATGCTGATTACCAGAGAAATGGATTTTGGAGGCATTGGTGAGTTGGCAGATGTTTTAAACGAATGGCTGGAACTGAAGCGAAGGGAAAAGAAGGAATACTTGAAGAAAGAGGAGATGATTTCGGATACATATACAAATCTCTCACATGATATCCGTACTCCTTTGACATCCCTTGACGGATATTTTCAGTTAATGGAAACCTGTGAAGACCAGGAAGAGCAGAGACGGTATATGAAGATCATACAGGAGAGAATCGGCAGCCTGAAAGAAATGCTGGAAGAATTATTTACTTTTACAAAACTTAAAAACGATTCTTTTCATCTGGAAATGTCATCCTGCTGTATCAACAAGATTTTGAAAGAGACCATATTTTCCTACTACGATGAATGGACGGGCAGAGGAATTGAACCGGAGATACAGATTACAGATAAACTGCTGTTTATGAACGGAAATGAACAGGGAATCCAGAGAATTTTTCAGAATATCATAAAAAACGGACTGGATCACGGGGAGAAGAAAATCAGTATTTCACTGGAAGAAGTTGAAAACAACATCCGGATACAGATAAAAAATCAAGTATGTCATGTGGAAAAAATAAATGTAGATCAGGTGTTTGAACGGTTTTATAAAGCGGATGAAGCACGCAGTAAGACTTCCAGCGGTCTCGGCTTATCAATTGCGAAAGAGCTGGTACTTCGTATGGATGGGAAAATCAGCGCCCGGATAGAAGGGAATGAGTTCTGTGTGGAGATTGTGTTTCCAAAATAAAAGGAAAAATTTATATTAAAGCAAGTGAAAATGGGGAATGACTTTATATAGGTTTCATGGTAGAATTACAGTAGAAAGAGAAGAGTCACTCAGTCATTTGTTGTATGAAAGGATGAGTATAATGTATAAAGTAGAACTTAAATTTGATACAAGCAAGCTCGCTCCGGAAACGGTAAATCAGATGTGTGAACAGGCAGATCAGATTTTTGAGCAGGAGGATTTAAGCTGTGCAGTCAAAGCCCTTGGAAGCAGGATTTATCTTGACCGGGGACGCAAGCAGGACTATGGAAGATTCTGGGCAGCAATCTTTCAGTTGAAAAACTCCGTAGGAATTGCAGAGAATTTGTTAGAGTGTTTCTGGTATAACGGAACAGAAAAGGAGAACCTGATTACAGACTTTATAAGGAACTAACAGATGGACAGCTTACAGAGGAAAGGCATCAATTTTGACCTGAATACACAAGCACTAAAGGAATATTATCCGAAAGGTGACTGGCATAATGCATATGCGGATGTAAGGGACTTTTTTGAAGCAAACGGATTTGAGCATATTCAGGGATCGGGATATCATTCGGTGGAAGCAATGTCAGAAGCAAAAGCCATGGCAGTTATTTATCAGATGACAAAAGAATTTCCATGGCTCAATTATTGTGTGAATGTGTGTACCATATCAGATGTACCGGAACTGTTTGATATCTCGCATGTATTTGCCAGAGAAGCGGAACGGTTGGAAAAGAAAAATGCATGATTTGACAAATTATTTCCAATATGTTATATTCATCTCAAGCAAAAAAGGGAGTAGCTGAACGCCTTGAAAGAGGTGGTTTTGTAACCGACAACCGGTATCGAGAGATACCCGTAGCAAATGAGATAGCAAGACTTTTATTGTGGCAGATGTCATGATAGGAGTCTTTTTTTATTATGAAATATAGAAAATCTG